>Ga0316604_10003763_pt1 | contig 10481 bp, 7 predicted proteins | sample OWC_soil_day20_C_FD_207650 | JGI IMG/M metagenome (GOLD analysis project Ga0316604, IMG submission 207650) | Wetland soil microbial communities from Old Woman Creek delta, Ohio, United States - OWC_soil_day20_CT | ecosystem: Environmental > Terrestrial > Soil > Wetlands | place: USA: Ohio...
TCCTTATTTAGACAAGGTTATTACCATAAAGCGTGGTAAAACGTTGGGAAAGATGGAAGCCTTTAAACATGCCATTAGTCAGGATTATATATTATTCACTGACTGGCAGCCGCAAATATTAGCGGTTTCTGCTTTATTCGGCGTAAAAAATAAAACAGGTATACCCAAAGAAAATCACTTTTTTAATAAGCTTTTAACTAAATCGCTTAGTCATAATGTAATGAAATCAACAAACTACGCTGCTAAGACCAATGCACTTATCTTTTCTGAAGCATTAGGGATTAACATTAATATAGACCCAACGATTGATATATCACAGCCTTCGTATAGCGATAAAGAGAAAGTAGACTATTTACTAAATGGTCTAACCGATTATATTTGTATTGCCCCATTTGCCGGCGCGCCGGAACGTGAATGGCCGTATTATCAAGACTTCATTAAAATGGTTGATAGGCCGGTAGTCGTTATTGGTCCCCCGGATAAATCAGAATTGACGATTGGTAAGACCTCAGTTTTAGAAATGGTGGAAATTATAAAAAGAGCCAAGCTCTTTATTGGCCCGGATAGTGGTCCGATGCACATTGCCGGAGCGGTGGGAACGCCCTGTATTGCATTATTTAGTAGAGACCTACCATCACGGTGGGCACCGAAAGCTAGTAGTGTTGTAACGTTAAACTTGCCTTGTGCTCCTTGTGATAATGAAACCGCCCATAATTGTAGATCCTGGAAATGTATGAGGGGAATTACCACAGATCAGGTACTAGATGCAACGGTTAACAAACTAAGGGAGATTGATGAAAAATCTTAAGACTATTTTAAATTTGGCTAGAAAAATATATGTTCTATTCTGAGCTGATATGTTTCAATAAAATTTAAAAGTTATTTCTCTAAACACTTGTATTGAGGGGGAAATTTTGTTGTAGAGTAATAGAAAAATTATGTACGAAAGGTTTTTACGTAGTAAATAAGAATGATATGCTATCTAAGTAGTTTGATTAATTGGAGCTTATTTTTGTATAAAAAGAGATGGTTTGAAATAAGCGTTTATTGTTTATCTACGATATTGGGGATATAAGTTATACTTACACTAAGAGCAATAAGAAGAGAAATATCTAAATTCAAAACAAACCTCATCTGTTTTTTGACGATATTTTTTATATGGCAGAAAATTAATGTTATTTATTGTGTGGAAGATAACATATTTTAGAATAGATAACGGAGGATATGTAGTTGCTAAATGGAAAACGAATACTAATCTATAGTTACGCTGGATTAGGCGATACAATTATGTTTACTCCATCACTGAGAGCAATCAAGCAATCTTACCCAGATTGTACCATTTCATTTATAACTAAAACAGTTAACTATCATGTATTAAAAGGTCTATCGTATGTTGATCACGTTTATCCATTTGAAAGGGGCAGTTTTTTTAAAAAAATACGTATAATACCCTTTTTACAAAAGCAGGATTACATTTTTTTTGCTGATTGGAATTTTCAATTAGCTATGATAGCAAAGACATTGGGACATCCAACTATTAGTATCAAATTACCCTCAGAACAGTTTAAGGTTAAAATAAGGGAAAAAAATTCATATAAAAAAATAATAAATCGGTTTATTCAAACATGGGTTCTTGACACTCAGAACTATGCTGCTGATACTATTAATAATGCACTTAGTTATGCATTAAATATCCCTATAGATGCAAATACCGAAGATATCGATGTTACTCTACCTAATGAAAAAGAAATTCTAAAAGTAGATTTGTTAATGAGAGAAAACGGATTAGCACCAATTGATCAATATATTTGCTTATCACCGTATACAAGTTTAGAAGTACGAGACTGGCCCCTGGAATATGCCAGAAAGTTAGTCAATTTAATTCAGGGAAAATTACATATACCTGTTATAATATTAGGATCACAGTCAAAAAGAGAAGAGTCTAAAAAAATAGGTGGAATTAACCTTGTTGGTCAAACATCTTTTGGTGAAATGGTAGAATTATTAAAGCGGTCTAAATTATGTATTGGACCAGATAGTGGAACAATGCATGTTGCTGGAGCGATTGGCGCACCACAAATTGCATTATTCAGTAATGATTTTTCTTCCCGATGGGCTCCAAAAAGAAATTGTCGCGTAATCTCTCTTAATTTGCCATGTACTGGTTGTCGTAACGAAGGAATTGAATCTTGTGCTACTCGCTTTTGTAATAACGGAGTTACTCCCGAAATGGTCTTTGAAATAACAAAGGAAGAATTAAACAAATTATAATAAGAATAATTTTGATAAGCGAATGGTTTCAATACTTCTAATAATTCCCGTTATTATTATATAAACGGTGGAATCAGCAAAGCTCGTCAAACTTTGTATTAATATAGTGTGAATAAATATTAGGGGCGATTATGTGAAAATTTCCGTTGCAATGTGTACTTATAATGGAGAAAAATATATAAACGAACAAATTAACAGTATTTTATCTCAAACAATAGTTCCTGACGAAATAATAATTTGTGATGATGTGTCAACCGATAACACAATCGGAATAATCAATGACATAAGTAACCAAATCATAAAATTACATCAAAATCCTAAAAATCTCGGATTCACAAAAAACTTTGAACAAGCAATAAAAATGTGTAGCGGAGATATAATATTTCTTTCCGATCAAGACGATGTATGGTTACCTAACAAAGTTGAAGTCATACTTAATGCTTTTAAAGATAATCCAGAAGCTTACATGATATTTTCAGATACATACCTTGTGGACAAGAATTTAAATGTTTTCCCTGAGTCTCTATGGGATAGATTAGAAGTTGATTACAATAAATTCAATATATACGATTTAATCCAAGGTCCCGTAGTCACTGGTTCTTCACTGGCGTTTAAACCTATAGCTTTAGATTATACAGGATCATTTCCTCTAATATTTGGGCATGATGAATGGATGGCTTTTGTATTAACTTCTTTAGGACGTGCAACTCCGCTAAATCAAAAACTAATTTATTATCGTCAACACGAAGACCAAAAATATGGAGTAAGGGAAAAAACAAAACCAGAAAGTCTTTTTGTAAGATTAAGAAATAGATTATTAGGAAAAAATATACGCCATTACAGCATGCAATTAACAAGATTAAAAAAATATCAAAAGTTTTTAAAAAATTTACCTAATCAAACCCCATATTTATTATTAACTGATTATGTTCAACACATAGAAACACGTTTTAATTTGCCAAAAAATAAAATATCTAGATTTACAATAATATGTAATGAAATTCCTAAGTATCTTAAATATGATAGGCCATTTACTGCATTTAAAGACTGGATAAATTTATAAAATTTAATGCTAAATAATATTATACTAAAAGAGGTATATTATGAAAATTTATGATTGTTTTACTTTTTTTAATGAACTCGAACTATTGGAACTGAGGTTAAAAACATTAGATAATACTATTGATTATTTCGTAATTGTAGAGGCAAATAAAACTCATAAAAATAAGGAAAAAGAATTTATTTTTGAAGCAAATAAAGAAAAATTTGTCGAATATCTTGATAAGATTAGATATATAAAAATTGAAGATATGCCTGATTTTGATCCAATTAATGGTAATGAATGGGAACTTGAAAATTATCAGCGAAATTGCATAACAAGAGGGTTAAAAGATTGTTCACCTGAAGATTTAATTTTAATATCTGATATTGATGAAATACCTAATCCATTCGTTATACGATCCTTAAATGACAATACCAACAGTATAAAATTTTTATTAAAGCTTCTTAAAAACACAAACCAACCACTTAGATTACTAAGAAGCTTATTTAAGCATCATAGAATGACTTCCTTAAATAATTCGCCGCTTACTTTACAACAAGAACTTTTTTATTATTTCGTTAATTGTCGAAGCAATGAATATTGGAACGGAAGTGTTATTACTAAGGCAAAAAACTTTTCTACACCACAACAATTAAGGAACCTTAAAAATGAATACCCCAAAGTAAAAAATAGTGGTTGGCATTTTTCTTATTTAGGCGGAGTAGAAAGAATACTTTTAAAAATAAACTCCATTGTTGAAGGAACAGCAAATAAATATTCTGATAGTTATATTCAAAATTGCATTAATAATGGATTAGATATCTATGGCCGCAAGGGTAAAGAATTTGAGTATGAAATTATTAATATTGATAATAAATTTCCTGAATATATACATACCTTAATAAAAAAGTACCCATTATTATATTTTAAAAAATCATCTTTTTAGGATGTGTCTCACAATCTGTATAAACCCACGGTGCACTGTCGCGTCCATTGTTTGATGAGTGAGTCCATCATGGGCTAATACAGCAGCTTTAGCAAGCTGTCATACGTATGAAAACCGGCCTTGATTTGAGCAGTTGGCGATTGAAATTTTCAATCGCCAACTGCTCAAATCAAGGTTCTGACTTTTTGTGGATACTTAACAATAGGTAGATAGGTTTGCCCAGTTATTACGGCACGGCAAAGCAATTTTAGGATGTCTTTTTGTGTGTTACCCTTGTGCATCGTATTGTCTCTACGACAATACGATGCACAAGGGGGAAGGTTAGATCCGGCGTAAGATGTGCTTCACTGTGGTGTGAGAACACACGGCGCATTAACGTTTAAACTTAAACCATCTATGCTAATTTTGCTCCATCCTGCGTGTCAATCTGGTAGGGAATATACATTTACACATATTATGGGACACTCTCGAAATCAGACGCATAACAGGGGTAGTTGGCATACCGATTCCTCTATTATATATTTAATTATTTGTTATTCCATATTGCGATTCTTTTTCATGGAGTTGTTTTAAATGTTCATCTACGTTATTCTTATTGACTAAGATACCAAAGTCTTCTGGAATATCATTTATATCTTTATTGAATAATCTTTTAATAATTAGGGCTCCTACTAGCGGGCGATAATGGGCTGTTTCATAGTAATTATAATTATTCATTGTAATACTATTAAGGCCACTAAAATCATAATAATCAACTATATTAGATAACCCTTTTTTTAGTCTATCAAACTCTTTTAAATTATTACTCATATAGGCCGTTTTATGAAGAGGATTAATAAAAACAATTAATTCAATATCATGCTCATAACATATTTTCTTAATTTCACTTATTTCATCTAATGTTTTTTCTACTCTACTTGCTTTTGGAACATCATACTTTTGAAATTTAATATTATTTATATGTTCTTCTATATTGCTTTCAATTAAATTATCTGCCTTCTCGTGCAAGGGTCTACCCGATCCATAGATATCATAAAGGCTAGAGTGGGGATCCCTTCCATCTTTTGCAGCGTAATATGCCTTTATCATTCCTTTATCCGGTATTCTAAATAAATATTTACAATAATATAACCTGCTAGATGAATAAGGCATTCTCAATAAATCGTTTAAATGTTCTTCTGGTGATATTGTAAATGACATATCATCTATACCTAATACTATTTGTTTGATTTTTATTCCATTATTTAATAATATTTTAATATCATTTAACCATTCTAACGGCAACCCAGCAGAATATGTCATATTATAATACTGATAGCCATTGTCTATTTTTGTTAAATCAATATTACCAATTCTTGATTGGCCGAACATAAAAGCATTGTATTTAGTTTTGTTCTTTTCTTCTAGCAAATATTGCATTTTAACAATATGTTGATTTGGTTCTATACTTTCAAAAGAAAAATCTCTTCGAAATATCCCATATATGTCGAAATAATAATTAACTGCAGCAAAAATAGATAGCACTATAGCAGTACATAAAAAAGTTTTTTGAATATATAGTTTATACACTAAAATAATCCACCCCATTTAATCTAACTAATTAGAATTGAAAATATAGGAACTCAGAAGCATTATTCAGGCTTAATATCCCTAAAGCTAACATACACCCTATTACTAAAACCCATTTCCAATTAGGTTCAATTTTTTTAATTAATTCATTTGAATTGGGAACCAAATAAACAACCAGTCCACATACTATACATAACTTTAATAAATATCTATAATCCGCCGCCCAATTTTTAATAGTCCAAATATCATTAAAACCAAACATAGTTTTTAAAATTATTATGGCTTCTGTAACATTATCTGCCCTGAAAAACACCCATGCCATAAAAACCCAAAGCATGGTCAAACAGCGTGCTAATGACGTCTTCATCTTTAGCTTGCGTTTTTTCCAAATATGATTCACAACCATTCCAAATCCGTGCATAGCACCAAAGATGATAAAAGTCCAATTAGCTCCATGCCACAATCCAGCTAGTAGCATCGCCATAAATGTGGCAAACATTGCTTTGTTGAAAGTAATAGTCGAAAAAGACTTTAATATCGGAGTATATAAATAAGTAGTAATTACGTTTGTTAACGATATGTGCCAACGTTTCCAAAAATCAATAATATTCGTAGCCTTAAACGGTGAATTAAAGTTAATTGGGATATTAATATTAAATATTAATGCTATTCCTACGGCCATATCACTGTAACCAGAAAAATCAAAATATAATTGAAAACCATAGCCTAGAATGGTTAACCATCCATTTAAAAAAGTTAACTGCTCTGGGTTACTAAAACCAATCTTTACATAAGGTGCCAAGCTATCAGCAAATATTACTTTTTTGAATAAACCTATTACAAATAAAATCAATCCTCGATAAATGTTTTCGTAGTTAATTTTAGTTATTAATACATTTGCAAACTGAGCCATTATCGGCTTATGATGTAAAATTGGACCTGCTAATAAATGCGGAAAGAACGTAACAAAAAGCGAATAATCCACGATATTACGCTCTCGCACTAAACCTTCATAGGTATCCACCAAATAAACCATTTGGGTAATTGTAAAAAAACTTATACCTAGCGGCAAAACAATATGCAATAATGAAAAATGTGAACCTATTACAACATTAATATTGTCAATAAAAAAATCCATATATTTAAAAAAGCAAAGAAGGATAATATTAATACATATACCAAGGCGGAAGGCCAGTTTAGAAGAAAGTATTGTTTTTATACCTGTACGATTATTAATAATAATACCTGACACGCAATAATTAAATAGAATACTGCTTAATAGCAGTGGTAAGTATATTGGATTCCAGTAAGAATAAAAAAACAGACTTGCCAAAAGCAAACACACTTTGGAGAGCAAGCCGGTTCCCTTTTTTCCAAGCAGGAAATAACCCAAAATAACAATTGGTAAAAAGAAAAAAATAAACTCATACGAGTTAAATAACATATATAACTTCCTCCATTTTAGAAAACTGAGTAATTAAAATTTATTTACTCTGAGCATTATATTTTTCTTCAATTAAGTCAATCATTTCTCCCACATTTTTCAAGGTTTGTGATTCTCCTAAAGCAATTTTAATCTTAAAGTGTTGTTCTAAAGCTACAGTCAAATGAATGTGTGCCAAAGAATCCCAATCTTCGATGTCGTACGAAGTAGTTTCTCTATTTATAACAATGGACGCATCATCAAAAACCTCCCGAAAGATTTCCTGTACGTCTGCTAAAATATTCATGTTCATTACTCCTTAAATACAATTTTTTTCGCTAGTTTCTTTTTTCATTAATTATTATGAAATGGTTTTGATTAATATAATTTGATGGAAGGGAATATTCCCAAACAGTATCTTCGCCTGAAGTGTTAAACAATTCAAAACCAAGCACCTTATAAAGTTCCGCGACCATGCTGTTTTTAGCTGTTTTATAATAATAGCCTTTTATTATATTTATACCAAGTTGTTGCGATTGGGAAACAAGTTCATCAAACATAGCCTGTTCCATTCCTCTTTTGAGAACCCGGCAACTCATTAACCATGCATCGATATGAAGCGTATTTTCCTTTACTTCGCCAATTACAACTGATACTAGGCCGTTATCACCAAATTTATCTGCTAATCGGCCATAAAGAGTAATATAGTTGCGATTATTTGCCACCGCTTCGATCTCAGACAAGGTATACCGTTTAGTTGTAAGATTGAACTGATTCGATTTATTTGTTAACTGAGCAATCCGCTCTAAATAGATGGGTTTAAACGCTGTTACTTCCGCTTTCATATTAAGTGAGGCTAAAAATTCATCGTAAGATACAAACTGTTCTTTAAGAGTATTTCTTTTGGCATTTTCTTGATAGGCTTGATTTCGGATAAGATCATCCTTAGAAATGCTTATTGGTTCAAAGCAACCTGTCCTATCCAAAATGTTCAAATACGAAACAACTTCGGTGGCATCAACCTCAGGGACAAGAACGCTGGCAAGGTTATCTGTAACGATCTTTCGCTCAACCGGATTGTCATCGACAAACACCAGACTATCAACCCCAATGTTGATATCTTCCGCAATTTGGGAAATATTAATATGCTTTGGTTCCCAATTTGCCTTAAAAGAAACAAAATCATTAACGGACAAAACACTATCGGGGTGAGAGAAACCTTCTTTAGCGTTTGCTAAATCATTTTTTGAGCATACCGCAAGAATAACGCCTCTCTTTTTAAGTTTAAGCACATATTCCTGAAACTCAGTATAAGCTTCAGCAACCGGCGTTTCTTTGCCTATTTGGATGCCGTTCAAGCCGTCATCGCCAATAACTCCGCCCCATAGGGTATTATCTAAGTCGAGAACTAGGCACTTCTTACTTTTACCTAGGATTGCTGTAATAATATTAGCCAGATTATGAGCTAAGACCGGGATGGCTTCATAGCTTAGAGCATACTTATATGCATGCCAAAAAGAACGATCATACCAGTTATTTAACCCCACTTCGGCAGATAAGTAATGTATATCGTTAATATAGAAACCTTTAGCAGTACGTGCATACTCGGCAAAACGTGCATTGAGATTCATAATGAAGCTACTGTATCCGTGTACATCAGAACAATCCAGATTACCTAACATTCGATAATGAGGTAATTCAAAATTGTTTTGAATTATTGTACAATTATATGTAGTCTCTAGTTGTTCCCATAGTCCTTTATATTTCGAATACTCTGCTTCGAGCTTATTATTAACTATTTCATCAGTATCATTTACTTCTGGAAGGTTCATAATATTGACGGTACTGGTATGGATAAAAATAATATCTGGTTTAAATGATTTTAACTCCTCATTTTCAAACATACCATCTTCATAATAGCGATTATACTCTGACTCATAAAAAAATGGCCTGATGCCGTCTTTTATTAAAAACAGTTCTAAAATGTTTTTAATATCTGCAGTAGTTGAACCACCAAGGATAGCTATTTTTTTTTCAATAAAACGTCCTTTTTCTAATAATATTCGCTTGATTGAACGCTGCTTTTTCATAATTAATGCAGAGTCAAACGGATATTGTAACAGTCTTTCCAAATTAATCAGTCCTATTCTATAGTTGGCTAGTGATATTGCTATTTTAAAAATAAGATACCATTAAGTACGCTCTTATAAATGTAGTAACATGACTTATTATACTCGAATTTCTTATATAATTCCATATTTCGACTTTGTGTTTCTTTTAAATATCATAAAAAGTCCATATTCAAAGAAATGTAATCAATCCATATTTAATATTTTCTCTATAAAAATACGCTTATTTGATGCTAAGTTAAGGCTTTGGCTAATAAGCGTATTTTTTATATTGTCTTCTAGAAAAGTTTTGCGTATAGTCTATCGGTTTTCCTCAAACGATATAGATTGTCTACGGTCATTATTAACATAAAGGCTTGATAGTAAAAGATGGACATAAATGAAACAACGTAGCTAGGGGATTAAATATGCGGTTACCCTGTTACGTTCTAGTTAAAAACCCGTCTTATAACTAATCCATATAAAGCGGAGGTCCAAAATGAAAATCGCAATCATGGAGGCCATTGTTGGCTCAGGTGGACATGAAGTTGAACACGATCGGCAGATCATCGAAGAATTATTGGCCCTGGGTCATGCAGTAGAATTATATGTCCCGGAAGGCGCACCAATAACCTTTGACTATGGTATACCCGTCAACCATCTTCCGGGGGAAGGGGTATCCTATGTCGGGATATCCGGTTTAAAAAAGATCTGGCTGTCAGCCAAACGGGAAATAAATCGTTTGCGCTGGTTTAAAAGCCTATACCGGCAAGCGGTAGCCGGGAAGTTCGACGCCGTTATCTTTCCCACCGCGACCTATCGTTCGTTACGATCGCTAAATCGTAGTATATTGAGGCGATCTCCGGTACCTGTGATTTTTTGCGTTATTGGCGTAACCCCCGAAGAAGGTCCGCATTTTTTCCGCGAAGTCGAAAAATTAGTCAGCTATAAAAACATTAAAATTGCTGTAGTTTCAATGCTCGACCATGTACTGGGCAGAAAATTACCCAATGTTTATTGCATCAAACCAGCTATCTATTTGCCGCGCGATATCGAATATCAGCCTAGCTTTAAGAAAACCGGCAAACTAATAATCGGTTTCTTTGGCCAATACCGGCGTGA
>Ga0316604_10003764_pt1 | contig 10480 bp, 11 predicted proteins | sample OWC_soil_day20_C_FD_207650 | JGI IMG/M metagenome (GOLD analysis project Ga0316604, IMG submission 207650) | Wetland soil microbial communities from Old Woman Creek delta, Ohio, United States - OWC_soil_day20_CT | ecosystem: Environmental > Terrestrial > Soil > Wetlands | place: USA: Ohio...
AAGCAATAGTACTGTAGAGATTGCGATGCTGGAACATTGTATCAGAGAAGATCTAAACAGTAAGGCTTTGCGAGCGATGGCAGTGCTGCGTCCATTGAAAGTAGTCATTACCAATTACCCTGAGGGACAAGTAGAGGAACTGGAAACGGAGAATAATCCAGAGCAGCCTGATATGGGCAATCGTAGTATTCCCTTCTCACGGGAGATCTATATTGAGCAGGATGATTTCATGGAAATTCCAATTAAGAAATTCTTCCGTTTGGCTCCCGGACAGGAAGTACGTCTAAAAAATGCTTATTTTATTAAATGCGAAGAAGTGATTAAAGATCAAAAAACTGGTGAAGTGATAGAATTACGCTGCACTTATGATCCTGAAACCAAAAGTGGTACAGGAACAGCAACTCGCAAAGTGAAAGGGACTCTGCACTGGGTTTCTGCTGCCCAGGCTATTAAGGCTGAAGTACGATTGTTTGATTATTTACTTGCAGAAGAAGAGACCGATCAAGGTGAAAAAGACTTCAAAGATGATATCAATCCCAATTCTTTGGAGAGACTTACATCTTGCATGCTAGAACCTAGCTTACTTCAAGCTACGCCTGATCAGCGTTACCAATTCATCCGCAACGGCTACTTCTGTTTGGATGCGAAGGATTCTACGGCAGAATTACCTGTTTTTAATCGTATTGTAGGATTACGCGATTCCTGGGCAAAAGCACAAAAAGCGTAAAAGATAAAGAGCTCGTCAACGAAGTGGCGGGCTCTTTATCTTTTGTCTTACCATAGTGTTCTTCAAAGTTCACATCATCCCTAGACCATGTAATACATGCAGCAAAAAAAGGGAAACTGCAATGAAGAGAATAGCAAAAAATCCCAATTGAAGTTCCACCATGTTATGAACTCCTTTTCGTTGTAGTTTTTTATAAATTGGAATGACTTATATACTTAGTGTTATTTTGTCCCGGAAATTTAAAAAATGTACATTTTTTTTGTTTTCACAAAAGAAACCCTATTCCGAACTTAATAGGAATAGGGTTTCTATTAAGTTCGCCAATAGGGAGACTGCGCGTCTATTAGTTCTGCTGATTCGTTACAGTAGCACTACTATTGCTATTCGTTACAGTAGAAGCGCTCCCTGCGTTCAATCCCATAGCAGCGTTAGAGCTAAGACGATCTTCAATATTAGAAATATGCTGCTTCATATCTTGAGACATTTGGGTAAACCTTTGTTGAGCCGTTTGGTCCTCAGTAGATGTGGCAAAAGATGCATAGGTTCCTTTAGCTGATTCAGCGGCAGCTAAAGCCTTTTCTAAATCTTTTTGTACGGTCATAAGATTACCTCCAATATCCTTTTGTGGATGAATTATCTGTTAGTATTCTTCCTGATTTTTGGTGTTTTATCACAGGATAATACTGGTATGGATCTTTTTTATATTTAAATCGTTTACTGAAGTGACTGTAAAATGGAAATGAAGATTCAAAGTAACCAAGAAAATATTGGATTTCTTCAACTTAGATAGCTGCAGTTCTTTGTTCTTGAATGATCTCAGATCACGACTGTTCTTAAATGGGAATAAAGGTTATGTATTTTATAAAACTTTTCTTGCACACTAGACAAGAAAGGTTTAAAATAAAATTCGCAGCAAAAAAATAATGCAAAAGATTGGGGCGGTGATAGTGAATTTCATGAAAAGAAAGATTTCGATTGTTGGTGTACCAATGTGGTTGGGACAGACTCGCTATGGTACCAACTTAGGACCCCAGGGTATCCGGTGTGCAGGGTTAATGGATCGTCTAAAAGGTATCGGACAGGATGTCGTAGATGAAGGTAATCTTTCTATTGGCATTACAGGATGCTTTAGACAAAGCGGCGAGAATATTAAAAATGTAAAAACCCTTGTTGATTCAAGTGAAAAGTTGGCAGCAAAGGTTTCAAATATTATACAAGAAGGGCGCTTTCCCCTTGTTTTAGGCGGAGACCACAGCATTGCCATGGGGACATTAGCTGGTGTTGCAAAACATTATAAAAATATTGGTGTCATTTGGTACGATGCTCATGCTGATATGAATACGCCTGAAACATCCCCGACTGGCAATATTCATGGCATGCCTTTAGCAGCCAGTATGGGATTAGGTCATTCGGCTTTGACGAATATTGGAGGCTATCAGGGAAAAGTGAAACCGGAGCATATTGTGTTGATTGGTGCTCGGGATGTGGATCAAGGGGAGCAGCAGCTCATTGAGGAAAGAAATATAAAAATGTACACTGCCAATGATGTTAAACGACTGGGCATGGAAGTAGTCATCGCCGAGGCAGTACGTTATTTATCAGAACGTTGTGATGGAATCCATTTAAGCTTTGATGTAGATGGTATTGATCCTGCAGAATTCCCGGGAGTAGGGACCCCCGTCGCCAATGGCCTTAGCTATAAAGAAAGTCTGCAGGCCGTACGGTTATTAGCGGCAGCTGAAAATTTGATTTCCGCGGAATTTGTAGAGGTCAATCCATTGCTGGATAAAGATGATATGACGGCTCGTCTGACCGTTAACCTGATTGGAGCATTATTTGGTGAGACTGCTAAAAGCAAACAGGTGCAAAGAACAGATCGAAAAAGAAGCGCTGAAGCGATATGACAAGGTGGGTTTAGTTCATAAGAGCTGCTCTAGGGCTTTCATATGATTCTCAATGAGATTCATTTCAAGAAAACAATGAGAAGAGTTCACTTTTAATTAAGAAGTGGACTCTTCTTTTATCGGTATAGAGAATATACGTTTCTTCACGGAGAACGGTAGACGCAGAGAGCCAAAGCGATGCTATATTTTCCGGTAAATGGAAAGAAAAGCAGGAATATTATTGGTCATGTCGAAAAAAGATAAAAACAGGATTCTATAATATCGAACTAAGGAAGGTAGCATTCTTATGACGAATAAACAGCTTGGTGAAGGCGAAAAGCATATTCAATCTGTATTTAGGGCACTAAAGATACTAGAGTGTGTAGCAGAGCATGGAAACCTTATCAGTTTAACTGAAATCAGCAAAAAGATGGAATTGAGCAAGAGTACCGCACATGGATTGATTGCTACTTTAGAAAGGTACGGCTATATGCAGCAAGATTCTGTAACTGGGAAGTATTCTCTTGGTTTAAGAATTTTTGAATTAGGCCAGGCTTATGTTTCAAATCTTGATTTACGTGAAATCGCATTACCGGACTTGCGGGAACTTTCCTTGCATTATCAGGAAACGGCCCATCTTGCAGTGCTATCGGGGGAAGATGTCGTTTATATTGATAAAGTGGATGGTTCTCGCTCCATTGGCATTCGATCTCGCATTGGTGGTCGAAATCCAGCCTATTGTACTGGTGTTGGCAAAGTCTTATTGTCGGGTTTAAGTGAGCGTCAAATAGAAGAAATGTACGCAGATCAAGAATTACAAAAATATACAAAGAATACAGTTGTAGATTTGACCGCTTTGGTAGATCAAATACGTCAGGCTAGAGAATTGGGATATGGATTTGATATGGAGGAAATTGAGCTGGGTCTAGGATGTGTTGCAGCACCGGTCAAAGATAGCCAAGGCACAATTATAGCGGCTATTAGTCTTTCTGGACCATCAAGTCGTCTGCTCAATATGGAGGAGATTGCAAAAGATGTAGTAAGGACAGCTAAGAAAATTTCGATGAGATTGGGGTATAAGGAGCAATCGAGCAGTCGATCTGTTTAATGATGGCATTTGTAAAGGAAGGGTTGATTCAGTTGGAGTTGCAGCTCCAACTGAACCGTAGGTACATTCATCTTAAAGACAAAAAATTGAAAATTTAATATTTATTATAATAAATGCTTAGATTAGTATTGACACTTAACCACTAGTTAGGATAAAGTAAAAGCATAACATAAAAACAGAACCGAGTTCGATAATGTAGAACGATGTAGTTTTACGTGTGCAAAGTCAAGAGATATATTATTCATTCTACTAAAAATGGTAAAAAGATTTTTTTATGAAATAATATGAACCGTGTTCGACAATGCAGAACTGAGTGCTGTTTCTAAATTTAAGTAATGGAAAGGATGGCTCGTTTTGGAACAAAGAAAACTAAGAGCGGCAATCATCGGACCAGGTAACATTGGTATTGATCTGATGATGAAGATTAGACGAAGTAAAGTATTGGAATTGGTACTAATGGCAGGTATTGTATCTGGATCACAGGGATTGAAAATGGCTGAGGAATCTGGTATTGCGACAACTACACGGGGTATTGATGGTGTAATTGAATTTGGCGATCTTGATATTGCCTTTGATGCTACAGGTGCGAATCCTCATATGAAACATGCTCCACTGCTTAAACAAGCTGGTATTTTTGCTGTAGATTTGACTCCTGCTGCTGTAGGACCTTATATTGTTCCTGCAGTGAATATGGATAGCCAGCTGTTAACTGCACACAATGTAAATATGGTGACCTGTGGTGGACAGGCAACGGTTCCCATTGTGAATGCAATCAATCAGGTTACGCCAGTAGAATATGCGGAAATCGTAGCTACCCTTAGCAGCCTAAGTGCAGGACCTGGTACTAGGCAAAACATTGATGAATTTACTCAGACTACTAGAAATGCCTTAATTAAAGTGGGGGGCGCACAAGATGCCAAAGCAATTATTATTTTAAATCCTGCTGATCCTCCCATTATGATGCGTAATACAATTTATACGAAATGCGATACAGCGAAGATTGCCGATATTATCAAAGCTGTAGAAGATATGACACGTAAAGTACAACAATATGCTCCAGGATATAAGCTTAAAGTATCACCTTACGCAGATGGTGATAAAGTGGTGACGGTTGTGGAAGTCGAAGGGGCTGGAGATTATTTACCTAAATACTCTGGGAATCTTGATATTATCACATCGGCAGCAGTGACTGTGGCGGAGCGGTATGCCAAATTAAAACACGAGGGGGCTATGTAATGAAATCAATACGCATCATCGATAGCACTTTACGAGATGGAATGCATGCTGTCAGTCATCAATTTACTCCAGAGCAAATGGCAATGATTGCTGGCAAGCTAGATGAAGCCGGTGTAGATACCGTAGAAGTAGGCCATGGAGATGGCTTAGGCGGATCTTCTTTTCAATATGGTTTTAGCAAAGCGACCGAAGAACAATATTTAAAAGCAGTTTCAGAAGCTTTAACAAAGACCAAACTGGCAGTTTTATTAATTCCTGGAATCGGTACTGTAGAAGATCTAGAAGTTGCGATGGAATATGGTGTAAAAACCGTTCGGGTTGCTACCCACGTGACAGAGGCGGATGCCGGCGAGCAGCACATAAAATTTGCGAAAAAGAGCGGATTAGAAGCAATTGGCTTTCTCATGATGTCTCATATGGCACCGCCTGAGAAGGTTTTGGAACAGGCAAAATTATTTGAAAGCTACGGTGCTGATACTGTGTATATTACAGATTCAGCTGGAGCGATGTTACCTCATGATGTAAGGGCTAGAATTGGTCTTGTCTCCAAAGAATTATCAGTTCCTATTGGCTTTCATGCTCATAACAATCTTGGATTGGCGGTTGGGAATACATTAACAGCCATTGAAGCTGGCGCTGCATCTGTTGATGGTACGGTTTGCGGTCTAGGAGCAGGCTCTGGCAATTCCCAGTTGGAAGCGTTAATCGCAGTATTAAATAAGGGCGGTTATAACACAGGTGCTGACTTGTATAAATTGATGGATTTAAGCAAAGAGGTAGAAGGATTGATGCATCGTCCCCAAACAATTAATTCGGACTCCCTTGCAATCGGTTATGCTGGAGCCTATGGGAGCTTCTTGCTGCACAGCCGTCGTGCTGCTGAAAAGTTTGGCGTTGACGCGAGAGAAATTTTATTAGAGCTAGGCAGACGAAAAACTGTCGGCGGACAAGAAGACATGATTATTGATGTAGCCATTGAATTGGCAAAAGCAAAGTCATCGAAATAACTTATGATAAAAAAAGCAAATGAAATGCGTTAAATAGGAAAATGAGAAGGGGTGCTTTTTATGAAATTCCGTAGTAACGATATTTTGGAAAAACCTGATTGGTCTTTTAATCGTAGTGTTTTCAAATCCGTAGGATACTCTGATGATGATCTTTCCAGACCTGTCATCGGAATCGCCAACTCCTGGAACGAATTAGTTCCAGGGCATGCCAATCTGCGGCAGGTTGCAGAACATGTGCGCAAGGGAATACACAGAGCTGGCGGCTCTGTGGCAGAGTTCGGTGTTATTGGCGCATGTGACGGAACAGCCCAAGGACATGCTGGAATGCATTACATCCTACCGTCACGGGATTTAATTGCAAATGACATTGAGGTTATGGTTGAAGCTCATCGTCTAGATGGAATTGTGCTGCTGGGTTCATGTGACAAGATTGTTCCTGGAATGCTGATGGCTGCCGCTCGCTTAAAAATACCGGCTATTTTCCTGCCAGGCGGACCAATGTTAGGTGGAGTTGAATTCGATGGCCGAAAATCAGATCTAACTACCATGTCGGAAGCATTGGGTATGCTTAAAAGCGACAAAATTGATGAAACTGCTTATGACCATATGGAAGAACTTTGCGGTCCATCTTGCGGATCTTGCGCATTTTATGGAACGGCAAATACGATGTGCTGTCTGGCAGAAGCGTTAGGGATGTCTGTTCCCGGAGGGGCGTTGGTACCGGCAGTCTACGCCGATCGTTTGCGATATGCAGAAGAAACAGGCAAGACGATTGTAAATCAGGTATTTAGCCAAATTACAGCAGATAAGATTATCACCGAGCAGTCTTTAGAAAATGCAATTCGTGTTCTGATGGCTACAGGTGGATCGACAAATGCGGTGCTGCATCTTTCCGCCATTGCAGCAGAAGTGGATATTACGGCAGAGACCATGATGGATGCTTATCACAGGCTCAGTGAATCCACCCCGCAAGTGGCAAAAGTCAATCCAGCTTCTAAATACAATATGGAAGATTTTTATAAAGCTGGCGGCATTCCAAAAGTAATGCAGGAAATTCATTCTCTCCTACACTTAGACAGCATTACCGTAACAGGAAAAACGATTAAGGAAAATCTGCAGAATTATAAATTTAAGTATCCTTTTGATACGAATGTAATACGCAGCTTTGCTGATCCATTTAGTAATTTAAAAGGGCTGGCCATTTTAAGAGGAAACTTAGCTCCTGATACTGCTGTTACCAAACCGGCAGCGATTGATCCGCAAATGCACTTATTCACAGGACTTGCTCAAGTTTTCGATTCAGAAGAGTTAGCGGAGGAAGCAATACTCGGCGGTAAAATCAAGGAAGGCGATGTCGTTGTAATTCGTTATGAGGGTCCTAAGGGCGGTCCTGGAATGCGAGAAATGTATAAAGCAATGAAGTACATGTATGGCATGGGACTGGCGAAGAAGACAGCTTTGATAACCGATGGACGATTCTCAGGGACCAATAATGGCTGCTTTGTAGGTCATATATCACCGGAAGCCGCTGAAGGAGGTCCGCTGGCTATTGTAGCAAATGGCGATAAGATTACCATTGATATTCCCAATGGAAATTTGCACCTTCATTTATCAGAAGAAGAAATACAAAACAGACTGAAAACATGGCAGCGTCCTAAACCTAAGTTTACAAAAGGCTATCTTGCCATTTACTCCAAATTAGCAAGCTCTGCTGATAAGGGAGCCGTCATTAAAATTTAATGTGCAAAATTAATTGAATTTTCGCCATTATAGTAAATTTTCCCATAAGAAGAGGTGCAGGACTGGGACTTGCACCTCTGGTTAAAAAAGCATTGAAAAAACTAGGAGGATGGATTGTGAACGAACAAATACAAGAAAAAGATATTGTCAACAAGGTATCGTGGAGGCTGATTCCTTTTCTAGTGGTATCCTATCTATTGTGTTTTGTGGATCGGGTAAATCTTGGCTTTGCAGCGTTAACCATGAATACAGAGTTTGGTTTTACGGCAACGGTTTTTGGCTGGGGTGCAGGAATTTTATTTATCGGATATTTTTTCTTTGGGGTACCCAGCAACTTGGCATTACAAAAATATGGCGCTCGAATTTGGATTTCTCTCATTATGATTGCTTGGGGACTATTGTCTGCCTCTATGGCTTTTATTCAAGGAACCGCCAGTTTCTTAGCGCTGCGTTTTGTGCTGGGGGCTGCAGAGGCTGGTTTTTTCCCAGGAGTTATCCTCTATCTGACCTATTGGTTTCCTGCCCAGCATAGGGGTGTCATTATTTCAAGATTTATGTTTGCTCAACCCATCGCACTTATGATTGGATCTGCTGTATCAGGATGGATTCTGGGGATGGATGGCTATATGGGCGTAGCAGGCTGGAAGTGGTTATTTATTCTCGAAGGTCTCCCCTCATCCTTATTAGGATTGGTTGCGTTACGATATCTTACTGATACTCCAGCTCAGGCAGCTTGGCTTAAGCCTAATGAACGTCAATGGCTCCAGTCGAAGCTTGATCAGGAGCGAGCAAGTGTAGAAGCAAAATCTGGTCCTAAAAATAGCATTTTAGAAACGATGTCAAATGTGAGAGTGATTCTCCTTGGAATTATTTATGTATGTATGGTAATTGGAATCTACGGTATTAATTTGTGGATGCCGCAGATTGTAAAAGAGTTTGGTAACCTTACTTCCAGTCAAATTGGTTTAGTGAGTGCAATTCCATTTTTAGCTGCCGCAGTAGGTATGCTGTTAATTGGAATTAGCTCCGATAAATATCAGGAACGTAAGTGGCATGTGACCATCTCGATGGTAGTAGCTGGTTTTAGCTTAATGGCTAGTGCTTATTTCCATAGTAGTCCCAATTTAGTAATTTTCTTTTTATCTTTGTGCAGTATTGGACTTTACGGATGCATGCCAATTTTTTGGACAATACCTCCTACTTTCCTAGCAGGAACTGCAGCAGCAGCAGGTATCGCCTTTATTAATTCCATTGGTAATCTTGGCGGTTTTGTTGGTCCATTTGTTGTTGGCTGGGTTAAAGATATCACGGGTAACTTTGGCAGTGGTTTAATCTTTATGGGTTCATGCGTATTAATTGGAAGTCTCATAGCATATCTGGTTTGCAAGAAAATGGAGCAAACCGCAGCACAGGAGCGTCTTAGCTCGCTGGTAGCTCAAGGTGACAAAAATTAGAAAAAATAGTTTATCTTTTGCGTTCATTCCAAAATTTAATATGAAAAGTAAGATGGCTTTACGCCATCTTACTCTTTTATTTTTGCTGGAATGGAATATAGGAACATGCCTCCTAGGTAACGCTGCTCACTCCTATATTCCATTCCTAACGATTGCCATGTATAATATTATTTCAGCTGCACTCGTTATTATTATGAATTAAGACCGAGGTTTCTTATCCTGGGAAATGATTATAAAGTGGTTGATTAATAGCTCCATTCTATTTAATTCTTGAAATACGAGGGATAACCACTCTTGTTTATTATTTACGGAATTCTTTTCGAAGACTTGTAAATAGCCCTTAATGATTGTGAGCGGATCGCTGATTTCATTTACCAGCGTAATTGCATTCGCAGCAATTACATCGACTGGAGAATTGTTGGATACTGTAGTTTGCTTTTTATGTTTGCCATCTGTTATTTGTAGTACATCCATTTTTCTAGAAAACGTTACTACCTGCACGAAACTGCCCCTCCTTTTTTATCATCTTACTTTTTATTGAATGAGAATTAGTGTCTATAAGACACTAATTCTCTGATTATTTGTAAAATCCTGCTAAAACGGTGTCTTATAGACAGATTAATTGCACTGCTATTATAAGCACGCTATCGTAATAATGAGGGGTGTGCTCATGGAAACAACATTAGGAGATCGAATAAAAGAATTACGGAGTGAGTTAACCCAAGAAGCATTAGCGATGATTCTTCAGGTTGATCGCTCTACGCTTGCTTCCTGGGAAATTAACCGTCGTGAACCGGATATTGCAACACTTAAGCGTATTGCCAGTTATTTTAAGGTAAATATTGATTGGCTAGTCGGATTTGACGCGGAGGATTCGTCTTCGTCAGATCAGGGGAACTGCATTCGTGAGAGTATCCCTAGCTATCAGGCGAATACCGATAAAAGATGGGATAAAGTAATAACTCTTGCTGAGCAATATGGGTTTGATCCCGATTTAGTGTGCCATATTCTGGAATTGAATGTAAAATTAACGTTGTCATTGAAAAAGGATTGCCATCCAAAGAAGAAGTTTTGATGTACATATTTTTGCTTTTCAATCGAGCCAGTCTGCCCACATGATAAAGGGAAGACTGGTTTTTTCTTTATATCTTTAATATTTTCTTAACCATTTGTTAACTTAAAGAAATATAGCTCAGTGTATAATGGAAGAAAAAATATCTGCTGGCATCATCGGAAAATCTGATAGTGAGAGGTGTCTCATGGCAAGTAAGCCTACAAAGATTATGTTCGCAATATCAGACACAGGCGGTGGACATCGCAGTGCT
>Ga0316604_10003765_pt1 | contig 10479 bp, 11 predicted proteins | sample OWC_soil_day20_C_FD_207650 | JGI IMG/M metagenome (GOLD analysis project Ga0316604, IMG submission 207650) | Wetland soil microbial communities from Old Woman Creek delta, Ohio, United States - OWC_soil_day20_CT | ecosystem: Environmental > Terrestrial > Soil > Wetlands | place: USA: Ohio...
GCCCCGCTGCCGTTCTTGTTGCGATCGGAACCCGGGAAATTGGCACCGCGCCCGAACTCGGCGCCGAATTCGAGGAAGACCGGCGTCGGCGCCAGCCATTTCAGTTGCACGCCATCCTGCGCGTAGCCGCCTTCGGTGCCGAACATCGCCTGATACATCAGTGGCGCATCGGCGAAATCCCACATGTGCGGGTGCTGCTCGTTCAGATAGCCGATCCCGGAACGGAAACGACCGGCCTTCAGGCCGATGCCCTGGCCGATGCCGAGCGACTGGAACCAGGCCTCCTCGACCTCGGCCTGGCCATCGAGGGCGGCGATGATCGCCTGGCCGCGCCAGTAGGGATCGATATTGGCGGCAAAGACCAGTTCGGTGTGATCGAGCGAGAAACCGCGCTTGTTGATGCCCTCGATCGTACCGCTGCCATGATCGTGGCCGCCGGCTGGGACAAAACCGGTAATGCCGCGTTCGGCGACATTCTTCATGTTCTTGTACTGGCCCTGCAGGATCAGCGAGACCTCGGGGTTGAAGCCGCTGGCCGTCGTTGCCGCGGCAACCGGACGGCTCTCGGCAACGGGGGCCGGCGCTGGCGACACCGGCGGCGGACTGCTTTTGGCCTGCGCCTCAGCCTGGACCAGCTTTTGTTCGAGCGCGGCAATGCGCTGCTCGTAGGACTTCTTCATTTCGTCGATCTGGCCGCGGATGGCCGCCAGATCGTTATCGGATGCTGCCTGGGCGCCGCATGAGGCGGCCAGCAGGGCAGCCACGGCAAATGGCTTATGCATGGAATTCTCCTGAAAAATGCGCTGCGTCGACCGCCCATGGGAAATACCCGTGGGCTGCGGTCGACAGTCAAAAAGGGGCGATTTTCAGGATTGAGGCGGGGCGCCCTGGCGGGCTAGCGGCGGCGGCAAAGCGCTGCGCCCGCCGAGCGGCAGCGCAACGGGACGATCGTGCGCCGCCAGCAGCGGCGGCAGCGCCAGTACGGACGGCAAGGCCGAACCGAGATCGTGCGCTGCCAGGCACAGCTCGCAGACATGCGTCGGCAGAACCCCCTCGTTGCCCGCCGCATGCTCGACGGCGTGCGCCCCCGCCGCCAGTTGGGCGAAGAGGAGAACGGCAACGAGAAGGAGGTGGCGCAAGGGATTCACGACGAGAGTTTAATCGACCTGGACGAGCAGGCCTTTGAGATATTCACCTTCGGAGAAGTTCAATGCAACCGGATGATCGGCCGCGCCGGCCAGCCGGCGGACGATGCGCGCCTCCCGGCCAGCGTCGTGCGCAGCGCCGGCAACGATCTTCTGGAACAGTTCGAGGCCGATGCCGCCGGAACAGGAATAGGTCATCAGCAGGCCGCCCGGTTTCAGCAGTTTGAAGCCGAAGACGTTGATGTCCTTGTAGGCGCGCGCCGCGCGCTCGGCATGCGAGGCCGATGGGGCGAACTTGGGCGGATCGAGGACGATCAGGTCGAACAGGCGGCCTTCCTTCTTGAAGTCGCGCAGCGCCTGGAAAACATCGGCCTCCTGCCACAGGGCCCGCTCGGCCGGCAATTGCGGATTGAGCGCCAGATTGGCCTGGCCCTGGGCCAGCGCCGGGCCGGAGGAGTCGATCGACAGCACGCTGGCCGCACCGCCGGCCAGGGCCTGCAGCGAGAAGCCGGCGGTATAGCAGAAGCAGTTCAGGACGTCCTTGCCGGCCGCCAGTTGGCCGAGCAGCGCACGATTGTCGCGTTGGTCGAGATAGAAACCGGTTTTGTGCCCGCCGACCACGTCGACCGCCAGCCTGACGCCGTTTTCCTCGATGCTCAGCGGCGCCTCGGGCGCCGCGCCGTACAGCCAGCCGGTCGTCGGCTCGAGGCCTTCGAGGCCGCGCACGTCGGAATCGGAACGCTCATAGATGCGGGCGCAACCGGTCGCCTTGACCAGTCCGGCGACGATGGCATTGCGCCACTTGTCGGCGCCGGCCGAAGTCAGCTGGATGACGACGGTGTCCCCATACTGGTCGGCGATGACGCCGGGCAGGCCATCCGACTCGGCGTGGATCAGGCGCAGGCCCTGCTGGCCGCGCAGTTCGGGCAACGCCTGGCGGCGCGCCACGGCGGCGCCGACCCGGCGCTTGAAGAAGGCGTCATCGACCGATTCGTCGGCATCGAAGGTCCAGAAACGGGCGCGGATCTGCGATTTCGGGCTGTAGGCGGCGCGCCCCAGCGGGCGCAGGTTATCGGCCAGCACCTCGACCGTATCACCCGGCCGGGCACGCCCTTCCAGGCGCCCGACCGAACCGGCGAACACCCACGGATGGTGCTGTTTGAACGCGGAGCGCTCCTTACCCGGCAGCAAAATCAGCTGAGCCATGTTTTCTCGACCTCAAATGAAAGAAGCCCCGGTCACCTTGCGGCGACCGGGGCTTGAAATACTGTCAGCAGCTTAAGCGCCCAGGGCCTTGCGGTTACGTGCGTGGCATTCGGCAGCGTAGATGACCTTGAACATGGTCTTGCCATCGCCCTTGAACAGGCGCTTGGTGGACTTGGAAACGCAGCGGCGTTCCAGGGAAGAACGGCGGTTACGGTTGATTGCCATGACTAACTCCTTGATTCCGGCGATTTTTCGAAACCGCCAATCATAGTGCTTGGTGAACAAAAGGTCAATTGAAGCCTGATTTTACGGCTTTTTCAGTGGTCGACCGCAGCAATTTCGGCAAAAACCCGGCCGCGTCCGCCTACTTGCGCTTGGCCCGCGGATGCGCCGTATCGTAAACCTTGGCCAGATGCTGGAAATCGAGATGGGTATAGACCTGCGTCGAGGCGATGCTGGCATGGCCGAGCATTTCCTGCACGGCGCGCAGATCGCCGGACGACTGCAGCACGTGCGAGGCGAAGGAATGGCGCAGCATGTGCGGATGGACGTGGCGCGGCAAACCGGCCAGCACCGCCTGCCGGCTCAGGCGCAACTGGATCATCCGGTGACTCAGGCGCCGGCCGCGCTGGCCGACGAACAGGGCCGGCTCGTCCGCCGCCGCCAGTTCGCCGCGTAATTCGGCCCAGGCCGCCAGCGCCTGTCGCGCCTTGCTGCCGACCGGCACCAGCCGGGCCTTGCTGCGCTTACCGAGAACGCGCAGCTCGCCTTCATGGAGGACGCTGTCCAGCGCGTCGCAATCGAGCGCCGCCAGTTCGGCCAGCCGCAAACCGGAGGAATAGAACAACTCGAAGATCGCCGCATCGCGGGCGGCCAGCCGGGGATCGTCGCCGTCGACCGGCTCGAGCAGCCGCGCCGCCTCATCGACCGCCAAGGCCTTCGGCAACAGCCGCGGCGCCTTCGGCGAACGGACGCCTTCACAAGGATTGGCCGGCACCGCACCGTGTTCGCCCAGCCAGGCAAAAAAGCCGCGCCAGGCCGACAGCGTCCGCGCCAGACTGCGCCCGGACAGGCCCTGGCCGTGCAGCTGGGCGACATAGCGGCGAATCTGGTGCACCTGCAGTTGGCCAAGCGGGGTTTCCCCGGCCGCGGCCAGCAGCTTTTCGAGATCGCGCCGGTAATTGCTGACGGTATGCGGCGACAGCCGGCGCTGCTCGGCCAGTTCAGCCAGATAGCCAGCCAGCGCCGCGCTCGCCGTGCTCACCGCCTAGAGCACGCTCTTGGTTACCCGGGCCAGCGCCGCGGAAACCATTTCACCCATCCGCTCCAGATACAAGGTGCCCATGTCGGCGTAGAAGCGCTGCGCTTCCTCGCTGCCCAGCGCAATCATGCCGATCGTGCCGCCGCCATTGCGCAGCGCGATCAAGGCCTGCGAACGGATATGGCCGGCATGTTCGCCGAACCACGAGGCCGTGCCGAAACCGGCGGTCGAGCCGCAATACGGCCGCCCCAGCGTTTCGGCAAAAACCTGCAACTCCTCGCTGACCGCGGCGAATTCCGGCAGATCCTCGATGCCGGCCGGCTTGTGCCACAGGCGCAGGGCGACATGCGGCACGGCAAAGTCGTCGCGCAGGTGGAAATTGAGCAGATGAATCACCGCCTGGAAGGTCTCGGCGGCGATCAGGGCGACCGACAGGCGATGCACTTTCTCGCTGATCGCATCGTTCTCTTCGCCGAAGGCAATCAGTTCGGCCAGCTTGCTTTCGGTCTGCCGGTTTTTTTCGCGCAGGGTCAGCATCTGGCGCTCGGCCAACGACACCGCCCGGCCGCCATGCGGATGCGGCAGGAAAATCTGCGCCATCAGGTCGGCGTATTGCTCGAAGAAACCCGGATTATTCTTCAGGTAATCCGCGACATCTTCGGGAAACAGGGCGCTCATAATTCAATTTCTCCAGAGAAGACCGTCATCGCCGGACCGGTCATCAAAACCGGGCGGTCAACGCCGCCCCAGGCAATATTCAGGTCGCCGCCGCGCGTCGTGACGCGCACCGGCGAATCGAGCAGGCCACGCCGGATACCGGCGACCACGGCGGCGCAGGCACCGGTCCCACAGGCCAGCGTCTCGCCCGAGCCGCGCTCGTAGACCCGCAACTTGATGGCGTGACGATCGACGACCTGCATGAAGCCGGCGTTCACCCGCTGCGGGAACTGCGCATGGTTCTCGATCAGCGGGCCATGCTCGCCGACCGGCGCAGTGTCGACGCTATCGACAACCTGCACGGCATGCGGATTGCCCATCGAGACGACGCTGATTTCCAGCGTTTCATCGGCCACAGCGAGGTTGTAGACGACGACATCCTCGTCGTGCAGGAAGGGAATCTCGTTCGGCAAAAAGCGGGGAATCCCCATGTCGACCGTGACATTGCCATCGCCTTCGAGGCGCGGCGTGATGATGCCTTTCAGCGTTTCGACGCGAATTTCGCGCTTGTCGGTCAGCCCCTGCTCATGCACGAAACGCACAAAGCAACGCGCGCCATTGCCGCACTGCTCGACCTCGCTGCCATCGGCATTGAAAATCCGGTAGCGAAAATCGACATCCGCCTGGCTGGCCTTTTCGACCAGCAGAATCTGGTCGCAACCGACGCCGAAATGGCGATCCGCCAGATAGCGCAACTGCTCCGGGGTCAGGGTCACCGCCTGGCGGATGCCGTCCAGGACAACGAAATCGTTGCCCAGGCCATGCATTTTCGAGAATTTGAGCTTCACAGCCTGCTCCGCGTGTTAATTAAAAAAGGATAGCAGAGGCAGGGGGTTACCTCAAATTCCTAAAGTTTCTTCTCCATGATGAAATCGTCCATCACAAAGCCGCGGCCGATATCGTCAACCACCGTCTCGCGCACGGCAAAGCCGTATTTCTTGTAGGAGGCAATGGCTTTTTCGTTGCGCTTGTTCACCGCCAGGATCACGCACGGGTAGCCCAGCTTTGCAGCGCGGCGGGCGACGTGCGCGATCAGCTGACCACCGACGCCCTGACGCTGCACATCAGGGTGAATGTAAAGCTTGTCCAGCTTGAATTCACCCTTGTAGAGCTCGCTGAAGGCGAAACCCACCCGCCGGCCATTATGAAAGGCCTGGTCGAGCCACTTGTCGGCATCCTCGATATCGTCATAGAGCCGCTCGTGGCCGTAACGCTGTTCGAGCATGAAATCGATCTGTTCCTGGGTGATGATCCCCGGGTAGGTCGCCTGCCAGATTTCCCGGGCCAGCGCCGAGATGGCCGGCACATCGGGCGGCGTGACGGGACGAATTTCGATGTTCAGGCTGTTCATTTATAAAACCTCTGTTCTCCGGGCGGCCGGGTTTTGAAGCGCTTGTGCAGCCAGAAGTACTGTTCCGGCATGCGCAGCACCTGGCTCTCGATAAAACGATTCACGAATGCGGTGTCTTCTTCGACGCTGGCACCGGGGAAATTGTCCCAGGCCGGCATCACCTCGACTTCGTAGCCATCCGCCACCTGCCGCGTAATGCAGGCAACCACCTTCGCGCCAGTCAGCCGCGCCAGACGGGAAACCCCTGGAATGGTCGCCGCCGGCACACCGAAAAACGGCACGAAAATCGACTCTTTCGGACCAAAATCCATGTCCGGCAGATAGTAGAACTTGTAACCGTCTTTCATCGCCTTGATGATCTTGCGCATGCCATCCTGTCGTGAAAGCAGCACCGCCTCGGTGAATCTGATCCGTCCATCATAAAGCAACTTGTTGAAAACCGGATTCTTCTGGTTTGAGTAGACACTGCAACCGCGGACAAACATGGAGATACGTGTCGCTCCGGCATCGAGACCGACAAAATGGGGCGACAACATGATGATCGGCCGCCCTTCGGGGTCGTTCAGGTGTTCAACGCCTTGAATCCGGATGATGCGCTCCAGCCGTTCCTTCGAGGCCCACCAGCCCAGGGTGCGGTCAAGCACGGCGCGGCTGAAGGCAATGAAATGCCGACGGGCCAGATCTTCGCGCTCGGCCTCACTTTTTTCCGGAAAGCACAAATGAAGATTGATCAGCGCCACCTTTCGCCGTTCGCGACCGGCGGCATAGAGCAGACGGCCGAGCAGCCAACCCAGTCCCCGCAAACAAGGCAAGGGCAGCCAGTGCAAAAGCCAGAGAAAACCGACCAGGATGTAAGTAAAAAAAAGTTTCAAGACGAATCACTCCACCGGAGGCGCTTCGGCGCCGCCCGGATGTTTGTAGCGGTTGTAACCCCAAAGATATTGGCTCGGACATTGGCGCACCAAGGCCTCGATTTCGAAATTGATCTGCTGCGCCCGATCGACCGTCGTCCCTTCGAGCATCTGGTTCGGCGGCTGCAGGTGCAGCCGATAGCCGCGCCCGTGCGGCAAGCGCTCACCCCAGGCCATCAGCGTCGTCGCCCCGGTTTCGGTCAGACGGGCGGCCAAGGTCATGGTGTAGGCCGGCTTGCCGAAAAACTTGAGCCAGACGCCCTCACCGACCTTGGGCGCCTGGTCCGGCAACATGCCGACCGCCTCGCCCTTTTTCAGCGCCTTGATCAGCGAACGCACGCCGGACAAATCGGCCGGCGCCAGATGCAGGCGCTCCCGCTTGCGGCCTTCGAGAATCATCTGGCGCAGCGAGGCCTGGCGTGGCGGGCGGTAGAGCACGGTGATATCGCCGAAGGCCGCGTAATACTGCGCCGTGATCTCGAAGCAACCGAGGTGGGGGGTCAGGAAGACGATGCCCTTGCCGGCCCGCTGCGCGGCCTCGACATGCTCCCAGCCGACCACCTCGGTGACCAGGGCGGTTGCCTGTTCGAGCTTGAGCAACCAGATGCGGGCCAATTCGAGCATCTGCTTGCCGGCTTCGGCCGCGACCTGACCACGCAAAGCCGGATCGACGCCGGCTTGCGCCATGTTTTCCCGGACGTGCCGGCGATAGGTCGGCGACAGCAGATAAACCAGGCGACCGAGCCAGCCCCCCAGCATATGTAGCAACCACAAGGGCAGCTTGCTCAGAAATCTAAATAGAAAAACCATGCGGCTCCGGGGGTTGAAACCCACCGTGAAAAGATTAACATTATGGGATTGCCGAGTTAAACAGACAACTTGCGGGGCAATTAATAAATACCGCTAAAGCGTCGCCTGCTCGTGGTCCGAAGCCGGTAGCGCCGGAACCAAGGACCATTGGAGCTTCGCATGAGCGAATATTTCTTCACTTCCGAATCAGTCGGCGAAGGCCATCCCGACAAGGTCGCCGACCAGATTTCCGATGCCATCCTCGATGCCATCCTGGCCCAGGACAAGCATTCCCGCGTCGCAGCTGAAACCCTGTGCAATACCGGCCTGGTCGTCCTGGCCGGTGAAATCACCACCAGCGCCAACGTCGATTACATCCAGGTCGCCCGCGAGACGATCAAGCGCATCGGCTACGACAACACCGACTACGGCATCGACTACAAGGGCTGTGCCGTGCTGGTCGCCTACGACAAGCAGAGCCCGGATATCGCCCAGGGTGTCAACAAGGCCTACGACGACGATCTCGGCCAGGGCGCCGGCGACCAGGGCCTGATGTTCGGCTACGCCTGCGACGAAACGCCGTCGCTGATGCCGCTGCCAATCTACCTGTCGCACCGCCTGGTTGAACGCCAGGCACTGCTGCGCAAGGACGGCCGCCTGCCGTGGGCCCGCCCGGACGCCAAGTCGCAAGTCACCATCCGCTACGTCGATGGCAAGCCGCACTCGATCGACACCGTCGTGCTGTCCACCCAGCATTCGCCGGACATCAGCCTGGAAGACCTCCGCGAAGCGACCATCGAAGAGATCATCAAGCCGGTCCTGCCGAAGGAACTGATCAAGGGCGACATCAAGTTTCTGGTCAACCCGACCGGTCGCTTCGTCGTCGGCGGTCCGCAAGGCGACTGCGGCCTGACCGGCCGCAAGATCATCGTCGACACCTACGGCGGGGCTGCCCCGCACGGTGGCGGCGCCTTTTCCGGCAAGGATCCGTCCAAGGTCGACCGTTCCGCCGCCTATGCCGGCCGCTACGTCGCCAAGAACATCGTTGCCGCTGGTCTGGCCTCGCGCTGCCTGGTTCAGGTTTCCTATGCCATCGGCGTTGCCGAACCGACTTCGGTCATGGTCGACACCTTCGGCACCGGCAAGGTCAGCAACGAAACGCTGACCGCGCTGATCAAGAAGCACTTTGACCTGCGCCCGAAAGGCATCGTCAACATGCTCGACCTGCTCCGCCCGATCTACCAGAAAACTGCCGCCTACGGCCATTTCGGCCGCGACGAACCGGAGTTCACCTGGGAAGCGACCGACCGTGCCATATTGCTGAAATCGGACGCCGGCCTGTAAATCCACCAGGCCTAGTTTTACAAAGGGAGCCAGCACGGCTCCCTTTTTTATGGCTAAACTTGCAAGCTATGCTTAAAAAGATAGCCGTCGAACATCTCCGCCTCGGCATGCACCTGCAGGCTTTCTGCGGCGCTTGGCTGGATCACCCCTTCTGGCGAACACAATTCGTTCTGTCCGACCCCAACGACATCGCCCTTGTTTTGGGAAGTCCGATCAAGGAAGTCTGGATCGACGTCAGCAAGGGGTTGGATCTCGACACTGGAATCATGGCCACCGAATCGGAAACCGTTCTGGTCGATGAAATTCCAGTCGAAAGCCCGACCATCCAGGAAAGATCTTCCTTCAACGATGAAATCAAACGTGCCTCGCGCATCGTAACCAAGGGCAAGGAAGCCGTCGTTTCGATGTTCCAGGAAGCCCGCATGGGCAAGGCCATCGAAGCCGAGGCAGCCGCACCGCTGGTCGAGGAAATTTCCAACTCGGTCCTGCGCAACCCAGGTGCGTTGATCAGCCTGGCCCGGCTGAAGACAGCCGACGACTACACCTTCATGCACTCGGTTGCCGTCTGCGCCCTGATGATCGCGCTGGCTCGCCAGTTGGGCCTCGACGAGCAACAAACTCGCGAGGCCGGCATGGCCGGATTGCTGCACGACCTGGGCAAGGCGATGATTCCGCTCGAGGTGCTGAACAAGCCGGGGAAGCTGACCGATGCAGAATTTGATCTGGTCAAGACTCACCCGGATGAGGGTTACAAAATGCTGCTGACCGGCTCGGGCATCAGCGAGATGACCAAGGACGTTTGCCTGCATCACCACGAAAAGGTCGACGGCAGTGGTTACCCCAAAGGCCTGAACGGAGAAACAATGAGCCTGTTCGCCAAAATGGGGGCAGTCTGCGACGTCTACGATGCCGTCACCTCCAACCGCCCCTATAAAGCGGGCTGGGACCCGGCCGAATCGATCAAGCGCATGGCGGAATGGAAGGGGCATTTTGACCCCAAGGTTTTTCAAGCCTTCGTCAAGAGCTTGGGAATTTATCCGATCGGTTCCTTGGTTCGCCTGGAATCCGGCAAGCTGGGCGTCGTCATCGAACAGGGCGAGCAGTCCCTGCTCAAGCCCAAGATCAAGGTTTTTTTCTCGACCAAGTCGCAAGCCTACATTCGCCCCGAAATCATCGACCTGGCACGCAGTCCGGAGAAGATCGCCGGTCGGGAGGATGCGGCAAAATGGGGCATCAAGGACATCGACCGCTACTGGGCCGGCGAAAACGCCTGAAATCGGTTTATAATCCGCAACCTACCGAGGGGCGCTGCAGGAGATCACTCCCAGGCTCGGTTTAAAACGGCGCTCACTGATCAACCCTGCCGGGCGCAGGGGGCCGCCGGTGAGCAAAAACCGTCTTTCCCCTCCCCGTCACAGTTATTTGGAGCTTACTGTGGCTGAATTCAAAGACTACGTTATTGCCGATCTTTCCCTTGCCGACTGGGGTCGCAAGGAAATCCTCATTGCCGAAGGCGAAATGCCCGGCCTGATGGCCATTCGCGAAGAATTCGCGAAGACCCAGCCGCTCAAGGGCGCGCGCATCACCGGCTCGCTGCACATGACCATCCAGACCGCCGTGCTGATCGAGACGCTGACCGCGCTCGGCGCCGAAGTCCGCTGGGCTTCCTGCAATATCTTCTCGACCCAGGACCACGCTGCCGCTGCGATCGCCGCGCAGAACATCCCGGTCTTCGCCGTCAAGGGCGAAACCCTG
>Ga0316604_10003767_pt1 | contig 10476 bp, 8 predicted proteins | sample OWC_soil_day20_C_FD_207650 | JGI IMG/M metagenome (GOLD analysis project Ga0316604, IMG submission 207650) | Wetland soil microbial communities from Old Woman Creek delta, Ohio, United States - OWC_soil_day20_CT | ecosystem: Environmental > Terrestrial > Soil > Wetlands | place: USA: Ohio...
GTAGGAGGCGCTTCAGCAGCAGGATCACTTCGATGTCGCGGTGGCGGTACAGGCGCTGCTGCGAACGCGACTTCGCCGGCGCCATCCAGCGGAACTCGGACTCCCAGTATCGGAGTACGTGCGCCTTGACGCCGGTGAGGCGCGAAACCTCGCCGATCCGGTAGTAGCGCTTCGTCGGATTCACCGCGGCTTCGCCGGGCGCGCCCGCGGCGTGCGGAGACTGAGCAGTCTCTTGCGTCACCTGCCCCCTCCCGGAACTTGCGAGTCTAGTCGTCCGAATCGTCGTCGAACTCGGGACCCGTCTCCTGCTCGTCGTTCAAGAGGTTTTTTAGCACGAGGGATGGCTTGAAGGTGAGCACTCTCCTCGCCTCGAGAACGATTTCCTCGCCGGTCTGTGGATTGCGGCCCTTGCGCGCGTTCTTGCCGCGCACCACGAAGTTTCCGAAGCCGGAGATCTTGACCTTCTCCCCCGCTTCGAGCGTCTCCTTGATGATCTCGAAGACCTTCTCCACCAGGTCAGCCGACTCCTTCTTCGAGAAACCCACGCGTTCGTAGATCTGCTCGACGATCTCGGCCTTGGTCATGGTGCGACCTCCCACGCGATCACCCCCCCACTGGGTTGGCCTCGCCGGTTCCCTGCCGCAGCTCGCCGCCGAAGCGGTCGGCGAGCATGCGCACGACGCGTTCGGTCGCACGCGCGACCTCGGCGTCGAGCAGGGTCCGGTCGGGGCGCTGGAAGACGAGACGGAAGGCCACGCTCACGCGACCTTCCGGGACACCGGTTCCTTCGTAGCGATCGAAGATCTCGGCGGCCACGAGATGCGGTCCTGCCGTGCCGCGGATCGCGTCCAGCACGCCGCGCGCCGGCTCGTCGCGCGACAGCAGCACCGCGAGATCGCGTCGGACACTCGGCTGGCGCGACACTTCGCGGTACTTCACGGGCGCAGGCGACGTGGCCGCAATCGCATCGAGATCGAGTGCGAAGATCGCGCAGGACGCGTCGATTTCGAAGCGCGCCGCCGTCTCGGGGTGCAGTTCGCCGACGACGCCGACCCGCCGGCCGTCGAGCGCGATCGCGGCGCTCGCACCGGGATGCAGGAACGGTTCGTCCGCATCGGCGGAGAAGCTCGCCGCGAGGCCGAGATCCTCGAACAACCGCTCGACCGCGCCCTTCGCGTCGAAGAAGAGCGGCGGCGGCGTGGGCGCCGCCCACAGGCCGCCTTCACCGCGCATCACGACACCGGCGACATGGAGCGTCTCGCCCGGCAACTCGTCGCTCGCAACCGCTGCGAACACCCGCCCCACCTCGAAGGCGCGGACGCGCTCGACCTGCCGGCTGCGGTTGGTGCGCGCGACGGCGAGCAGCGACGGCACGAGCGTGGACCGGAGGTTGGACTCCTCGTCGGTGAGCGGGTTCTGCAGGTGCACGACGCGACGCCGCGCGTCGTCCTCGGGAAGCCCGATGCGATCCAGGTCCGCTGCGCTCGCGAACGGCAGCGTCATGCACTCGACGAAGCCCGCCGCGCACAGCGCATTGCGCGCGCCCTCGACCACGCTGCGCCCGCGCGACACCGCAACCGGGCCGAGGAGCGCGATCGGGAGCGTCGTGGGCAGATGGTCGTAGCCGTGGATGCGCGCCACCTCTTCGACGAGGTCGACGTCGCGCCGCAGGTCATTGCGCCAACTGGGCACCCGGCAGAGGAGCGGCCCCGAGCCGGCGTCCACATCGACGACGTCGACGCGCGCGAGCAGTGCGGCGATCGCGGCGCGATCGAAGTGGGTGCCGAGCAGGCGATTCACGCGCTCCGGATCGAGTGCGATCTCGGCGACCGCGGACGGCGCGCGGCCGGTCGCCTCCACCACGCCCGGCGCGACGCTGCCGCCCGCCAGTTCCGCCAGCAGGTGCGCCGCGCGGTCGATCGCGCGGCGCAAGCCGTCGCGGTCGATCTCGCGTTCGAAGCGATAGGACGCCTCGCTGCTGAGGCCGAGACGGCGCGCGGTACGCCGCACGCGCACGGCTTCGAAGTGCGCGCTCTCGAGCAGCACGTCGGTGGTGCGCGCGCCGACTTCGGTCTCCGCCCCGCCCATCACACCCGCAATCGCGATGGCGCGCTCGGCGTCGGCGATCACGAGATCTTCGCTCTGCAGCGCGCGCGTGGCGCCGTCGAGTGTCGCGATCTTCTCATCGGCGCGCGCGCGCCGCACGTGGACCACACCACCGCGCAGCGTCGCAGCGTCGAACGCGTGCAGCGGCTGGCCGAATTCGAGCAGCACGAGGTTCGTCACGTCGACGACGACGTTGATCGCGCGCATGCCAGCCGCTTCGAGTCGGGCGGCGAGCCAGGCGGGGCTCGGCCCCACCGAAACGCCGCGCACGAGACGGGCGCAGTAGCGCGGGCAGCCGTCCGGGTCCTCGATCTGGACGCGCACGGTCGAGGCGGCCGGTTCTCCCTCCTCGTCGGGCAGGAAGGGCGGCAGGCGCAGCGCGCCGCCGAAGTGGGCGCGCACCTCGCGCGCGATGCCGAGCATCGACGCGCAGTCGCCGCGGTTCGGCGTGAGCGCGATCTCGAGCACCGAGTCGCCCGTCGCGAGCACCTCGCCGAGCGGTGCACCGACCTTTGCACTCGCGTCGAGCACCAGAATCCCGTCGCTCGCTTCGGCGATGCCGAGCTCCTTCGCCGAACAGATCATGCCGTGCGAGACGACCCCGCGGATCTTTGCCTTCTCGAGCTTCTTGCCGTCGGGCAACTTCGAGCCAGGCGACACCACCGCGACCTTCTGCCCGGCCGCGACGTTCGGCGCGCCGCATACGATCTCCACCGGTTCACCGCTGCCGATGTCGACGCGGCACAGCGAGAGCCGATCGGCGTTCGGGTGCTGCGCGCGCGCGAGCACGTGTCCGACGCGCACGCCCGAAAGATCGGGGCCGAGGCGCAGGGTGCTCTCGACTTCGAGTCCACCCTGGGTGAGCGCCGCCGCGATCGAATCGGCCGCCGGCACGTCGACGAACTCGGCGAGCCAGCGCAGCGGGACACGCATCAGATCTGCCCGAGGACGCGCAGGTCGCCCTCGAAGAGCAGGTGGATGTTCGGGACGCCGAAGCGCAGCATGGCCGCGCGGTCGAGTGTCATGCCGAAGGCGAAGCCCTGGAAGCGCTCGGGGTCGAGCCCGCAGTTGGCGAGCACGACGGGGTGGATCATTCCGCAGCCTCCCGCCTCGATCCATCCCGATTGAGAGCAGGTGGCGCAGCCGGCGCCCGAGCAGAGCAGGCAGCGGTAGTCGAGTTCCGCCGACGGCTCGGTGAACGGGAAGTACGAGGCGCGGAAACGCAGCTCTACGTCGGCGCCCATCATGTGGCGCTGGAAGGCGTAGAGCACGCCCTTCAGGTCGGCGAACGAGACGCGCTCGTCCACCATGAACCCCTCCACCTGGTGGAACATCGGCGAGTGCCGCGGCGAGCGGTCGTTGCGGTACACGCGCCCCGGCACGATGAAGCGGAACGGCGGCTGGCGGCCCGTCATCGCCCGGATCTGCACCGGCGAGGTGTGCGTGCGCAGCACGTGCCCGCCGTCCACGAAGAACGTCGCCTGCATGTCGCGCGCCGGGTGGTCGGGCGGGATGTTGAGGGCTTCGAAGTTGTTCCACTGGGTCTCGACCTCGGGACCCTCTTCGACCGCAAAGCCGAGCCCGGTGAAGAAAGCGACGATGTCGCGCTCGATCTGCGTGATCGGGTGCAGGTGGCCGCGCGGGGCCCGAACGCCCGGCAGCGACACGTCGAGGCGTCGCGCCGACAGCTCGTGATCGCGGGCGCCGGCTTCGAGCGCGGCGCGGCGCTCGGCCACGAGGGCTTCGATGCGATCCTTGGCGACGTTTGCCGCTTCGCCGACGCGTGCGCGTTCGTCCGCCGCGAGCGCGCCGATCCCGCGCAGCACCGCCCCGACGGAGCCCTTCTTGCCGAGGAAGCGCGCGCGAACTTCGGCAAGCGCGGGAAGGCTCCGTGCCTCGGCAATCGCCAGGCGCGCTTCCTCCTCGATCACCGCGAGGCTCGGCTGCTCCCCCGCCACCGCGACTTCCAGCCCGCTACGCGAGCTGCGCTTTGGCGCGCGCCACCAGCTCCCCGAACGCCTGCGGATCCGCAGCCGCAAGGTCGGCCAGGTTCTTGCGGTCGATCTCGATGCCGGCCTTGTTGAGCCCGTTGATGAGCTGGCTATAGGACAGCTCGTGCAGGCGCGCAGCGGCATTGATGCGGGCGATCCACAGGCTGCGGAAATCGCGCTTGCGTTGGCGGCGATCGCGATAGGCGTAACGCCAGGCGCGCTCGACCGTCTCGCGCGCGACGCGCACCAGTCGATGACGAGAGCCGAAATAACCCTCGGCCTCTTTCAGAATTCGCCGATGGCGGCTCTTCTTGGTTACGCCTCGTTTGACTCGGGGCATGATCTCCCTCCTTCTGTGCGCCCTTCACTCAGGGCAGCATCTGCTCCAATCGCATACGGTCCCCGTGCGACACCTCCACCCTCCCCGAGAGGCGTCGCTTTTGCTTCGCACTCTTCTTGGTGAGGATGTGCCGCTTGCTCTCATGCGAGCGCATGATCTTGCCGGTGCCGGTGCGCGTGAAGCGCTTCGCCGCACCGCGATGGGTCTTCATCTTGGGCATCAACTCTCTCCTGTGGGGGGAATTTCGTCCCCCGTCTCTGCCGGCTCGGTGTGCGTCCCGGCCGGCGGGGCATCCGACCCGGCCTGCTGGACGCCTGCCGCGCCGCTGTCCATTGCCGCCTCCGCCTTCTCCTGCTGCGCGCGCGCCCGTTCGAGTCGCTGGATGGCTTCCCGGTTGGGCACGAGGATCATCGACATGAAGCGGCCGTCCATGCGGGGCGGGTTCTCGACGGCCGCAATGTCCGCGAGCATCTCCTTGACGCGATCGAGTTGCTCGCGCCCGATCGAGGTGTGGACGATCTCGCGCCCGCGGAACATCAACGTCACTTTGACCTTGTCCCCCTCGACCAGGAACCGGCGCGCGTTCTTCAACTTGAAGTCGAGGTCGTGCTCGTCGGTGCGCGGCCGTAACTTCACTTCCTTCATCGTCGCCGCGTGCGCCTTCTGCTTGCTCACGGCCTGTTTCTTCTTCAGCTCGTACTTGTACTTCCCGTAGTCCATGATGCGACACACGGGCGGGTTGGCGCCGGGCGCCACTTCGACCAGGTCGAGGCCCTTTTCCACGGCGCGCTGAACGGCGTCGAAGGGCGTCATCACGCCGAGTTGGGTTCCGTCCTCGTCCACGACGCGAATCTCGCGGGCGCGGATGCGCTCGTTGATCCGGGTGTCGTCCTTGGTACGCGGCTGCTCTCCACGCTTGGGGAATCGGATGCGGGTTTCCTCCGTAGGGGACTAGATCGACTCGCGCCGCTCGGCCACCGCGGCCGACAGCTTCAACACGAACGCGTCCAGGGCGACCGACTCCGCGGCGTCCTTCGTCCCGTGGCGGCGGCGCGGCGTGACGGTCCCGTTCGCCACCTCCTGGTCGCCGACCACGAGCATCAAGGGAATCTTCTGCAGCTCCGCTTCGCGGATCTTCAGGTTGAGCTTCTCGTTGCGCACGTCGCACTCGGCGCGCAGGCCAGCCGCCTGGAGCGCGGTGCCCACCTGCGCGGCGTAGTCCGCATGCCGGTCGGTGATCGGCAGCACGACGGCCTGCACCGGCGCCAGCCAGAGCGGGAAGTCGCCCGCGGTGTGCTCGAGGTAGATCGCGATGAAGCGCTCGAGCGAGCCGAGGATCGCGCGGTGCAGCATCGCCGGGCGATGCTCCTGGCCGTCGCGACCGACGTAGGCCAGCCCGAAGCGCGTGGGCGCAGCCATGTCGACCTGGATCGTCGAGAGCGTCCAGGCGCGGCCGAGCACGTCCTGGAAATCGAACTCGACCTTCGGCGCGTAGAAGGCCGCTTCGCCCTTCTTGATGCCGCACTCGAAGCCGGCGTTCTTCACACAGTCGATCAGCGCCTGTTCCGCGACGTCCCAATCGGCGGCCTCGCCGAGGAAGCGCTCGGGGCGCGTCGAAACGGAGACCTTCACGCCCGACAGGCCGAGATCGCGATAGACCTCGGCCGTCATCGCGAAGAAGCGCGCGATCTCGGCGGGCACGGCGTCGGGTTCGCAGTAGATGTGGGCGTCGTCCTGCGCCATCGCGCGCACGCGTGACAGCCCGGTGAGCGTGCCGCTGCGCTCATTGCGGTGCAGCCGCGAGAACTCGGCGAAGCGAATCGGCAGATCGCGGTAGGAGCGCTTCGCCGACTGGTAGAGCCGGCAGTGGCCCGGGCAGTTCATCGCCTTCACGCCCAGCTCTTCGCCCTCGTCGCCCTCGAACCAGAACATGTCGTCGTGGAACTCGAAGTAGTGGCCCGAGGTCTTGAAGAGATCCGCGCGAAAGAGCTGCGGCGTCATCACTTCCTGGTAGCCATAGCGGGGGTACAGGCTTCGCATGTAATCGACGAGGCCGTTGTAGAGCGCCATCCCCTTCGGGTGGTAGAACGGCGAACCCGGCGCGAGCGCTTCGATGTGGAAGAGATCGAGTTCGACACCGAGGCGGCGATGGTCGCGGCGCTTCGCCTCTTCGATGCGCGCCAGGTGCTCGTCGAGTTCCTTCTTGCTCGCGAACGCGGTGCCGTAGATGCGCTGGAGCATCGGGTTGGACTCGTCGCCCTTCCAATAGGCGCCGGCCGCGTCGAGCAACTTCACGGCGCCGATCTGGTCGGCGCGCTGCACGTGCGGGCCGCGACACAGGTCGACGAAGCCGCCGTGGGCGAAGAGCGTGATGTCGTCGCCTTCCGGGATGTCGGCGAGGCGCGCGACCTTCAGCGTCTCGCCCATCGACTCGAAGAGCGCCTTCGCTTCCGCGCGCGAAACCACGCGGCGCTCGAAGCTCGCGTGCTCGGCGACGATGCTCCGCATCTCGTCCTCGATGCGCACGAGATCATCGGGTGTGAACGGTCGGTCGATCAGGAAGTCGTACTGGAACTTCTCCGCGTGATCCGTGCGCCCGACGTCGATCTGCACGGCGGGGAAGAGACGCTTCACGGCGTCGGCCATCACGTGCTCGGCCGAGTGCCGGATCACGCTGCCGCCCTGCGGGTCTCTGGCGGTGACGATCTCGATGGCAGCGTCGGCTTGGAGCGGCACGCGCAAGTCCACCAGGCGCCCATCGACGCGGCCCGCGAGCGCGGCGCGCGCGAGCCCGGGCCCGATGCGCTCCGCCACGCCCAGAACGGTGGTGCCCACGGGCACTTCGAGCAGCCTGCCATCGGGCAGGCGCACTTGGATCTGGCTCATGAGCGGAGCAAAAGCATGGGCAGAACTCTTCGAGGTTCCCAGCCGGGGAATCTCAGACAGTGAAGGCCGTCGATCATCGATGGTTGGCACGGGCGGGATTGAACCGCCGACCCCTACCGTGTCAAGGTAGTGCTCTCCCACTGAGCTACGTGCCAAGAAGCCAGCTAACGTGGCGCAGTCAATACCGATTTGGCTGGGCTTCGTCAACGAGTCGGGGGCTTGGGGGCGGCCTCGACCGCGGCAGCGTCCGGGATCGTCGCCGGCTCGGGCGCAAGGCGCGGCGCGATCGCCACCAGCAGCGTGTCGCCGTCCATTCCGACCGAGCGCACCTCGAAGTCTGCGCCGAGCCCGGTACCGAGCCGCCCGACGAGTGCTCCGGCCTGTTCCGGCGTTTCAACCTCGGCGACGATCCGGCCGCGCGCGAACTCGAGCGGCCGCACGGCGCCACCGCGTGCCCCGAGAGCGCGCGCGATCCGCTTCCAGAGCGGGTAGGAGTCGACCCCTTCGAACGCGATCCGCAGCGCTGTGCGCGCACCCGGCTGCGCGGGAGCGCCGAGCAGGCCCGCCTGCTGGAGGTGGGAGCGCAGCCGCGAGCGGTCGACGTGGGTCTCGACAGTCACGACGTACTCGCGCTGGGCGGCGGGGCTCAGCTCGAGCAGCGGCGCGCGCTCGCCCCGATCCTCGAGGATTCGGAACTGCGAGGCAAAGACGAGCAGATCGGTGCCGAGGGCGGCGCGCACGGAATCCGGCGAGGCGCTCGCACCCGCCTGGGAGGCGAGATCGAGGGCCGCCCGCTCCACCGCTTCGCGGACGCCCGCTTCGAGCGCGGCCTGGCGCGCGCTCGCACCGCCGGCGGACCCGGCCGCGAGCGGCACCGAGCCCACCGACTCGACGCGCACGAGTTCCGCGCGCGCCGCGCCGTCAGCGAGCGCGGCGAACGCAAGGACGATCGCGATCGCGGCGGCCGGTGCCCTCAATGCACCCACTCCGCGGCACGACGGCCGAACAGCGCGTTCACCTGCACGAGCAGCGCTTCGCTCGCGCTCACCGAGCAGGCGTCGGGCAGCGCGATCACCGTCTCGCTCTCGCCGGCGATTCGCACGTGGAGGAGCACCGGACAGTCGCCGGGATGGCTCTCGAACGCGCTTCGCAGCGCGCAGAGGCGGTCGCGCGAGGCTTCGACCTCGAGGACGTCGATGCGCAACCGGGTCGCGAGCTTCTGCTCGGCGTCTTCGAGCTTCAGCGCCTCGCGCACCAGGACCTTCGGCGGATCGCCTCCCTCCAATTTGCCGGCGATCACGAGCGGGATCGGCGCCTGTCCCAGGCCCGGCTCCAGTGCGTTCTTCAGCAGTGGACGCAGTCGCGCGTAGGGTTCGGAGAAGATCACCAGATCGAAAGCTCCTTCGAGGTCTTCGAGCGTACCGAAGCCCATCGCATCGCCCTTGCGCGTGCGCGTCTCGCGCAGTTGCGTCAGCAAGCCGCCGATGCGCACGTCGCGCCCTTCCCTGCCCTCCGTGGCGCTCGAACGCGTATCGGTGAAGCGCGCCAGCGCGGGTGCGACGACGCCGAGCGGGTGGCCCGTCACGTAGAAGCCCAGCAGTTCGCGCTCGTAGCCGAGTCGCTCGCTGTCGGTCCAGGCCGCGACATCGGGGAGTTTCGGATCGGGACCGGGCGCGCGCGCGCTGCCGCCGCCGAACAAGCTTTCCTGCCCGATCTCGCGATCGCGCTGGGCCGCGGCGCCGCGTTCCAATGCCGCGTCGAGCGCTCCCCAGACCGCTGCGCGGTTCGCGTGCAGCGAGTCGAATGCGCCGCCCTTGACGAGACTCTCCACCACACGCCGGTTCACGCGCTTCGCGTCGACACGCTGGCTGAAGTCGAAGAGGCTGAGGAAGCGGCCCTCGTTCGCGGCGCGCGCTTCCACGATCGCCTCGATCGCGCCGTCCCCGACGTTCTTGATCCCTGCGAAACCGAAGCGGATGCCGCCCTCGGTGGTGGTGAAGTCGCGCACCGACTCGTTCACGTCGGGCGGCAGGATCTCGATGCCCTTCTCGCGCGCGTGCGCGATGTAGCGGGTGAGCTTGTCGTGGTTGCCGGATTCGACGGTGAGCAACGCCGCCAGGTACTCGCGCGCGTGATTCGCCTTGAGATAGGCGGTCTGGTAGGTAATCAGCGCGTAGGCCGTCGAGTGCGATTTCGCGAAGCCGTACTCCGCGAACTTGGCGACCAACTCGAAGACCTCTTCCGCCTTGCCCCTGTCGACGTTGCGCGCCGTCGCACCCGAGACGAAGCGCTCGCGCTGCTTCGCCATCTCCGCGGGTTTCTTCTTGCCCATCGCGCGGCGCAGCAGGTCCGCCTCGCCGAGGCTGTAGCCAGCCAGTTTGTTGGCGATCTGGAGCACCTGATCCTGGTAGACGATCACGCCGAGCGTTTCGGCGGTCAACTCCTGGAGTTCCGGCAGCAGGTACTCGACCCGGGTGACGCCGTTCTTGCGGTTCACGTAGTCCTCGACCATGCCGGAGGCGAGTGGGCCGGGCCGATACAACGCGACCAGCGGGATGATCTCCTTGAAGCTGCGCGGCTTGAGCTTGACGACGAGGTCGGTCATGCCGCTCGACTCGACCTGGAACACACCTTCGGTGTCGCCGCTGGAGAGCAGGTCGAAGGTGCGCGCGTCGTCGAGCGGCAGCTTTTCGACCGAAAACTCCGCATCCACCTCACGGATCAGCTTCTCGGCGTCCGCGATCACGGTGAGCGTCTTGAGCCCCAGGAAGTCGAACTTGATCAGCCCGACCTTCTCGACGCAGCGCATGTCGTACTGGGTCATGATGTCGCCGGAACGCGCGTCGCGGTACAGCGGCACCGTCTCGATCAGCGGTCGATTGCCGATCACGACACCGGCCGCGTGTTTCGAGACATGGCGCGTGAGCCCTTCGAGCTTGCGCGCGGTCTGGAACAGGCGAGCCACCTGCCCGTCCGCTTCGATGCGGGCGCGCAGTTCGGGCGACTGCTGATGCGCCTCCTCGAGCGTCGTGCCGAGCGCCTCGGGGACCAGCTTCGCGATGCGGTCGACGTCGGCGTAGGGCATGCCGAGCGCGCGGCCGACATCGCGCAGCGCCGCTCTCGCCTGCAGCGTCCCCAAGCTGACGATCTGCG
>Ga0316604_10003769_pt1 | contig 10471 bp, 5 predicted proteins | sample OWC_soil_day20_C_FD_207650 | JGI IMG/M metagenome (GOLD analysis project Ga0316604, IMG submission 207650) | Wetland soil microbial communities from Old Woman Creek delta, Ohio, United States - OWC_soil_day20_CT | ecosystem: Environmental > Terrestrial > Soil > Wetlands | place: USA: Ohio...
CGAACTATGTAACAACTGTACTTTTAGTGCTGCACTAATGTTGCCATTCTTGCTGTAGCATTGTTACCGTTTTTGCTGCACCCATATTTACCGATTTTGTTGTATTATTATTTACTGCTTACACCTTGTTTGAAAATTGATTTCTAAAACGGAGGATATTTGTCGTGAAATACTTAGTTAATAACAGACCCGTTAGAAAGTTTGGTTACAAAACTCCTAATGAGGTATATTTAATAAAATCACGTGTTGCACTTATTGCTTGAACACAGCTAACCATTATCTTTTAGAAAAAATAATAAATTAAAAATTCTTTCCACTCCCCCTTTTTAATTAATGCGTGTTGACTTTTCTGAGATCAAATGCAAGGCTTAGTAAAAAGTAGGTTCCGAGAATTGATGTTTTTGTTTCAGTTATAGTATTTCCAGTTATTATTTGAGATGCATTGTTAACTTCGTTTGATAAATTGTGGCCTTGTAAACGACAGGTTAGCTTATTTTTTATGAATTTTTTTTCAATAGCGGCGTTTAATATAAAGGGATTTTCTGCAATTGAACCACTAAACCCACTATTTATTTGTTTATTTCCTGTAAAGTTTATTTCCCAGCTTTTGTATGAGATTTTTCCATTAAGTTGGAAATTTAAAGATTGAATATTTGTTGTTTCTTTTTCAGGTACTTTATAAATATTACGACTAAACGTATGGGTTATTAAACCAGTTAATTCTATTATGGGATTTAGATATTGTGCTTTAATGGAAGAAGAAAATAGCAGGTTTTGAATGGTTCTGCTGTCATTATCTAAGTATATTTTATTTATTGAATAACTTTCACCTCCATCGAGAGATAAACTAAATATCTTGTTAAAGATTCTGTTCCATCCATATTGAATAGATAATGAATAATTTCCATTTGTATTAAGAAAATAAGTTTCCTGAGTTATTACTCCTAAAGTATCTAATATATTTATTGTATTTGTTGAAATGTTTCTTTTTGTAAATTCGGCTGTCGTAGTAATAAATAATATGTTATCTCCGACATGCCTTAACTCTGCAATTATCCGTGTCGTAGCTGATGCTTTCAGGTTTGGATTTCCAATAACAGGAAATAAGATATTTGTTTTATCTGGAATTGATTGTATTTGTTGGTATGATGGATAAGTCAAATAATGATCACATAATAGTGAGAGAGATGATGTGTTTATTTTGTAATAAATTTTTATAATGGGAGAAAATGTAAATCCATGAATAATATTATTGGAATATTGAGATTCATTATATAGCTTATAAAATGTTGCCCGACCTCCTATAATATACTTCATACTTTTAAACTCATTTTTGATACTTATTTCTATTTCATTGTTGCTGATTTTATATGAATAAAGATTACTAAGGGAATCAATTAATTTATTTTTATAATTAGAGTCGTTACTATAAGTTAATAAAGAGTTGTTGTAATTATTATATTTAAATGTATATTTTAGCTCAATATTTGCAAGTTTATTTATAGGTTCAATCCATGAAGTTTGATAATTTAATCCAAACTGATTGGTAGGTTTTTGGATTAATAAATGTGACAGTGAATCGGTTAATGCGCCATCAGTATTTTTAAAAAGTGTGTGATTATTGCTATTTAAATTGTTATTATTTTGATTTAAAAAATACACAAGTCTTTCTGAATAAATTCTTCCTTTTTTCTTTAATGGATGAGAAAATAAAATACTTCCGTCAAATGTTGGTATATAATTATTCGTTATATTGGAAGTTGTTTGAAATAGATCTTGTATACCTGTTTGTTGACATTCTAAAAAGCTATTACTTTTATTATTAGCCAACGAGCCTCTAAGACTAATATTAATCTGATTATTACTAGCCGATTTATATTGGCCGTTTAAATATAATGTCCTATTATTATTCTCAGTTTGTTCCTTGTTTTGGATGTTATTGTATAAATTTCCTTCAGAGTTTATAATAGTTGATAATGAAGATGTCGTTATATTAGTAAATATTTTTTCCCAGTTGATATTTGTACCAATGTACCAATTTTTATATTTTTTAGTATATGTTATACCAGCATTGTTTAAATTTTGCTTTTGAGTAACCCCATATATATTATTATTATTGCTATAAAGAAATAATTGTTCTTGAGGGGAAAGATAGGATCCCAAAAGGGATGTATTGTAGCGTTCAGAGCTACCCATTCCTGCTGTTCCGGTGAGTTGGTATGCTTGTTTAAAATTACTTTTACTTTGAAGATTAAGAACGTGAGTCGGTTTTTCTGTTTTCCTTCCTGTAATGGTTGAAAATTCGCCATAATCGTCAATGATTTGTATTTTTTCAAGTAAATCAGTTGGAATTAACCGTGTTAATGTCTGGATATTGTTCACTTGAATTTCTTGTCCGTTTATTTTTATTTTGGTTATAGGTTGGCCCATGAATAAAATATTTCCATTTATGTCAACTTCAAGTCCTGGAATTCTTTTAAGCAAATCTTCAACTATAGCATTTTCCTTCAAATTAAACTGACTAACATGATATTCTAGTGTGTCCTCTTTTGATATTACTAGGGGCTTATTTCCTTTAACTACCACCTCATTAAGTAGACTTGTTTTTATTTGCATTATTATGTCAATATTGACTACTTCCAAGGTATCGGCATAATTATAGTAATGTTTCCATGATTGATATCCCATTATGTTTGCTATCAGAAAAAAGCTGTTTTTTTTTACATTATTAAATTGAAATTCCCCTTTCTCATTACTTAAGGTATGAAAAGTATCTGAGACTGAGCATAAGGTAATATTTGCTGTTATAAGAGGCTGGCCAGCTGAATCCTTAATAGATCCGTTTACAATTTTAAAATTTTGTGCCTGTAAATGTAGGCTGGTTGCAATGAAAAATAGTATAATAATTTTTTTCATGCGGAGTCGGCATATCAATTTTGGGGTTGCTGTAATGAATGGGTTAACTGCCTATCAAAAAATCCTTTTTAACTTGAAATATTATGGATTTGAAGAAATGAATTAGTTTTTAAGCACTGATAGCAAATTAGATTATTGGGCTGAAATATAACAACAGTGTAGATGGTATTACCAATGCACAGATTTTGGTAAATGAGAATACACAGGTAAAATGCATATTTTGGGGTACAATTGGAGAAGAATATTTTTTCCTATTTTAAGCCGATAGCTTTTCATGTTCAGTTGCAAAATTTCACATCGATAGAGTAATCGGTCAAGGATAGCCATAGTAATTACTTCATCTTTGATCGTTTCAGCCCATGCTCTCGATGATTTATTGGTATTTTCAATGAACGAGGTTTATAATGTATTGCATAACCAAATTGGAAGAATGTATTGGCTTCATTTTGTGCAATATTCATTCTTATTCATCACTTGTAGTTTATTGTTATTTACTGATTACACAACAGCCGTTAAATAACGTTTTTTAGTTTGTTCCTAAGTACTTTTAATGCTCTGCTTGTTTGGTTTCTAACAACTTGTTGTTTAATCTTCATTAAATATGCTATTTCTTTGCAATTGTATTGTTCAATGTATGACATTTCAAAAATTTTCCGACAAGCAGGTGCTGAAATGTCAGAGATGGCAGAATGAATTTCATTTCTTAATTCTTTATTTTCAAGGATGTTTATCATCGAAAAATTCTCTCCAAAGACTTGGAGATATTTTAAATACTTTTTTGACACGATTGAATGTCTGCAATATTGTGCGTATTGTAAATGAACAGCCCGTAATAAATAGTATTTAATAGGAATCTCCAATGATAACGTTTCCCTTCTTTGCCAAAGAGACATAAATATTTCCTGAACAATATCTTCAGCTTCCTGTTTATCGAGAAACTTGTTATATGCAATTTTTAACATTAATGGGTAATAATTCAGATAAAGGGAAACGAAAGCATTTTCATGCCCTTCTTTTATCCTTTCTAATAATTCTCTTTCGGTTGGATATTGCATAATATTCTTATATCGTAAGAATGCTTAAAAAGTACTTTCCCCAAAAAATAATCTGTTTTTTTGAGTACTTTTTATTCTATACTAACGATTTATAAAAACAGAGGATGCGGATTCTGTATTATTCTATCACTAGCGGTAAAAAAAGGGAGTATAGATTCAAGTTTATATCTATAATTATCAATAAATTTTTCTAAAGGCTGTTTTTCACAATAATTAAACCAACTGTTATCTGTTATGCAAATTCCTACACCTCGTGGTTTTCTGGTTGTACCATTTTTATTATTTCTGTTTTTGTCTTTTTACATTTTGCCAGCAAGTGCAAATCAAAATGGTAAACAAAAAATTACATTGACTGGGAAAAATATAAGTGTCGATCTAGTATTAAAACAGATTGAAAAACAAACTGGTATGCGGTTTATGTATGCAGTTGATGCTTTGGACATTAATCAAAAGGTGAATGTTGATTTTCATCAAACTTTCTTGGATGAGGTTCTTAGTTCTTTATTTAAGGATAAAGGAATTGTATGGCAATATAGAAAAGGAATTATTTCCTTGAAAAGCCAATCTTCCAATACGATACCAGGTACAATCTATTCTCCCCGGATATCAAGTGGGCCTATAAATGGGAGAATTATGGATAGTAATGGTGAACCTATTCCAGGCGTAACTATCCTAATAAAAGGAACTATGCAAGGGACTAAAACTGATGTTGAGGGGCGTTTTTCACTTAGTAATGTTAATAAGGGAGATAAATTATTAATTTCTTCAGTTGGATTTGAAAAGTTGGAGTATACTGTATCCGGGAACGATGAAATAAATATTAGTATGACCCCCTCAACTGGCATTCTTGATGAAGCCGTTGTTATAGCGTATGGAACGGCCACAAGGCGAGATATGGTGGGAAATGTGACTAAGATTACAGCTGATCAGATTGCTAAGACGCCTGTTGCAAATCCTCTGTTGGCTTTGCAGGGTAGAGTTGCAGGGTTGTTCATTAACCAAAATACCGGTTTGGCCGGTGGAGGAGTTACTACATTAGTTCAGGGACAAAATAGTTTAACCCAGGGGAATGATCCTTTTTATGTTATTGATGGAGTGCCATATACATCTCAATTGCTGCCAAACCTAGGAGGTGTATTAGGAACTTCCGGAATAAATATTGCGAATCCTGGGAATCCAATGAGTTTTATTAATCCATCAGACATTGAGAGCATAACTGTGTTAAAAGATGCTGATGCAACTGCTATTTATGGATCCCGTGCAGCAAACGGAGCTATATTAATAACCACGAAGAAAGGAAAGGTAGGAGAAATGAGTGTCGATTTTTCCATTCAACAGGGTTGGTCTGCTATGTCCAGAAGGATAAATATGTTAAATTCCAAGCAATACATGGAGATGAGGCGGGAAGCTATAAAGAATGATGGTTTAGATGTAACTGATTACGATTACGATATTAATGGATTTTGGGATACTACAAGGTCAACAAACTGGCAAAAGGAACTTCTTTCAAGTAACGCTACCTATACGACAGTAAACACGTCAATATCTGGAGGGTCTAATAATATTCAATATTTGGTAGGGGGGACTTATCACAAAGAGAATACTTTATTCTCTGGTAGTCTGTCAGATAGAAAAGGTGGATTACATTTGAGTTTGCAAGGTGTTTCTCCGAATCAAAAATTCAATATCCAGATAACTACTAATTTTATATTAGACAATAACCAATTGCCCAATTTCGATTTGACCTCTCAGGCAATTTCTCTACCTCCGACAGCTCCGAAACTATATAATGACGATGGTAGTTTGAATTGGATGCCTGATGCTTCAGGAGCAACCACTTTTTTTAATCCATTGTCGTACCTTAAAGCAACATATTCTAATAAGACAAGTAACCTTATTACTAATTTAATGTTGAAGTACAACATTTTAAATGGGTTGACTCTTAGTAGCTCCTTTGGATATAATAGTTTACAGTCAAATGACATGATTTTAACGCCATTTTCTTCTATTGCTCCTGATATGCGTCCATATAATAATAGATCGGCATCATTTGGAGATGGTAAAATCAATTCATGGATAATAGAACCTCAGTTAAATTATAATCTAAAAGTAAAAAACCATAAAATAGATGCATTATTAGGTTCTTCGATTCAGCAAAATAATAGTAACAGTAGGATTATTTACGGAAGTGGATATATCAGTGACGATGTTATTAGTGATATTTTACAAGCATCTCGCGTAGGAGTAATTGGTTCCACACAATCGACGTATAAATACAATGCCATTTTCGGAAGATTAAGCTATAATTTTTCGGGAAAGTATATCTTGAATTTAACAGCGAGGCGTGATGGAAGTAGTCGTTTTGGGGCTGCTAATAGGTTTCATAATTTCGGTTCAATAGGAGCAGGGTGGATTTTTTCTGAAGAAAATTTCATGAGAAAAACATTGCCATGGATAAGTTTTGGAAAACTTAGAGCTAGTTACGGAACAACTGGAAATGATCAAATTGGAGACTATTCTTTTTTAAATCAATACCTTCCGGTAACTGTTGATTTACCATATAGAGGTACAGTTAGTATAGCTCCTTTAGGTATATATAATCCGTATTTACAATGGGAGGAAACGAAAAAGTTTAATGTAGGATTTGATCTGGGAATATTTAAAGACAGAGTGCTTATAAATGTTAATAGGAATATTAATCAATCTTCTAACCTATTGCGGGCGCAAACTCTGGCATGGACTGCTGGATTTAACAGCGTGTTATTAAATTTCCCTGGTACAGTAAGGAATACTGGTTGGGAAATCACAATAAACAGTACTAATATTAAGGGAAAAGATTTCAGTTGGTCTACCTCTATTAACTTAACTATTCCTCAAAATAGACTCGTTAAATATCCAGGATTGGAAAATTCTGCAGATGCGAGTACTTACTTTATTGGACATTCTCTTGCGACCAAAAAAGCATATCATTATTTAGGGATTGATTCTACTTCAGGTAGATATTTATTTGCTGATAGTAAAGGCAATTCAACAATCAAACCCAATAGGAGAACTGATATGAATGTGCTTATAGACCTAACTCCACAGTATTATGGGGGAATCCAAAACACTTTTACATATCGTCAGTTTGAATTTGGATTTTTATTTCAGGTTACGAAAAGAAATGGACAGAATAATACTAGCGGTTACCCTTTACCTGGGATAAGATATTCAAATCAACCAATTGAAATATTAAACCGCTGGAGGAAACCTGGAGATAAAAGTGAGTATGAAAAGTTTAATTCTAATGGCTCTCTTAACTCGTCTTTTAACAACGCTAATGCAAGTGATCGGTCTTTTAAAGATGCATCTTATATTAGATTAAAGAACGTATCGTTATCATGGCAAATGCCGGAGCGTCTTAGAAGCAAATTACATCTTAAGACCACCCAGTTTTTTATTCAGGGACAAAATCTGCTAACCATTACTAATTATGTTGGGCTTGATCCTGAAAATCCAGGAGGGTTGGGGCTACCTCCGCTGAAAACGTTGGTTTTAGGTGCTCATCTTACATTATAAACTTATTTAGAGTTAATTTTCAACTGCATTTTTATGAATTTATATATAGGTAAGAATTATTTATCCTTTTTAGAAAATAGCATTATCATAGGAATTATTATGATTTTTTCTTTTTCCTCGTGTACAAAATTGGTTGAGGTAAACGGGCCAACGACGAGTGTAAACAAAGATTATGTTTATAATAGCGACGCTACAGCTGTAGCTGTTTTAAATGGAATTTATGCAAAAATGAGTTCAGGCGCATTATTGGATGGACCAAATGTTTGTAGTTTTATGCCATTATTTCCTGGTTTATCTGCAGATGAATTTACCTTATTTGCAAATACTGGAACAAATATACAGGCATTTTATATCAATGCTTTGACAAATACGACATCCCCCAATATTTGGTCAAATACCTATCCATATATTTTTACAGTTAATTCAGCTATAGAAGGGCTTGAAACTTCTACTGGGTTAACTCCTGCAATTAAGAAACAGTTAATGGGGGAGGCAAAATTTTTGAGGGCATTTTTTTATTTTTATCTTGTAAATCTATATGATAATGTTCCTTTAGTCTTAACAACTGATTATAAAGTAAATTCTCTTATTTCAAGAACAGATAAAGAAGATGTTTATAAACAAATGATCATTGATCTTAAGGATGCTATAACGCTTTTAAGTGAGGATTATTTAGATACAAATGTCAAAAATGTAACCAATGAAAGAGTTGCTCCTGTTAAATGGGCTGCGGATGCCTTATTAGCGAGGGTTTACTTATATCATAAGGATTATGCTGATGCAATTACGGAATCAAATTTAGTTATAAATCATTCTGCTCTTTATTCTCTTGTTTCACTAGATGAAGTTTTTCTTGCAAATAGCCATGAGGCAATATGGCAGTTAACTCCGGTTAATAATGGATGGAATACAGAAGATGCAAGATTATTTATTTTGCCTTCATCAGGGCCTAACGACGCATGGCCAGTATACTTAAGCAATAATATTTTAAATGCATTTGAACTCGGTGATATGAGAAGATCGAAATGGGTTGATAGTGTCATTTTGGAGAGTGATGGTATAACATACTACTTTCCTTATAAATACAAAAATGCAGTTTTAGATAATCCAGTTACAGAATATAAGATGATGCTGCGCTTGGCTGAACAGTATTTGATTAGAGCAGAGGCAAAATCAGAGCAAGGTGATTTAGATGGAGCTATTATGGATTTAAACAAAATTAGAAACAGGGCTGGGGTGGATAATTATAATGGTGAAATTAATAAAGCTCAAGTTGCTTCCGCTATATTACATGAACGAGAAGTCGAATTATTCTCGGAATTTGGTCATAGATGGCTTGATTTAAAAAGAACAAACAATATTGATGGTGTAATGGCAACTGTAGCTGTTCAGAAAGGAGGATCTTGGACTTCGGATTTTAAGTTATACCCAATATCGGATTATGATTTGCAATATGATAAGAATTTAGTTCAAAACCCTGGATATTAAAAAAACTGAGTAATGGTCAGATTGATTCACGATCTGATCATTACTATTTGGAAAGCGCGAATATTCATACATACTGTTGAAAGTTTGCAAGAAGGCATAAAAAATTTCTTAAGCTTTCGCACATGGAAGTTGTGGAATATTATCTTATTTATTTTGATAAGTAGTAGGGTTAAATGATTATCGTTACTATTTCATCTAAATCTAATACACTAACTATTAAATAGGCAGCTTTTTCTTGATTTCAATTAATTTCAGCTTTTTCAGTAAGCCCCCAAAAAGTTGACTACTTTTTGGGGGCAAGCCGTAACAGGCTCTTTATTCTAATAAAACAATTGCTAACTCAATTTGATGCAGTGGTGAGTTTTGAGTATGCTCTTGCACGGTCTCCGTCAACATTGGTGAAATATTTGAAAGCACCAACACTAGCATCTGAAGGAGTAGTAATTGCGTGAGTCAGAGTTTGGGTAGGAATGGCACTATAAACAGAAGTAGTAAAGTAGGTGTTAAGGCTACGTTTAATAGCTTTAAATGCCAAAGTGCTTCCCAATGTTCCCAAAACGGCGATTGCACTTAATACGATTTTTGCTTTTTTCATAATTTAAGTTGCTTTTTAGATTATCAAAAAGCTAAACTTTAACTGATAAAATTATTGCTTACTCTTTTATTTGGGTTTTCAGCTGCATCCCTTATGCATTGCAAATCAACAATTGGATCCATGATTGTTAATACTTGCAATTCATTTTATTTTTATAAGGTATTATTGAATTGAATCCTTGCAAGGATTCATTACCAGATTTTCAGATTTTTAGGTCTGCATTAATTTTCAATTTGATACAGTTTCATTATTACGGGATTCAAACATAAAATATTTAATAAAGTATGGTGGGTTACATTGTAAAGTTATGAATATAGGTTAAGAAATATTTTGGAGGGACATTCGATTTCTTTGGCGAAATGGAATCTTATCTTAACTCTGTTTAGTCAAATTATAGTTCTTTACATATTATAGTCGAAACTATGCACGGAAGCGGGTTTTGCATACATTTGCAATATCCCAAAAGAAAAGCCCAAACAGTAGAAACCGAACGGGCTTTATTAATAAACAAAAATATGAGTCGAAAATAAACAATTTCCGGCTCGTAGAGAGTCGGTTGTTACAATTTCTTCTCAGCTTTACATTTTACTTTAAGAGCAAGACAAAAGACGGAACATCAAATGCAGCTTCTTATTTGAAGGGGTTAATGGTTAGTCGACGACGTAATTGCCAGGTGATGGCAGAGGAGCTTCAAAATACCAGTCAGCAATGCTTACATCACTTTATAACCATTGGCAAGTGGTGTTATTCAAAGTTGATGGATAGGATAACATTAGATTTCTGGCATCTTTTACAACAGAGTGGACTGGAAGACGATACCTGTTTGATAATAGATGAAAGTGGCAATCCTAAAAAAGGA
>Ga0316604_10003770_pt1 | contig 10471 bp, 9 predicted proteins | sample OWC_soil_day20_C_FD_207650 | JGI IMG/M metagenome (GOLD analysis project Ga0316604, IMG submission 207650) | Wetland soil microbial communities from Old Woman Creek delta, Ohio, United States - OWC_soil_day20_CT | ecosystem: Environmental > Terrestrial > Soil > Wetlands | place: USA: Ohio...
TTGGCAAATTCGGCGATGTTCTCATCAAGACTAAGGAAAAACTAGATCAGGCCAGCAAACAAATTGACGCCGCCGCCGTACGCACCCGATCCATTGAACGCAAACTCAAAGACGTCGAACAACTGCCTGCAGCAGATGCTGTTCGTATCTTGGGACAATATGATAGTGATCAAGAGTAAAGCAAAAACACATTCAAACATGTTTGGATGTGTTTTTGCTTTACTCCAGAACTACCCACATAATAATTAAACTGCCTTTTGGTAATAATAACCACAAATTACAACGAGAGGAGGAACACTGCTGTGGAAACTATCTTTTCTAAGACCTACAAATATTTGAAAAACATCCTTGTCTATAAGCCACCGCATACTCCTACTCCCTTTGTATTAGATGATAAGTCAGATAAAACAAAAGCCAAGAGCAGTATGCGCTTAGAGAACGGACTTGTAGGGCAGGCAGAGGAACTTCAGATCCTTTTGCGCCAAGCTAAACAGCTAAAAGAAGTCTTAGAAATGGCAGCTAAAAATCTTAAAGCAGGTCAGTTTACTCATCTAACACAGATGAAAACGGTTGTTAAGAAACTGGCAGCGATCAAGTCAGAGCGCTCCCCGGTTAGACTAGCCTATGACGCCGTAAGTCAGCCGGATGACAGACAGGTTAGTGCTGTGCTGGCCGAAAATCGTGCACTGCTAGAAAAACTATACAAGCTGCCGCACAACAAGGATATTATTATTCGTAATCTTATTTTGCCTTTTGCCCCGCCAATTAAAGCTATACTGGTATTTTTAGATGGTATGGTTGATAGTAAAACACTCAATCTGGCTGTTTTACAGCCATTAATGTATTTCTCTCCTGATCATGTGCGAGATGGCGGTACCATCGGCAGTCTTACTGCCCAGATTATCGAGGAATGTTTACCTGCCAACCAAATCAACAAAGCCGTAGATTACCAGTCTGTCCAGCATGGTATCAACAGTGGGGATTCAGCCCTCTTTATTGAGGGTGTTCCTGAAGCTATCTTAATCAACACTAGAGGTATGGTGCAGCGCGGCGTAAATAAACCTACGACAGAACAAACGGTGCGCGGATCACAGGCATCTTTTAGTGAAGGGCTGCGTATTAATACTGCCTTGATTCGCGGTACGTTAAAGAGCAGCGAACTCGTTACCGAGATCCTGTCTATCGGTAAAAAAACCAATACCAGCTGTGCCATTATGTATTTAGAGTCTGTGGCCAACCCGATGCTTGTAGCTGAACTGAAGCGTCGGATTGAGGGAATTTCCACCGACTATATGGGCGATATCGGGTCGCTCCAGCAGTTCATTGAGGATCATCCTGGCAATCTGTTTCCCCAGGCCCTTTCGACCGAACGGCCTGACCGGGTATGTGTGCATCTGGCTGAAGGCCGGGTAGCCTTTATACTAGATGGTGTGCCCCTTGCCCATATTGTTCCTGTCAGCTTTTTTACATTCTTTCATTCAGCCGAAGATTTCTCGTTTAAAGCTATTGCCAGTACTGGACTACGTATATTGCGTCTTGCTGCTGCCTTTATTACGCTATTGCTGCCTTCTCTATATTTAGCGATTAACTACTTTCATCAAGAGGCACTCCCTACCGAGATTGCTCTGGCTATTGCCGGCGCCCGCGAGAAAGTACCATTTCCGGCGCTCATTGAGATTGTCCTCATGGAATTTTCTTTTGAACTTATTCGGGAAGGGGGATTACGCATTCCCGGAGTGCTGGGGGCGACAATCGGGATTGTTGGTGCTCTTATTCTGGGACAGGCAGCGGTTACTGCCAATATTGTCAGTCCAATTGTAGTTATTATTATTGCCTTGGCAGGTCTTGCTTCCTTCGCTATTCCTGATTTTCAGATGGCAATGGCTTTCCGCATTATCCGTTTTCCTATGCTTATGCTGGCAGCAACATTAGGGCTGGTCGGTGTTGCTTCCGGATTTCTACTGCTTGTACTCCTATTATGCAGTATGAAATCTTTTGGTATGCCGTATATGCTGCCGATAGCTCCCCGGGTGGAGGGCAACCTGGATGTGGTAGTGCGGGGTCCAGTGTTTCATCAAGAACAACGGCCAGACGGTTTGAATACTAAAGATACTATAAAACAGCCTGCTCTAAGTCGCGAATGGCTGAAGGAAAAACCACTGGGAGGACAAGATAAACCATGAGTTATCAGCCTGGCCGCATGGGTATAGCTGAGGGAATGGCCTTAGTATTTATTATACTGTTGCCTCGCATTTTCCTAACAACACCGGCCAATGATGCCGCTACTGTCGCTACTGCCAGCTGGTGGATGATCATTGTTTCTGGCTTACTAACGATCTTGACCATTATTGCCTGGGTTTATATTTTGCAGCAAACCCCTGGCGACCTTTTTAGTATTTCTGAAAAACTGTTAGGACGTATTGGAGCATGGCTAGTAACAATCACATGCATTGTATTTTTCTTTCTTAATGCGGCACTCCTGTTGCGTCAATTTGCCGAAAATACCTTACTTACAGCCTTACCACAAATGGAGTTTAGTTTCATTATCGGCTGGTATGCTTTTGTCGTTGCACTAGGTGCACTCTTAGGCCTGGAAGCTCTGGCGCGCGGAACCTACCTGTTATTGCCGATAAGCGTTTTTAGTATACTAATAGTCCTACTCTTATTAGCTCCCAATTATGACACCTATAATCTAGCTCCCTGGCAGGGTTACGGGCTCCTGCCTTCACTCAAACACGGAATACAGAACGCGGGTACCAACTTTGGCGCACTGATTCTTGTGATTGTTGCACCTGCTATGCAGAATGTCCGAACTTTCAAATGGGCCAGTATCTTGGGAATAATGGGCTGTGTCTTTCTCAAAGCATTATCCATTATGGTATTCACTATGGTATTTGGAATTGTCGTGGCAAGTGAAAAAACACTACCTTTTTTTGAGATGGCCCGCTTAGTATATTTGAGTCGCTACCTGCAACGGATTGAAGCGTTATTTATCATACTGTGGGTTATTGTAGGGTTGCTGGGAATTGCTATCAGCCTTTATATGGGAGCCTATTTAATTACTCGTTTACTAAAACTGCCAGCTCTCCAGCCCATCATTCCACTCTCGGCTTATATTATTGCGCAACTAGCCATGATACCGCCTGACATTGCCACAGTTATTCGCATAGATGGATTCGTAATAGCTAACTTCTTCACCACTAGTCTGTTTATCCTTACACCACTACTGCTAGTGGCGTCGATGATGAAGACTATCAAAAAGGGGGGCCAGTCGTGTTCTTCCGATTAACTATTATATCGTTAGGCTTAACAGTATGCCTTATATTATCAGGTTGTTCCGGTGCTAAGGAAACTGATGAAGTGGCCTATGTTTTGGCTGTTGGGGTTGATTATCTGCCAAACAAACAGATAAATATTACCTTTCTGATTGCTGTTCCCAGGGCACTAGGCACTAGTGGAAGTGGCGGTGACACCGACAGTGGCAAAAGCTTGGTTGTTACTACCATCAAGGCTCCCTCCTTAGCCGAAGGTCGTTCTTTGCTCGGCGCCTCACTTGGCCGGTCCCCTGATTTATCCCATATTAAGGTATGGGTTGTCGGTGAAGAATTAGCAAGACAAGGACTGGAGAATTTAGTAGGACCACTCCTTCGGTTTCGTGAATTTCGCGGATCTATGTTTATGATGGTAGTTCGTGATACAGCACAGGGATTTATCAACAAAAATAAGCCGTCAATTGACGTATTACCTTCACGCTGGATTGAAGGTCTCTTGTTATCTGGGACTGAGACCGGCTATTTACTGCCTACGCATGTTCATGAGTTTTATAATCGGCTAAAGACTACGAGCGGCGCTCCCTATGCCGTGTTGGCGGCAATTAATCCCTTATCGGGTACAGACAGGCCTAGTGCTAAACCAACCCTACCAGAACGAGCTAAGGAGTATCTTGCCGGCGATATACCGCGTGAAGGCGGTAATCCTGCCGCGGTTATTGGTACGGCTGTATTTAAGCGTGACAAGCTGGCAGGGATGCTGACTAACGAAGAAACACGCATGGTTGCTATTCTTATGGGAAATTTCCCCAAAGGATTTTTAACTATAGTTGATCCCAAAATTCCCGAGCGGAATGTGCATATTCTTTTGCGATTAGGCAAAAATCCACAAATTAACGTTGACTTCGTAAATAACCGACCGGTTATTGATATTGATGTGCTGTTAGAAGGCGAACTCGCCAGTATTGCGAGCGGCATCAACTATGAATCTGAGGATAACAGGAAATTATTAGAAGAAGAGGTGTCGAAAACCATCAAGCTAGAAATGGTAGAGATGCTTAACCATACGCAAGCGCTGGAAACTGATGTTGTTAATTTCGGCCGCTACTTCCGACCTAAGTTCAAAACCTATGATGAGGTTGTCAGTTTTAACTGGAATGACCATTATCCTGAGGCCGAAATTCATGTCCAAATCAATACCAAAATCCGTCGTACCGGGCTAATGTTTAAGAGCATGCCGATAGGGGGTAATGACTAATGGATTATATATACCTCGGTGTAGGTGCTGTCATTGGCTTTCATGCCTTGACATATGCCAAATGGCTGAAAGATAACGGCAATACATTGGGGGCAATTGGAATAGTTATCTTGGTTATGACTGGTCTGGCCCTGCCATTGCTGCGTATGTTCAAGGGAAATTAGAATGCCATTTTGAGAAAAAACATGCTATATCACAAAAGCAGGAGATATTTTGCAAATTTGGTAGGAATACGCCGGTATCTGTCATTTTTATGTTATCGGATATTTGATTTTATGAATTATTTTCGTTATTATTTAAATAGTGTTAGCACTCAACACCCAAGAGTGCTAACAACAGAATTTTTGATGATATGGGAGGTTCATAATGTCTCAAGAAACAATCAACAAACAAACAAAAGAATTTCAGGCTGAAACTAAGCAGCTACTGGATCTAATGATTCACTCAATTTATACTAACCGGGAGATTTTTTTACGGGAACTTATCTCTAACGCCTCAGATGCTATTGATAAAATCCGGTTTGAATCATTGACTAATCCTGACTTGCTTGAGAACAACGCTGATTTTGAAATTTTTATCCTTCCTGATGAAGCAACCAACACTCTCACCATTTCTGACAATGGCATGGGTATGACCTATGACGAAGTTGTGGAAAATATCGGCACAATTGCTAAATCTGGCACGAAAGCCTTCCTTGATAAGATACAAACTAGTGGTTCAGCGGCTGACACTGAACTAATTGGCCAATTTGGTGTTGGTTTCTATTCGGCCTTCATGGTGGCTGAAAAAGTCACCTTACTTACTCGTGCTCCCGGTCAGTCTATCGGGATTCGCTGGGAATCAAACGGTGATGGCACCTATACAATTGAAGAATGTGCCAAAGACACCCGCGGTACAACCATCATCTTGACCCTTAAGGAAGAGTATCGCTCTGCTGAGCATTCTGAGGAAAACTTCCTCAACACCTACCTCCTGCAAAATTTAATCAAGAAATATTCGGACTATATCCGTTATCCTATTAAGATGAATTTTGTTAATGAGGAAAAACCGCTTGATGCGGACGGCAAAGTAATAGAAGATGCCCAGCCCACTAAGACCGTAGAAGTTCGTACGCTTAACTCTATGGCCCCCCTCTGGACCAAAAATAAAAACGATATCACTCCAGAGGAGTATCATCAGCTATACAAAAATCTATTCCATGATTGGGAAGACCCCCTGGAAATTATCCACTCCAAAGTCGAAGGTGCTGTAGAATATACCAGTCTGCTATTTCTTCCTTCCCATGCACCTTTTGACTTCTACCAGCGCGAGTCTACGACAGGCATCCGTTTATACTCAAAAAATGTTTTTATCATGGATAATTGTCAAGACCTGTTGCCGGATTACTTACGTTTTGTTCGCGGTTTAGTTGACTCCCCCGACTTTTCCCTCAATATATCTCGTGAACTTCTCCAGCAGAGTCAACAATTAAAACGGGTTGGCAAAAATTTGGAAAAAAGCGTACTAAAAACACTGGAAACCATGCTAACAAAAGACCGCCCCAAATACGAAAAGTTTTGGCAAGAGTACGGCAAAGCCATCAAAACTGGCATCTATTCTGAGTTCCAGAGCCGGGACAAGCTAAAGAATCTCCTGCTCTTTGCCACCTCGCACGCAACCGATGAGCTGACTACGCTGGAAGACTACACCAAACGCATGCCGGAAAACCAAAAGGTTATCTACTATGCGACAGGCAAAGATCGCTCCGCCGTGGAGCGCTTACCCCAAATGGAATTACTGCGCGAAAAGAACATTGAAGTACTCTATCTTTTTGATCGGGTAGATGAATTTGCTATTGATGCCTTACAAGAATATGAAGAGAAAAAGTTTCAGTCAGTCAGCCGCGGCAACCTAGAACTGGACGACGTTGACTCCCCTGAAACTAAAAAAGATGTTGAGGCATTAGCAAAAGAAAATGAGCCGCTGATTAAAGCCATTAAGGAACGTCTAACTGGCAAAGTAGCTGACGTTAAAATCAGTAATCGCCTAAAAACCAGTGCCGTATGCCTGGTTAGCGATGATAGCGGCATTAGCCTATCTATGGAACAAATTTTATCGGAAATGAACAAAACTATGTATAAAGCTAACCGGATTCTTGAAATTAATCCTGAACACGAGCTATTTGGGATACTGAAGAATCTGTATCAGACGGCCCCTGACTCTGACCCATTTAAAGATTATTGTGATTTACTGTATGGACAAGCATTACTCATGGAAGGGATTACCCCGGATGATCCCATCAGTTTTGCTAATAAAGTGGCCCATCTAATGGCCCATAGCGCACAATAGCACCAAGCGCCTACCAGACTTATTCTGGGCGGCGCTTTTCTTCTCTCTATTAAACGTATGTTCGTAATTATTTCGAACATACGTTTTTTTATATGATAATAGCTTTATTTTTACTAAGTAGTATGCAGCCTGTTTGTAGTATACATAATTAATAACGTAAAAGATTATTCCATTAATTACACAGGCTTTTTTATAAAAAGATAGAAGGTTTTATGTTAACTTCATAGAACTATCCTAGCATAAAGAAAAATTACTTATTACATGCTGAACCAGCAATATAGAGCGCTGGGGAACGCTCCTATGAGCAGTTCAGTAATGTTATAGGATAACCTGTACCCTACCTAAGTCTACTAAGAGGAAACATGGAAACTCTTATGAACACTGCCGGATAGAATATGGGTTATTAGTTACAAAATCATTTGAAATTCCCCCCCGAAAAAATTTTAGGAGGAACAATTATGAAAAAGAAATTATTAACTGCTGCCGTACTAACTGCCCTAACTCTATCCGCTACTTCGGTTTTCGCTTCCCCTATTACGTTTTCCGGTGATGGCTATATTCAATACAATAATACCACCCAAGCTCCTAGTGCCTTTAACTGGGATAACTGGAACGGCATTGACACCCGTTATCGTCTGAATGTTGACGGCAATATTACTGACAATATTCGTGCGCATGTTCGCTTTGTACAAGAGCAAGACATCTCAACCTCTTATGCAACAAATCAGGCTAGAATGGATATGGCCTACATCGCAGGTAAATTTAATAATCTGGATATCCAGATTGGTAAAGATGATCTGTTTACAGGCAAAGGACTTTTAATTGATGACCACCAATTTACTGGTATTAAGGCAAGTACAAATCTTGCTGGATTAAACCTAGGTGGTTTTTATGGTAAAGATAGTGATCTAACAAAGACTGGCACTTTAGATTTAAAAACCTCATTAAATGGCGTAAACCTTGGCGCTAACTATGTTTTATTTGATACTACCCATTACTATGGCGTAAATGCCGATACTAAAATTGGTGATGCCGTGCTGAATGCCGAATATGTTAAAAATTCCGAAACTTCCGCCAATGGCTACATGGCCGGCATAACTAAAGGTGCCTACACTGTTTCTTACCGTGATATCGAAGATGGTGCAGTACCAACTTTCCACACTACTAATCTTAACTATGATAATTCCAAAGGCTTCAAAGTAAGTGCCAAATACGATGTAACTAAGAATTCCAGCATTACCCTTTACCAAGATTTTGCAAAAGATCAGGCTGGGGATAGCAAACATCGTACAAACGTTGAATATGATTTCAATTTCTAACGTAAAGTAACCACTGCCGGCAGTCTTAAACAGACTGCCGTTTTTTTATTCTTAGGCTAAAAATTAATTCTCATCGACAACAAAACATCTCTACATACTTCAGGGAAATTTGTGTGACTCTATATTCAGTCACTCAAAAAATATTTAAAGAGGTGTTATGCATGGAGTCTGAAAAAAATGAAGATAAAGGGGAAAATACTAAACCCGATACTCGCCCCGCACAACAGCAACAAGAACAAGAACAAACACAAGCAGTAGAAATCCAAAATATAATCAGTAGCTTACCCTAATTTAAAGTGGGGCAGTAGAATAGAAACTTAGCAAAAAGTTATTCTCTGCCCCTCTTGATTTAGCTTTGCTTAGTTTCTATTTTTTCGAAAAATAAATACATAATTAGCAAAAAACCGCGCAAAACTATGTGCTAAAGAAGGAGGGAAATTAATGAGTGATCCCTATTCCCGCAATATGTTTGGGCAATTTAATCCCTATTTTGCCAAACGACAGACAACAGGGACTTTGGCAGTAGTGCTTGACGGCACTTTTGATGATCGTGGTCTAGAGCTAATCTCTCCCTCGTCACGCGCTGTTAAAACATCAGAAATCCATGAGCTTATTCTCTCTGATGAAGATACCGGACCAGGGAAAAGGGTAAATCGCATTGCTTATGTCGGTTTTGTCGAAATAAACCGTGGCGGAGTTATTATCGTAGGAGATTCGGTGCGTACAGACGAGACCGTCATCGGTACAGTTGCCGGTTTTGACGAAACACATATGCCAAACCATCTAAATATAGTTTTGGCTGGCAATAGAAAAACCGGTCGGGAACTACAACTTTCTGTGGAAAACGCTATCACGATAGGATAAAAAGGAGGAATCATTTTGAGTTTTGAGGCCAAAGTAAAAGAGATGGGATTAACCGTTCCAGAAGTAGCGAAACCTGTAGCAGCATATGTTCCTTCAATTAGGGTTGGGGATTACGTATACACTTCTGGTCAAATTCCTTTTGTTGAAGGTAAGCTGGCGTATGCTGGTAAAATAGGCAAAGACCTTTCGTTAGAACAAGGCTATGAAGCAGCCAAAGTTTGCGCTTTAAACTGCCTGGCTGCAGCAAAAAGTGTAATTGGCAGCTTAGATAATATCGAGCAGATAGTAAAAGTCGTAGGTTTTGTAAACAGCGCACCTGGCTTTGTCGATCAACCAAAAGTAATAAACGGCGCATCCGAGTTAATCGGAACTATTTTTGGCAAACAGGGCGAACACACTCGTTCAGCCGTTGGTGTACCGGAGCTGCCGATTAACGCCGCTGTTGAAGTGGAAATGATTTTCAAGGTAAAGTCATAATATAACAACTATGCACAGTATTTTGGCAGCTAAACGCGCAAAATAGAACTTAGAATAATGGAGGAATTTCAGCATGGCCTTTAAATATAAATTTCAAATGTACAAACACCTTCAGACAAATATCGCAAACATTTATGCAGATGCCCGCAAGGCGGCTGAAGAACTAAATATTCCTGCAGATATCCGTGGTAAATTTGGAATGACAGGTGGTATTTCAGGTTGTCCGGCACCACTTCGTGACGATATCATGCACGCCGGAGAAGAAGCAGGTAAAAAAGTAATTCCCTTAGCTGGCATGGTTGACCAAATTCGCGAATTGGTTAAAGATATTTACGGCGACGAATACGACGCTGCTCCGACTAGCACCTGCGAAGCCGGTCTGTGGGTAGCCTTTGATTCCTTGTTCACCCCTCCCAATTTAGGTCGCGGTGACAACTATCGCGCTCGCTATTTTGCTCCGCTTGAGAAACATTTTCATCATCAAGGCGGCTACGGTCGGCCGTTTCCTGGACGATATAAAGATATTATTGCTGACCGCGGAACCACTCCTGGTGAACTTGGTTTCTATGGTAAGCGTCAAAACAATTTAGATACCGTTATTATTCCATTGGCTGGTGCCAATTATGATGTTCATGGTATCAAATATCATCCTTGTCCTTTGTTAACTACAGTTGACTCTAAACAAGTGTATGAGGATATGAAAAAATTCGCTCAGATTCATGCCAGCATGTTTACCGGTATCACATCGCTAGGTTATGAAACCCCAGGCTACGGCTACGGCGAAAAAGACGCAGATGGCACTCCTGTACTGCAAAAAATGTATGCTAAGCTGGCTAATGAATATGGGGTTCCTTATGTTATTGACAATGCCTGGGGGGTACCAGGCATTGGCCACAATATTCGCAAATCCGGTGCTGATGTCGTCATCTACAGCATGGATAAAGCTAGTGGTGCTG
>Ga0316604_10003771_pt1 | contig 10470 bp, 5 predicted proteins | sample OWC_soil_day20_C_FD_207650 | JGI IMG/M metagenome (GOLD analysis project Ga0316604, IMG submission 207650) | Wetland soil microbial communities from Old Woman Creek delta, Ohio, United States - OWC_soil_day20_CT | ecosystem: Environmental > Terrestrial > Soil > Wetlands | place: USA: Ohio...
GTTTGCCTTTTACAAATTCAGCCACCATACGCAGGTCTTCGATGCGGCTGTTGGTACAGCTACCGATGAATACATAATCCACCTTTTTGCCCAGCAGACCGCTGCCTGGCTCCAGCCCCATGTAATCCAGGGATTTCCTGAAGGAAGGTTTTTCCTTTTCATCCAGCTGTTCGAGAGATGGAATGTGCTGGGTCACACCAATACCCATACCTGGGTTGGTTCCATAAGTGATCATGGGTTCAATATCTGCAGCATCGAAGGTGATCACTGAGTCGAACTCAGCATCAGCATCGGTGTACAAAGTCTCCCAGTAAGCGAGGGCTTTATCCCAGTCAGCACCCTTTGGTGCAAACTCGCGGCCCTTGATATAGTCGAAGGTAGTCTGGTCAGGAGCGATCAACCCTCCACGTGCACCCATCTCGATACTCATGTTACAGATGGTCATACGGGCTTCCATGCTCAGGCTGCGGATGGCCTCACCGGCAAATTCCACAAAGTAGCCGGTAGCACCGGATGCAGAGATCTTGGAGATGATGTACAGGATGATATCCTTGGATACCACACCCTTCTTCAACTGACCATTTACCTCAATTTTCATACGTTTTGGACGGTATTGGAGCAGACACTGGGTAGCCAGTACCATTTCCACTTCGGATGTACCGATACCGAAAGCGATAGCACCAAATGCACCGTGAGTGCTGGTATGGCTATCACCACACACGATGGTCATACCTGGCAGGGTAATACCCAGCTCAGGGCCGATTACGTGCACAATACCCTGGTAAGGGTGGCCCAGACCATACAGTTCTACGCCAAACTCTGCTGTGTTGCTGGTCAGCATCTCTACCTGCTTGCGGCTCAGCGCTTCCTTGATAGGCAGGTGCTGGTCCATAGTAGGTACGTTGTGATCGGCTGTAGCACGGGTCTTGCCTGTACGGAATACAGGAATGCCCCTTTTGCGCAATCCGTCAAATGCCTGAGGACTGGTAACTTCGTGGATAAAATGCGTGTTGATGTACACTGCATCCGGAAATCCAGGTTTACTTACCACGATATGACTGTCCCAGATCTTGTCAACTAATGTTTTTCCCATTCCGTAATTACTTTTTATGAGCCCATGTTACATTAAATTAAAAAACATACTTTACTTTCTGCAACACAGGCGAAATCATTAATTTTGTGCTTCCCTGTTTGTTTGTAACTTCAAATCTAATTAGCAAACCTTAATTACCATATAGCTAAATTTGCTTTAATTACGATATATAACATAGCCTGACAAGAACTATCCATTTGATTGTCAGTCAATTATAACATATTATAAACGATGTCCAACAATCAGCATGATGCGCTCTTTATACTGATAAAAACGCTCACCAAAGCAGAAAAACGGAATTTCCAGCTTGCTTTCAACAAAAATAACTCTAAGGAAGACGTTTTATTCATTCAGCTTTTTAATACTTTGGACAAACTGAAGGAGTATGATGAGGAACTGATACTGAAGAAAATACCCGCTATTAAGAAACAACAGTTGAGCAATGTAAAAGCTCACCTGTACAAGCAGTTGCTGACCACCCTCCGCCTGCTCTACAAGCAAAAAGATCCCCTGATCGACCTCCGGGAACAATTGGACTACGCCCGGGTACTGTATAGCAAGGGGCTCTATAACCAGAGTCTGAAACTCCTCTCCAAAGCCAAGTCCATGGCCATAGAACAGGAAGAAGTGATGCTCAGTTACGAGATCATAGAATTCGAAAAACTCATCGAAAGCCGTCACATCACCCGTAGCCTGGAAAACCGGGCCGACGAACTGAGTGAGGAAAGCCGGGTGATAGAGCAGAAACTGAGTAACATCAGCAAGCTATCTACCCTCTCTCTGCGAATGTACGGCCTCTATCTCAAACTGGGTCATGCCCGGGATGAACGGGATGCTAATATGGTCAAACTGTTCTTCGAAAAGGAATTGCCGGCCAATTGCCACCAGGATATGAGCTTTTATGAAAAGATCAACCTGTACCAGGCCTATAGCTGGTATTACTATATCCTACAGGACTTTGTGATGTTTTACAGATACACCCGCAAATGGGTAGACCTGTTTACATTGTACCCCTCCCTGCAAAAGACGGACGTGGAGCTATACATCAAGGCGATGCACAACCTGCTCACCGCACAGTTTTATACCAGCAACCACGAGAAATTTATCCGTGACCTGGGCACCCTCGAAACATTCATTTCCGAAAACAATGAAACCTTCAATGAAAATACCAAGACCACCGCATTTGTGTATGTATACACCGCGCGGATAAACCGGTATTTCCTCGAAGGTACTTTCGGCGATGGATTGAGCATTATTCCACAACTGGAAGCAGAGATAGCAGAACACCAACTTAAGGTAGACCAGCACAGGGTATTGCTCTTTTACTATAAGATCGCCTGCCTGTACTTTGGTAGTGGAGATAATAACAAAGCGATCGTGTACCTGAACAAGATCATTCACCTGCGTATCGGTAATCTTCGCGCAGATATCCAGTGTTTTGCACGCATACTACACCTCATTGCCCACTACGAACTGGAAAATTACAGTCTGGTTGAATACCTGATTAAGTCAGTCTACCACTTCATTGCCAAGAACAAAGACCTTGGGCAAATGATGGAAGAGATACTGAAGTTCCTCCGTAAGAATATTTACGCTAATCCAAAAGCATTGAAAAGTGCATTTGCCAGCCTGAAAGAAAAGCTGGTGCAGTTGTCACAAAATCCTTACGAAAGAAGATCATTCCTGTACCTGGACATCATCTCCTGGTTGGAAAGTAAGATTGAAGGTATCCCGGTACAGGACGTGATCAGAAGGAAATTTGTAAAGAGAGAAAAAAGGATTTAATAATCCCACTTCACATCTTTGTTCAGAATGTACAGGTTACGCAGGTCATTGAACTCCCGGTGTTCCCATTTGTCTTTGATATCCATTTTCAGGTTATTCAGACTATTTGTGGATAATACCCAGTTCAATGGCACCTGACTACCTGATTTACCGATAGAGAGCTGAATCACTTTCCCATGCAGTTCATCCTCTGTGTAATGTCTTAGTTCATCCATGGCCATGGCCGAGCGACCAGCACGTGTATCGTAAATGCCTGCCAGTATTTCACTCAACTCATTCCCAAAACTCAGGTTCTTGGTATCAGCCTCCCGGGAATCACTGAAGCTGAGCACAAATACAAAAGGCACGATCTCACGATCCCTGAATGCTTTTGATTTTATTTTCAATGTTTTTAATACTTCCAGCATCGTTCCGGTGCCTGTGTTTTCCACATACCCTCCATCTACGTAATGATATTTGGTTTCATCATCCTGTTTTAAATTTCCACCGGGGGAGAACAATGGGAAGCGTGTACTGAAATTAACGACAGTACTATACCGGATACCACCCCGGATCTTCTTATTAAATAAATCTCTTCGCTGATATAAAAGCATCGTACTATCAGGCCTAACATTTGTCATCCAGCATTGCAATCCGGTCTCCACTTCAGTAGTGTTAATAAACAGGGCTGGTAAGGTATTTTTAGGCGAATAAAGCTTCTGGAAATTATCAGAAAAAATATTGCTGGCATCAGGGGTCACCACTCGTCTGTAACCACTCTCCCACCCTTTTTCCAATGCCGCGGCTCTGTCAAATGCAGGTATCTGAAACGGCAATAAAAGATTGAGCAGATCACCGTAGAACATCTTACCGATCACAGGCGATAAATAATCCTGCTGGAAAAATAAATCTGTCATGTTCGTGAGGGAATCCACTTTGTGCAGACTATCAGGAGTGAGGTACGCCATCGCATTGAAAAATGCAATTCCAAGACTACCACCCGATACACCTGAATAAGCATAAATAGCTCTTTTGAAATTGAATGGATGGCTCACTACAGGTTGAATAATATTTGCACCCTTTGATGTATCCGGGTGTAATTTATTATATACAGAATCCTGTGCATTTGCCAGGCTCTCCTGCAAAAAACTCAGCATCAGAGAAGTGAAGGCGCCTGTTCTCAAAGCGCCACCTTCTGCACACACAAATACTACCGGGTATTTAGGTATGGGCTTACCAGCTGTATCTTTTACCCAACTGAAAAAATATCTGTGATCTCCTTCCGATTTATATTGCTCAAACCAGTTATCAAAATGGGTAGACATCAGGGGTCTGCGATCATAATTGCTTTCGCTGTCATACCGTACAGGATGATCATTATTCAGGAGTGAAGAGAGGACCAGCACGACCACCAAAGTGATGCGCAATGAAAAAGGTTTTGTTCTCAGCAATGCATAATCCACATATAATAAACCGATATAAATACCGATCCAGCAGGCAAATGCAAAGATAACAAGACCGGGTGCACCAATCTTTTCATAATACCGGATAGGCAGTATACTTACAATGAGGAATATACTGAGGCTGGTGATGGCAATGATCTTTAATTGCAGGTGCAGCTGTTTATAAAATTTCAATGGGATCCGGTAAATCCATCTGTACATCGAATCAGGCTTATCATCCTGTATCAATCCTGTAGGCGATGGTACAAATGAAGCAGGTACAATCGTCTCCGGTGGCATTTTGTCAGGGTCTTTCAGAAATTCGCTTTGCGCTGCGCGGGGCAGATTTAAAAACTGCTCCGTAAACTCTTCGTATCGGCTATTGATATTGTCAGAGAAATTAGATGGCTTGCGCAACTGAAATACATAGTCATTATAAATCCCGATCAGCTTATTGCACCACTCCATTTCCTGTTTAGGCAGGCGTAGGAAAGACATGACACCAGATGGCTTTTTTGACACCAGCTCACCTGACGTTGGATCTAAAATAACGTCGTCCGGACCCTCCTTTTTTTCATCCAGAAAATACGCCCTTGCTACAAGGTTCACTAACAGGAGCAAACATCCCATCGGGATGCCAAATCCCCAGTTACGTTGATTCGGGTTCAGCGTATTTTCACCGATATAATTGATCACAAAACCTAATAAAAGAATGAAGTAAGGCATCAACAATGAAGTTTGTGCAATGGTCTTCTGCACAGCTTTGCGCCATAGTACTCTTTCATCAGAGAGGCTCTTGCCAGAATGGTCAGTAACATAGATAGCATACCGGCTACCATATTCCGATACCACACTCCATATAAAAGCACCGCCCAGCAACCATAGTAGATTACCTACATGGTGCTGGACGGCAATTTCTTCAACAACTATCAGCAGTACATCTCTCCCTTGTGGCAATACGGTAAACACCAATAAGGCTATCGCATGCAGCGTAACGAACATACCACAGCTCCGGAGCACACTTACAAAGTCACTGATCATGTACCGTAGGGGCACGTGATCCCGGGCTTTGTTCAGTTCATTATACAATCCTTTGTAATGATAAAACAAAAAGCCTGCGAAAGACTTTAACAAGTCTAACAGTTTTTCCATAACTTATTATTTGGGGTTGTATAGGTTATCTCACTCCTCCGCTCCAGAACCAGCTCCCTTCTTCAGTAAAGTACCATTTGCTGTTATCATTGATCTTCTCACCGTTGTTCACATAGCCGTCGTAAGCCAGTTGGATACCTGGTTCCACTATATTGATGGGAGCCTTGTGTGTATCAGGGGTAGCGCGGATATTGAGCCGTGAGCGGGAAGTAACTTTACCTGTGGTTTTTACTTTTTGTGGGATGTCGCCATCATCGTCATCGTTCACAGGTGTAGGCTGATTACCACTGGCCAGTGCGATCAGTTTATTGAGATCGACCTTTGTACCAGGGCAGGTTTTAGCGCCATAGATTTCGTGATGACCGACTACATGTTGTCTGTCCAGCGGAATATGCCAGCGATCAGCGATGTCGCGTACCAGGGCCGCACTGGCGGCATACATGGCATCTGTCCATGGAGTATCGCCTTTCCCTTCGTGTTCGATACCGATGGTGTAATAGTTTGGATTGATGTACTGACCATTGGAAGTTTTGATCAGTGTCCATGAAGGCGTGTACACACGGCCTGCATGCCAGGCACTGTCTGTTTCCTGCACATATTGATGTACTTCGCCCTGCTGGCCTACGCCATAGTGGGCAGAAACTTTGGAAGCAGGATTACTGAACCAGCTGTCAGTGCCGGCCAGCGTACCATCCATGATGTGGATAACGATGGCAAATGGGGTGTAATTCTTTCTTCCTGGGGTGAAATTGGGGCTTAATTTTGGTATGATACTCATCCTAATGCATTGTTATGTTGTGGGGTATATTCATCTGCAACCAGCTCTGGTTCTTCGTTTACAGGGGTTGCTTGTTCAACTGATACAGTCACCGGGGGCGTGGCGGTGATCGTGACTGGTGCGGCAGGTACAACAGCTTTCACCTTATTCAGGGAAGTCTGGAAGAAGCCTTCAATAAAGTCTGCGCCTGCATAGCCGATGGCAATAATGGTCACGATGGCTTCTGTCTGGTAACCATCTGCAGTTTTGAGTGAGGTACCTTTGATAATCATACCAATGGCACCAGCTACAAAGCCGATGAAGATACTGACCCAGAGGCGTCCTGCATCCATTTTTTCAGGCGTACTGCCTGCTGCTACCTGCTGTGCGTTGGAATCACTTAATTTTTTAAGTCCTACTGCGATTCGGATTCCCTGGCCTATAGCGCCAAGAAGACCACCGGCAATTACGGTGTAGATAATGTCTGTAATGGACATAACATTCAAATTTTGGGGTTGTGGTTTTACAATTTCGTTTGGTATCTCGAATTTTGGGGCTTGTGCTTTTATCTTAATCAACCAAATATAATAAATATGGTGGAGTGTTGTCCAAAAAAAAATTAATGAATCGCGCTATTGTTCAGTCAGGCGGCCAATTACCACTGGTCCCAGCAATCCTGCGGGGAGTAAATTCCACTCGGGTCGGATAAAGATATTAGTGTGAGTAATGCGTTGCGCTTCCGGCAATCCCCTGTCTCCGACAAGGCGGTTTCGCCAGCTGTTGATAACAATGATTTGCAGATCGTTTTTGCCTTTATCCAATTTTATGGGTAGTCTGAAAGGAGGCGTCCATACGATACCAAGGTCTTTGCCATTTAAATTCACCTGCGCAATACCTACATCCTGTATCTTGCCAAGATCAATATACATGGAATCAGTTGAGGTGCGATTCCAGTTAAATGACTGTTGATAAGTGGCAGCACCGGAATAATATTTCACAGCGGGATCTGTATGATTGGTCCAGCTTTCGAGTTTGGTGAATGTCTTTACAGGCATGTCTTTAAATTGGACCTGCCAGGGGCTTTTTAAGGTGTCTTTGGGGATAAATACATAATTGTTCGTACCTGCTTTTCCATCTCCATGTACAGGCTTTCTGAAAACAACAAAATAAGCCCCATATGGTGCGAAATTCAACGGTATGGTAGTCATATTCCCTTTTTGTCTGAAAGCCGAAATTTGGCGTATTTCTCCCGTTACAGGATCCCAGTATTCTGGTTGCCTGCCAGTGATTCTAAAACTGGCTTGTACGTGCGTGGCAGTATCGGCGCTGTTACTTACAAAGTAATAATCCATGCTATCCTGCTGGTGATGGATCCAGTTAATATTTTCGCCAATAAAATCAGGGGTTAGTGGTACATTGGTTTGCAATGCATTTACTTTCTGCTGCACAGCAGGAGATAATTTATAATCTGCCGGCACTACGAGTTTTCTGTATCGCATACCACCCGGCAATTCCAGCCACCCATTCTTTAATTCCATTTTCATCAGCTGTTCTTCATTGATCACATCGTAATCATTGTAAGGCAATACATGCGCGGGATCGCTCTCTTTATTCTTTGCAATATTCGGTACGTGATCGCCATAGTAATACACGACATCTGCTACAAATCTTCCTTGCTGCATCATGTATTGTACCCTTGCCATGTAATTGAAAAACGCATCTGCATATGGCCACCAGGTAATATGTCTGTTTAAATGCGTACCTGCAAAATATTCCTGCCCCGGCTCTCCCATAGAGGCAGGAGATGAAGTAAATGTATGGAGAAATACCAGGTTCAAGCCTGCACACACTTCATGGTCAAAGGAGCTTTTCAGATCATGCCAGATCACATCATTCCAGTGTTTTCCGATGGTGGTAAATGCTTCTGCGCCTACAAGGGTTTTATTGTAAATATGTGCAGCACTCGCAGCCTGCTTTACAAAAAACCGGCTATCCGGATCCGGCCGGTGTGCAGAAGGCGCCCAGAATTCACTCATCATGATGTCGCTATGTCCATAGTTTTTCAAACCATCAAAAAATCCAACATGCGGACCGGAACATTCCGGACCAATGCCCATGCCGTATTTGGCTGCATGCGCTTTGAATACTTTGTAATGATAATCAGACACCAGGTCACCGATCGTCTTTCTAAAATCATTCAGAAACTGATTACTGGAATCAGGGCTATCGATAATTTTCCCTGCTACTACAGGCAGGTAGGGCAACAGATCATAACCTCTGCGGATCTGAAATTCCTTGCGGAAATTTTCAGTCCAGTTAATGCCACCAAGTTCCCAGCTATCCGTTTGTAGATAACGCAATGTAGTACCAGCATCTGCACCAATCCCATCCAGCAGTGGTTTTACATGGGTATTCCAGTATCTGTCAAAATGGTCTGCATTCATGTAGTCAATTACAAGGCCCTGCCATTTGCCACTGGCAGTAGAAATGTGTGCGCCATTATTGGTATAGCCAAAGCGCATGATCACCCATTTTCCTGCCGGCGCTTTCCATTTCAAACGTCCTGTATGATCTAAAAATTCAGAGATGTCAATTACTTCGGAATGATATGCATTGGCTTTACTTACAACGTCATTCTTTAACAAATACCGGGTATCGGCAGCAGAAAAGCCAGCTTCTTCAAAAGCAGCTTTCTTATGCAGGTCTTTCAGTGGGTGAATACCAATTGTATCTCTCCATGGAAATGCCAGTACGGCAATATCCCTGTAAAAACCTTGTCTGGCAGGAGGCGTAGCCAACTGTACCTGTATAGTTTTATTGCCTGTTAAGGTGGTATCAGACCAGGTAATATGCTTCGTCGATTCCTGCGGAGTTACATCTGGCGCGCCCAGGTTCCAGCCGCTTTGAATATTCATACTTAGCTCCAATCCTAATCTGTGTGCTTCTTTTACAGCATGCTGAAACAAGGCCACCCATTCCGGAGAACCAAACATAGGACCTTCAGGTACATTGCCATTATCCCGTTGATCCTGTCCACCTGCATCTACAATACAGGCGCCACTGAAGCCTTTGGCTTTCATGGCTTCCAGATCGAGGGTAATGCTTTCTTTGGTCACATTGCCATTGAGCCACCACCACCAGCAACGGATACCGGCACTGGCAGGAGGATGGGCAAATAAAGTGGGGGTTATTTGTTGTGCATAGCTAAGCTGGCAAAGCAGCACCAGCAGCGGCATGAAGTAGCGTTTCATAGCGTAGAGTGGTTTAAACCGGCTTGTAGATGCAGCTGGTCCGGACCTGTTTATAGCTTGTTGATTTCCTGTCTCTTCCCCTCCTTCGCCGACTTTCTCGCAGCCTCCAATATCTTTACTACAATCAGGTTATTATTCAGGGAAGAAAGATCATGACCCGGTTGTATCGTACCATTTAACACAGCTGCCAGGTAAGAGAGGTTATCGGTATATGCGGGTACAGGTACTGTCAGCGACTGTGTACTATCTTTTTGTCTTTGCTGCAGCTGATTGGCATTCAGGGCATGTAAATAGCCGCTCTTACCAAATACCTCCCAGTCTTTGATACTAAATGGCCAGTTCCAGCTGGCTTCAATAATACCGGTAGCATCAGGGTACTCCAGCAGAATTGTGGCATCATCATCCACCTTAGGATATACCGATGGTTTGATATGACGCGCCACCGCTGTTACAGCAATAGGTGCTTTGCCATCCATGAGCCATGTCATCAGGTTAGCGCCATAGCAACCAAAATCTACGATTGCTCCTCCCCCGTTTTTCACAGGATCCGTCAACCAGTTAGTAAAATCCTTGCTACATCCGATTTCTATCGGGCCTTCATGCCCATCATGCACGATCATTTTCCTTACCGGACCGATGGCATTTTTCTTCACCAGCTCATACACGTGCTGATTGGTGCTGTACCAGGTAGTTTCGTAATTGGTAAGCACAGGAATGTGGTATTTCTCCGCCAGCGCAGCTATACGGGTAGCCTGTGCCACTGTGGTGGCGAGTGGCTTTTCTACCATCACAGGAATACCTTTTGGTGCACAGGCTTCTACGACCAATACATGCTCCGCCACTGGGTTGTAACCCAGTACAGCATCGGGATGCACTTTGGCCAGCATGGCATCCAGACTTGGATAAAAAATGGAATCAGGCAGGTGGTAACTCCTTTTGTACCTTGCTACCAGTGCAGTATCTGCCTCTGCAATACCGGCTATGCGTACCTTACCTTCTTTGAACTGATGC
>Ga0316604_10003772_pt1 | contig 10468 bp, 7 predicted proteins | sample OWC_soil_day20_C_FD_207650 | JGI IMG/M metagenome (GOLD analysis project Ga0316604, IMG submission 207650) | Wetland soil microbial communities from Old Woman Creek delta, Ohio, United States - OWC_soil_day20_CT | ecosystem: Environmental > Terrestrial > Soil > Wetlands | place: USA: Ohio...
CATGATCTGGTTGTTGATCAGTACGTCGGCGAGGCGACGGCCGCCGGGGGCAGCCATCTTCAGGAACTGGTCCGCTTCCATCATCGGCGTGTAGAACACCAGCGCGCGGCCGCCCTGCGCCTCGATCTCGGCGATGAGCGCATCCACGTAAGCCGTGTCGACACCGGACACATAGGTCTGGTGGATCGCCACACCGATCACGGCTTGCCCCGGCTGGCCCGAAACGGCAAGGGCAGCGTCGGCCTGGGTGGTCACGGTGTCGGCAAGCCTGGGGTGATAGTAGGCCGCGGTCGGCATGGTCTGCAGTGCCGGAATGCCTTCGGCACTGCGCAGCTTGAAGATGCGTGCTGCGATCAGCTGGGTGGCGGCGTCGAGATTGCGCCGCCCGCCGTTGTTGAGGTAGCGCTGGAGCTCGGTTGCCAACGCATGGTCCAGTCCGCGCGCTTCGACCCGTTCGCCATCGAGGAGCAGACGTGGCGCGGTGCGTGCGCTCCAGGCCGGTCCCAGCTTGCCGAGCATGAACTCCAGCAAGCCGGGGCGGGGCGTGTCGACGATCAGCAGGTCGGCGTTACCGGCAAAGTGGGCCAGGCCCGCTTCGTCGAGCTTCTCCACATAGCGGGCCTCCAGCTCGAAGCCTTGCGCTTGGGCGGCGCGCGTGAGCACTTCGGACTTGCCGGCCGGTGCTGGTGCGGCAGTCAGGTACGCCACACGCGGGGTGGCTGCAGACGCCGGTTCGGCGCCTGCAAGGAGGAGGATGAGGCCGAACAGCACCAGCCCGAATCCCAGAAGCTTTCGCCACAGATGCATATCAGTAATCAAACTTCACGGTCAGGGCGAGATTGCGCCCAGGCTGGGTGTAGAACTCGGGGGCCGGGTCGGTGGCGGTCAGCCCCGAACGGCGTACATCGCTCCACAGGTAATAGGTTTTGTCGAAGACGTTGTTGAGTGCCAGATTGATCCGCACCTTCGGCTGCACCTGCCACCAGGCGGCCAGATCGTTCACCCCGTAGCCCGACGTGCGGTAGTAGTTGGTGCTGGAGGTATCGATGTGATCCTTGCCGGTTGCGGCGCGCAGGCGCCATTCCGCACCCCAGCGTTCGGACGGGGTCCACGCTGCGGACAGGCTGCCGCGTTTGGGCTCGACGCTGTTGAGCGGTTTGCCACTGGATTGGTCGTAGCCGTGCGCAATCGCCAGACCGGCCGAGAGGCGCAGAGCGGGCAGAGCCTGCCAGTAACCACGCCAGTCGCCGCCACGGATCACCACGCGCGACAGGTTCTGGTACTTGTAGGTGGAATAGCCCGTCACGCCTTCTGCGCTGCCGCTGGGCAACAAGGTGTATTCGATGAAATTGCTATAGCGGTTTTCGTACAGGGCGAACTGGCTGCCCCAATTCTTGCCGGCGTATTTGGAGCCGATCTCAAAGCTGCGGCTGATCTCCGGTTTGAGATCCGGATTGCCGATCACGGCATAGCGCTGCGAGCTGTTGTAGAAGTAGCGATTGACCTCTTCGTAGTTCGGGCCACGGAAGCCTTCCAGATACTGCGCATAGAGGTTCCAGTCCGGCGTCATCCCGTACAGGGCAGCGAGCTTGGGCGACAAGTGGCTGCCTTCCTTGCTGACGGCCGAGCGCCCATCGGTGCGTTTGTAGAGCGGGTCGCTCTCCGGTTCGAGCTTGAAACTGTCATAACGCAGACCCGGCGTGAGCTTGAATTTGCCCAGCGTGATTTCGTCCTGCGCGAAAAGCCCTAATTGGTCGGTATGGCCGCGTGGGTAATCCGCCCGCGGATAGCTGTCTCCGACCAGCACGGTAGAGGTGGCGCCGGTGGCGAGGTTGGTCCAGGTGGTGTGCTTGTTTTCCTCGGTCTCGATGCGGAGCAGATCGGCGCCCCAGATGGCTTGCTGCGGCAGGCCTGCTAGCGTGAAAGCCTTTTCCTGCTGGAGGTTCAGGCCGGTCTGAGTCTGTTCGTAGGCGAAGCGCTGGTTGACGCTGCAATTGGTTGTGCCAGCCGTGGTGGCCGAGCAAGAGCTGGAAGTATTCGTGCGCAGCTGATAGTTCTGGTTGTCGGTCTTCTGGGTTTGCGTATAGAGCTTGGTCGAGAAACGGTCGAACCAGCTGGCCTCCGGCATGAAGTCGTAATCCAGCACGACGCGGTCACGCTGCAAGGAATCCACCCCCGTATTGGTGGTGATGCGGGAGAGGCTTGTGCCGTTGCCCACGCGTTGCGCGTCCACCGAGGATTCGCTCTCCTTGTGTTCGAGCGTGAGCTTGATGCGGTGCTCGCGATTCGGGGTGAATTGCAGTTTGCCGAGGATGTTGCTCTGTTCATAGTCGAGCGGATTGGGCGTGGTGCGCTGTACGCCCTGAGCCTCTCTGGAACCCTGGTTGTCGGTTTCCTCGCCTTTGGCGTGGCCGACCATGAGCATGCTCTGGAAACGCTCGCTGCCGTTTGCGACATAGGCCGTGACACGTTTGCTGCGGTCAACGCCGTGGTAACCCAGCGAACCACCGGTGGCAAAGTCGCGTCCCTTGAGCAGATCGGCCGGATCCAGAGTCAGGAAGCCGAGCACGCCACCGATGGCGTCCGAGCCGTAAAGGCTGGAAGCCGGGCCACGCAGGACTTCGACCTGCTTGAAGAATTCCACGAACGGGATGTCGCGGTTGTTGGCGTCATAGTTGGTGGTGCCGGGGCTGCGGAAATCGGCCGCGCGGACGCCGTCGGTGAGCATCAGGATGCGGTTCTCTTCAATGCCGCGGATGTTGACATGGCTACCGCCAAAGCGGCGCGGATCGGATGGCACACTCACATCCGGTTCGTCGGCCAGGGTTTCGGCGAGGTTGCGGGACTGGTGCTGCTCGATCTGTTTCCGCGTAACGGCAGTGACCGTGCCGGCCACATCATTGGCGTGCGCCTGAACCCGTGTCGCAGTGACCACGACCTCGCGCAGTTTCGTGTCTTCAGGCTTTTCCGCGCCCTGTTGTGCCAGACCCGGCAATGACCAGACGCACAACAGTGCCAGCGCAAGCCGCGTCGGCCCTACGCCATGGGTTGTGCTGTTCATGTTGGTCGATACACGGTGAGCCATCATCTTTTCCATTGGTTGTCCTGAAGCGAAAAGACGCTGGCTGGCTGGCCTGGAGAAGGCCGCTGGCTTGCGCAAATATCCATCCACAATGCGGCGCGGCTCCCCACGAGCGGCGCACCCGCATCACACCCGTCACGGCACGCATTGCATCGGGCGTGGGTGATGGATGGATTATATACAAATGCGAATCATTCGCAATAAGAAAGCGGGTCATTTTCCTGAACGGATCCGGCGGTAGTGGAGATCCGGGGGGCTGGTCTGCGGGTTGATAGCTGTTGGCTATCTTTGTGAGGTTTTTATTCAATTAGAACTATTGGAGTGATCTCCGTACGATGCACTCATTCCCGCTTGGCGCACAACGCACCCCGCGATGCACTACGGGAAATTCCCGAACCCCGTCATCAGGAGAGACCAAATGTCCTACATCAATTCAACAGTCAAACCCTTCAACGCGACCGCTTTCCACAACGGCAAGTTCGTCCCGGTTTCCGATGCAGACCTGAAAGGCAAGTGGTCCATCGTGTTCTTCTACCCGGCTGACTTCACTTTCGTCTGCCCGACCGAACTGGGCGATCTGGCCGATCTGTATCCGGAGTTCCAGAAGTTGGGCGTCGAAGTGTATTCGGTGTCCACGGACACCCACTTCACCCACAAGGCCTGGCACGACACCTCGGACACGATCAAGAAGATCACCTACCCGATGATCGGTGACCCGACCGGCACCATCACCCGCAACTTCGGCGTGATGATCGAAGAAGCCGGCCTGGCGGATCGCGGCACCTTCGTGCTTGATCCGGAAGGCAAGGTCCAGATCGTCGAGATCAACGCCGGTGGCGTGGGTCGTGACGCCTCTGAACTGCTGCGCAAGGTGAAGGCCGCCCAATACGTCGCCAGCCACCCGGGTGAAGTTTGCCCGGCCAAGTGGAAGGAAGGCGAAGCCACGCTGGCCCCGTCGCTGGACCTCGTCGGCAAGATCTGAGCCACGCGCCAGACATAACGTCATTCCGGTTATGCCGGGATGACGGCAAACAGGCAGTTCCGCTGGCCGCACTTGCGGACGGCACCCTCTCTCGCCAGAGCGGGTGCGGCCAGCACCTTTGATGCAAATCCCCGGACGTAATCCCATCTCTGAGCCCGCTTGAGCAAAAGCCGGCTGAGAAATTGGATGACTTGCCAAAAATGACCCCAGTGCCAGAACAGGCATGATGAATTTCACTGAAGATCGGAGCTGACCATGCTGGACGCCACTCTCAAAACCCAATTGCAAAGCTACCTCACGCGTTTGCAATATCCCATCGAACTCGTTGCTGCGCTGGATGATGGCGCCAAGTCTGCTGAAGTGCGTGCGCTGCTCGAAGAGATTGCCTCCCTTTCCGACAAGATCAGCCTGCGCGAAGACGCGTCGTCGTCGGCGCGCAAACCGTCTTTCGCAGTACAGCGCGTCGGCACGCCCATGGGCATCCACTTCGCCGGCATTCCACTCGGCCATGAATTCACGTCCTTGGTGTTGGCGCTTCTGCAGGCAGGTGGTCATCCGCCCAAGGTCGAGGCTGAAGTGATCGAGCAGATCAAGGCGCTGCCGGGGCCGTACGACTTCGAGGTCTTCATCTCGCTGTCCTGCCACAACTGTCCGGACGTGGTGCAAGCCCTGAACCTGATGGCGGTGCTGAACCCCAATGTGCGCACGACGATGATTGATGGCGCGCTGTTCCAGAGCGAGGTCGAAGCGCGCCAGATCATGGGTGTGCCGGCGGTCTACCTGAATGGCGAACTCTTTGGCCAGGGCCGCATGACGCTGGAAGAAATCATCGCCAAGCTGGATACCGGCTCGGCGGCACGGGATGCCGAGAAGCTCAATGCCAAGGACGCGTTCAACGTGCTCGTCGTCGGCGGCGGCCCGGCCGGCTCGGCCGCTGCGATCTACGCCGCGCGGAAGGGCATCCGCACCGGCGTGGTGGCCGAGCGTTTCGGCGGGCAGGTGATGGATACGCTCGCCATCGAGAATTTCATCTCGGTGAAGGCGACCGAAGGTCCCAAGCTCGCCATGGCGCTGGAAGAACACGTCAAGGAATATGGCGTCGACATCATGAACCTGCAGCGCGCCGCCGCCTTGAAGCCCGTTGAGGGTGGCGTGGAGATCACGCTGGAAAACGGCGCGGTACTCAAGAGCAAGACCGTGATCCTGTCGACCGGCGCACGCTGGCGCAACATGAACGTGCCGGGCGAGGCCGAGTTCCGCACAAAAGGTGTGGCCTACTGCCCGCACTGCGATGGCCCGCTCTTCAAGGGCAAACGTGTGGCGGTGATCGGCGGCGGCAACTCGGGCGTCGAGGCCGCGATTGATCTGGCCGGTATCGTGGCGCATGTCACCTTGCTCGAATTCGACAGCGTATTGCGTGCCGACGCAGTTTTGCAGAACAAGCTGCGCAGCTTGCCGAATGTCACCATCATCACCTCGGCACAAACCACCGAAGTGACCGGCACCGACAAGGTGAATGGCCTGAACTACAAGGACCGCGTCAGTGGCGAGATCAAGCGCATCGAGCTCGAAGGCATCTTCGTCCAGATCGGCCTCCTGCCCAACACCGACTGGCTCAAGGGCGTGGTGAATCTGTCCCCGCGCGGCGAGATCGAAATCGACGCCAAGGGCCAGACCTCGGTGCCCGGTGTGTTCGCTGCGGGGGACTGCACGACCGTGCCCTACAAGCAGATCATCATCGCCATGGGCGAGGGCGCGAAGGCTTCGCTGTCGGCCTTCGATCACCTGATCCGCAGTGGTGTTGCGGGCTGAGCCGGGCGCTGTGTGGCGGGGTTGCTGGACAGCGTAGCCCCACTCTGCCAAATGGCTGCATGGGTTTCTTCCGCATGGCTGGCGGGCTGGCGGCGGGGCGTTCTGCGGCATAGGGCGTTGAAGAGTGCCGTATGGGAAAGGGCTTCGGTTGAGGGTGATTCGGATGCCGCTATGGAGGCTTGTCGAACATTCAGACTGCTTGTGACCGAGGCTGTGTGAAAACGCGGTGAACTTACACCCGCTTTTGTGTCTATCTATTCGGCATTTTTAGGGGGCGATGAAGCGGTTCATCGAAGTAAAAGCAGGACACAGAGTACGTTGCTGCCGAACTGTCTTGATGGCTACGTTGGAGAAGACTATCCGGTCCGGGCCATCGAAGCGTTCGTTGAGCAATTAGACCTTCGCAAGATGGGCTTTACACCGCAAAAGCCGCTCAAGCGCGCGTACGAACAGCGACCGGAAGCGGTTCAGAATGGCTCGATGAAGAATACCCGGCGATCGAAAAACGTGCCAAAGCCGAAGGGGGAGATTCACTGGAGCGACGAGACTGCACTGGTCAATACCGATGTGCGCGGACGCTGCTACGCCCCGGCGGGCCAGACACCGGTGGCGTATGCCGTGGGGGGCAGACACGCGGGATGATCATTGACGAGGCATTCAACTCGGACAAGTTGATCGAGTTTCTGGATGCCTTGATCAAGGATGCCGAAAAGAAGGTGCTTCTCATCTTGGACAACCTGCGCGTGCATCACAGCAAACCTGTTAAAGCTTGGGCGGCAGAGTACTCTGAGAGTATTGATTTGTTCTATTTGTCCAGTTATCAACTCCCTTTGCGGCTGAAATGCGGATTTCGATCAATCCATGGCCACGCGTGTGGCGTATCCTGCTCCTCCCACCGCGAAACCCGGCCCGACCGCCATGCGCATGAGCATCGAACTCTTCTCGCTGCAAAGCCGCCGCATACGCAGCGTGATCGAGTATGTCGGCACGCATCTGGATGAGGATATTTCGTTGGCACGTCTGGCTGACTTGGCCTGCCTGTCACCCTCACAACTCGAACGCCTGTACCGCAGCAAGGTGGGCGAAACCCCCATCACCACCCTACGGCGCCTGCGTCTGCAGCGAGCGCTGGCGGAGATCCGTGCTGAGCAGGTTGGCCTGCAGGATATCGGGCTGGCCGCTGGTTACGGCTCGGCGGCAGCCTTCACCCATGCCTTCGTGCGCCAGTTCGGCTTCGCTCCCTCGCAGGTTCCGGTGGTGTCGCCGCAGGCCGAACCCCTGCCACCATTGCAACTGGAATACTTGCCGGCGACGCCGACCTTCCAGGTGCCGTACGCCGGTCAGTTTCGTGAGCGTTTCCAGGCCAATGGCGTGCTGGTGGGCAGTCTGGCGGTGGCTGGCGCCAAGCGCTGGCGTAACTGGACCGTGCTGCCGGATAGCCAGACGCTGTGGGCCCGGGCGGATACACATGTCAATCTTGTCCACTTCGTGCCCGCCAGCGGCCAGCCCGATACCGTGCCTAATGTCGAGCGCGGTGTGCAGGGTGGCGGTCTCTATGCGGTATGGCATACCCGAGGTTTTCCGCGCCGGGCTGCGCTGCCTCGGGTCATCGAGGAAATTCGCAGCCGGCACGCCTGTTTGGTGCGAGAGGGGGCCTCAATGCTCCTGCGTGAGATCACTGTCAGCGGCTATACCGCGCCGCAGGAACGCCGCTTCGCGCTCTACCTGCCGGTCGTGCCGCACAAACGCCGATCCTGATCAAGTCACGCCCACGTGGGCCTGCATCATTCCCTTGCCGGTGATGTGCCGGTCATCTGGCAGGGGAAGATCATGCTGAAGACATTTATCCTACGCAAGAATCTGTATCGCAGCACCATGACTTTGCTCGCCTGCCTAGCGAGCTTGAGCTGCCACGCGTTCTCGGAAGCGCCGGAACTCGCAGCGCGCGTAGCCGCCGGTGAGCTGGCGCCGGTGCAGCGCCGCCTGCCGGACGCGCCGGAGGTCGTGCAGGCCCACGAGAAAGATGGGCACTACGGCGGTACCCTGCGCACCGCCTTGCTCGCCAGTGGCGACGAGAACGGCGTACTGCGCTTCATCGCGCAGGGAATGACTCGCTGGGATCAGAACTTCGACCGTATCCAGCCCAACATCGCCGAGAGCTGGACTGTAAATCGGGATGCCACCGAATACGTCTTCCGCCTGCGACATGGCATGCGCTGGTCCGATGGCGTGCCCTTCACGGCCGACGATGTGGTCTTCGCGGTCAATGAGGTGATTGGCGTGCGCGAGATCTTCGGCGCGCCGGCCGACCGCTATCAGGCTGCCGGGCAAACCATGCGCGCCGAGAAAATCGACCCTTGGCAGGTACGTATCCGTTTCGCCGCGGGCAACCGCATGCTGCCCGAGGAACTTGCCGGGCCCTACGGTCATCATCCGGTGATATATCCCAAGCACTACTGCGCGCAATTCCATTCTGCCTACAATCCGCACGCCGATGAGGAAGCGCGGGCAGCAGGCTTTGCCGGCTGGGCGGCGCGCTTCAACCGCGAGTGCGGGGCTTGGGGCGAACGCTGGTACACCGCCGCCAAGCCCACGCTGGATCCCTGGGTAGTCAGCGAACCATTGGGGCGGGGCGCCACGGCTGTGGTCGTGCGTCGCAATCCGTATTTCTGGCAGGTCGATCAGGCCGGGCGGCAGCTACCTTACCTCGACGCCATCCGCTTCGATCTCTACAAGGATGCCAACGCCATTCAGACCGTGGCCGTCGATGGCAAGCTTGATCTGCAGATCCGCCACGTCAGCGGGGTTGCACTGCGCGAGCGCTTCGCTCCGCTCGTCGCACAGGGCAGCCACGCGCTGCTGCGCCTGCCCGAGGTGAATGCTTCGGCCGTTGGCCTCTACCTCAACCACACCACGCCGAACGAGGCGCTGCGTGCACTGTATGCCGATGTGCGCTTCAAGGCGGCATTGTCGCAGGCCATCGACCGCGAGGCCATTGCCAGAAAGGTGTTTCTTGGTGAAGTCACGCCCTGGCAAGTCGGCCCGCCGGCCGGACACCGTTTCTACAACGAGCGGCTCGCCAGCCAATATACGCACTTCGATCCGGCAGCGGCTAATCGCGCCCTCGATGCGCTGGGACTCACGCAACGCGACGCCGAGGGCTTCCGTCTGCTGGCCGATGGCAAACGCCTTAGTTTGCATGCCATCGTCAACAATTACTCGACGCAGATGGTCGATACCCTCAAGCTGATCAAGCCTACATGGGCGCAACTTGGCGTCGAATTGCTGATCGAGGCACAAGATCGCGTCGTGGTGGGCAGCCGTGCCCGTGTCAATGACTACGACATCGGCGTGGATGTCGTCTCTGGCGGCATGGATCCGACCCAGAACCCACGCGCCTACCTTGCGCAGCATCCGGCTGACTCGCGCCAGGGTCTGCCCTGGGTGCTCTGGTACAACAGCGACGGCCAGCACGGTATCGAGCCGCCACCGGCCATGAAACGCCGTCTGCAGTTGTGGGATCAGTGGAAGGCCGCAAAGAGCGATGCCGAGGCCAATGACCTGTTCCGCCAGATTCTCGCGATTGCTGCCGATGAGCTGGAAGTGCTGGGCACCGTCAGCGCGCCAGCGCAGACCGGCATTCGAGCCGCCGGCCTGCACGGCGTGCCGGACAACATGCCCGGCGCCTGGATCTGGCCAACGCCCAATCCTTCTTTGCCGCAACAGTATTTTTTCGCCAACTATTGATCCGGGCAGGTGCGGTTTGAATTTTTACGCAGCATATTTCACCCGAGGATCTTGGAAGAACGTCATGACTCGCTCGGGAGACTTCTCCAGCCCCTGTATGTGTTGTGTTGAGGCCACTTTAAGCTTCGCTTTTGTGCGCGCAGCTACCTTTTTTGATCCGATGGCATGTTTGAATCCTGCATTCAGGCGCTCCTCAGGGTCCAGCTCCGGGCTATAACTGGGCAAATAGAACAACTCAATACTCTCAAAGTGCTCTGCCGCCCAAGCTTTAACAGGCTTGCTGTGATGCACGTGCAGGTTGTCCAAGATGAGAAATTCCTTCTTTTCGGCATCCTTGATTCCCCACTTCCCCGCGTCATGGACGCACCTGTGGTACCAGGCGTCCTCGGCATAGGTAGATGTTGTGGTCAACGCGAGTGCGGTGAAGGCGCGTGTGGCGTTCTTCTGCAGGCCGCGATAGCGACCTTTGGTAAATCCCCAAAGTCGTTTGGCCACGGCAAAGACATGTTCGTCGCATGCCTGGATGTGGGACTTGTTGCGATTCTTGGCACGTTTGGCTTCATCGATTTCACCTGCCCGACGCGTGCGCTCGTGAGTGAAATCCTTCGCATGCGGCGCTTTGCTCGCGATCAGGGCCTTCTGGTGCTGGTAGGCCGAATCGCCATACACTCGATGCTTCTGGCCGTGCAGCAAATCCGGCAGCGGGTGCTTGTCATGGACGTTGGCCGCGGGCACAACAGCGCTATGTGTCAGCCCACTCCGGCTATCCACGCCGATGTGCAGCTTCATGCCGAAATACCACTGCTGGCCTTGCGTGTCTGATGCATCTCGGGGTCACGCGCTTT
>Ga0316604_10003774_pt1 | contig 10465 bp, 10 predicted proteins | sample OWC_soil_day20_C_FD_207650 | JGI IMG/M metagenome (GOLD analysis project Ga0316604, IMG submission 207650) | Wetland soil microbial communities from Old Woman Creek delta, Ohio, United States - OWC_soil_day20_CT | ecosystem: Environmental > Terrestrial > Soil > Wetlands | place: USA: Ohio...
CAATTTCGCCAAGCTGGGCGAAGAAGTGGCCAACGTCATCGCCTCGGGGGCCGACTGGATTCATTTTGACGTGATGGACAACCATTATGTTCCCAACCTGACCATCGGGCCGCTGGTTTGCGAGGCCATTCGCCCGTGCACCGCAGCGCCGATCGACGTCCATCTGATGGTCAAGCCGGTTGATCGCATCATCCCCGATTTTGCCAAGGCCGGGGCCAATATCATCACTTTCCACCCGGAAGCTTCCGAGCACGTGGACCGCAGCCTGTCGCTGATCCGCGATGCCGGCTGCCAGGGCGGCTTGGTCTTCAATCCGGCGACGCCGCTCGATTACATGGATTACGTGCTCGACAAGATCGACGTCATCCTGCTGATGAGCGTCAATCCCGGCTTCGGCGGCCAGAAGTTCATTCCCGGCACGCTGGCCAAGGCCAGGCAGGCGCGCGCCAAGCTCGATGCCTACGAAAAGGAAAGCGGCCGGCGTATCCGTCTGGAAATCGACGGCGGCGTGAACACCGCCAACATCGCCGAAATCGCCCGCGCCGGGGTCGATGCCTTCGTCGCCGGTTCCGCCGTCTATGGTGCCGGCCAGGAGGGCGACCCGCATCGCTACGATTCGATCATCGGCGCCCTGCGCAGCGAATTGGCGAAAGTCTGATGTATTTCCAGTCGGTTACCTTCGATCTCGACGGCACCCTGCTCGACACCATCGCCGACCTGGCCGAAGGCTGCCGGCTGATGCTGGAAGAAATCGGCGCGCCGCCGCGCAGCCAGGCCGAGGTGCACAGCTTCGTCGGCAAGGGCATGGCGGTGCTGGTCGAGCGCTGCCTGACCCAGGCGCAGCCGCCCAATGCCGACCAGCTGCACGTTGCCATCGAGTCGTTCAAGCGCCACTATGGGACGGTCAACGGGCGGTCGGCCCAGATTTATCCAGGCGTCCTCGAAGGCTTGCAAGCCTGGCAGGCAAGCGGCCTGAAGATGGGCGTCGTCACCAACAAGCCGGGCATGTTCACCGAAACCCTGCTCGACCGGATGGGGATGACCGACTATTTTGACGTCATCGTCTCCGGCGACACCACGGCGCACAAGAAGCCGCATCCGGAACCGATCCTGCATGCCTGCCGCATCCTCGGCGTGCGGCCGGACCGCAATTTGCACATCGGCGACTCGAAAAACGACATCCACGCTGCCCGTGCCGCCGGCTGCCTGGCCTATGCCGTGCCCTACGGCTACAACGAAGGGGAGCCGGTGGACAGTGCCGATTGCGATGCGCTAGTATCCGACCTGCTTGTTGCCTACCAGCAAGCCCTCACTTTCAAAGACCTCACGAACAAATGACGACTCTGCGACTCTGGAACGAATGGCAAGGTTGGCGTCGCTGGCGCCCCTGATCTCCCTTCGCGCGCCCTTGCGGCGCAACGCACCAGTACGCATTACCACTGTCATTTCGAGGCTTCCCCATGACTGAAACCGAATTCAACGCCCTTGCCGCGCAAGGCTACAACCGTATTCCCGTTACGCTGGAAACGTTCGCCGATCTCGACACGCCGCTCTCCATCTACCTGAAGCTGACCAGCGGCCCGAACGGCGCGCATTACTCCTACCTGCTCGAATCGGTGCAGGGCGGCGAGCGCTTCGGTCGCTACTCGATCATCGGCCTGCCGGCCTCGACGCGCATCGTCGTCACCGGCCACCAAGTGCTGGTGCTGACCGGCAACCGCGTTGCCGAGCGCGAGGACGATACCAATCCGCTCGAATTCATCGGCAAGTTCATGCAGCGCTTCCGGGCGCCGCCCAGTTCCGGCCTGCCGCGTTTTTGTGGCGGCCTGGTCGGCTGCTTCGGCTACGACACCGTGCGCTATGTCGAAACCCGCCTGACCCGGACCAACAAGCCGGACGAAATCGGTACGCCGGACATCGGCCTGCTGCTCTCCGAGGAAATCGCCGTTGTCGACAACCTGTCCGGCAAGCTGACGCTGATCGTCTATGCCGAACCGGGCTTCCCCGGCGCCTACCAGAAGGCACGGGTGCGCCTCAAGGAGTTGCTCGGCAAGCTGCGCACCCCGGTCTGTATTCCGGTCGAACAGCCGATGCACTCGGAGCCCGCCGTGTCCATCTTCGGCGAAGGCGCTTTCAAGCAGGCGGTCCGCAAGGCCAAGGAATACATCACCGAAGGCGACATCATGCAGGTCGTCCTGTCGCAACGGATGACCAAGCCGTTCAACGCCAGCCCGATGGCGCTCTACCGGACGCTGCGCAGCCTGAACCCGTCGCCCTACATGTTCTACTTCGATTTCGAGGACTTCCATGTCGTCGGCGCTTCGCCGGAGATCCTGGTTCGTCTCGAAGGCGACCGCGTCACCGTGCGGCCGATTGCCGGCACCCGCAAGCGCGGCGCCTCGCCGGAAGAGGATGCCGCCCTGGCTGCCGAACTGCTGGCCGATGAAAAGGAACGCGCCGAGCACACCCAGTTGCTCGATCTCGGCCGCAACGACTGCGGCCGTGTCGCCAAGGTCGGCACGGTCAAGCTGACCGAGAACATGCTCGTCGAGCGTTATTCGCATGTGATGCACATTGTTTCCAACGTCGAAGGCAAGCTGCAGCCGGGCCTCAATGCGCTCGACGTGCTGAAGGCCACTTTCCCGGCCGGCACGGTGTCCGGGGCGCCGAAAGTGCGGGCCATGGAAATCATCGACGAACTGGAACCGGTCAAGCGTGGCATCTACGCCGGTGCCGTCGGCTACCTCGGCTTCCATGGCGACATGGATATCGCCATCGCCATCCGGACCGGGGTGATCAAGGACAAGAAACTCTATGTCCAGGCCGGCGCCGGCATCGTGGCCGATTCCGACCCCAATTCGGAATGGACTGAAACCCAGAACAAGGCCCGCGCCGTGCTGCGCGCCGCCGAACTGGCCGAGCAGGGGCTGGACACCAAGGCTGACTGAGCGGCGTCTGCCCGCACCATGGAAAAAGCCGCCTGCATGCAGGCGGCTTTTTTGCGTCGATCTCGGGCGGCTAGTGTTTGGCGTCCGAGTCGGGCACTCCCCCTCTTTCCTGACGCACGTGTTTTTAGATTTCCTGCAGCTTGCGGCGACGGCTGACCCAGGCCAGTGCGGCCAAGGCACCACCCATCAAGGCCATTGAGCCGGGTTCAGGAATAATCTGAACTCGCTCGGTAGTGATGATCGAGCCAAATTGAACCGTGGTGTTTGCCGCTTCTGGTGTCAGAAAGCCCAGGCAGACCGTATTTCCAGGGCCAAGAACGGATTCGCACGCCACGCTCGGCAATGGATTCAAGCCACTGGTAAGTTCAAGGAAACTGATGAAATACTGTTGGGCAGGGTCACCGCCCGCCCCATCGGTGTCGTAGAAAAACGGAAAATTGAGTGCCTCTTTGTCCATGACGAAAATGTCGGCACAGCCGTTACCGTTCAATGGGCCGACGCCGCTGAAGCCGCCGCCGGCACAGGCGCCGCCTACCCCGCCGGCGTTAGGTGTCTCGAGAAAGTCGATCAGGAAAGTCAGCGTTTGTGCAGGCAGCCCTGGTAGGGCTGGTACGAATGGGGTCAATGTCAGGGTTGACTGTAACGATACTCTGTCAAGGCTGGGGGCTGTAATCGGTTGGTTTAAGTGAGTTATTGAGATGTTCGCGACAGCGGGCAGAATTGTATTGATGCCGGTTGGGACTGTCGCCGAGGTGGGCGAGTTGGTAATATCCAAGCCGCTTTGCCCGTTGCCAATATCGGTACCCCAGCGCAGAGACGTGTTCGTGGCGTTGATCGTTACGCCGCCAGGAGTGCCGCCGTTGGAGTCGACGATAGTGCCTGGAAGAAACGTTGCGTCTACAGCCACTGTCCATTGGCTGACGATGGCTGCGTTGGCGCTGCTGGCTGCCAGTGCGGCAAATGCGGTAGCGAGTATTGTCTTGGAAAAAGTTTTCATGACCCTACCTCCGTTTTTACATAGAGAGTGCTTCTGCCCAGAGACAAAGGATTAATTTATCTATTCTTTGCTTTCTGTTGCCTACACACAGCATGCTGTGTGCCAGGTTTGTAATTTCATGTAAAAACTTAATTGATTCAAGCTGTTATGTTGTTGCTTGTTGCTGTCGCTGGATGGTTGTTGGTTATCGGCTGTCCGAATGTAAAAAATGCCGACATTGCCAAAGTAGTTTTGCTCCGTGAAGAAACTTATGGTCTTGAAGCTGACTGGCGCCTGTTGTCAGGCTGAGTTAATGATTTTGCTCAGGCGATGCGCAGCAGGTCGGTGAACTGCATGAATTCTTCGTCGGGGGCGTGCCGCCTGAGTGATTCGATGCTGCCGTAACCCCAGGCTACGGCGCCGAAGGCGATGCCTTCCTGGCGGGCGGCTTCGAGGTCGGTAATCTGGTCGCCGATGTAGATTGCCTGGCTGGCCGGCGTGCCGGTCAGGCGCAGGATCTTGCGGATGCGGCTGGCCTTGCCGAAGATCGACATGCCGCATTCGAGATGGCCGAGCAAGCCGACATTCGCGGCACCCAGAATCTGCTCGACGTTGGCGCGGGCGTTCGAGCTGACCAGTGCCAGCCGGATTTCCGCCTGCGCCAAGTGTTGCAATACCGCGCCGACGTTGGCAAAGAGTGGCGTTGCCTGCGGGTTCTGCTGCATCAGCGCCATGAAGCTTTGGGCAACGATCGGCAGTTTCCAGGCCGGCAGGTCGAGATGGCGCATCATGTCGCGGGCGCTGTAGTGACGAAAGGCGGGCACGGCGTCGAGGTCGATCGGCTTGAAGGCATGGCGCTCGGCCAGGCTGTTCACAACGCTGAGCAAGAACGGCAGCGAGTCGGCCAGCGTGCCGTCGAAATCGAAGATGGCGAGCCGGTATTTCATGGCTCGGCAGTCAGCATCAGCGCGAAAAAGCGGGTGCCTGGCACCGGCTTGGCATAGTAGGGCGCCGTTTCCTGAAAGCCGAGGCGTTCATACAACTGCTGGGCGACCGTGGTTTGCGGCACGGCATCGAGAATGAGCCGCCGCACGCCGAGTTGGCGGGCGCGCTCGATCAGCGCCACGATCAGCTTTTCCCCCAGGCGCTGGCCGCGAAATGCCGGCCGCACATAGAGCCGTTTGACTTCGGCCGTGTGCTTGCCATGTTGCAGCAGGCCGACGCAGCCGGCGATCGTCTGCGCCGAGTCGGCGATCAGGAAGAGGCCGCTGGGCAGCGTGAAGCGTTCGTCGAAGCTGGCCATTTCCTCGGCGAAGCCGCGGTAGGAGAGGTCCATGTCCAGCCAGGCGACGTACTCGCGAATGACCGATTGCAGTGCTTCTCTATCGGCCGGGAAAGAGGCGGCGCGGATGGGCATGGGAAGGGCGGCGGGCTGGTGTTTCACGGGAGGTACACAATAGCCGAGCCCGGCAAGGCAGGGAACGCCGGGCCGCCGCTCTTGCCGGCGTGCTTGCGCTAAAATTCTGCCCCTTGCCGTGTTCCAGAATCCGTTTTCGATGTCGCGCTTCACCATTGCTCCGCTTTTTCCCAACGCGCCGCCTTACTTCGTCTGGCTGCTGATCTGGCGCGCCCTCTGGGCCTGCATGGCCCTGGTCGTCGTCATCCGACGGCCGGTCGATGTGCCGCTGCTGGTCGCCCTGGGCTTTTTGGCGGTGCTGCTGATGACGGGCGAGGCGGCTTACCGCAGCAAGGTGTATCTGGAACAGGAACGGCTGCGCAAGGAACGCGACCGCGAACTGCGCGAGCAGCGGGCGGAAGAAGCCCGCCTGCGCCTGGAGGCCTTCCGGGAAGCGCAGCGGGATGCCGACAGTAAATACATGAACCTCGATCTCGACGAGGTCGATGCCCCTGCGGCCGACCTGCACACCGGGGCGGCCGGCGGGATGTCGGCCAAGGATTTCGAGCTGGCGACCATGACCCGCGAACATGGGGCCGCTGCGCCCAGTCGCGACAGTTCCTCTTCACACGCCGGTATCGCTTCCTGATCGTCGCTCGTCTGGACTGAAAAAGGCCCGTTTTTCACCGTCGACCGCAGCACTGCCCGGGTTGGTTGCGCCGGGGATTTCCGGATCAGAGGCAGGCAAATATCGGCCGGGTGGGCGGGGCAGGTGTCGGAAATCCGATAGCTGCTTCTGGCCGGGTGACGGAATTTCGGCGACTTTAATTGTCGCGGCTTTTCAAAAGGCAATAGAATCAACGGCAATTCGTTCGTAATCGAGCTGGCTCAGGCTGGCACGGCATCTGCGTAGTAATTGGCACCGAAGCCACTCAGCGGCTTCTTCCCCAACACAGGAGATGACATGAACCGATTTGCCGTTGCTGCCGCCCTCGCTACCGTCCTGAGCACTGCCGTCGCCTTGCCGGCCCAGGCCCAGGAGTCGCTGACCCTGAAGAAGATCAAGGACACCGGCACGATTACGCTGGGGCACCGCGAATCCTCGATTCCGTTTTCCTACTACGACGACAAGCAGCAGGTCATCGGCTACTCGCACGAACTGATGCTGAAGGCGGTCGAAGGCATCAAGAACGAACTGAAGCTGGCCAAGATCGACACCAAGCTGATGCCGGTCACCTCCGCCAACCGCATCACGCTGGTCCAGAACGGTACCGTCGACATCGAGTGCGGCTCGACCACCAACAACCTGGAACGCCAGAAACAGGTCGGCTTCTCGACCACCATCTTCGTCATCGGCACCAAGCTGATGACCAAGAAGGAATCGGGCATCAAGGACTTCGCCGACCTCGCCGGCAAGAACGTCGTCACCACCGCCGGCACCACCTCCGAGCGGCTGCTACGCAAGATGAACGAAGAGAAGAAGCTGGGGATGAGCGTCATTTCCGCCAAGGACCACGGCGAAGCCTTCCTGACCCTGGAAACCGGCCGCGCCGTCGCCTTCATGATGGACGACGCACTGCTCTACGGCGAAATGGCCAAGGCCAAGAAACCGGCGGACTGGACGGTGGTCGGTACGGCCCAGTCGAAGGAAGCCTACGGCTGCATGCTCCGGAAGGACGATCCGGCCTTCAAGAAGGTGGTCGATGCGGCGCTGAGCAAGGCGATGACTTCGGGCGATGCCGAAAAAATCTACGCCAAGTGGTTCATGGCGCCGATTCCGCCGAAGGGCCTGAATCTGGCGATGCCGCTGTCGGATGACATGAAGGCGCTGTACAAGGCCCCGAACGACAAGGCTTTCGAATAAGCAGCCACATCCGGTCGCCGGCCCGCCGGGCTGGCGACTGCCTTCCCCAAGGAGATCAGTCATGTTGAACCGCCTTCTTTCCCGTTGTCTGCTGGTTGCGGCCGGCATTCTCGCCGCCGTGCCGGCCTTTGCCGACAAGCCGAACGTCGTCATCCTCGCCACCGGCGGCACCATCGCCGGCGCCGGCGCCGATGTCGCCAAGAGCGCCACCTACCAGGCTGCCAAGGTGCCGGTCGACAAGCTGATTGCCGGGATTCCGACGCTCGGCGATGTCGCCCAGGTGCGCGGCGAGCAAGTCTTCCAGATCGCTTCCGAAAGCTTCACCAACGAACACCTGGTCACCCTCGGCAAGCGCGTCACGGCGCTGGCCAAGCAGCGTGACGTCGATGGCATCGTCGTCACCCACGGCACCGATACGCTGGAAGAAACCGCCTATTTCCTCAACCTCGTCGTCCATACCGACAAGCCGGTGGTCGTCGTCGGTTCGATGCGGCCGGGCACGGCGATGTCGGCCGACGGCATGCTCAACCTGTTCAACGCGGTCAATGTCGCGGCCAGCCAGGATGCGCGCGGCAAGGGCGTGCTGGTGACGATGAACGACGAGCTGAACAGCGGTCGTGACGTCTCCAAGATGGTCAATATCAAGACCGAAGCCTTCAAGAGCCCGTGGGGCCCGCTCGGCATGGTCGTCGAGGGCAAGAACTACTGGTTCCGCCTGCCGGCCAAGCGCCACACGCTGAATTCCGAATTCGACATCGACAAGATCGAGGCGCTGGCCCCGGTCGAAATCGCCTACGGCTACGGCAATGTCGGCGACACCGCTTACCGCGCGCTGGCCGACAAGGGCGCCAAGGCCATCATCCACGCCGGGACCGGCAACGGTTCGGTGAGAAATCGCGTCGTGCCGGCCCTGCGCGAGCTGCGCAGCAAGGGTGTGCACATCATCCGTTCCTCGCACGTCAATGCCGGCGGTTTCGTGCTGCGCAATGCCGAACAGCCGGACGACCAGTACGACTGGCTGGTCGCCCATGACCTGAATCCGCAAAAAGCGCGCATTCTGGCGGCGGTGGCGCTGACCAAAACGGCTGACAGCAAGGAACTGCAGCGTATTTTCTGGGAATACTGAGCAACGGCAGGGCGAAGGGGAATGACTTGGCCAAACGAGTTAAAAGGAGGGGTTGAACTATGAATTACCAATGGAACTGGGGTGTCTTCCTGCAGCCGAGCGCGAGCGGCGACGACACCTACCTGGGCTGGATGTTTGCCGGCTTCAAAATGACCATCGGCTTGTCCTTGAGCGCCTGGGTGATTGCCCTGTTGCTCGGGGCGCTGGTCGGCGTCCTGCGTACCGTACCGAACAAGGTGCTGGCCGGCTTTGCCACTGCCTATGTCGAGATGTTTCGCAACGTGCCGCTGCTAGTGCAGTTGTTTATCTGGTACTTCGTGCTGCCCGAGCTGTTGCCGGTCAGTATCGGCGATGCCTACAAGCAGACGAATCCGGTGATGCAGCAATTCCTCGCCTCGATGGTCTGCCTGGGTCTGTTTACCAGCGCCCGGGTCGCCGAGCAGGTGCGGGCCGGCATCAATTCGCTGCCGCGCGGCCAGAAGAACGCCGGCCTGGCGCTCGGCTTCACGCTGCCGCAGACCTACCGCTTCGTGATGCTGCCGATGGCCTTCCGCCTGGTCGTGCCGCCGCTGACGTCCGAGTTCCTCAACATCTTCAAGAACTCCGCCGTCTGCTCCACCATCGGCCTCCTCGAACTGGCCGCCCAGGGTCGCCAGCTGGTCGATTACACGGCGCAGCCCTTCGAGTCCTTCATTGCCGTGACGCTGTCCTACATCATCATCAACGTCACCGTGATGACCCTTATGCACAAGTTCGAGCGGCGCATTGCGGTGCCCGGCTATATCGGAGGCAAATAACATGTACGAATTCGACTGGTCTTCGATTCCCGGCGCCTTGCCCTTCCTCTGGGACGGCATGAAAATCACCCTGGTCATCACCGCCCAGGCCGTGCTGATCGGCATCGTCTGGGGCACCCTGCTGGCCATGATGCGACTGTCGCCGATCAAGGCGCTGTCCTGGTTCGCCGCCGGCTATGTCAATCTGTTCCGCGCCGTGCCGCTGGTCATGGTGCTGCTCTGGTTCTTCCTGATCGTGCCGGAATTTGTCGGGCAACTGTTCAACATTCCGAAGGGTACGGACCTGCGTTTGTCTTCGGCGATGGCTGGTTTTGCCCTGTTCGAGTCAGCCTATTACTCGGAAATCATCCGGGCCGGCATCCAGAGCGTGCCGAAGGGGCAGATTTCCGCGGCTTCGGCACTGGGTATGAACTACGGGCAGGCCATGCGTCTCGTCGTGTTGCCGCAGGCCTTCCGCAACATGGTGCCGCTGCTGCTGACGCAAGGCATCATCCTCTTCCAGGATACCTCGCTGGTTTACGTCTCGGCGCTGGCCGACTTCTTCGGTGCCGCCTACAAGGTCGGCGACCGCGACGGTCGACTCGTCGAAATGCTGATTTTTGCCGGCGCCGTCTATTTCGTCATCTGCTTCTCCGCCTCGCAACTGGTGAAGCGCCTCCAGAAAAAATATTCCACGGCCTGAGCGCCAGTCTCAAGGAGAAATTCCATGATCAAGATTGCAAACGTCAGCAAACATTACGGCAGCTTCCAGGTTCTCACCGACTGCAGCACCAACGTCAGCAAAGGTGAAGTGATCGTCGTCTGCGGCCCGTCCGGTTCCGGCAAATCGACGCTGATCAAGTGCGTCAATGGCCTGGAGCCCTTCCAGTCCGGCGAGATCACCGTCGATGGCACCTCGGTCGGCGATCCGAAGACCAACCTCTCCAAGCTGCGCGCCCGCGTTGGCATGGTCTTCCAGAACTTCGAACTGTTCCCGCACATGAGCATTACCGAGAACCTGGCCATCGCCCAGGTCAAGGTGCTCGGCCGCAAGCAGGACGAGGCCATCGAAAAGGGCCTCAAGCTGCTCGACCGCGTCGGCCTCAAGGCCCAGGCCAACAAGTTCCCCGGCCAGCTTTCCGGCGGCCAGCAGCAGCGCGTGGCAATCGCCCGCGCCCTGGCCATGGACCCGATCTGCATGCTGTTCGACGAGCCGACCTCGGCGCTCGACCCGGAAATGGTCAATGAAGTACTCGACGTAATGACCGAGCTGGCCAAGGAAGGCATGACCATGATGTGCGTGACGCATGAAATGGGCTTTGCCAAGCGCGTCGCCAATCGCGTCATCTTCATGGACCAGGGCCGCATCGTCGAGGACG
>Ga0316604_10003775_pt1 | contig 10465 bp, 7 predicted proteins | sample OWC_soil_day20_C_FD_207650 | JGI IMG/M metagenome (GOLD analysis project Ga0316604, IMG submission 207650) | Wetland soil microbial communities from Old Woman Creek delta, Ohio, United States - OWC_soil_day20_CT | ecosystem: Environmental > Terrestrial > Soil > Wetlands | place: USA: Ohio...
CCCAACCTCGACGAACTGCGCAAACACAGCCTGTTTTTCAGCAACTTCTACGCCACCGGCACGCGCACCGATCGTGGACTCGAAGCGATTACGCTCTCCGTTCCTCCGACCCCCGGCCGCTCGATCGTCAAGCGAATCGGCAGGGAAACCGGCTATGCAAGCCTTGGCCAGCAGTTCAACGCGATGGGATACGACAGCGCGTTCATCTATGGCGGGCGCGGCTACTTCGACAACATGAATGCGTTCTTCGCCGGTAACGGATATCGCATCGTCGACCAGAGCAGCGTTGCCGACGCGGATATGGCATTCCAGAACGCTTGGGGAATGTCCGACGAAGACATCTACAAGCAGACGCTGAAGGTCGCCGACGCCGATCACGCGGCGGGTAAACCTTTCTTCCTGCAGTTGATGACCACCTCCAACCACCGCCCCTACACCTATCCGGGAGGACGCATCGACATCCCTTCCGGCCAGGGGCGCGAAGGCGCCGTGAAATACACCGACCACGCTATCGGCCAGTTCCTCGCCCAAGCACGGGGAAAACCCTGGTTTGACAAGACGGTGTTCATCTTCGTCGCCGATCACACGGCGGGCAGTGCCGGCAAAGAGGATCTACCGGTCGCCAACTACCATATCCCCTTATTCGTTTATGCCCCGGCATTCATCCAGCCGCGCGAGGTGCCCATCGTAGCGAGCCAGATCGATGTGGCGCCGACCCTGCTGGGTCTGCTCAATTTCGATTACACATCGACTTTTTTCGGCCGCAACGTTCTGAGGGAAGACACCCCCGCCGGACGCGCCTTGATCGGCAACTATCAGCACCTGGGGCTGTTTGACGGCAGCAGCCTGGCAATTCTCAGCCCCCGGCGAGCCATGCGCCGACACGACGACGCATTGGGTTCGAGCCACGAAGTCCACTCGGATAACGGCGATCCGCTCCTGCAGCGCGATATCGCCTACTACCAAGGCGCAAGCCATGACTTCCGGAACGGTCTGCTGGCCTGGCGCCCGGATTCCAGGTCCCAGACACTGTTGACCCACGTCAATCCACCGCCGTCGGCCGCGGACCATCCGGCCGCAGTGCCTTCCGGGACGTGACAATGTCAGCCGCCCCGTCCGCTGTTTCGCGCCGTTTCGATTTCCGCCTTGGCATGGGAATCCCCTTGGCATTGATGGCATTGCTGCTCGTTTTCGACCCGACGGAACTGGATTTTTCCCTGACCCGCCTGTTCTATGTTCCGGGAGCCGGCTTTCTCGGACGCCACAGTTTCTGGCTGGAGAACGTCCTGCATAACCGGGCCAAGCAGGCGGTCATTCTGCTGGCAGTGCTGGCGGCCGTCGGCTTTCTCCTCGGCCTTCTGTTTTCCAGATTCCGCCTCTGGCGCCGACCATTGGGCTATGTGCTGCTGGCAATGACTTTGTCGACCAGCATTGTCGCGCCGCTGAAAACGCTGACCACGGTTCAGTGTCCATGGAGCCTGGCCGAGTTCGGAGGCACGGAGACTTATGCACCGTTACTCGGCGATCGCGTTGCCACCCCCAACCCCGGCCGCTGCTGGCCCGGCGGACATGCCTCGGCCGGATTCTCCTTGCTCGCCCTTTACTTCGTCCTGCGTGACCGACGCCCGCGCGGGGCTCGCGCCGCTCTGGGTGTAGCGCTCGGACTAGGCACGCTGTTTTCCGTCGGACGCGTTATGCAAGGCGCTCACTTCCTCTCGCACAACGTGTGGACGCTGCTGTTCGACTGGACGATCTGCCTGCTGTGCTACCGGTGGATTCTCTATCAAGATCCGCAAAGCCGGAGCATGAAACCGGAGAGGTCAGTACGAGGCCAACGATTGGCGACGAACGAACAAACCTGATTCGTTCCGGCAATCACCCACCACACCGATCTCAGATTACGTAATCTTCGCCCGCGACAGGTTCTCTCCCGAGTATTTCACCGATCTTCTGCTCGGTCAGTCCCGGCACCAGCTTCTGGATCAGATCGTAAGCATAACTGCGCAGATAGACTCCCCGGCGCACGGCCAGACGCGTGGTGTTCGGAACAAAAAGGCGCGGGACATTTAGCAGAGCCAGGTTGCCGTCGCGTTCCGGGTTGTAAGCCATCGAAGCGATGATGCCGATGCCCAGCCCGATATCCACGTAGGTCTTGATCACATCCGCGTCGATGGCTGAGAGCACGATGTCAGGTACCAACCCCTCCTCAGCGAATCGACGGTCAATATTTGTCCGCCCGGTGAAGCCTTCGTGATAAGTCACGATTGGATATTCCGCGATATCGGCCAGCGTAATGTTCTCCAGCTCCGTCAACGGATGGCCGCGCGGCACGATCACGGCGTGGTGCCAATGGTAATAGGGAAACGTGGCGATTTCCGGGACGTTGGCCAGCCACTCGGTGGCAATGGCGATATCGGCTTCTCCAGCGATCAGCAGTTCGGCGATTTCCTTCGGGCTGCCCTGGTGCAAGACCAGATGGACCTTCGGATACTCGACTTTGAATTGCTTGACCACCTCCGGCAACGCGTAACGCGCCTGGGTATGCGTAGTGGCAATCACCAGATTGCCGGTTTCACGGCTGGAAAAATGTTCGGCGATGTTGCGCACGTTCTGGGTATCGAGCAGGATGCGCTCGACGACTTCAAGGACCTCCTTGCCAGGTTCGGTAAGGCCAAGCAGGCGTTTGCCGCGGCGCACGAAGATCTCGACACCGAGCTCGTCCTCGAGATCCTTGATGTGCTTGGAAACACCCGGTTGCGAGGTGAACAGCGTATTGGCCACCGTCGTCAGGTTGAAATCCTGGCGCACCGTCTCTCGAAGGATGCGCAGTTGCTGGAAATTCATGTCCGCTCCTCGCCTCCCGCTACCCGGTTACCGCCCGGCTCCGTAAATCTGGTCGAACGTACCGCCGTCGGCAAAGTGCGTCTTCTGTGCCTTCTCCCAGCCGCCGAAGACGTCGTCGATGGTGATCAGATTGACCTTGGCGAACTGCTTGACGTGCTTCGCGGCCACCTTCTGGTCTCGCGGACGATAGTAGTGCTTGGCGGCAAGTTCCTGCGCTTCGGGCGAATAGAGATACTCGAGATAGGCTTCAGCGACCTTGCGCGTGCCGCGCTTGTCGACGGTCTTGTCGACCACCGACACCGGCGGTTCGGCGAGGATCGACAGTGACGGCGTAACGATGTCGAACTTCTCCGACCCCAGCTCCTTGACTGCCAGGAAGGCTTCGTTCTCCCACGCCAGCAGCACGTCGCCGATGCCGCGTTCGGTGAAAGTGGTCGTCGATCCGCGCGCTCCGGAATCCAGCACCTTGACGTTCTTGAAGATCTTGCCGACGAGCTCCTTTGCCTTCTCGTCGTTGCCGCCCGGTTGTTTCAGCGCGTAGGCCCAGGCTGCCAGGTAGTTCCAGCGGGCGCCACCGGAGGTCTTCGGGTTCGGTGTGACGATACCGATGCCGGGCTTGACGAGATCGTCCCAGTCCTTGATCTGTTTCGGATTGCCCTTACGTACCAGGAAGACGATCGTCGAGGTGTAGGGCGAGGCGTTTTGCGGCAGACGCTTCTGCCAGTTTTCCGGAATCAGGTTCTTGGTGGCCAGCGCACCGACGTCGTAGGCCAGAGCCAAGGTAACGACATCAGCGTTCAGCCCATCGATGACGCTGCGCGCCTGCTTGCCCGAGCCGCCGTGCGACTGGTTGATGGTGACTTTTTCATTGGCCTTGCCCTGCCAGTACTTGGCGAAGGCGGCGTTGTACTCCTGATAGAACTCGCGGGTCGGATCGTAGGACACGTTGAGTAGCGAAGCATCGGCGCGGGCCGGCGCGGTGGCGGCGGCAAACGCCAGGCCCAGGATCAGGCCGCCAAGAAGCTTGCGAAACGACATCGGGATTCTCCTTTCAATGATTGACAGGCCCGAGTCTAGGCAATCGCTTTCTCAACCCAAACGACTTAATGTTTATTAGCTTATTAGCCGGTTTCGCATATTTTTATAACCATACGTTATTAAAAAACCGACCATTGATACATTCGAGAAATATCTCGACAGGAACGGCGGATTTCGTAGTCAGACTTGCCAGGTCGCGCAACCCAACATTTACATATATCCAAATAATTATTAGTTCGTTCCAAAAAACACTTTACGAATATAAGGTGGAGGCCAAGACATCGCCCAATTCGAGAGCAACGAACAATCATGGACATTACGCAGACCTATCCGAACCCTGGCGGACATCCAGGTTCGGGCATTCTTGCCCGCCTGCTGGCGCCTTTCTGGAAGGAACAGGCGACCACGACAATTGCCAACTCCTCCGGCAACTTTCGCAGAGAAGCACATATCAAAAAGCGACACGATGGCGTCGGCTCAACTGCCGAAGCCCCAGTGCTGTTTTCCCTGCGCGATATCGGGAAAACGTTCAACGGCGGCGTCCAGGCGCTGCGCGGAATCGATCTGGACATTCGCGAAGGCGAAATCTTCGGCATCATCGGCCGCAGCGGCGCGGGGAAAAGCACACTGCTACGTACGCTGAACCAACTGGAACGCCCGACCGAAGGCCGTGTTCATTTCGAAGGACGCGACCTGCTGGCGCTCGACGCCGCCGGACTGCGCCAGGTACAGCGGCGCATCGGGATGATCTTCCAGCATTTCAACCTGCTGTCCTCGCGCACCGTCGCCGGCAACATCGCCCTGCCCCTTGAACTGGCCGGAACGCCGGACGAAGAAATCAAACGTCGCGTCGATGAACTTCTCGACCTCGTCGGCCTCACGGAACAGCGCGATCGTTACCCGAACCAGATCAGCGGCGGACAAAAGCAACGTGTCGGCATCGCCCGCGCGCTGGCCACCGAGCCGCGCGTCCTGCTCTGCGACGAAGCCACATCTGCACTCGATCCGGAGACGACCCAGTCAATTCTCGGCCTGCTCGCCGACATCAACCGACGGCTCGGTCTGACTATCGTCCTGATCACGCACCAGATGCAGGTCATCAAGGCGGTCGCCCACCGGGTGGCGGTGCTGGAAGACGGACATCTCGCCGAACTCGGCGCGGTCGCCGACATCTTCACCGCGCCGAAGCAGCCAATCACGCGCACCCTGCTGCAAGAGGTAATCGGCAACGAAATCCCGCCGGGCGTTCGTGACAGGGCGGCGCGGTTGCTTGCGAGCGGAGAAGGCCGCATCTGGCGCCTCGGTTTCCGCGGGGAGAGCGTGGACCGGCCGGCGCTGACCGAAGCGGCGGAACGCTTCGGGCTTAAGATCAATCTGCTGCATGGCTATATCGACGAGATCCAGGGCACTCCGTTCGGCTCCCTGGTGGTCGCCGCCAGCGGCACGGCCGAGGCGATCGAGGCCGCTGAAACGTTCATCCGCAACCAGGAAATCTCGCTCGAGGAGATAACGCTATGAGCCCCGAACTGCTCCGTCTGTTTCAAACGTCACTGCTCGAAACCCTTTGGATGGTTGGCGTCTCGGGCGCAATCGGGACGGTGGTCGGACTGCCGCTCGGCGTCCTGCTGGTCATCACCGATCACAACGGGCTGTTGCAGAACCGCCCACTGAATCGGCTGCTCGGCATCGTTGCCAACGCCGTGCGTTCGACGCCGTTCATCATCCTGCTGGTGGCCGTCATCCCCCTGACCCGCTTGATCGTCGGAACCTCCATCGGAACGTCGGCGGCGATCGTCCCGCTGGCCATCGCGGCCATCCCGTTCATCGCGCGCTTGGTCGAAACCGCCCTGCGCGAGGTCGACCGCGGTTTGATCGAGGCCTTGCAGGCGATGGGCGCAACACCGTGGCAGATCATTCGCACGGTTCTGATTCCCGAAGCTCTGCCCGGCATCGTCGCCGGACTGACGATCACGCTGGTCAGCCTGATCGGCCATTCCGCGATGGCCGGTGCCGTCGGCGGCGGCGGACTCGGCGACCTCGGCATCCGCTACGGCTACCAGCGTTTCCTGCCTGAAGTCATGACGCTGGTGGTTCTCGTGCTGATCGTCCTGGTCCAGATCGTCCAGTCCGCCGGCGACCGCTTGGCACGGCGCATCAGCCACCGCTGAACAACCACCTTATTTAATTCTTTCAAGGAGAAACTCAAATGCATATTCCAAAACTGGTTCGCGGCCTGCTCGCCGCTGTGGCTTTCGTATCGTTTTCCGCCCACGCGGCGCTTGGCGAGGACAAGCCGCTGCGCATCGGCGTTACGGCCGGGCCGCACGCGCAGATTTTCGAGTTCGTCAAGAAAATCGCCGAGAAGGATGGTCTGAAAATCCAGATCGTTGAGTTTTCGGACTACGTGCAGCCGAACGCCGCGCTGGCCGCGGGCGACCTCGACGTGAACAGCTATCAGCACCAGCCTTACCTCGACAACACCAACAAGGACCGCGGCTACAACCTGGTCTCCATCGGCCAGACGATCATCTTCCCGATCGGGCTGTATTCGAAAAAGTTCAAATCGCTCGACCAGATCCCCAACGGCGCGCGGCTCGCCCTGCCCAACGACCCGACCAACGGCGGGCGGGTTCTGCTGCTGCTGCAAGCGAAAGGATTGGTCAAACTCAAGCCGGAAGCGGGCCTCAAGGCGACCCCGCTGGATGTAGTGGATAACCCGAAAAAACTCAAGTTCATCGAACTCGACGCCGCTCAACTGCCGCGCGCTCTCGACGATGCGGATGTGGCCGCGGTCAATACCAACTACGCCATCCAGGCGGGCCTCTTGCCGTCCCGCGACGCCATCGCCATCGAAAGCCTGAAGTCGCCGTACGCCAACGTGATCGCCGTGCGGGCCGCCGACAAGGACAGTGCCGTGCTGAAGAAGTTGCTCAAGGCCTACCAGAACAACGAGGTGAAACAGTTCATCAAGACCGAGTTCAAGGACTCCGTCTTCGCCACCTGGTAAGCAAATTGCCAAGAGGGCCTTACGATGAGCACTCCCGACCGGATCCGCGTGCAGCCCGGCGCCGCGAACTACTACGCATACGCCGGAGCACTGGATCAGATCGAGCAATTCCACCCGTCCAGTACCCTGAAGCGCGTGCTCTGGATCGGGGGCAAACGTGCGCAGGCGTCTGCCGCGCCCTATCTGCCTCCACTTTTCAACGACTCCCGTTCCATTCGCGAGACGTTCTCCGGACATTGCTCTGAAAGTGCCGTATCCCGTTACGTCCAACTCGGCCACGACGCGGACCTGATCATCGGCATCGGTGGCGGCTCGGTCCTCGATACGGCCAAGGCGGTTGCCCATCGCCTCGGCAAGCCGTTCGTCGCCATTCCTACCATCGCCGCCACCTGTGCTGCCTGGACGCCGCTTTCGGTGTGGTACGACGATCACGGCAAGGCGCTGGGCTACGAACTGTTCCCGCTGGCCAGCCGCCTGGTCCTGGTCGAACCGCGCATTCTTCTTGCCGCACCAGCCGACTACCTGCGCGCCGGCATCGGCGACACGCTGGCCAAGTGGTACGAAGCTCGCGTCCTGTGCGAGGCGGAAACGTCGTTACCGCTGACGGCCCAGATCGGGCTCTCGGTCGCCCGGCAGATCCACGACGTACTGATCGAGGAGGGGCCGGCGGCGCTGGCCGCCGCAGCCAGCGGGACGTTGAGCGACAGTTTTCTGCGCGTGGTCGATGCCGTCATCGCGGGCGGCGGGCTGGTCGGGGGTCTCGGCGAACGCCATACCCGGCTTGCTGCCGCGCACTCGATCCACAACGGTTTGACCGTGCTACCTGAAACAGCACGATTCCTGCACGGCGCCAAGGTGGCCTACGGGATCCTCGTGCAGCTTGCGCTGGAAGAACGGCGCGACGAACTCAGACATCTGGACGCAGCGCTCAACATACTGGGGATTCCTCGACGATTGGCGGATCTGGACGTGGACATCGCTCAAAGCGAGCGCATCGAGGCATTCATCGCGCACACCTTGCGCAGCGGAGAATCGATCCATTTCCTGCCTGGGAAAATTGACAGCGCCCGCTTGCGGCACGCGTTAACAGCGGTTGAAACACTGTCCTGACCGTGGATTGATAGACCGCAGTGAATCACCGCGACCACGGCGGTCCGCACACATTCCATCCGGCGATGAGGCGCTGGCCCGCTTAGTTATTGTCGCCTTCGGTCCCATCCAGGACAGTGAAACAAACCACAAGCCGCGGACAACGCTTCCGATTGAACTTTTGCCGGCGAGAGGATGTCGGACCCTTCAGTTCAAATTTTTCACGATAAGAAACATCGTTGCGCATTGTGAAAGAATGCGAACAATCGTAAAGCAACCCTAACCAGAACAAGGCCGTTTCACTCTTGCGGCATTCATCTACAATGAATCCGTTGCAAGCCAATCATCTGCTGACCAGGAGGCAAGTCATGGCATCAATCTCAGAACAATACCAACCCCTTGCAAACGACGACTCAGACCCTCAGGAAACACTTGAATGGCTGGGAGCACTGGCCGGCGTCATCGAGCATGAAGGCACCGACCGCGCCCATTTCCTGATCGAGCAACTGATTGCGCAGGCGCGTGAAGAAGGCATCGATATTCCGTACAGCGCCACCACCGAATACGTCAACACCATCCCCGTCGAACGCCAGCCGATCTATCCGGGCGATGCGAGCATGGAAATCCGCATCCGCAACTTCATCCGCTGGAACGCCATGGCCATGGTCGTGCGCGCCAACCGCAACACCAACGTCGGCGGACATATCGCCTCCTTCGCTTCGTCGGCCGCGTTGTACGAGGTCGGCTTCAACTGGTTCTGGCGCGCTCCTACCGAGAAGCACGGCGGCGACCTGATCTTCTTCCAGGGCCATTCGATTCCCGGTGTCTATTCCCGTGCCTTCCAGCTCGGGCAACTGAACGAGGAGCAACTGAACAATTTCCGCCAGGAAGTCGGCGACAACGGCCTGTCGTCGTATCCCCACCCCTGGCTGATGCCCGACTTCTGGCAGTTCCCCACGGTATCGATGGGCCTCGGCCCGATCCAGGCCATCTATCAGGCCCGCTTCATGCGCTACATGGAAAGCCGCGGAGCGATCGATACGCAGGACCGTAAGGTCTGGGCCTTCCTAGGCGACGGCGAGACCGACGAAGTCGAATCACTGGGTGCCATCGGCATGGCTGCGCGTGAAAAACTCGACAACCTGATCTTCGTCATCAACTGCAACCTGCAGCGTCTGGACGGCCCGGTACGCGGCAACGGCAAGATCATCCAGGACCTCGAAGGCGAATTCCGCGGCGCCGGCTGGAACGTGATCAAGCTGGTCTGGGGGCGTCATTGGGACGTACTCTTCGAACGCGACAAGAAGGGCCTGCTGAAGAAGCGCATGATGGAATGCGTCGACGGCGAATACCAGACCTTCAAGGCCAAGAACGGCGCCTACGTGCGCGAGAAATTCTTCAACACGCCTGAACTCAAGGAACTCGTTGCCGATTGGACGGATACCGACATCTGGCTGCTCAATCGCGGTGGGCACGACATTTTCAAGATCTACAGCGCCTTCAAAGCCGCGGTCGAGCACAAGGGTCAGCCGACGCTGATCCTGGCCAAGACGGTCAAGGGCTACGGTATGGGCGAAGCCGGTGAGGCCATGAACATCTCGCACCAGCAGAAAAAACTAGACCGCGCCGCGCTGATCGGCTTCCGCGACCGCTTCAAGCTGCCAATCTCCGACGACCAGATCGAAACCCTGCCCTACCTCAAGTTCGAGGAAGGTTCGGACGAGCTTGCCTACATGCGCGAACGCCGCGCTGCGCTCGGCGGAAACCTGCCGCAACGCCGCCGTTCGGCCGCCCCGCTGGAGATCCCGCCGCTGTCTGCCTTCGAGCCCCTGTTGCGCGCTTCCGGCGAGGGCCGCGAGGTATCCACCACGATGTCCATCGTGCGCGCCCTCAACATCATGCTCAAGGACAAGAACATCGGCCGGCACGTCGTCCCCATCGTGCCGGACGAATCACGCACCTTCGGTATGGAAGGCCTGTTCCGCCAGATCGGCATCTGGAACCAGCAGGGCCAGAAATACCTGCCGGAAGACCATGACCAGCTGATGTTCTACAAGGAATCGAAGACCGGCCAGGTATTGCAGGAAGGCATCAACGAAGCCGGCGCGATGAGCGACTGGATCGCCGCCGCGACGTCCTACTCGGTGCACGGCGTGCAGATGATCCCGTTCTACATCTGCTATTCGATGTTCGGCTTCCAGCGCACCATGGACCTGTGCTGGGCGGCGGGCGACCAACGCGCCCGCGGTTTCCTGGTAGGCGGCACGGCTGGACGCACCACGCTCAACGGCGAAGGCTTACAGCACCAGGACGGCCACTCGCTGATCCTCTCCGGCCTGATTCCCAACTGCATCAGTTATGACCCGACCTTCTCCTACGAGATTGCGATCATCATGCGTGAAGGCATGCGCCGCATGTTCCAGGAGCAGGAGGACGTCTATTACTACCTGACGGTGATGAACGAGAACTACGAGCATCCCGAAATGC
>Ga0316604_10003776_pt1 | contig 10463 bp, 4 predicted proteins | sample OWC_soil_day20_C_FD_207650 | JGI IMG/M metagenome (GOLD analysis project Ga0316604, IMG submission 207650) | Wetland soil microbial communities from Old Woman Creek delta, Ohio, United States - OWC_soil_day20_CT | ecosystem: Environmental > Terrestrial > Soil > Wetlands | place: USA: Ohio...
CCAACCTCGATGCCAACGGCGTCAAGGCTCTCGCGAGCCTGCCGTCGCTGGACGAACTGCGCGCCAAGCTGCTGGGTATGATCAATACCCCGGCGACCCGCATCGCAGGCGTCCTGCAGGCACCCGCGGGCCAGCTGGCCCGCGTGTTCGGGGCTTATGCCAAGAAGGACGAAGCGGCGTGAGGCCGTTCGACCTGAAACAAAAATCTGGTTCGAACCGTTACTGAAGGAAGAAGTGAAATGGCTGATCTTGCCAAGTTGGTCGATGAACTGTCGGCCCTGACCGTCCTGGAAGCCGCCGAGCTGTCCAAGCTCCTCGAAGAGAAGTGGGGCGTTTCCGCTGCTGCTCCGGTCGCCGTTGCGGCTGCCGGTGCTGCCGCCGCTCCGGCTGCCGTCGAGGAAGAGAAGACCGAGTTCGACGTCATCCTCGTCGATGCCGGCGACAAGAAGATCAACGTGATCAAGGAAGTCCGCGCCATCACCGGTCTCGGCCTCAAGGAAGCCAAGGACCTGGTCGAAGGCGCTCCGAAGCCGGTCAAGGAAGCCGTGTCCAAGGACGAGGCCGCCAAGATCAAGAAGCAGCTTGAAGAAGCTGGCGCCAAGGTCGACGTCAAGTAATCGACCTTGCATGTCTGACGGTGGGCGGCTCGACAAAATCGGGCCGCCCAACGGTTGTTTTTGAGATGGCCTTTATTTGGCCCGAATCTGGCCGAATTGGCTAAAGACTTGGCCTGTTGGTCTACGGTCGGTTTGTCCCGAACCCTTCGGCAACGTCGAGAACGTTGCAGTTCAAAGGGTTCCGGTCTGCCGATCAGTGTACGAGGGAAGCAATGGCGCAAACGTTCAACGGCCGCAGGCGTGTCCGCAAGTTTTTCGGAGACATCCGGGAAGTTGCCGAGATGCCGAACCTGATCGAGGTCCAGAAGGCGTCCTACGACCAGTTCCTCATGGTTGAGGAACCCAAGGGCGGGCGTCCGGAGGAGGGTCTCCAGGCCGTTTTCAAGTCCGTTTTCCCGATTTCCGACTTCGCCGGCACAGCCTTCCTCGAGTTCGTCCGCTACGAGTTCGAAGCGCCGAAGTATGACGTCGACGAGTGCCGTCAGCGCGGCATGACCTTTGCCGCGCCGCTGAAGGTGACGCTGCGCCTGATCGTGTTTGATGTCGACGAGGACACCGGTGCCAAGTCGGTGAAGGACATCAAGGAGCAGGATGTCTACATGGGCGACATGCCGCTCATGACCGACAATGGCACCTTCATCGTCAACGGTACCGAGCGCGTCATCGTCTCGCAGATGCACCGGTCGCCGGGCGTGTTCTTCGATCACGACAAGGGCAAGAGCCACTCGTCGGGCAAGCTGCTGTTTGCCGCCCGCATCATCCCCTATCGCGGGTCCTGGCTCGACATCGAGTTCGACGCCAAGGACATCGTCTATGCGCGCATCGACCGTCGCCGCAAGATCCCGGTGACGAGCCTGATGTTCGCCCTCGGCCTTGACGGCGAGGAGATCCTCGAGACCTTCTACAACAAGATCATTTACGAGCGCGCCAAGGACGGCTGGCGCATGCCCTATGATGCCAACCGCATGAAGGGCATGAAGGCGGTTGCTGACCTGATCGACGCCGATACCGGCGAAGTCGTGGTCGGAGCCGGCCGCAAGCTGACCGCTCGCGCCGCTCGCCAGCTCGCCGACAAGGGCCTCAAGGCCCTGAAGGTGACCGACGAGGAGATCGAGGGTCTCTATATCGCCGAAGACGTCGTCAACATGACGTCGGGCGAGATCTACGCCGAAGCCGGCGACGAGATCACCGCGAAGACGTTGGCGCAGCTCACCGAGCTCGGCATCGACGAGTTGCCGCTGCTCGACATCGACCACGTCAACACCGGTGCCTATATCCGCAGCACGCTGGCCGTCGACAAGAACGAGACGCGCGAAGGCGCGCTGTTCGACATCTACCGCGTCATGCGTCCGGGCGAGCCGCCGACCATCGATACGGCCGAAGCGATGTTCAAGTCGCTGTTCTTCGATTCCGAGCGCTACGATCTTTCCGCGGTTGGCCGCGTCAAGATGAACATGCGCCTCGACCTTACCTGCCCGGATACCGTTCGCATCCTTCGCAAGGAGGACATCCTCGCCGTCATCAAGACGCTCGTCGAGCTGCGCGACGGCAAGGGCGAGATCGACGACATCGACAACCTCGGCAACCGTCGCGTCCGCTCGGTCGGCGAGCTGATGGAGAACCAGTATCGCGTCGGCCTCCTGCGCATGGAGCGCGCCATCAAGGAGCGCATGAGCTCGGTCGACATCGACACGGTCATGCCGCAGGACCTGATCAACGCCAAGCCGGCGGCTGCCGCTGTGCGCGAGTTCTTCGGCTCGTCGCAGCTCAGCCAGTTCATGGACCAGACCAACCCGCTCTCCGAGATCACCCACAAGCGTCGCCTGTCGGCGCTTGGCCCGGGCGGTCTTACCCGCGAGCGCGCTGGCTTCGAAGTCCGCGACGTGCATACGACGCACTATGGCCGCATCTGCCCGATCGAGACGCCGGAAGGCCCGAACATCGGTCTGATCAACTCGCTCGCCACCTTCGCCCGCGTCAACAAGTACGGCTTCATCGAGAGCCCCTACCGTGTCGTCGAGGAAGACAAGGTGACCGACAAGGTCGTCTATCTCTCGGCCATGGAAGAGAGCAAGTACACGGTCGCCCAGGCCAACGCCGAGCTCGATGACGAAGGCCACTTCGTCAACGACCTCGTCATCTCCCGCCATGCCGGCGAGACGGCGCAGGTGGCCAAGGAACGCGTCGACCTGATGGACGTGTCGCCCAAGCAGGTCGTGTCCGTCGCCGCGGCGCTGATCCCGTTCCTTGAGAACGACGACGCCAACCGCGCCCTGATGGGCTCGAACATGCAGCGTCAGGCCGTGCCGCTGGTGCGCGCCGAGGCGCCGTTCGTCGGCACCGGCATGGAGCCGGTCGTTGCCCGCGACTCCGGTGCGGCGATCGCTGCCAAGCGCGGCGGCGTCATCGACCAGGTGGACGCCACCCGTATCGTCATCCGCGCCACCGAAGACCTCGATCCGTCGAAGTCCGGTGTCGACATCTATCGCCTGATGAAGTTCCAGCGCTCCAACCAGTCGACCTGCATCAACCAGCGTCCGCTGGTGCGCGTCGGCGACGTGGTGGCCAAGGGCGACATCATCGCCGACGGTCCGTCGACCGACCTTGGCGATCTGGCGCTCGGCCGCAACGTGCTGGTCGCCTTCATGCCGTGGAACGGCTACAACTACGAGGACTCGATCCTTCTCTCCGAGAAGATCGTCGCCGAAGACGTGTTCACCTCGATCCACATCGAGGAATTCGAGGTGATGGCCCGCGATACCAAGCTCGGGCCCGAGGAAATCACCCGCGACATTCCGAACGTGTCGGAAGAAGCGCTGAAGAACCTCGACGAAGCTGGCATCGTCTACATCGGCGCCGAAGTGCAGGCCGGTGATATTCTGGTCGGCAAGATCACGCCGAAGGGCGAAAGCCCGATGACGCCGGAAGAAAAGCTTCTGCGCGCCATCTTCGGCGAGAAGGCGTCCGACGTTCGCGACACCTCGCTCCGCGTGCCGCCGGGCGTCACCGGCACCATCGTCGAAGTGCGCGTGTTCAATCGCCACGGCGTCGAGAAGGACGAGCGCGCCATGGCGATCGAGCGCGAGGAGATCGAGCGCCTCGCCAAGGACCGCGACGACGAGCAGGCCATCCTCGACCGTAACGTCTACGGCCGCCTGATGGACATGCTGATCGGCAAGACCGGCGTCGGCGGCCCCAAGGGCTTCAAGAAGGACACCGTTCTCGACCAGGAGAAGCTTGAGGAGTTCCCGCGCTCCCAGTGGTGGCAGTTCGCCCTCGAAAGCGAGCAGGCCATGGGCGAGATCGAGGCCCTGCGCAAGCAGTATGACGAGAGCCGCAAGCGGCTTGAGCAGCGCTTCATCGACAAGGTGGAGAAGTTGCAGCGCGGCGACGAACTGCCGCCGGGCGTCATGAAGATGGTCAAGATCTTCGTCGCCGTGAAGCGCAAGATCCAGCCGGGCGACAAGATGGCCGGCCGTCATGGCAACAAGGGCGTCGTTTCGCGCATCGTGCCGGTGGAAGACATGCCGTTCCTTGAGGACGGTACCCATGTCGACATCGTGCTGAACCCGCTTGGCGTGCCTTCGCGCATGAACGTCGGTCAGATCCTCGAGACGCATCTCGGCTGGGCCTGCGCCGGCATGGGCAAGAAGATCGGCGAGATGCTGGAGGCTTACCGGCATGGCCAGGGCATCGAGCCGCTGCGCGAGCTGGTGGTCGACACCTACAAGGGATCGACCAAGACCGAGGACATCAGCGCCTACACCAATGACGAGGTTCTGCTCCTCGCCAATCAGGTGAAGAAGGGCATCTCGATCGCCACGCCGGTGTTCGATGGTGCCCGCGAGCCGGACATCAACGAGATGCTGGCCAAGGCCGGGCTGAACACCTCCGGCCAGTCGGTGCTCTACGATGGTCGTACCGGCGAGCCGTTCGACCGCAAGGTCACCGTGGGCTACATCTACATGCTGAAGCTCCACCACCTTGTGGACGACAAGATCCACGCCCGTTCGATCGGCCCCTACAGCCTCGTCACGCAGCAGCCGCTGGGTGGCAAGGCGCAGTTCGGCGGCCAGCGTTTCGGCGAGATGGAGGTGTGGGCGCTCGAAGCCTACGGCGCGGCCTATACGCTGCAGGAGATGCTGACGGTGAAGTCGGACGACGTGGCCGGCCGCACCAAGGTCTACGAGGCCATCGTGCGTGGCGACGAGGCCTTCGAGTCCGGCATCCCCGAGAGCTTCAACGTGTTGGTCAAGGAGATGCGGTCGCTCGGCCTCAACGTCGAGCTCATCAACTCCAAGGAACACGCCGTCCTCGGCGATGAGCGTCCCCAGGACGCGGCGGAGTGATCCGGCGCACCTACTGATGGAAGTGCCTTGAGCTGTCGGCGCGAAAGCGCCGGCAGTTCGGTGCGTCCGGGAACCGGCGCCAGGTGGCGCCTTCGGAATTTTTCATGCGGCCCCCGCCGGCAAGGCGGACAGACGGCGGTCGGGCAGCATCACAGGAGAACGAGCCGATGAACCAAGAGGTCATGAACCTTTTCAACGCACAGGCTCCCGTGCAGGTCTTCGACCAGATCAAGATCTCCCTCGCTTCCCCCGAGAAGATCCTGTCCTGGTCCTATGGCGAGATCAAAAAGCCGGAGACCATCAACTACCGCACCTTCAAGCCCGAGCGCGACGGCCTGTTCTGCGCCCGCATCTTCGGGCCGATCAAGGACTACGAGTGCTTGTGCGGCAAGTACAAGCGCATGAAGTACAAGGGCGTCATCTGCGAGAAGTGCGGCGTCGAAGTCACGCTGTCGCGCGTCCGTCGCGAGCGCATGGGCCATATCGAGCTGGCCGCGCCCGTCGCCCACATCTGGTTCCTGAAGTCGCTGCCGAGCCGGATCGGTCTCCTGCTCGACATGCCGCTCAAGGACCTCGAGCGTATCCTGTATTTCGAAAACTACGTCGTCACCGAGCCGGGCCTTACCCCCCTCAAGCAGCATCAGCTCCTCTCCGAGGAGGACTACATGCGCGCCCAGGAGGAGTATGGCGAGGACACCTTCACCGCGCTGATCGGCGCCGAGGCCATCCGCGAGCTGCTGCAGTCGCTCGACCTCGCCAAGCTTGCCGAGAAGCTGCGCCAGGAGATCGCCGAGTCGACCTCCGAGCTGAAGCCGAAGAAGCTGGCCAAGCGCGTCAACATCATCGAGGCCTTCATCGAGTCGGGTAACAAGCCCGAGTGGATGGTGATGAGTGTCATCCCGGTCATCCCGCCGGACCTGCGCCCGCTGGTGCCGCTGGATGGCGGTCGCTTCGCGACCTCCGACCTCAACGACCTCTACCGTCGCGTCATCAACCGCAACAACCGCCTGAAGCGGCTGATCGAGCTGCGCGCGCCGGACATCATCATCCGCAACGAAAAGCGCATGCTGCAGGAATCGGTCGATGCGCTGTTCGACAACGGCCGTCGCGGCCGTGTCATCACGGGCGCCAACAAGCGGCCGCTGAAGTCGCTGTCCGACATGCTGAAGGGCAAGCAGGGCCGCTTCCGCCAGAACCTCCTGGGCAAGCGCGTCGACTACTCCGGCCGTTCGGTCATCGTGGTCGGCCCGGAGATGAAGCTGCACCAGTGCGGCCTGCCGAAGAAGATGGCGCTTGAGCTGTTCAAGCCGTTCATCTACTCGCGCCTCGATGCCAAGGGCTTCTCCTCGACGGTGAAGCAGGCCAAGAAGCTGGTGGAAAAGGAGCGTCCGGAGGTCTGGGATATCCTCGACGAGGTGATCCGCGAGCATCCGGTGATGCTGAACCGCGCCCCGACGTTGCACCGCCTCGGCATCCAGGCCTTCGAGCCGATCCTGATCGAAGGCAAGGCGATCCAACTGCATCCGCTGGTCTGCTCGGCCTTCAACGCCGACTTCGACGGCGACCAGATGGCCGTGCACGTGCCGCTCAGCCTCGAGGCCCAGCTTGAGGCCCGCGTGCTGATGATGTCGACCAACAACATCCTGCATCCGGCCAACGGCGCGCCGATCATCGTTCCTTCGCAGGACATCGTGCTCGGCCTTTACTACCTGTCGATCATGAATGACGCCGAGCCGGGTGAGGGCATGGCTTTCGCCGATTTCGGCGAGCTGCAGCATGCGCTCGACACCGGCGCCGTGACGCTGCACTCCAAGGTGCGCGGCCGCTTCAAGACCATCGACAAGGACGGCAATCCGGTTTCGAAGATTTTCGAGACCTCGCCGGGCCGCATGATGATCGGCCAGCTGCTGCCCAAGCATCACAACGTGCCGTACGATCTCTGCAACGAGCTGATGACCAAGAAGAAGATCTCGGCCATGATCGACGCCGTCTACCGCCATTGCGGTCAGAAGGAGTCGGTGATCTTCTGCGACAAGATCATGGCCCTCGGCTTCAAGGAAGCCTGCAACGCCGGCATTTCCTTCGGCAAGGACGACATGGTCATCCCGGAGACCAAGGCACAGCTCGTCGGTGAAACGCTGGCGCTGGTCAATGACTACGAGCAGCAGTACTCCGACGGCCTGATCACCCAGGGCGAGAAGTATAACAAGGTGGTCGACGCCTGGGCCAAGTGCACCGACAAGGTCGCCGAGGAGATGATGAAGCGCATCTCCTCCGTGCAGAAGGACGCCACCGGCCGTACCAAGCCGATGAATTCCATCTACATGATGAGCCATTCGGGCGCTCGTGGTTCGCCGGCCCAGATGAAGCAGCTCGCCGGCATGCGTGGCCTGATGGCCAAGCCGTCGGGCGAGATCATCGAAACGCCGATCATCTCGAACTTCAAGGAAGGCCTGTCGGTGATGGAGTACTTCAACTCCACCCACGGCGCCCGCAAGGGTCTGGCTGACACGGCGCTCAAGACCGCCAACTCGGGCTACCTCACCCGTCGTCTCGTCGACGTGGCGCAGGACTGCATCATCACCGAGACCGACTGCGGCGCCGAGGACCAGGGCCTCAAGATGCAGGCGATCGTCGATGCCGGCCAGGTGGTGGCGACGCTCGGCGCCCGTATTCTCGGCCGCACGGCCGCCGAGGACATCACCGTCGCCGCCACCGGCGAAGTGGTGGTCGAGAAGGGCAAGCTGATCGAGGAGCGCGATGTCGAGCGCATCGAGAAGTCGGGCATCCAGTCGGTGAAAATCCGCTCGGTGCTGACCTGCGCCACCAAGATCGGCGTCTGCGCCAAGTGCTACGGTCGCGATCTGGCCCGCGGCACGCCCGTCAACATGGGCGAAGCGGTCGGCGTCATCGCCGCCCAGTCGATCGGCGAGCCGGGCACCCAGCTGACCATGCGCACCTTCCACATCGGCGGTACGGCGCAGGTGGTCGACTCTTCGTTCATCGAGTCGAGCATCGACGGCACGGTGAAGATCCGCAACCGCAACGTCGTGCGGGACAGCGAGGGCAAGCTCATCGCCATGGGCCGCAACCTCGCCGTGGTGCTGGTCGACGAGGCCGGCAACGAGCGCTCGACCCATCGCGTGGTCTACGGCTCGCGCCTGCACGTCGACGACGGCGACAAGATCAAGCGCGGCCAGCGTCTTGCCGAGTGGGACCCCTACACCCGCCCGGTGCTGACCGACGTCGACGGCATCGTCGGCTCCGAGGATCTGGTCGAAGGCGCCTCGGTGTCGGAGACCACCGACGAGGCGACCGGCATCACCAAGCGCGTCGTCATCGACTGGCGCGGTTCGGCCCGTACGTCGGATCTCAAGCCGGCGCTGATCATCAAGGACGCCAACGGCAAGATCGGCAAGCCGCAGAAGGGTGGCGACGCCCGCTATCTGCTCAGCCCCGACGCCATCCTGTCGGTCGAGCCGGGCTCCAAGGTGCATGCCGGCGACGTGCTCGCCCGTATCCCGCTCGAAAGCGCCAAGACGCGCGACATCACCGGCGGTCTGCCGCGTGTTGCCGAGCTGTTCGAGGCCCGTCGTCCGAAGGATCACGCCATCATCGCCGAGATCGATGGCACGATCCGCTTCGGTCGTGACTACAAGAACAAGCGCCGTGTGCTCATCGAGCCGCACGACGCCAGCCTCGAGCCGCGCGAGTACCTGATCCCGAAGACCAAGAACTTCCACCTGCAGGAAGGCGACGTCGTCGAGAAGGGGGACTACATCGTCGACGGCAACCCGGCGCCGCACGACATCCTGGCGATCAAGGGCGTGGAGGCGTTGGCCGCCTACCTCGTCAACGAGATCCAGGAAGTCTACCGGTTGCAGGGCGTGGTGATCAACGACAAGCACATCGAGGTGATCGTCCGTCAGATGCTGCAGAAGGTCGAGGTCACCGAGGGTGGCGACACCGACCTGATGGGCGGCGACCAGGTGGACGCTATCGAGTTCGAGCAGATCAACGAGAAGGTGGTGTCCGAGGGTAAGAGCCCGGCCATCGCCCACCCGATCCTGCTCGGTATTACCAAGGCCAGTCTGCAGACCCGCTCCTTCATCTCGGCGGCGTCCTTCCAGGAGACCACCCGCGTCCTCACCGAGGCGGCCGTCAACGGCAAGGTGGACACCCTTGAAGGCCTCAAGGAGAACGTCATCGTCGGCCGTCTGATCCCGGCCGGTACCGGCGCTCTGATGAGTCGCATCCGCCAGGTGGCGGTCCGCCGCGACGAGCTGATCCTCGAGGAGCGCCGCAAGGACGCCCTCGGCGAGGGCGTTGGGGTGACTGTGGGCGAAGTCGACCGGATCGGTACCGAGGTCTGACGGACCGAATCTGCAAGGTTAACGGGCGCGGCGTTCCGAAAGGGGCGCCGCGCTTTTCGTTGAGAGGTGGCCCGGATTCGCGGCAAGGGAATCGCCGCACCGGAGTCGTCGATGCTGCGGTGCCGGGCATGCGGATTCGGACGCAAAGACCTTCTCTCCGTCACGTCACGGGAGTAAAACGGGCTCTGTGGTGTCATTTGTTGCGTCAGAATGTCATGGAATTTCCGCTTCGTGCGCGTGAACTGCGGGTGTGTCCGCAGAAGGCCGAGGTTTCCGGCTTTTTTTCCTGGCCGGCTTGACGGTTGGGGATTGCTCGAGTAGTGTCCGCGCCACTTGAAGAGTTGGTCTGTAACGTGTGATCGATCACTGGTCCTTAAGCCTTTGACCAAACACCGTTAAACGCTACTCGCTCCACTGGTGGTGAAAGCTGTTGTACGCATGAACGGTGCCGATCGGCATTGTTCCTCTGCTTTCCGCCGCGCCGGACGTGAGATTTCACGTTATCGGCGCGCTTCGTTTTGTGCGGGCGGGGTGCGGAGAGCTGCAAATTCGGTCAGGGAGTTGGCGTGTTGCCTTGGTTTGGGCGCGGTCGGCTCTGAAGGAAGTAAAGTTCCGGCCTTGTTGAAGGTCCGGACGTTTGGATTGAAGGTGAAGAATGCCGACGATCAATCAGTTGATCCGTAACCCGCGCGTGGCGCCGGTTTACCGCGAGAAGGCTCGCCATCTTGAGGCCTGCCCTCAGAAGCGCGGCGTCTGCACGCGTGTCTATACGACGACCCCGAAGAAGCCGAACTCGGCTCTCCGCAAGGTCGCCAAGGTTCGCCTGACCAATGGCTATGAGGTCATCGGCTACATTCCTGGTGAAGGCCATAACTTGCAGGAGCACTCGGTCGTCATGATCCGTGGTGGTCGCGTCAAGGACCTTCCCGGCGTGCGCTACCACATTCTCCGCGGCGTGCTCGACACGCAGGGCGTCAAGAATCGCAAGCAGCGCCGCTCCAAGTACGGCGCCAAGCGTCCGAAGTGATCCCTGGCCGGATCTGTGCGTGAAGCCGGATCCGGTCGGTCTTATTTTGCTATACCCGGAGACGAAGTATGTCCCGTCGTCACAGTGCAGAGAAGCG
>Ga0316604_10003777_pt1 | contig 10461 bp, 6 predicted proteins | sample OWC_soil_day20_C_FD_207650 | JGI IMG/M metagenome (GOLD analysis project Ga0316604, IMG submission 207650) | Wetland soil microbial communities from Old Woman Creek delta, Ohio, United States - OWC_soil_day20_CT | ecosystem: Environmental > Terrestrial > Soil > Wetlands | place: USA: Ohio...
CAGATAGCCTTCCATGTTGACCATGCGCTGGGCGGCGCCAGCGGTAAACACCCCAGCCGGCCGGCTGCCCGGAGTGCGGATGGCCCCGCGCGTCCGCTCGCGGCAACCCATGGCGTAGACCACCGACTTTGCCCTGACGACCGTCAGCCCGGCGTGCGGACTGACCGAGGTGATGACGCCTCCCGGCTCGGCGGCCAGCACCGTCGTGTCGAGCCAGACGTCGATGTCCGTCGCCTTCACCAGATCGATATAACGGTGGGCGTAGCCCGGCCCGGTCAGCTCCTCCTCGAAGCGGCGCAGGCCGAAGCCGTTGTGGATGCACTGCTGCAGGATGCCGCCGAGTTCGCGGTCGCGTTCGAGAATCAACACGCGCTCGGCACCGGCCTCCCGAGCGGCAAGCGCCGCCGCAAGGCCCGCCGGACCGCCGCCGATGATCGCCACGTCGTAGGAAAACTCACGCATGGGCGCCCTCCCCGGCTTCCAGCTCGGCGCGCGATAGGAACAGCCACGAGTCGGCCGAGTCCTTGCGGACGGCGGTGACGGGAATGCCGAGCTCGCGGGCGAGAATCGCCGTGACGCGCGGCCCGCAGAAGCCGCCCTGGCAGCGACCGGCACCAGCCCTCACCCGCCGCTTGACGCCATCGACGGTGCGGGCGCCACAGGGCGATTGGATGGCCGCGACGATCTCCGCCTCGGTTATGGTCTCGCAGCGGCAGATGACGCGACCGAACAAAGGATCAGTCGCCACCAGTTCCGCCTGCGTCATGCGATCCACCTCATGGAAGCGCGGCTTTTCCGGGTTGACCGGCACAAAGCCCGCTTTCCGCTTCAGCCTCAAACCGACGTCTTGCAACATCTCCACGATTACCTCGCCAATGGCCGGCGCCGAGGTAAGGCCTGGCGACTGGATGCCCGCTGCGTGGACGAGGCCGCGGGCAGCCAGCGACGGGCCGATGACGAAATCCTTGCCGGCGGCAGCGCGCAGGCCGGCGAATTCGGTGATCGCCGTGCCGAGCGGCAACGCCGGAACGATGCGTCGCGCACCGGCGATGATGCCGGCAAGGCCACCAGCCGTCGTTTCCTTGTCGTCCGGATCGTCGATGTCGATGGCGTCGGGGCCGATGAACACGTTGCCGTGCACGGTGGGCGACACCAGGATGCCTTTCGACACCTTGTCGGGCGTCGGGAACAGCACCGTGTTGACCAGTTGGCCGACGCTGCGGTCGAACAGGATGTACTCGCCCCGGCGCGGCGTGATCGTGAAGCTGTCGTCGCCGGCTAGGCGCGCCACCTCGCCGGAGTGCAGGCCGGCGGCGTTGACCACGAAGCGCGTGGCGAGGCGGCCGCGCGTCGTTCGCACCGCGACAATCTGTCGATCCGCAACGTCGAGACCGATCACCGCGCATTCCGTGACGATGTGCGCGCCGTTGCGGATGGCATTCTCGGCAAAGCCGACGGTGGCGAGGAAGGGACAGACGACGGCCCCCGATGGCGCCCAGAGCGCGCCAGCCACATCAGGGGAAATATTGGGCTCGTGGGCGACAACTTGATCGCGGTTCCAGATCTCGAGGCCCGCCACTCCATTGTCGATGCCGCGGTGTCGGAGTTCGGCGACGGTTTCCATCTGCGTGGCGTCCTTCGCCACCACCAGCGCGCCCGTCGCCTTGCGCGGGATGCCGAGACCCTCGGCGAGTTCGGCATAGAGCGCCGCGCCGCGGACATTGAGGCGCGCCTTCCAGGTGCCCGGCTCGGCGTCGAAGCCGGCGTGCAGGATGCCGCTATTGGCTTTCGACGTGCCCGTGGCGACGTCCGGCGATCGCTCGATCAGCACGACCGACAGGTCAAAGCGCGACAGTTCACGGGCGATGGCGCATCCCACCACGCCGCCGCCAATGACGACGACATCGGCGCTTGGCGGAAGCGGTCCTGCTCCGAAGCTGCCCGTCATGCCCCTCTCCCTGCCCGTTGCCATCCGACTCGCATCCCGTCAACCTGACCAAACAAAGTTCGATTGATCTTCGTTTTGGTTCGATTTCACTTTCGTATCATGCCAGGTCGAAATTTCGGATTGGTACGAACGCCTATGACAGGGTGCCGGCAGGTGGTCGGCCACGCTCTTTGGCAATAACGAACAACGCCGCCTTCCCGTGGAAAGCGGCGTTGTTTCACCGAGTCGCCGTGTCGAAAACCTACTCGCCGACAAGGCCAGGAAGCGACCAGGGCATCAGGCGGACAGGGCCTGCGCCACTTCGCTGGCGTCGTCTCCGACGATCAGGTGATAGTTGGCAGCGCCAAGCGTGGCGACGGCCCGCACGCCGGCTTTCTTCGCCAGCGATTGGTCGAACCTCTTGGGATCGGCCACCTCGACGCGAACGCGGGTGCCCGACACCGCTTCGACCGAGACGATGTTGGCGCGTCCACCGAGGGCATCGATCATCTGATCGGCCTTCAGTTTGGCAGCAGCCGACGGCGCACCGGTGGCGAGCTTGGTGGCGGCCGGCGCCGTGACGGCAGCGGGAGCCGTACTCCCGGCCGGCAGGGAGCGCAGGTACTCCTCCATGTCGGTCTTCATGTTCTCGGACTGCGTGCCGAAAATCACCTGCAGGCCCTGGCCGACCACCATGACACCGGCGGCGCCCATCTCCTTGAACTTCGGCTGATCCACCTTGGCGATGTCGGCGACACCGACGCGCAGACGGGTGATGCAGGCGTCGAGGTTGCTGATGTTCTCGGCACCACCGAAAGCAGTGACCAGCTTGCGAGCGGTGGCGAAGCGATCGTTGCCGTCCACCGCCTCGCTGGCGGTCTCGACCGTGACGACGGCATCATCCTCGCGGCCCGGCGTCTTCAGGTCGAACTTCTGAATGGCGAAGCGGAACACCCCGTAATAGATGGCGGCATAGATCGGACCGAGGATCAGCGTCATCCACCAGTTATGGGCGTTCGGGCCGAAGACGTTGAACAGCAGGAAGTCGATGCCGCCCTGCGAGAAGGTAAAGCCCATGTGGATGTCGAGCGTGCTGGCCACGAACTGGGTGGTGGCGGCAAGCACGGCATGAACGGCGTAAAGGGCCGGGGCAACGAACAGGAACGAGAACTCGATCGGCTCGGTGATGCCGGTCAGGAACGAGGTCAGGGCGGCCGAGACCATCATGCCCATGACCTTGACGCGATTTTCCGGCTTGGCTGTCTGGGCGATGGCAATGGCGGCGGCCGGCAGGCCCCACATCTTGAACAGGAAGGCGCCCGACAGGATACCGGCCGTGGAATCGCCCGCGAAGAAGCGGTTGATGTCGCCGTGGACCACCTTGCCGGCGGCGTCGGTGTACGACCCGATTTCGAAGAAGAACGGCACGTTCCAGATGTGGTGCAGGCCAAAGGGGATCAGCAGGCGCTCGACGAAGCCATAGACGGTTGCGGCAAGGCGGGGATCGTTCTCAGCCGCCCAATGCGAAAAGATGTCGATGCCGGACTGAACGGGCTGCCAGACGAAGGACAGCACCACGCCAGCGGCAATCGCTGCGAGGCCGGTGACGATCGGCACGAAGCGCTTGCCGGCGAAGAAGCCGAGGTAGGACGGCAGCTGTATCCGGAAATAGCGGTTGAACAGCGCCGCCGCGATGGCGCCGATGATAATGCCGCCGAACACGCCGGTGTCGATGGTCGGCACCGTCTTGCCGGCCAGCACCGGCACCTCCAGGAACAGTGCCATGGCGCTGAGCGTCGCGGTCATCACGAAATAGCCGACGACGGCGGCGATGGCGGCGACGCCATCATTCTTGGCAAGGCCGAGGGCGACACCGACCGCGAAGATGATCGGCAGGTTGCCGAAGATGGCGTCGCCACCCTTGGCCATCACCTGCGACACGATCTCCGGCAGGAAGGAGAAGTTGGACGCGCCGATGCCGAGCAGCAGCCCGGCGACCGGCAGCACGGCGACCGGCAGCATCAACGCCTTGCCGATCTGCTGCAGCACTCCGAATGCGGATTTGAACATGATTGGATACCTCTGAGACTTAAGCGTCGGGCCAGGCTTGGGCGAGCATTCGGCGCACCGCCTCGCCGGATTCGAGGGCGAGCGCCGCTTCGGCGACCGCCTTGCACTTGTTCATGTCGAGCGTTCGCACCATCGCCTTGATCTCGGCGATGGAGCCGGCGGTCGCCGACAGTTCGGTAACGCCAAGGCCGATCAGCACCGGCGCGGCCAGCGGGAAGGAGGCCAGCGAGCCGCAGACCCCGACCCAGCGGTCATGCGCCTTCGCCCCCTCGACCGTGAGCTGGATCAGCCGCAGCACCGCCGGATGGAAGGGATCGAGCTGCTTGGCGAGGCGGGGGTTCACCCGGTCGATGGCCAGCGTGTATTGCGCCAGATCGTTGGTGCCCACCGACAGGAAGTCGGCTTCGGCCGCCAGCGTCTTCGAGATCAGCGCCGCCGAGGGAACCTCGACCATGATGCCGACCTCGATCGGCACCGTGCGTCCCAGCGCGGTCATCTCCGCGTCAATCACCTTGCGCACGTCCCGAAGGTCGGCAAGCGTGGCGATCATCGGCAGCAGAATCTTGCTCTGGCCGTAAGGCTTCACCCGCAGGAGGGCACGGATCTGCGTCCTGAGCAGCTCCGGCTGCCACAGGCTCATGCGGACACCGCGCAGGCCGAGAGCAGGGTTTTCCTCCTTCGGCAGGTTGGCGTAGGGCACGTCCTTGTCGGCACCGGCGTCAAGGGTGCGGATAATCAGCGGCCGCCCCTTCAGACCGTCGGCGATGGCCTGATATTGGGCGTATTGCTCATCTTCGCTCGGTGCCGTCGTGCGGTTGAGGAACAGGAACTCCGACCGCATCAAGCCACAGCCCTCGGCACCGCTCTCAAGCGCCACCGCGACATCGGCCGGGCTGCCAAGGTTGGCCACCACCTCGATCCGATTGCCATCGGCCATGCGGCATTCGGCCTGGGCAGCAGCGTGGCTGGCGGCAAAGCGCTCGCGGCGGCGGACCACGGCGGCGCGGATGTCGGTCATCTCGCCGGCCGGCGGATTGATCCGCACCGTCGCCCGGTCGGCGTCAAGGACCACCGGCTGCCCATCGGGCACGCACAACACGCCGACGCCAGCGGCGACAACGGCCGGAATGCCCTTCGACGCCGCGAGGATCGACACATGCGCCGTCGGTCCGGCGTGGGCCAGCACGATGCCGGCGACCTTCTTGACATCGAGATCGGCGAATTGCGATGGCAAGAGGTCGGCAGCGAAGATGATCGCGTATTCGGGGAGCGCCGTTGCCGAACCGGACACACCGAGCAGAATGGCCAGAACGCGGTGGCGAACGTCCTCGAGATCGGAGGCGCGCTCGGCCAGCACGGGATTGCCGAGTTTGCGCAGCGCGGCAACCTGACGATCGATGGCCGTCTTCCAGGCGAAAGCGGCGCTCTTGCCGTCGCGGATCAGCGTCCAGGCGGCGTCGCGCAGATCCGGGTCCTCGACGAAGGAGCGGTGGGCGGCGAGAATTTCGGCCTGCTGCCCCTTGCTGGCGGCAATCTTGGTGCTGATGTCGGCAGCAGCGGTCTGGAGAGCGGCGCGCAGCTCCTTTATTTCCTGCTCGACGTCAGCGCCACTTTCGGAAATCTCGAAGTCTTCAGAGGTAATCCGCACCGAGACACCGACGGCGAGCCCCGGCGAGGCCGTCGTCCCCTCGATAGTCTGGGCAACGCCCGGGCCCCAAAGCGCGGGCGCTTCGGTGGCCGGCGACACAATCGCCTCCGGTGTCGCGAGAGGAGCGGCAGGAGCCGCCTCCTCCGGGCCGCCCAGCAGCAGGGCGATTCGGTTGGCCACCTCGGCACCGTCGGCGCCTTTGGCTTCGATGGTCAGTTCGTCGTTATGTTGGGCGCCGAGCAGCATCAGCCCCACCGGGCTGGCGGCGCTGGCCGTGCGATCGCCAAGGCGGATGACCACCTCGGCCGCGCCGGACTTGGCAGCCTCGGCAATGAGACCGGCCGGGCGGGCGTGGATGCCATGTGGATCGGCAACGCGCGCCTTGAAAATGACGGCCTCGCCGGCCGACGTCCCGGCCTGAGACGGTGCCACCTCGCCCAGCGAGGCGATGGAAGCCACCTCGTCACCCGCCGCGATCTCACGGCCGACGGCGGGAACGGTGAGCGTGAAACGTTCGCCGTTGGTCAGCACCACCGGAACCACCAGACTGCGCACCAGTTGCGAGATGACATCCATGTCGAAGCTGATCAGCGGATCGCCGGTCTTGACCCGGTCGCCTTCCGCGACATGGGGGGTGAAGCCGTCGCCCTTGAGCGCCACGGTGTCGAGGCCGATGTGCATCAGAACCTCGGCACCGTCCTCTGCCCGCAGCGTCACGGCATGATGGGCGCGATGGACCGAGGTGACGACGCCGGCAAAAGGCGCCCGTAGCGTTGCGTCCGTCGGATCGATGGCAAAGCCATCGCCGAGAATCCGGCCGCTGAACACCGGATCGGGAACGTCGGCGATGGAAACGAGCCAACCACCGATGGGCGCGTGCAGGCAAAGTTTATCCTTCGCGCCGAGCGGCTTGCCGCCGCCGGACGCGTCTTTCAGATGATCAACCACGTCAAAACTCCGTCAGATCCGGGGTGTCTCCATCAAGCGGCGATATCGCCCGTCTACTTCAACTCCTATGCATGCCGTTCGGCTCCCGCCGACGAAGGGTCCAGCCGATCATCGTCGCGGCGGTGCCTGGGCACTGTCGCGAAAGATCAGGTCGACCGCCCAGACCTCGGAAAGGGCGGCCGGATCGGCACCCTCGACCAGACCGGCGGCAAGTTCACCGATCCGGACGCCAGCAGCGCGGATCGACGAAAAGGTGGTGGTGAGCGCCGGCTCGAAGGCCTCCGGCCTCACGGTCGCAAGACCGTCGTCATGAGCGATGACCGAAACGTCGCTGCCAACCCTGAGGCCGCAGTCCGCAATCGCCCGGCAACAGCCGGAAGCAAGGAACATGGACGCGCAGACGAAGGCGGTGGGCGGCGTCGGCGAGGCCAGCAGCGCTCGCGTGGCGCGATAACCGTGGCCCTCGGTGGCAGGACCAGCCGCGACAAGCCCGGCTTCGGACGCGAGCCCATGGCGACCAAGCGCGCCATGCCAGCCGACCAGACGTTGCTCGGAAGCCGAAAGGTCGGCGGGACCGCTGACGAGAGCGATCGCCCTGTGACCGAGGCCGGCCAGCAGATCGACGGCCCGGCGCACGCCGTCTTCATGATCGATGTCGAGGTGCGGATAAACCAGCGAACCGGCGGTGCGGCCGCAGGTGACTGTCTGCAGGCCGAGATGCGACAGCAGGCGGATGCGGAGATCCTCGACCTTGAGATTGGCAAGGATCATCACATCGACCGCCTTGGCGCGGGCCAGCCGGAGATAGCCAGCTTCTTCGCCGTCGAACGTGGCGTTGACGTAGAGATCGCGGCCACAGCGCCCGGCCCCATCGGCAAGCCCGGCCAGGAATTCGCCGAACACCGGATCGGCCATTTCCGCGGAGGCGCCCGGCAGAACCACGCCAAACGCACCTGATTCGCCGGTGGCAAGGCGCTTGGCGCTGACGTTGGGTGTGTAGTTGAAGCGCCGTGCCGCCTCGAGCACACGCAGGCGCGTCTCCTCGTTGACCTCGGAGAAGCCATTGAGAGCCCGGCTGACGGTCGTCTTGGACAATCCCAGGTGCTGCGCTAGCTCTCTCAGATTCACCGATGGCCCTCCGAAACCACGGCCGGACAATTTGCCCTGCAGAGACAGGGTTTCGAACCGGTTTGGAAATCTAATCTAGAGCGGGACCACCATGTCTTTCCAACGAAATGGCAGTCACGCCTCACATCCATGCGGATTAATTTGAATGTAGAAATAAATAAATTCGAACCGGTTTGGAAGATACGTAGTAACCCGCTCGTCAGGTTTGACGGGATCGGACGGCCTGAGGATGGCCCGTCCGCACCGATCCGGGCTCAGGGCTCAGGGCTCAGGGCTCCTTGAGTGGACCCAGCATCGCCAGTCACGGCATGCAATCAGGAGAGAGTTTTTGGGGGGCGTGTCGGCCGACACGGCAGCTCGCGCTCCACCAGCCCCATACGAGCCATCTTCACGGCTGTCGACCGCCGCAAACGATGCGGCAGCACCCGAAAATCACCGGTGGCTCGTGGGGGAAAGAAATGGTCGGGCAGAGAGGATTTGAACCTCCGACCCCGTGTCCCCCAGACACGTGCGCTAACCAGGCTGCGCTACTGCCCGTTCCATTGTCGTCCAACGCCACGCGCCGGACGGGAGGGATTTAGCCGGTTCGATCCGGCGGGACAAGTGCTAATTTCGCCTCCCCACCGCGACAGGCCGGTCTCAGCGCGTCTGGTCCAGAAGGCGCTTGCATTCCAGCAGTTCAAACAGCGTCGACTGCAGGCGCCGAATGTCCTCGCGCGACAGTCCGCCCGTGCCGGTCGTCGCCGAATGCTCGGCCGGGGCGCGGAAACGCTCCATGAAGCGGAAGCCGCCGCGACTGGCGCTTTCCTCCGGCAGGATGCCGGCCGGCAACGGCTCCTCGGCCTCCGGCGCGCGGACGGGCGGCGACTCCATCCGGGGCTCGGCGCGCGGCGCGGCCCGCATCGGCGGCGGAGCGATCTCCGCTTCCGGCTCGTCAGCCTCGACCGTGTCTTCAAACGTCTCGGACTCGGTCTCTTCCGCCGCATCGCCGCCCGGAGCCGTCGGAATCGGCTCGCCGGGATGCCGCCAGACCTCCATCACGAAGCGGGCGCCCTGCTCCTTGAGGATGCGCTGGACGCCCTTGATGGTGTAGCCTTCACCGTAAAGAAGATATTGGATGCCGCGCAGCAGTTCCACGTCGTCGGGACGATAGTAACGGCGACCGCCACCGCGCTTCATCGGCCGGATCTGGCTGAACTTGGTCTCCCAGAAACGCAACACATGCTGCGGAAGATCAAGATCCTCCGCAACCTCGCTGATCGTCCTGAAAGCGTCCGTTGCCTTTTCCACGCCGCCGCTCGACTTGATACGCTACTTGGTCCTCAAAGACCGGACTCGCAAAGCGCCCCTACTATAGAAGCGACGCCTCAAAAATGCCAAGCCCGATCTCGCATCAACGCGAAGATCGGGGGCTAGCAAATTGTATTTGCATGGAATTTCTGGCGGACCAATGGTCCGCCGGCCATCGTTTAATCGTCGGCCTCGACGGACGACGCGTCGCCGCCGTTGATCTCCGTCTTCAGCACGTTGCTGGGCTTGAACACCAAAACGCGCCGGGGAAGAATCGGAACTTCCTCGCCGGTTTTGGGATTGCGACCAATCCGCTCGGTCTTCGAGCGCACCGAGAACGTACCGAAAGACGAGAGCTTCACGGTCTCGCCCGTTACCAGGCAATCGGCGATCTCGCGGAGCACCGATTCAACGAGTTCGGCTGACTCGCTCCTCGACAGACCAACCTTCTGGTACACGGCCTCGCAAAGATCGGCGCGGGTTACAGTTTTGCCCCCCATGGATCACAAGCTCCCCGTTGTTCCAGTCGACCGTGGACCCGGCCGACGGTCGAGATCCAAAGACACAGGCGATGAACGTAGTGCCAGATACGGATGCGGTCAATCCATTTCTCGCGCAAGTCGTTCCAAACAAACAAAAAACCGAGCCATGCTACCAACGGAGGATGGCAGCCCCCCAGGTAAGGCCGCCGCCGACCGCCTCGAACAGCACCACCTCACCGCGCTTGACCTTCCCCGAGCGCACGGCGAAATCGAGCGCAAGCGGAATGGTCGCCGCCGAGGTGTTGGCGTGTCCTTCGACGGTGATGATCACCTTTTCCAAGGGGATGCCGAGCTTCTTCGCCGAACCTTCGATAATGCGGCGGTTGGCCTGATGGGGAATGAACCAGTCGATGCTGGCGCCGTCGAATCCGGTCGCCCCGAACACCGACTTGATGACGTCACCGACGCCACCGACAGCGAACTTGAAGACTTCCTGGCCGTGCATGCGGACATGGCCCGCGGTCCCGGTCATCGACGGACCGCCATCGGTGCACAGCTTGTCAACGTGGCGGCCATCGGCCCTGAGACTGGCGGCAAGCAACCCGCGGTCATCAGTCGTCCCCTTGCCCTCTTCCGCAGCGAGGACCACTGCGCCGGCCCCGTCGCCGAACAGCACGCACGTGGTGCGATCGTTCCAGTCAAGGAGGCGCGAAAAGGTGTCGGCACCGATTACCAGGGCCTTGCGGGCCATGCCCGTGCGTATCAGACTGTCGGCAACGGTGAGCGCGTAGAGAAAGCCGGAGCACACCGCTTGCAGGTCGAAGGCAAAGCCATGGCTGATGCCGAGTTTGCGCTGGACCTCGACGGCAGACGATGGGAAGGTGCGATCGGGTGTCGCCGTCGCGAGCAGCACCAGGTCGATCTCGTCGGCGTTGACACCAGCGGCCGCCAACGCGTTGGCGGCGGCG
>Ga0316604_10003778_pt1 | contig 10460 bp, 11 predicted proteins | sample OWC_soil_day20_C_FD_207650 | JGI IMG/M metagenome (GOLD analysis project Ga0316604, IMG submission 207650) | Wetland soil microbial communities from Old Woman Creek delta, Ohio, United States - OWC_soil_day20_CT | ecosystem: Environmental > Terrestrial > Soil > Wetlands | place: USA: Ohio...
GCCATTTCTCGGTGATTAAGCCATCGGTAGCAATGCTCTCAAGATAACCGGTAATCCGATTAGTCATATCAGGACTTGTTTGTTTTCTCATTTTTAACATCGCGTCATATGATTTTATTGCTTGTTCAATCGTTAATACCTGTTCTATTTCGGTATCATGATATATGATCTCAGGGTAATAACCGGAGAGAAATAGAATATTTAAGGCATAATATAAGTTTTTGCCCCGACGCATCGGCTCTATACCGCTAATAGCGCGGTATAGCTGATCGGCTACTTTATCTTTCCTATCAATGCAGCCGCTCATAAAGCAGTAGCCCTTGCTTGCCTCACACATTTTGAGCAAAGTATCGCTGCTGCTAATTCCCGGAGTCATCGACGCGAACACCAAATCGTATTTTTTTTGCCAGCCCTTGGCAGAAAGATCAAGGATTTTCCAGTCTGCAGTTTCATAATAAGCACGTTCAATGTACTCACTGGCCGTGTTTTGTTTTGCAAACTGAATCATTTTTGAAGAAATATCAATTGCCGTTATGTGGTTGGCCCTTTTGGCGAACTCGCTGGAGTACCTTCCCGGACCGCAGCCAATATCGAGCACTTTGGTTTCAGCATTTAAAATGTTGCGCAGTTCCAAAAAATCCAGCAGCTCGTCCGCCTTCGTGTTATGACTGGTGTTATTATTGTCGTTAACACGATGGTTAAAATTACTTGCCGCCGAATCCCAAAATTCCTGAGAATTCTCCATGGTGAAAAATTCATTTTCATGCCGCCATATTTGATCAAATTCGTTGATATTCACAAATCAGTTCCCCTTCCTTTGTTCATAATCATTTTTCCATAAAGTTAAGCGAAAAGGACAAGTCTCACCAGCTGGTTTCTCTCAGCCATGATTCTTGCCGTGTTCTCCGATCATTTAATTTTTTTGGCAGCACGGTGACGTTGCATAATTTCAATGAAGGCTTCCACCCGAGTACGAAGCTGCTCGCCACTGGTCTGCCGGCCGGATTGAATAATATCCAGCCAGGTTGTCGGCAACCCTGTCTTTGTTTTGACAATATCCATCAGCACCCTAGCCATGGCGCTCTGGTAATTGCAGCCCCAGTTGTAGATAAAAATTACGCCGTCGGCCCTGGACATTTGTGCTAATTGAGCGATCCAGGCGGCACGTTTCTCCGGCGGCTGCTCATAAGGCATCGCGCAGGCCGCCGACGCCAAATTAATGAATGGATCTCCGGTCTCATCAATGTGCATAGTCATGTTGTTTAGCCATTCTTCATTGCCGACGATTACACCACCGGCCTGTTCTACCATATGAGCATTGAGATGGGCGCAGGAACCACAGACAAGTATACGCACCGGGTCGTCGACTATCCCCGCTCCTTTGATTCTGTCAGTCACCCGCCTCGCCACTTCAGCCCGAGCCTCTGTCAAGAGCTCAATAACGGCGGTCTCATCTTCCTGCTCCCAGCATCTAAGGCCCAACACGAATCTATCACTGCTATTTAGGGGAGGTGTAGGCGCATCCCACCATAGTTTAGTACACTCCCGCGCTAACCGGCGCAGGCGATTTTGGCGCACAATCACCGTGTTCAATGCTTCATCCGTCACTTTTATGCTCGTTATCGCTCCCAGTTTTCGGGCCAGCAGCCGAAATTGAGCTGCCAAATATTCCACTCGCCACGAGCCGGAATGATCATGAACAGGAAAATCCATAATGAAAGATGGAACAGGATTGTCATCACTCCGGGTTGTTTCGATGGTAAAGACAGCATCCGAACAGGCCATATAGGAAACAGGCGCTAAAAAGTCCACTGGGGCCTTACTGGTACGCACCGTGTGAAAAGGCGCCACAATGCTGCAGCATTCCGCCGGCATGCACTTTTTGCATTCGTTTCGTAACGCGGAGTTGCGCCGCTCCGCTTCTTCAAGCGAAAGGCCTTCTACATCCCGCATGGCCCACATCCAGTGAAACGGCGGCCTTGCCGCTACGCAACCGCAAGCCTGGAGCAACTCGGTTGGCCCGTCCTGTACGACTACAATTTTTTTGCCGCGTTGGTATCTGTTCCTGAGGCGGTCAAATTCGGTCAATCTATAATAGTTATGTTTGATGCCGGCAAAAAAGTCAACATCAGGCGAAAAACCACCCAGATTGGGGTCAATAGTGAAAGAGGCGGGAAACCGTGTCGGACCGTCGACAGTCATAAATCGCCAAATTTCTTCGGCGCTGACCTGCTTATTCTCGAAGGTCAGACCGCCGCTAGCCAAAAACGCTGCTTTAATTTCTTCGGGATACCGGAAGATTTCCTTAGCCTTATTCATCTTGCCACTCCCTCCGCGCTTGTGCACAATCCAGCATTTCGACAAAAGCTTCTACGCGAGTGCGCAAGTTTTCCGTGTCTTCGGGCGAATATTCAGTCTGTGCTTCCATCAGTGGTACAGCAATCCGCTTCATTGCGTTTTTCGTACACAGTACTTTAAAGCTGAACGGGTCGCAATAACGCAGAGAGTAATAAACAATTCCGTTAGCCCTGGTTTTTTTCGCCAGTTCCTGTAATACAATAAGACGATCGTCGTTGTCCACTTCCATATGCGGGATGGCGCCGTGCGGCAGGCGGCTGTAATAGGCAGCTACCAGACCGGCGAGTGAATATTCTTTAACTGCGAGGTTGACAAAAGGCGCCATGCCGGACCAAATCAGGTCGCCGACTACGCGCGCACCGCATTCTTCCAGGATCGTGATCAGTTTGGTATCGCCCCGGGCAATTAGACTCCCTGCCAATAGCACTCGAACACGTCGTTCGACAGTCCTGCAGGGAGCCGCTGCCCTTTCAGCCAGTTCACCAAGCAGTTCTTGCAGCAGAATAAGATATTGTGCCCGGTCAAGGCAATAACCCGCCTGTACTACTTCAAGTACATCCCTCCACGAAATTAATGGCCGGTCGTTTGCCAGATACTCATATAGCTGGGTAATTGCCTGCCGGATACCGGCAAACAGTTTCAACGTCCGGGTCAGGCTGCCTTCGTCCAGCGGTCTCCCGGCCATTTTTTCCATTTGACTTAGAAACTGCCCCACTTCTTGAGTGAAATAGGCATCAGCTTCCGGCACTTCCCTGTTTTTCGGCACACCGAGAAATATGACATTGGTCTGAAAATAATGTTCCAGGAGAGTGGCCATCCGGTAAAGTTGCAGGCAGGTGGTATCGGTGGCCAATGCATCCAGTTCTCGTACATATGGGTCTTGTCGCTCAACAAAAAGGCCAATGCATTGCCGCAGAAAAAAACAGTTTTGGGTTGATATGTAGTTTGCGCCGATTTCCGCCAGCCGGTTGTCACCGCCCTGACAGATCCGGATTGGAATAAGGCCGCAGGCATGGATAAGTTCTTCGGGGATATTATAACCGATCCATCCCACCACTTTTTTTCCTGCTTGCCGGGCAACGGCCAGTTCCGCCGGGCGGCGGGCCACAGCAGCGCGAATATTATCAATCGCTATCACTGACGTATTCATGACTTCACCCGAAGTTCGCTTGCCAAAACGGCGGCTCCCAACGCTCCAACCAGTTGCGGGTCAAATTCGAGAGAAACAATCGGGCACTGCAGCACTTCTTCTAGTGCCGCCACCATACCGCAATTTTTGGCCACACCACCGGAAAAAAACACATCGCCGTCAACACCTATCCGCGCGGCAATACCGGACACCCGGCTGGCAATGGCCCGAAACACGCCTTTAAGAATACTTTCCGCCCGCTCGCCCCGTGCCAAAAGTGATATGATTTCGGATTCAGCGAATACCGTACAGGTATTGTTAATGGGCACCAGAGGGGCTTCGCTCTGCGCCAGGGTTCCCATTTCCTCCAGCGATATTTTAAAAACCTGGGAAATCACTTCCAAAAACCGTCCCGTTCCCGCCGCACATTTATCATTCATGGCAAAATCCGCAACATTGCCGTCTTCATCAAGACGGATTACTTTGCAGTCCTGACCGCCGATATCAACAATAGTGCGTGTAGACGCATGGAGGTAGTGGGCGCCTTTTGCGTGGCAAGTGATTTCCGTTATCGTCTTATCGGCGTATTCAGCGGTGATTCGTCCATAGCCTGTAGCTACGACGGCGTTTACTTCCTTCCGGCTCACATCCGCCGACGCCAGCACATTCTCCAGAATTTCCCGGCCGCTCTTTTCGGGTATCACCCCGGTGGGTATCATTGCGGTGACGATAATTCCCGATGGGGAATACGCCACCGCTTTGGTCGTCAAAGAGCCGATATCTACTCCGACAAATAATGCTTCGTTTTTCTTCTTTAGCATGTTTACCCCCTTGAACTGAATCTGAACTGCTAACGCTGAACTGGTGTAATTGCACGCAGGATCAACCACCAGCCACATGTTGCGTCAATTAGCCATAATTTTCTTTTAACATCATATTATATCAACAATTAACTTTAGTCAACGTAACAAATAATACAAGAACATACACCTTTGTTTTTGTTCAATTTTATTTGTTTTTGTAGTATGCTATTTATGGGATTATTAGATTTTTTCCTATGTGCAAACCCGACAGCATTTATTGCGGTCGAGTTTACTGCAACAAATACCTGAGTTCTACATAGCGTAGGGAGAGAAGACATAATGAAAAAAGCAGGTATACTTTTGAGTGTGTGTCTATTATTAATGTTAGTCACGGCATGCTCGGTACCTCAAAACGCGCGAGATTCTGACAACCAGACAATTACTGTGACCGACATGGTGGATCGTCAGGTGAAGGTTCCCCGCAACATCCAGCGATTCTCCTGCCAGAACAGCCAAGTTGCTGCATACATTGTTTACGCCTTGGGTCAGCAGGACAAACTGGTGGCGCCAGTGCCGCTGGGAAAACTCGGTCGAACAATGGCAAAAACCGATGATAAAAAATCGATCGGCAATGGCATTGAGCGGGTTCATTCAGTAAATGTTGAACAACTACTGATGCTAAAGCCGCAGGTTGTCTTTTGCCAGGTGGATCTCGACGGCACTGCACTGCAACAGCTTGTGGACTCCGGATTTACCGTGGTAGCCATAAAAGGCGAGACTTTGGAGGATGGCTTTGAGGCGGTTAGACTAATAGCTAAGATTCTGGACTGTGAGGATAAGGGCAAGGAATATACCAACGCTTGCGAGAAGCTGTTGCAGATGGTTGAGTCCAGAGTGGGCGATGTGCCAGTGGAAAATCGGCCTCGGGCGTTGGTTGAAAGGGGTGCGGGTAATTTTGCCGTAGCTTCGGATGATATGTCTGAGACCCTCATCCTGCGGCGTGCCGGAGCCGAAAACGTGGCGGCTGGGTTAAGGGCCTTCTGGCCAGTAGTGTCACCGGAACGGATAATTGAATGGAACCCAGATGCAATTTTCCTCGGACGTTTAGCGGGTGAAGACGATACTAAGAGATTCCTTGATAATACAATATTCAGCACCTTGAAAGCGATTGCGAATAAACAGGTCTATGTTTTTCCTTCCAACATTGGTTGCTGGGATTTTCCCGCTCCGCATTGCGTGTTGGGAATTGTTTGGACGGCTAAAACACTTTACCCTGACCGGTTTGCTGATGTCAACATGACGGAAATTGCTGATGATTTCTACAAAAGATTTATTGGCACATCTTTTACCGAATTAGGAGGAAAACTATAATTAGGATTCACCTTGACTAATAAGTCCAAGTTTGCTATTGCCTTTCCCACGTAAAAAAAGCCCCCGGTCAAATGCCTGGAGGACTTAATATAGTGATATTGTAGTAGTGCCGAAATTAACTAGCGGGCTTCCTCTTCCATGACTGCCTTGGACGTTACCAACAAAATTAAGACGTCCTGTTCAATATCAAACTGAATTCGCAATGCAAAATCAGGTAATTGCTTGATGATGTCAATGGACAACATCAGAACACCCCCTTGACTGGGAATCGCTGACTTTTCTGCCGCGACCACCTGTTAACCCAGAAAATCATTGAAAAGGTGATCAAGCTAATGATCAGCACGTAAATTCCGGCCTGGGTCAGATCATTTGATTCAGCGGCAAAATAAATCGCTAGCGGTAGCGTCTGCGTCTTACCAGGAATATTGCCTGCTACCATAATGGTGGCACCGAATTCTCCCAACGCACGGGCGAAGGACAGGACGAGACCGGCGACCAGCCCCGACCAAGCCAGTGGCACTGTGACCGTCCAAAAAACCCGCCACTCGCTGGCTCCCAATGTCCGGGCGGCATCCTCCAACCCGGTGTCGACGCTCGCAAAGGCGGCCTTGGTACTCTGATACATTAATGGAAATGCAACCACTGTCCCCGCGAGAACAGCTGCATAGGGGGTGAAGATGATCTGCGTGTGAAAAGATTCTGTCAGAAAGTGGCCAATTGGTCCTTGTTTACCGATTAGCACCAATAACAAAAAACCTGTGACCACCGGCGGCAATACAAGAGGCATGGCAAAGAGAGCCTCCACTGCCGCCTTGCCGGGAAATTCCCATTTGCGCATGACAAAGGCAAATGCAACGCCGAAGAAAAAAATAAAAAATAGCGAAACACAAGCAACTTTTATCGAAAGCAATACCGGTTGCCATTCTATCATCAAGCCACCTACTTTACTGTTTGGCTCCCAACGGGTTGAAGCCATATTTTACGAATACCTTACTGCCTTCCGGGCCGGTGAGGTAGCTTAAAAATTTCTCAGCGGCTTTGGGCTGCTTAGCACCAGCGAGCACTGCCCCTGGGAAAATAATCGGCCGATGGCTGCCTGGCGGCGCTACAGCCACTATTTTGACCTTATCGCTGGTAACTGCCACGGCGGAAAAGACAATGCTCGCATCCACGTTGCCCATTTCAGCGTACGCCAATAGCGTTTGGACATCTTTACCGCGAACGCTCTTGTCCTTCACTTCATCCCAAATACCAAGAAACTTCAGCACTTCCATCCCGTATTCACCGGCCGGAACGGTTTCAGTCGCCCCCAGACCGATCTTCTTCACGTCATTTTTTTCTAAATTCTGGAAACTTACCAGGCCCAGATTGGAATCCTTGGGAACAACGATCACCAGTTGATTACCCACCAGATTTTTGCGGGTGGCCGGGTTGATAAGATTTTTTTTCTGTAGTTCGTTTAATTGTTTTTCGGCAGCCGATAAAAAAATATCGACCGAGGCTCCTTGTTCAATCTGCGTCTGCAAGGTTCCTGAACCCGCAAAATTGCATACGATTTTTACGTCCGGATACTTAGCCTCATAGTCTTTCTGAATATCGAGCAAGGCCTCCTTCAGTCCCATCGCCGCGAAAACAGTAATTTCAACCGGCTGGGTAGTCGGAGCCGTCTTAAACGAAGCACAACCTCCAGCCAGTGCAACCATGACCGCTATACTGAGTAGCCACATTACTATTTTCGTTTGCTTCATTCATTCATCCACCCTCTCTCTCCAGTTGCAAGTCCGTCCGCAGGCTTACTTGTCCATAACAAAACCATTCGGGTCTTTCTTCTGATATATACCGGCTTGTATCCTGTATTTTCGATATTAGACGCAAATGCGACATGATATTTCCACCGCATATTTTACATGTACTAGAATGATATTGTCAATGTAAAACGCTCCTCTTTTATTGAGAACTCACTTGGAGCAGGAATCCCCCTCAATAGCGGTAAAATCAAGGGGAGCAGCCAACTGCAAAAAATACTGCCAATCATCTTAATCAATACTGTTTTTTGAACACAAGAATTACTACTGTTCTATAGGTATTTGCCTATGATAAACATTAAAACATACAATTGGACGTATGATAAATCAAGTGCTATCATTTGAGATAGGAAAAAGATGTAACCAACAACATCTAAATTTTTATGCTGTTGATGACAGCGGAATGGAGAAAAAAATGAGTATTAGCGCAAGAAATCAGTTAACCGGGAAAATTGAATCTATCCAAGAAGGTGCAGTAAATGCAATTGTTACATTGAAGCTGGCTGGCGGTAATAACATTACCTCGACAATCTCTATGGAAGCAGTAAAAGATCTTGGACTTGTTGCAGGCAAAGAAGCAACGGCTGTAATTAAGGCTACAGAAGTAATGATTGGCATCGGAGACTTGAAATTCAGTGCAAGAAATCAGCTTGCCGGCGAAATTGTAAAGGTTACAGAAGGCGCAGTAAATGCGAGCGTAGCTTTTAAGACCGATGGTGGGAATACCATTACTGCTACTATTTCCATGGCTGCAGTGAAAGAGCTTGGACTCGCACCTGGCGTTAAAGCAAAAGCTGTCATTAAAGCTACATCTGTTATGATGGCTGTATAAACCACATATAAACTTAAAAAACTATAAACAAGCATAAAATCCCTGTGGATTTCCGACGCAGCATTTGTATCTAGAATCCACAAGGATTTTTTGTATTTTATAGTTTATGACATACTTTTATGAAATCCTGTATAGTATCTGTTAGGAACTTATTTTTATGATATACAATCGCCAGTTTTCTGCTGAGATTCATATCTTTCACTTTGAGTTCTTTTAAAAAATCTGAAGCAATATGATCTTCAACTAGTTGAAAAGGCAGTACAGCAATGCCAATCTTATTTTCTGCGGCATTGATTAAGGCTGTCGTACTGGTACTTTCCCAATATGGGTTGATAAATAATCCAAGCTGGCTCATCTTTGATTCGAATAAGTCCCTCACTCCGGCACCTTTTTCCCGCAGCAAGAGGTGTTCATTAACGATATCATGCGCGATTACCGCTTCTTTTGCAAACAGATGATGTTCCGGATCGGCAACAATCACAATGTGGTCATCATAAAAAACATCTTGGATCAAGTCGGATGTATTGGTCATTTCTTCAATTAAGGCAAGATCAAGTTCGTTTTTTCTAAGCATTTCCTTAAGGATAGAAGATTTGTTTATAATTACCTTGATTTCGGAATCTGGATATAGGCCCTTGAATTTTTTAATGTATTTGTGTATTAAGACGCTACCAACGGTATAATTAGCCCCTATAAAAAGTTTTTTCTTAAAAGAATTTTCCCGCAGATTATCTTCCATATCATCAACAAGCTTGATGATATGGGTAGCGTATTGATATAATTTTTCTCCTGATGCAGTAGCATATAATTTCCGAGATAACCGCTCAAAAAGAACAACTTCATACTGGGCTTCAAGCTCTTTGATTGCCTGGCTCACAGACGGCTGTGTTATAAACAATTTATTTGCGGCAGCAGTCATATTTTTTTCATCATATACTGTTATAAATATTTTCAAATGACGTATTGTCATGTCAGGTACTCAACTCCCCCAATAAACAAATTGCTCGCTATTGTTTCTCGGATTGATAAATTGCATAAGATAAGACTTGGCTTGTGCCAAGTCCTTTAGGACGCCGGCAGAAGCCTTAGTCGTTCAATCCAGGGAAAGTTATACTTTCCATCTGGACAAAAAAGTCTGTCCTTGTACAGATATATACACAAGAACAGACTTACAAAATCTCAGCCACGCACAAAACTAAACCGCTAAATGTCCAGTTTTCCATTCTCCCCTATCGGCTTGTAATTTTGGCCAAGGTGTTAGATCAGCATGTTCGAAGAAGTAATATTCACTTTATGTAATTCAATCCTATAACGGACAATTCATTATAATAATCTTACAAGTTCTTGTCAATAATATCCTTAAGCTTTGTCAGGTTTTGTAAGGCTATAATTCTTACAGATCGCAATTTACCCCGATCAAGAAAGAACGCTACCAAAAAATTGAGTTGAGCGCTCCTTTTCACTGCAAAAATAATAGGGTCAGTTGGTTAAGTGCCAACTGACCCTATTATCATTTCAGCTGTCCTTTTTGTCCTGGATTTTAAGAAAACAGTTTTATTTTTAGTATCGCGGAGCGTACAGAAAGTGACACATGAAGTTCGATTAGAGAAATGGCGCAATATTGTTACGGCTTGCCGCAACAGTGGCAAAACCATTAAAACGTGGTGCAGCGAAAATAACATTAACGTGAAAACATACTATCATTGGCAGAAGCTTGTATGTCAGGAGACTTGCCGGGTAATTTCGGTAAGTCTCCCTGCCTCCAGCGAGGCTGTTCCCGTACAGGGTTCGGTATTTGCTTCAATGATTTCAAGTAAATCACGAGCTTCGCTTCCTTTCAGAGGAACAAGTAGCCATTCATCAAGTACTAGCAGACTTACACTTTTGTACTGCTTCATTACCTTTTTAAATATACCTTCACCTCTGGCGCGATAGCTAATTCATCGAGCAAGTCAGGCAATCGGACATATTTAACTGTAAAATAGTTTCGGCAATCAGCCACACCCAATGCACAACCTATATAGGACTTACCAGTATTATGTAAATATTTACATAACAATGGCAAAACATATATTGCTTGCGCTTTAGGCAATGCTGCCTGCCGACAGGGATACAGCGTCAAATATTTTCGAATTCCAGAACTGCTTCTTGAAATACAGGAA
>Ga0316604_10003779_pt1 | contig 10459 bp, 4 predicted proteins | sample OWC_soil_day20_C_FD_207650 | JGI IMG/M metagenome (GOLD analysis project Ga0316604, IMG submission 207650) | Wetland soil microbial communities from Old Woman Creek delta, Ohio, United States - OWC_soil_day20_CT | ecosystem: Environmental > Terrestrial > Soil > Wetlands | place: USA: Ohio...
ATCCGCGGCGGCCAGTGCTCCGTTGCTCGCGAAAGCGGCGAAGCGCCCTGTTGCCGCGAGGCTGCAGGCGCCGGAGTCGCCGAGAGACTCGCCACCGGTCTGGTTGACGCTGAGGCGCACCGTCTCGCAGGTGCTGGCGTTGCGCAGGAAGACGTCCGCTCGCTTGTTCTTGTCGATCCCGCCCGTGAGCAGATTCGACGCGGTGCTCTCGTAGCAGACGAAGGCGCCGTCGCCGCTGATCGAAGCACCGAACGCGGGCGCGTTGGCGTTGACGTCGCGCCCGTCGCAGAGCGGATTCTGCTTCGGTTGCTCCTTCGAGCGGTTGATCACCTCAGTGACCCCGGTGGCGAAGTTCCGGCAGAACACGTCGGGCCCGCCGCGGTTGCGATCGCGCGCCCCTGGCACCAGCGCGGCCTCGCTGGCGAAGCAGACGGTGTCTCCGTTCGCGGTGACCGCGGGATCGTAGGCCGGCGCGCTGCCGGCGACCGGCGGATTCGTGTTCGTCACATCCGCTCGCATCACCGGCGCTTGCGCCGCGTTGCCCGTGTCGTCGAGCAGGAAGTAGAGCCAATCGCCGGAGGTCACGAGCGGCTCGCCGCCGCCCTGCAGCGGCGAGATCGTGCGCGTCTCCGCGAAGATGCGAGGCAGCGCCGACGCCGCCGTCTGACTCTGGAGCCCGGCGTTCTGCAGCGCCTGGCTCGAAACCTCGCGAATCCCGTTCGGGGCCGACGCATCGAGGCAGAAAGCGCGCAGGATGGGATCGAAGATCTCACCCTCGCCGTTGGCGTCGGTGCCCGCGGTGCCGGCGCCGTTCTCCCAGGGCTCCGCCCACAACAACGCGACACAACTCCCCTGCGCAGTGATGACCGGTGTCACGGTCGGCTCCGCCGGCGCGGTCGCCACGGGCTCGCCGAAGGGACCCAGTATCGCGGGAGGCGCGTGACGCAGTACGGCGGCGATGCCGGGCGAGGTGCCGTCGAGCCCGATCGGCAGACGCGCGCCGGTCTTCGAGGAGCGCAGCGAGAGGACAGCAGGATCGGTCTGGTCGAGGTCCGCGTTGAGCGCCCTTCCGGCGAAGGATTCCGAGCGCACCAGACAGGTCAGATCGCTGGTGCCGCGGCACAGGTTCAGGCTTGCGAGATCGATGAATCCGTCGGTGCTGGCATGGTACAGACCGGCCGGGATCTGCAGCGGGCCACCGGAGAAGGGCTGCACGGTCACCTGCGTCTCCGGCGCCGCGCACGCGTTGGGGTGCTGGCAGTAGCCGAGGTCCGCTAGGCGCCGGTCCGGGGCCGACAGGTCGCAGGTCTGCCCCGTGCCGCAACCAGTGTCGAGCGCGCAGGGAGTCTGATCGCCGCTGCAAACGCCGGGCGCCTGCAGGCGGAATGCAAGCACGGTCTGTAGCGCGTCGGTGGAGCCGAAGAAGCCAAGCTGACCGCCGACCGTCGAGGGATCGAAGAGCGGCGGGAGCTGCGTCCCGTAGGAGGTCAGGCTTTCCGCTCCGCCCGGGAACGCCACCAGCGGCAGACCCGAAGGAGCGGGCCGTCCGCTCGCGTCGAGGCCCGACCCGATCGAGCCGGGGAAGGCCACCTCCACGAGCTGCGGCGGCGGAAAGCCCTCGAACTTGCAAGCAGAATCGGTCTGGCACAGCACGCCGCGCCAGTCGAAGGGACAGTACGCGTAGGCGGAGCCACTGCCGAGGGCGCAGCGCAGGATCGGACGAGGCCCTGTCGGTGCGCCGGCATCGATCATCGACGCGAAATCGTTGGCCACGGGCAGCGCCGTGAAGCTCGCGAATTGCGAGTCGACGTTGCTGGCCTTCGTGAAGCAGGTCCCGTCGCGCGCGTAGAGTTCGTCGATGCAGGCGATCGATCCGAGCGTCGCCACGTTGTCCGCGCAGCGATGGCCCACGAGCGACGCCGGCAGCGGGTTGCCGATCGGCTCGACCACGATGCGCGTCGGTCCCACCAGCGTGTTGGGAGCGCTGAGCGATGCACCCGTGGCCGCGGGGAACACGAAGTTCAGCCGGCATTCCTGGATCGTGCCGGTATCGGCACTCGCGACGTCGAGGTGCGGATCGGCCCGACAGGTGGCGGTTCCGCCGGCGGGGGCCAGTTGCTGGGCCCACTGCGACACGCGGGACTGCAGCGAGTTCGGATCAGCCGCGCTGCCGCAGTCGCGCGCCAGCACCACGGCGTTCACGGGCGCTCCGTCGGGAGGCTCGTAGATCAGCGTGACGCGGACCGCCGACTCATCGATGCACGCGGGCGGTGCGCCGAGACCGACGGAGCTGGCATCGCAGACCTCAGGCCGCACGCGGACCTGCAACGTCTGGCCGGGGACCGCGAAGGGAGCGGTGATGGCGCCCTGCGCGGCGCGGAACACGTCGGTTTCACTGGGGATGTTGTCACAGCCTGCGTGGGCTCGCGAAGCCAGAAACCAGATCGAGAGCAACGAGATCAGCGGAAGCACTGCAGTGGCGACACGCGCCCTCGGCAGGATGAATCGCATGGATCGGACTCCATCTGGAATTGGACACGTCATGCTAGAGGTAGGAGCTGTGGCAGGTCAAATGGGACCTCGAGGGCGTCGAGCCGTGTGAGGTCTCCCGCGAGGCCAAGCGCCCGGTACGTCTCTCGTGCCCGCCCGAGGCAGCGCCGCGCGTCCAGATCCTCGTGCTCTGCGCTGAACGCTTCGCCGCCTTCGAGCAAACGGAGTCCCAATTCTTCGTAGGTCCTGGCAACCTCGGGCCGGGCGCCGAGCGCATGGCCAGCCTCGAGGCTGCGAAGGAACAGACGCATCGCGGCGCGCCGATTGCCGGCCAGCCAGCGGTAGCGCCCCGCCAAACGGAACACCTCCGTACGTCGCCACGCCACCCGACCGGCGCTGCGCATCGCCGCCCGAGCGCTCTTGCGGGTGCAGGCGCGCCAGCGCCGCCGCTGCCCAGCATCCATGGTCTCGGCGCGTTCGAGTTCCGAGACGTCGAACAGGAGCCGAGATCGATGGTAGGCGCTGGCGTGGAAGGGAGGGACGGGCGCCGATGACGCCATCAGCTCTGCAGCGTGTCGAAGCGTCTGCTCCGCCGCCTCGACGTCACCGAGCAGGGTCTGCGCCTTCGCCTTGGCACTGAGCGCGAGGATGTGGAGCAGATCCTCCGGGTTGTGGTCGTAGTAGGCGTCGGCGGCTTCGATCGCGTGGGGCAGATCGCCCTGTTCCAGCGGAAGCAACGTTCTCAAATAATAGTAGTTCGACTTCGCCAGATCGAAGCGGAACAGATCGCGGATCTCGTCGATCTGGTCGATGCAGCGGCGCGCGTCGTCGAAGTTCCCGCGGTGGATGCGTTTCTCGCCGAACAGCCCGAGATACGTGGTCGGGCCCCAGAGCTGACCGCGCCTCAAACTGTCCTCGATGCGCTGGGGCTTGATCTCGTGCTCGTCGGCCCAGTCGCCCTCCAGCACGCGGGCCAGGAAGCGCATTGCCTGCTCGTAGAGGCTCTCGTCGGGATCCGCTTCGCGCACCAGCGCCTGCGCGCGCGCGCCGAGCCGGCGGCTGACGTCGAAGGAGAGGCCACCGAAAGCGAAGACCGCCGCGCAACCGGCGTAGAACATCGCCGAGCGCGGCACGCTGGTCGGGTCGATCCGCTGGAGCCACGAGAGTCCGTCCATGCTGTCGAAGAGGTGACGGGTCGGGAGCGCGGTCGCCGTGGCTTCTGCGCGGGCATAGCGAAGCGCAAAGATCTTCCGCTCCTGCTCCGTCGCAGCCCGCCGAGGCCGCCAGCCGGGGCTGTAGAGTCGGGCGAGCACGACACTCAGGTTGACCGCGAAGCGCAGTCCCGAACGCAGTCGTCCCCGTACGGCGCGATCGCCGAGAAACGCGAGCGCCTGGTCGAAGTGCTCGATGGCGTCGACGAAGCGCCCGCGGAAGTAGAGTGCCCGCGCCACGTTGCTCTCGAGCAGCGCGCGTTTCGCGGGATCACCGCCATCCCGGTGCAGCTCCAGATAGAGCTTGGAAGCCTCTTCGAAGAAGTGCAGCGCCTCGCTCGGAGCCGCGGCGTGCGCCGCCTCGTCACCGGCTCGGAACAGGAACTCTTCGGCACGCTCGAGATCACCGCCCTTGCCGTAGTGATAGGCGAGCATGCCCGAGTAGCCCGGAAGGTCGCGGGGTAGCGCGAGCTCGACCGCCGCGCCCACTTTGCGGTGTAGCTCTTCGCGGCGAGCGAGCAGCAGGCCTTCGTAGGCCACTTCCTGAATCAGCGGATGCTTGAACGCGTACTCCTCGCCCGGCAGGCGATCGGACGGCACCAGGAACTCCGCGTCGAGGAGTTCGTCCAGGTCCGTCGCGAGGCGCTCATCGTTTTCCATCACGGCGGCCAACACGTCGCGGTGGAAGGTGCCCCCGATCACGCAGGCCGCCTGCAGGATCCGCCGCTTTCGCAGCGGCTGCCCGTCCACGCGTGCCATGATCACTTCCTGGATCGTGGCAGGGATGACCACGTCGTGGATCTTCTCCGTCGCCCGGAAGCGTCCGTCGAGCGCCTCGACGGCGCCCTCGTCAACGAGCGACCGCACCACCTCTTCGATGTAGAACGGATTGCCCTGTGCCTTCTCCGCGATCGTCTGGCGCGTCGCGTGTGGGATGTCGCCCTGGCGGAAGAGGTTGTTGAGCAGATTTCGGGCGGCTTCCGCGTCCAGCGGCCGGAGTTCGATCTCGAGATGTCGGTGCGCGTGCTCCTCCCGGGCTTGCGTGCGCAACTTCTCGGAGGTCTTCTCGAAACCGGGCCGGAACAGGTGCACGAAGAGGATCGCGTGATCCTCGCACAGCGGGAGCAGCGAGCTGAGGAGTTCGATCGAGGAGAGATCGGCCCAGTGCAGGTCGTCCATCACGACCACGACCGGCCGCAGTCGGCTTCCCGCGCGCAGTAGCTGTGCGACGCTTCGAAGCGTCAACTTCTCCAGCGCCGCGCCTTCGATCCCAGCGACCCGGCGCTGCCACTCCTCTTCGAGCGGCAGACCCAGCAGCACCGCGATGAACGGCAGCAGGTCGTCCGCCTCGTCGGGGAGGGTGCGGCGGATCACGGCGTCCAGCTTGGCGCGCGCGCCCGCCTCGTCGTCCTCGTCGCCGATCTCCGCCCAGCACCGGCACAGGTCGGCGATCGGATGGAAGCCCCGATGCTGGCCCGTCGAGACGGAGCGGCCCTCGCGCCAGGCTAATTCACGGGCTTCCTCGCTGGTGGCGACCTCGGTCAGCAGGCGCGACTTTCCGAGACCCGCCTCGGCGATCACGCTCACGATGCCGCCCTCGCCGGAGCGAAGCCGCGCCAGTGCGCCACGCAGCTGCTCGAGTTCCGGTTCCCGACCGACGAGGCGCGAGAAGAGCCGGCGCTCGGCGCCGATGCGGGCGCGGTGGAGGCGCTCGTGTTGCGAGAGCAGCTCGAACGCACGGCGGACCTTCGCCGTCGTCTCCAACTCCTGGGGCTCGAGTTCGCGGTAGCGGAATACCTCGCGGGTCGCGCGTTCCACTTCTTCGCCGACGTACACCCGGCCGGTCGGCGCCAGATCCTTCAGCGCGTCCGCCACGCTCACCGGGGCGCCCATGACGGCGAACTCGCGGAGCATCGGTCCGCTGATGTCGCCGGCGATCGCAAGGCCGGTATTGATGCCGCTGTGAACGCCGAGTCCGACTTCGTCGCCCAACTGCGCGTTGTACTCGCCCACGCGGCGGCGCATCTCGATGGCCGCGTTGATGGCCGCGCGCGGCGCATCCTCGATGACTTCCGGGATTCCGAACATCGCCATCACGCAGTCGCCCAGGTACTTGTCCACGGTGCCGCCGTGCTTGCGGGCGACTTCGTCGAGCAGCTGCAAGCAACCGACCACGATCGGATAGGCGCGCTCGGCTCCCATCCGCTCGGTCATGGCCGTGAAGCCGGTGATGTCTGCGAACAGGATCGTCGCCCGTCTCCTTTCGGTTTCACTCGTCCGCTCGTCATGCTGGCGATGTTCGCGTTCGGCGCGCAGCGCGGGAGCCAGGAAGGATCCCGACAGCAGGCGCGCCGGGATTCCGGCGCTCCGCGTTAGCAGGAGGGCCATGACGTCGGCGGGAAGCGGCTCGGTCGCCTCGTTGGCCACCAGCGTGCTGCTGTCCTCGGCCGAGAGGGGTTCGAGAACCAGGGACTCGATAGCGACACCATCTCCGAGTCGTCGCGCGAGCTCCTCCGTCCCGGCGGGCCGCAGCGTGAGGAGGAAGAGCACGCCGCGATCGATCGTCTGCGCGATCAGCGCAGGCAGCAGTTCCAGCGAGGCCGGATCTGCGCGTTGGAGATCTTCGAGCGCGATGGCGAGTGGTTGGGTAGCCGCGAGAGAGACCAGCATCTCGACTGCCGATGCCACGGCTGCGGGCCCGCGAACGACGCCCGCACGCAAGGACCGGGCGGAGGGGCTCCCGGGCTCGAGTGCCTCGATCAGATCGGCGAGCAGCATCCCGGTGCGGTGACGCGCGATCGCGTGCACGGTTGCGACGCGGCGAGCGACGGGAAGCGCATCCGCCTCGGCCAGCAGTCGCGACTTGCCAGCGCCCTCCGATCCCACCACCACGAGCGCCCCGCCGCGACCCGCAGCGACCTGCTCGAGATGGGACTCCAGAACGGACAACTCGCGGTGGCGGCCGACGAATCGCGCCGCGTCCCCGTGTCGTTGCGCCAGACCACCGCCCGCGCGCTGTTCGAGGGAACGCACCAGCTCGAAGATCGCGACCTCTTCGGACTTGCCCTTGAGCTGGAGCCGACCGAGTTCTCGGCACTCGAAGTCGTCGTCCGCTTCGCGGCGGGTTTCGGCGCCGATGTAGATGGTGCCGAGTGGCGCCCGCGCCTTGAGCCGCGCCGCCACGTTGACGGCGTCACCCAGGACATGGAACTCGCGGATCACGCGGCCCCGAACGTCGCCAGCGACGACGTTTCCCGTGTTGATTCCCACCACGATTTCGAGTGGCACCGCGAGACCGCGGACGTACTCGCGCAGCAGGTCGCGCATCTCGAGCGCGGCGCGGGCGGCGGCTCGGGCGGGCTGGGCGAGCGGCACGGGATGTCCGAAGACGGCCATCAGCGCGTCGCCCAGATAGTTATCGACGGAGCCGCCGTGCCGGCGCACGATGTCGCCCACGAGCTTCAGCGCACCGCTCACCGCGAGGTATGCCGATTCCTGTCCCACTTCCTCGGCGAGTTCGGTAAAGCCCACGAGGTCGGCGAACAACACGGTCGCCCGGATGCTCTCGGCACGCGGGCTCGTCGATTCGCTCGGGATCGGGGGATCGGTGGAGGCCACGCAGAGCCAGAATAACCGGCGCGGAGCCGAAGCGACGTTTGGGTGGCCAGCTACGAGGGCTGGCTGCGCAGTAGCCAGCCGCGGATGCGTGCGCGCAGCAGGGTGGGCTTGACGGGGCGGGTCAGGTAGTCCGTCGCTCCGGCCTCGAACGCCTCCCTCACCTCGCGCTCGCTCGGCGCCGAGCCCGCCACCAAGAGCACCGGAATCTCGCGCAGCCGCGGATCCGAGGAGCTTCGCAGCTTCCGACACGCCGCGAGGAGCTCGCCCCGCGGCACCTCCAGGTCCAACAGCACGAGCGACGGCGGGGCGAGGTGGGCAGCGCCGAGAGCGGCCGCCAGCCCCGTCACCTGGACCAATCGGAGTCCATCCTCGCGCAGCAAGGCGGACAGGCGGAGCGCCAGCTCGGGCGGCGGTGGAACGAGCAGCCCTCCGCACGAACGACTACGCGGCCGACTCGTTGCTCCCCCGCCGCGAACGGTTGCCACGAGCAGTGCGGCGAGGCGATCGGGAGTTCCCTGGTGTACACGCGAGACCCCCGTTGGGGTAGGCATTCTATCACGGGCGCCGCCTCGACGATTGATTCGCAAGCCCCAGCAGCGCCGAATGCTCGAACTCGTGCTCTCTGATCTCCCGCTCGTCTTCCGCTGTGAAGCCCGGACGATCGATCGGGTTCAGCAGCTCGAGGACCGCCGAAACCCGACCAGCGGGCCCGCGGACCGGGACGCACAGCAGGCTCTGCGTGCGGCAACCGGATATTGCGTCGACCTCGGGGTTGAAGCGCTGGCAGGCGTACGCGTCATCGACACGGACCGGCTCGCCGCGTTCCCAGGCAAGACCTGCCACGCCATGGCCAAGGGGGCATCCGCACTACGAGCGGCCGTCCGCCCTCGGTCTTTGCCAGCGCCAGCCGTAGCTCGGCGCGCTCCTCGTCCACCACGAAGGGAGACGAGCGGTCCGCACCGGCTGCCTCCCCCAATGCGAAGACCAGATTCTCCAAGCTGGTGCGGATCCGCTTCTCGATGGCGGCGCGGCTCTCGATTCGCTGTCCCATGTCGAGTCCTCCTCCAAGGTCCAGACACACCATCGACTATCGCCGGCCTGGATCGCTGTGAACTGCATCACACCTGGCCGCTTCTTTGACGGGAAGCAGCGGAGGCGTGCGGCGAACCGGGGCTGACGCCGGTAGCCTCGGGGCGTCACGGCGTCCGTCACGCCGGTGTGCGAGGGACGTTCTTCATGTCGAGCGATGTCCGATCCCGCGCCGTGCCCCCCGCCGAGCGCCGCGGCGCGCGGCGCACGGCGGCAATCGCCGAGCGACTCACGGCCATGACCATCTCTGCGCTGCGCGAGTTCCCTTGGCCCGTGCGCTTCGAGGACTGGACGGGCCGTCGCTGGTCCGCTGGTGGAGACGCCCCGCATTGGAGCGGCGGTCTGCCACTCGAGGTGACGCTCCACACGGAGGCAGCCGGGCGGGCGCTGCTCGCCCGCGATGTGATGAGGTTTCTCGAGCGACATCTGGCTGGTGAGGCCGACCTCGAGGGCAACCTCTACGTGGTCTCCGATCTGCTCTCGCACGCGCGGCTCGGCATGTCGTGGCGCCATGCGCTGTGGTCGCTCTTGCAGAACCGGGCCTTCCAGACACCGGCCCGCGCGCGGGTGAGCGTGAAGAGCCACTACGACGTTCCGCAGGCCGCGCTCGATGTCTACCTCGACCGCAGCTACCGCGCCTACTCGTGCGCAATCTTCGAGGACCCCGAGCACCTGGAGCGGGCCGCGCTGCTGCGGGCCGGCGCCGGAGCGGGCGACGACTTCGACTCGCTCGAGAAAGCGCAGTGGCGCAAGTTCAAGGACGCGATCGACTGGGTGGCTCCGGCCTCCGGCGACACCGTTCTCGATATCGGCTGTGGCTACGCGGGGCAACTGCGCGTCGCGCTCGAGCAGCACTCGTTTGCGCGGATCGTGGGCTGGACGCACTCGCAGAACCAGGTGCGCGAGGGCGCGAAGCTGCTCGCGGACTTCGATCCGACGCGCTTCGAGCTGCGGGAGGGGGACTACCGCAGCGACGACCGGATCTACGACCACGTGCTGTCGACCGGCATGATCAGCCACGTCGGCCCGCGCGGTCTGTTGCCCTACGTGCGCGCTGTCCGGCGCCGGATCCGGCGCGGCGGTCGCTACCTGCATCACGCTCTGATGACCCCGCACACGCGGCTGCCGCTCGACTTCTACCCCGGTACGGCATTCCACAAGCGCTGGGTGTGGCCCGGCTACCACTGGTTCACCTTCGGCAAGCACGTGCGCGCGCTCGAGCGGAACGGCTTCGAGGTACACAGGGCGGTGAATCTCTCCCCGCACTACGCCAAGACCACCGCCGCCTGGTACGAACGCATGATGGCGCGGCGTGACGACGTCTCGGGCTTGCTCGGCGAACCGACCTTCCGCGCCTGGCGGCTCTACCTGGCCGGCACGTCGGGCAACTTTCAGAACAAGGGAATCCACGTCTACCGCATGTACTGCGAAGCCGTCTAGCGCCGTGCCACGACGATCCCCGCGTCGAGCCTAGGAAGAACTCTGCCTTCCATGATGGGGGTCAACCCCGCCGCCTGAGTTTCAGGCATACGTTCCCCGTCTCGAGCCGTGTGGCCTGCGTCTCGTCATCTCGCGATCCCACACGGCAATGCGTCCGGCCGGGAGCCAGGGGCTCCTAGCACGCTCTCGATCCCGGTAGGCTGCGCCTCGTGGTGGTCCAAGTCGTCAAACTCCCGGTGGTGTGTCGTTACCCACAAGGAGAGCGGGCCCGGCCCGCCACCTCAACTCTACGCCCACATGCGGCGGCTCTTACAGAAGGGGCGTTGCACTAGTTGGCGCCCCGGGAGGGACTCGAACCCCCGACCCGCGGATTAGAAATCCGCTGCTCTATCCAACTGAGCTACCGGGGCGCGCGGAAGCGGCGGAAAACTAGCAGTCGCGCGCGCGGCCACGACGAGCAGCGCTGAATTGACACCCCCTCCCCACCCCCTTAGCTTGCCCGACCCGCGGTGGGCGTAGCTCAGTTGGTTAGAGCGCCGGGTTGTGGCCTCGGAGGTCGGGGGTTCAAGTCCCCTCGCTCACCCCATCGAACCTCAGCGTAATCGCGATCT
>Ga0316604_10003780_pt1 | contig 10457 bp, 8 predicted proteins | sample OWC_soil_day20_C_FD_207650 | JGI IMG/M metagenome (GOLD analysis project Ga0316604, IMG submission 207650) | Wetland soil microbial communities from Old Woman Creek delta, Ohio, United States - OWC_soil_day20_CT | ecosystem: Environmental > Terrestrial > Soil > Wetlands | place: USA: Ohio...
ATCCCCGGGAACTGAAGATACTAGCAATAGATCATTCTCTCCCCCATTAGGCCGCATGGCCTATTTTTTTTTATACCTGCTAAACCATTTTAAACAAATCTTTACATATTCATCAAATTTCACAAGGAAAAAAGCGAATCTCAGAGAAGGTTTATGTAAAAACCGTGTACATTGACAGTACCTATACATATATATCATAGATCAAATTCATTATTACGAGGCAATTATGAACGATTGTTTTTTTGAAGTAAATGATAATAAAGTAAGTCTTAACAACAAAAAAATCGTATACGAATTAAACCCCGGTCCCATCTTAGTAAGTCGGTTGGATCGTGAAGGCAAACTGGTACAGATAAGTTATAATGACCCAAGTACCGGCATGGCAACACAAAATATCCTTGGTAAGAACCTTACTTTCTTTCGCCTTGAATTGCAGAATTATAAGAAATGTAAATACCATTTACAACACGCTTTTGCCAATGCCCAAAAGGAAGTATTTCAGCTAAATGTTGGAATACGGCAATACCACATTTCCTTGCTTCCTGAGGAGAAAAGCAGCAACACGGAACTGGAATTTGTACTTGCCATAGTGTGTGATATGACTAAAGAACAAAAGGCACTCGATCAATTAATAATCCATGAAGATAAATTAAGTACGAGTCAGCATAATTTAGAGATGGCCCAGAAAATTGCTAAACTGGGTTATTTTGAATGGGATAGTAGCCATGGTATCCTGTATTGCTCAGATCAACAATATAAAAATTTTGGTTATACACCGCAAAAAACTACACCAACAGTAGACCTTTTTTCCAGGCGGATTCATCCTGATGATAGTGCGCTCGTAAAATCAACAGTAGCCGCAATCCAAAACGCAGAATGTTCGGAATTGGAATTCAGAGTTCTAAAGAATGATGATTCTGTTGGCTGGGTCTATGCCCGCCTTAACGCAATTACAAACCAACAGGGGCACTTAACCAAAGTATTAGGAGTAACCCAGGATATTACGAAAAAAAAACAGGCAGAAAACCGCATCACTAAGGCAGAAAAAGACTTGATTTTCATTAATCATGTTAACACGCGCAGTAATTATCTGAATCGCTTACTGGTAAATGATTATCCAGTGGAATATACAAGCAAAGCTCTCAGTGAGTTTGGCCTCGAAAGCCATGTGGTATATTGTTGCTTTGTGATTCAATTGGCTGACAGTATGGGAAATGCAGGTAAGACCGATACTTGTGAAGATGATACAGCAGAGATAAAACAACAGGTTCTCATCTGGCTTGCAGACAAAGGGCATGATAAAATATGGAACTTAAACAATAAGATCATTCTCTTAGTATCGTTAGCAGACGAAGCGATTAGCACCAAGCAATATCAACTGAACTTCTCTCATCAACTGACTCACGACATTAAAAAAAACTTTCCTGCTCTCCGTATAATAATTGGTATATCAGGTTCATCCAGCATTCCCCTCAATATTAAGGATGTATATGAAAAGGCTAATCGCGCATCTATTGTCGCGAGCGCAGATTGTCGCCCACAGATAGTTCACTTTGACGATATTGGGCTTTACGAAATCGCTTTTCAACTGATAAAAGATAAAAATATTGTCACTTTAGCAGCCAGCACGATCGGACGGCTTGTGGAATATGACCAGCTTCGCGAAGGTAATTTATTGTTAACATTAAAATACATTTTGGAAGGCGATAGCTTGAAAGTCGTCGCCAAAAAGCTCTATATTCATCCCAATACCGCAATATGGCGAAAACATCGCATAGAAGAATTGCTACAAATGTCATTAGACAAAATGGAATCCAAGGTAACACTTATGTTACATTTAAAAATTTGGGAACTGCAACATAAAACAGCTTTAGAAAAGAAATAGTCGTCGTCATTGCTTTTTACGCAATGACTATACTTTCGGATACTATAAAAATGGGAGCAGCTATTGTTATAATGAACCAATAGCTGCTCCCATTTTTTAGTATCTGACCCAATAGTATATTTATGTTGTTTGCCTTACAATTATAAATCAAGTAGAACTTTGACGCATTTTATTATAGCAGGGATTTGGGGGAGGGTGATGATCCACTGATTATATGGCATCAAATCGCAGAGACTGCAAATGTTTCCAAAGTATAACGAAACGCTGAACATAGTATCATCAACCTTTAAAACAGTCCGGATATTTGATGAAGTTCCGATCGCCGAATGCAAAGAATTAGCTGAGAATTACATCGAACTTATGATTGATATTGAAGGTGTTCTTGATAACCTTTACCGGCTTCAGACACACCATGAGCATACCTTTATCCACTCGCTTCATGTAGCCATACTTACCGGACTCCTGGGAAAATGGACAGGCTTTACAGGCACAATGCTAAAAAACTTTATCTTATCCGGGCTATTGCATGATATCGGGAAAGTGCTTGTACCCCGGGGAATACTTGATAAGCCAGGACCGCTCACTACGGAAGAAATCGACATGATCAAGCTGCATTCAGAACAAGGCTATCATTTGTTAAGCACTTGTTACGATGTTTCGGAAGAAGTGAAATTAGGGGTCCTGCAACATCATGAAAGAGAAGATGGCAGCGGCTATCCATTTGGTTTAAAAGAAAAGGATTTGAACATTTGCGCTAAGTTTGTGGCCATTGCAGATATCTATAGCGCAATGACCACAGAGCGGACGTATCGAAAAAAAATGCCGCCGTTTACTGCTATCAATATAATGCTTAATCAAATGTATGGCAAGCTTGACTCGATCATTTGCTTAACGCTTGCAGCCAAACTCCAAAATGATATAAATCCTATCACTAAACAGCAGGAGGAATAATTATGATTCAGCAAGGATCTCAAAACACAGCCACTAGTTATGAAATAAATTTGGCCACCCTCAAGCTAACCGATGTAATCGATATTGATTTTCTCCAAAAATTTCAGGATGATTTTGCCAAAGGCGTTGGTGTGGCCAGCGTCACAGTTGACCAGGATGGCAAGCCAGTGACAAATCCCAGTATGTATACAAGATTCTGTATAGACTATACCCATTCGACCGAATGTGGCGACAAGCGTTGTGCAGAATCACATCGCAAAGGCGGCGAAGAAGCCGTACGCACCGGTAAGCCTTTTGTGTTCGAATGCCATGCAGGGTTGATTGACTTTGCTGCGCCAATAATAATCGAAGGAAAATTACTAGGAACAATCTTAGGCGGCCAAGTTCTCACGTCAAATCCTGACGAACAAAAATACAGAAGAATCGCTGGCGAAATCGGTGTAGACGCCGACGGCTATGTCGCTGCTGCCAAGGAAGTACGCATCCTGTCAAGAGAAAGCATCGAATCAGCTGCCAATGTACTTTTCGCGGTTGCTACCAATATGTCCAAGAATGCTTTTCAGCATCGAAAACTAAAAGCGGTAGCCATGGTATTAGATGACAGCCTCCATCAAATTTCGGCTACTATGGAGGAATTAGCTGCCTCTGCCGGTACAGTAAGTGATAATCAGACAAATTTGAATTCCGAAATTGGCAATGTAAGTTCCGTTACCGGCGAAATTAATAGTGTTATGGATTTAATCAAAGAAATCGCCGACGAAACCCGCCTCCTGGGCTTAAATGCAGCCATTGAAGCCGCCAGAGCGGGGGAAGCCGGTCTGGGCTTTGGCGTAGTGGCGCAGGAGATTAGAAAGCTATCCGGAGACTCAAAAGCAACAGTGGGTAAAATTAAAGAATTTACCACCATAATTAGAAATTCTGTTGACCGAACCGTTGCTATGGGCAACGAAACTGCATTAACTGTTGAACAACAAGCAGCAGCTATTCAGGAGATTACCGCCAGCGTTGAGGAGATTACTAGTATCACCGAGCAACTAACTGCTTTGGCCAATGAGACCTGATCGAGTAAGAAAGGAGGACAACGCTTATGGCACGCATCCAGCTAGTCATTTTTGAAATTGATGGCAGTGAATACGGCATTGACGCCTTAACTGTTAATGGCATTTTACGCGCTCAAAAATACAAAATACAAAAAATCCCTGGACTTCCCCGCGAAATAGAAGGTATGATCAATCTCCGCGGACATGTAAACTACATCTTCAACTTACGAAACAAATTCGGGTTGACGGAAATGACCGATGCCGAAGACAGCAAATTTATCATGTTGCATATTAATGGCCAGGTTATCGGTTGTATTGCCGACGAAGTAACAGATATTGTGCATTTTAACGAAGAGGATTTACAAGCAGCGCCCACTCTGTCGAGCAGTCTAAGTGTAAGCTATGTAAAAGGAATCGGCAAAGTAGATGAGCGCATGATTATTATTCTCGATCCTGTACAATTGCTATCCACAGCAGAATCTTCAGATCTGGAAACTCCGCTAGTAAAGCTTTCTGATTTAGCCATTCCCTCTTAAATGGCCACCATTAGATAACTAAAGTCATTGTCCTGTTACCAACAGGCTACCTGATGATATTTATCCTCGATAAGCATCGATAAAAGCATTGGGTCAATATTACCACCACTGATGACTGCCGCTACTTTTTGCATCGGCAGCTTGATCTTATCCGCTAACAGGGCCGCAATTCCAACAACACCGGCCCCTTCAGTCATTATTTTGCCACGCTCTAGCATGAACAAAATTCCAGCAATAATCTCTTCCTCAGTAACTAAGATAACTTCATCAACATACTTTTGTGTATAATCGAAAGTAATATCGCCTGGCTGTTTGACAGCAATACCGTCGGCAATGGTACTGACAGACGTCAGACAGGAGCGCGCTCCGCAGGCTAACGATTGGGCCATAGAGGGTGCACCTGCCGCTTGTACGCCAATTACCTTAATTTTAGGATTATGTTCTTTGGCTGCTACAGCCAGACCGGCAATCAAACCGCCTCCGCCAATAGGTGCTATGATAGCATCCACATCAAACATCTGAGACATGATTTCCAACGCAATTGTTCCCTGACCGGCAATAATAGCTTGATCATCAAAGGCATGGATAAATGTTCTGTTTTGCTCGGCTTGCAAAATTCGAGCATGTTGGTAGGCCTCATCATAGTTTTGACCATGCAGCACTACATTGGCACCATAAGCCTTGGTAGCCCGTACCTTGGCTATCGGTGCTTTTTCTGGCATAACGACAATTGCAGGGACATTGCAAGCCTTAGCTGCCCAGGCTACGCCTTGAGCATGGTTACCGGCTGAAGCCGTTATTACCCCACAAGCCATCTCTTCCGGACGCAAACTGAATATCTTATTGACAGCTCCCCGGATTTTGAAAGAACCTGTTTTTTGCATATTTTCCAATTTTAAGTGAACCTGACAATTGGCTATTTCACTTAAAGTACGGGAATGCTGCAGCGGGGTCTGATGAACAAAGGGGGTAATTCGCTGCCAGGCCTCTTTAATTTTAACCAAGTTTAGCTCATGAACATCCATATCAAATTACCTCCTTTAATAAGATAAGACTTGCTTGTGCCAAGTCCCTTAGGACGCCGGCAGAAGCCTTAGTCGTTCAATCCAGGGAAAGTTAACCTTTCCATCTGGAAAATTAAAAAACCTCCGTCCCCTTACATAAAGGGACGGAGGTTAATCCGCGATACCACCCTAATTATTACAGTCCTTACATAAAGACTGCAATCTCTCATTAAAGTACGGAGCAAAGCTCGATACCCCAGCGCAGTAACGGGCACTGTTACCCTTAACGGGTCCCGGCAAGGCTTACTAATGTTCAGCCTGCAACTCACAGATGATTTTCAGTCATATCAGATAGTTACTGGCTCACACCAAACCCAGCTCGCTGAAAGTATCCTTACTATGCCTACTCTTCTGATCATCGTATTTGATTCAATATTATTGATAATTATTATATCAATAAGCTTGCCTGCTGTCAAGAGGCTGCGCAGCTTACTTACTAGTAAGCTTTTTTAGAACATCTGCCGTGATGTCAACCCCGCCATCAATAACAATGTTTTTTCCCAACACCACCGACAAGCCCTTATTGGCTCTCACTTCCTTGATCGCATTGGCAATTTTTTCAGAAATAGATTTGAGCAGTTCCTGACGTTTCTGCGCTAGCTGCTGATCTAGCTGCAAAGCAAGATCCCGTTTTTCCTTGTCGCCCAAACCGGTTGACTTGGTCTCAAAGTCCTTTTTCGCCTGCTCCTGCATTGCCTTAAGCTCTTCATTGGCCTTGGGTGTGTCCGGATGGTTGTCAATCAGATATGAAAAGTCAACGACCCCCACAGAAGAAGCGGGCGCAGGTGCCGCTTGCACCAAATTTACGCCAAATGCGATTGTTAACAGGCATGTAATCAGCAAAGCGATGCAAAACTTTTTCTTTTGTACAAACATTGGTATTACCTCCTTCCTATTTACTATCTCACTAACTTCTTGCCTTTCAGCCAAAATTCCTGCCATTAACCCAAAATTTGTCAGGAAAATTCGATGCTGATACCTGGTAATCAATGATTATAAAACCCTGCAGGATTACACCCTGCAGGGTTTTATATATAACTTATTTAACTCAGCAGACAAAGCCCTTACAAATCCATAATAATTGGCAAGATCATCGGCCTACGTCCGGTTTTAGCAAATAAATACTTAGCCAAGGCTTCCCGAATGCCATTCTTCAGCGGAGCCCATTCAGTTACTGGCTGATTTTCAAAACGTTCTAATACGTTCTTTACTATATTACGCGACTCATCAATGAGTACTTCCGAGTCTCTGACATAGACAAATCCTCGCGAAACAATATCAGGACCATCCAGAACGCAGCCACGGCTTTTGTCAAGCGTAACCACAACAATCAATACACCGTCCTGAGATAACTGCCGCCTGTCCCGGATAACAATATTGCCGACATCTCCGACACCTAAACCATCAACAAAGATTTTGCCAGCAGTTACTTTACCAGCAAACCGTCCTGTCTCAGCAGTAAACTCCAAAACCTGTCCATTCTCGCCGATAAAAATGTTTTCCTTGGGTATACCTGTTTCTTGTGCCAGTTTACCATGTTGTCTAAGCATTCGGTGCTCACCGTGAACAGGAATGAAGTACTTCGGACTAACCAGATTCAATATAAGCTTAAGCTCTTCCTGACTGCCATGTCCGGAAACATGGATGCCTGAGGAGCGTTCATACACAACATGAACACCAGAACGCATTAAGGCATCAATAGTACGGCCAACAGAGCGTTCATTGCCTGGTATTGGGTTGGCTGCGATTAACACAGTATCTCCTGGAGCTAGTTGCAGACTGCGGTGACTTTTCGAAGCCAAACGACTGAGCGCAGCCATGGGTTCACCCTGGCTACCGGTTGTTAAGATCAGCATTTGGTTGTCCGGATAGCGGCTGATCTCATCAACGCCAATCAAGACTCCTTCTGGTATGTCCATATAACCAAGCTCGTTAGCCTTATTTACTACTGTCACCATGCTCCGTCCCAACAATGCCACTTTACGCCCATAGTTACAAGCCGCGTTAATGGCCTGTTGCAGTCTGGATACATTAGAAGCAAAGGTGGTTAAGATAATACGCCCCCTGGCTGTGCGAAAATGCTCATCAAGACTCACTGTTACAGTACGTTCTGATTTGGTATAGCCTGGCCGTTCGGCGTTGGTGCTGTCCGAAAGCAGTACCAGTACTCCTTGATTGCCCAATTCGGCGAATTTATGGATATCAATCATCTTGCCATCAACCGGGGTCTGATCAATTTTGAAGTCTCCGGTATGAACAACTGTACCCACCGGCGTTTTCAAGTAAATCCCCAGTGCATCAGCAATCGAATGGTTAACCCGGATAAAGCCAACCTCAAATGCCCCCAGGGTAATAGAATCACCAGGAGCCACAGGAATTAGTTTGGTGGTTGATACATCATATTCTTTTAACCGCCCCTCCACCAAACCTAACGTAAGTCGCGAACCGTACACAGGTACATCAATGTGACGCAGCAGATAAAACAATGAGCCAATATGATCCTCATGACCATGAGTTAAGACAACCGCTCTGATTTTGTCTTTGTTTTCAATAATGTAGGAGATATCTGGTATGACTAAATCAATGCCCAGCATATCCTCCTCAGGAAAAGCCAAACCAGAGTCAAGAATAATCATGTCCTCGCCACAGCGAAACACCGTCATATTCTTACCAATCTCACCAAGTCCCCCAAGTGGTATAATTAAAAGTTTATCATTCTTACTCACTAGAACCTCCAGTTATATAATATTCACTAATTATTCACTCATCCGTCCAACTATCCTTAAACGTAACGCCGTCCCTAACTAGTGCTTTAATTATATACAACTGTCAAGTGATTTGCAAATTAGGAACAAAAAAATTAGGACCTGCGGGCTCCTTTAGCTTGGATACGAGTCAAGTCTCCCGTCTCTATAGGCGGCGTTAATTCAGGTGGAGTAGACTCTCCACCTGAATCCCAATGTTTCAGCTATGCTGAAACGAGTTCACTTTCTCATGTAATTGAACCTTCTGTAAAAGAAACCACCCGTAACTGGTTTCGCCCTGCTTTCTTGGCTTGATAAAGGGCCTGGTCTGCCGCAATAATCAGTTTATCATGTGTAAAAATATCTGACGGTATACAAACCGCAATACCAAGACTTACCGTAACAATTTGACTGCTTACAGATGTTACATTACGAATGCCTAGTTCTCTGACTCTAACCAAAATCTGTTTCCCCAGTTTCGCAGCATCCTGCTGATCAGTATTGGGCAAAATTATCGCAAACTCTTCCCCGCCATAACGCGCTGCCAGATCTGTCGCCTGCTTGCTAAGTCCCTGCAGAACTCCGGCAATCCGTTTCAGGCATTGATCGCCAACAACATGGCCGTACGTATCATTATAATGTTTAAACAAGTCAACATCCAACATAATTAATGCCAACGGCAGCTGTTCTCGGCTGGCTCGCTGCCATTCCCGCTCCAAACATTCATCAAAACAGCGGCGGTTGGCAATACCGGTCAACCCGTCTTGCATTGAAATCCTGTACAATTTTTCATTTAACAATCTTAACTCCTGCGTTCTTTCCTTTACTTTCAACTCCAATTCATCACGCGCTTGGCGCAATATTCTCTCAGCCATTTTACGTTCAGTAATATCTTCCGCAACACTATCAATCCAGAACATTTCTCTTTTGGCATCAAAATGTTTGATTGCGGTCACAGAGCACCATATTACAGTTCCATCTTTTTTATTTAACATGATTTCTCTATTTTTCACCGCTCCCTGCTGGTTAATTTCTTTAAGCAGCAGATTAAAACTTTCCTGGTCGGAAAAATAGGTTGCCGCGGACGTTTTTAATAATTCCTCTGCAGAAGGGAAGCCGAGCATTCTCGCTAGGGCTGGATTGACATATTCCATGAAAGAGTTGTCATTACCAGTCTTGCGATATACCCCAACATTAATATTTTCCACCAGCGAGCGATATTTTTCCTCACTGTCACGCAGTTCTGCTCCACTGGCTTTTAGTTGGGCTACCATATTATTAAATGTCATGGCTAACTGGCCAAGCTCATCCCTGGTTGTAATCTTAACCAATGCATCCATGTCACCGATGGCTAGGCGGTCAGTAACTGTTGCTATGTTGATAATACGTTTTGTCATTATACCCGCAATAATAATACTTATCAGTGAAGCAAATAAAGCAGCTACCATGCTCATGATGATTCCCGTCCACTTAACGTGATTTACAATACTCTCAGCAACATGCCGAGCTGCATCCCCATTATGGTCAAGGAGAACGCTGGTCAACATTTTCTCGCCATTATAACCAATTATTGCAGTTGTTACTAACAAGGGAATCACCGTCATACCAACTAGGCAAATGTTGAGCTTTGCTCGCAAGCTCAGCTCAAGCCACAGGTTTACAACCTTATCCACGAGGGTTGCAACTAACACTGGACTCCCCCCTACTTTTTACTCCACTAATGCGCGTTTAAAAATATCATACTATTCAGTTTTTGTTATTCGTTGTAAACTCAATAGTATGACCCATCTGTTTTCTTGCCAATATACGCTATCTCGCGAAGAATACTCCGCTGCCTGCATCTATATTTTTAGCTAATAAAATTCGACATTTTCTTGCAATATCCTTCACTTTTTTTGCAATATATAACTAATTAAAACAAGGGGCAGTCCACATTGGTTTTTTCACCTTATGGACTGCCCCTTGTTCAATTACTTCATTCTCTTCGGCCCCACACTGGTTTCATGGGTCATTAATTACCTTGGTTGCGGTTCTCTGATACTATATCCTTAGAATCTAGGCTAAGAACGGGAAAGTTCCAGCCATATTTAATACAACAAAGTCTAAGGCCTGTCGTGATACAAAAACAAAGATACAATGGTAGATTGCCAACATAATACGTTTGGGCATAATAGAAAACCATAGCTCCCACGATGGTAGTGATCGCATAGACCTCCTGGCGAAACACATAAGGAATT
>Ga0316604_10003781_pt1 | contig 10452 bp, 6 predicted proteins | sample OWC_soil_day20_C_FD_207650 | JGI IMG/M metagenome (GOLD analysis project Ga0316604, IMG submission 207650) | Wetland soil microbial communities from Old Woman Creek delta, Ohio, United States - OWC_soil_day20_CT | ecosystem: Environmental > Terrestrial > Soil > Wetlands | place: USA: Ohio...
CACCTTCATCGTAGCAGGTTTATTTCATTATTTCAATTAAAAATGAAATACTCTGTTTGCTTTTTCACACCAACTTCATTTTCACGATACCAATATTCCTCGCACAGTGAAGAACCACCGGCGAACAAAGCAAAACCCGCCGCAACTAGCAGACGGGTTGTTGGTAATTCATCGTTTTCGCATAACGCCAATTTGATCGATTTCACGCAGCCTTCTTACTGCATGGAGTGGAACGAATCATGCGAGAAATCCGTCGCAGAACCAGAGTGAGCGGAAGTTTTCCAGACGGGAAATCTGCTCTGATGTTGGTAGGCGCCAGGCAGAGACCATATCCGAAGCTATCTGAAACCCACGCGGGAGCCCATCCACAAATGTGCGCAAAACTTTTGACCCTACCCGTTCAGAAAACGACTAAAACTAATCTTTAAAGTTCATCAAAGGAATGACTAAGGGTGGCATATTAGCTTCAACTGTAATAAGCGTTATCAAGGGTCTTACATAACTGAAAAGAATCGCCGGTGCATTTTGCTTTAGCATGGTATCAAGTAGTACAGCATTTTTTTCTAACTCATCATCCCAATTGAAGTACCCTTCGATTTCAATTTTTATCTGAAAAGGCACTTTGCTCAATTCTTGCAAAGTAAATATTCCGATTTTCAGCACTACAATTGCTTTCTGCGCATGTTCCTCAGTCCCTTTAATAATACGGATGTTATTATCAAATTCAAGAGCCAACTCTTCATCAAATTTGTACTCTTTATTTGTTTCGAGTGAAAAGCTATTAAGTTTGGGTTTACCGGTCAATTGAAAATTGCTTTCTTTCAAAACACTCGCCTCCCATGCTATGCTGCACAAACAAGTCCTTGTTGAACTATGCTTGAGTTGGTACCATATCGAATATCACCAACCATTTTTGTGCTATACATATGGTTAGGAAGAACACTAGTGCTTACATTTGCAGCGGAAAAGCTATATTTTTCGAAATTGTAACTAGGGGTTGAAAAAGTACAAATATAAGGAGACCTTTTCTTGCTTAACAATTTCAACGCCACTTTGTAATAATGAGCATACTTCGTCCTAATCTTATTCTTTGCATGTTCCAACATTTCCAAGAACCATTGGGGATCAGCATCAATTTTCCGAAGAATATTATCATGCGCACGATCTTGAATTTGCTGGGTTTCGTACCGTGCTATTGTAGCTTGACCACAACCCAATACTTCAGCAAAATCTTTTTGCCCAATATCATACTTTTCTCTTATTGATCTAATTTCAAGTGAAGTCAACAACCCAACCTTACTTCTATAAGCATCTTTTTGAGCTAAGCTATTGGTTCTCATCATTTCTTCTGTTTCCGAATACTCTTCTGTATTAGAGCAATACTCATAAACCGCAATAAAAGTTACTTTTTCGCCCTTAAAAGTACCACTTTCTTCAACCTCAACAATTTCAACCTCATGGTCTTCCATGCAGGAGGCGCACTGCTTCATTTCTTTTTTTAATAGCTTCATTTTACTCACCCATTCTTTCTATATGGAAAATTTGCTGCATCGAATGGATATTCAGCGTAGTGAAACGAATTTCGTATCTTTTACTGTTTCTATATAGTTTTCAGCAGTTAATGTCAACAATTCACGCTTTAAAGCATCTACAGGATCTTCATCAGGAAACAAGTCAGCAACCGTAAAGCGGTTTGTAAATCTTTCATCCCGCTGATCATCCACAATTCTAGTTGCCTGAAATCGCAACTTAGCATATCCGCTGTTTAGCGAATCCGCTAGATGCTGCAGATAAGCATCAACTTCAGGTTTGGCTTCTCTTCGTTTTCCTTCATTGTGGCTGCTTGTCATCAGTATAACACTCCTGCAAAACACGGTCAACGATTTCAGTATCATTTGATACCAATACTCTCGTTCACAATTTTGTCCACATAGAGTATTATCTCATCATTTGAAACCGTCAACAACTTGTCTAGCTTATTTGCTTTTTATTACTAAGTCCAGTTCATCATAAATAGTCGTTCTAAGTCACTCCGAGTTCCTATCTATTGTCATCAAGAACTATGGTACCGTCAAGTTTCATTTATCAAGATCAACGCTACCTCTTTCAACGCTCGCCCATGCAAGCGATAAATCCAGCGCAGGTCATAGCCCATCTTCAAGGCTATATCTTCCCACCCATTATTCCCGAGATAGCGGAGTTCCATCAAAATGCGGCGCGGAGGCTTCGCAGTCAGCCGACCGATGAGTTCGATCGCTTTTCCTTTTGCACCTGTAGCAGAATAGTCTTTTGAACAGCGGGCAAATTGACCGGTATTTTCTACTATCGTGTCGACTTCTGCGTGTCCTTATCAAGGCAATCCTAGAAAATGTTTGATTGCGAATTGCGCGTATTAATGTGTTTTTTTATAAATTTATAATGATTTACATGTAAAAATATTGGATTATGTGTAGTATGCTTGCTATAATAATTTTGTGCAATTCTTGCAATTTTGCTTAGTCGTTGCATAACGTCTGACAGGCTTGGATCAATCAAAAGTCTGCATGCATCTGTATCTGCATAGAAAATACGACTTATTGCCTTCGATTTTTCAGCCGCAAATCGCTATGACAGGAGGCTCTTTCAGATGAGCAATGATCAAAATATAGAAAAATGGTTATCAATGGGCACGATCACCGATTACCTCGATGTAAGCCGCGAGACAGTATTGCAATGGATAAATAACCGCAAAATGCCGGCTCATAAGGTTGGTCGCCTCTGGAAATTTAAAATTTCTGAAGTAGACGAATGGATTCGTTCTGGCGGCGCGGCTGACAAAGATTGATTGAGGTTAACAATTCTTTTGAAAAGGGTTTAACGATTGCAAACACTCGAATGATACTGATTGCACAATCAGCGAAAGAGTTCGTGCCGGCCTGGTGGAAGTAGACTGTTGAAGAAGAAGGACTATCTTCCTAATAAACAAACCCAAGCTGTATAACTGTTGATAAGCAGGCAAAAAACTCGCCGATGTTTGACGGCGAGTTTAGGAGGATTTTTGCTATGATTGATTTTTCTAAGTTGGGCACAAAAGCAACCCTATCAAGTATCGAGCCGCGTGACATATTCATGTCATTACCGACAAAAGACAAGAGCTATGAGTACCCTCGTGATGTTCAGAGCGAGGTTTGGAAACGATGGTTCGCTAACCGAGATCAAAAAAATACAATCATTAAAATGAATACTGGTAGTGGAAAAACCGTTGTTGGTCTTACAATACTCAAAAGCTGCATAGACGAGGGAAAGGGGCCTGCGGTTTACGTTGTTCCTGACAATTATCTTGTACAGCAGGTATGTTCAGAAGCTGGAAAACTGGGCATAAAAGTAGTTCAAGATGAAAATGACTACGATTTTATGAGAAAGCAAGCTATTCTGGTAATCAACATACATAAGCTCGTTAACGGTAAAAGTGTCTTCGGAATGCGTTCTTCTAACAATATTAGCATCGGAAGCATTCTAATAGATGACGTTCACGCCTGTTTGGACACAATAGATACGCAATTTTCGATCAGTATTCCTGTCGCCGATGCGGCTTATGATGCGATAGTGGCAGTTTTTGAAACAGCATTAAAGTCATATTCTGATCAGCAATATCAGAAAATCGTTGAACAACAGGACCCAAGCTCGAATATGCTTATTCCTTTTTGGGCTTGGCAGCGTAAGATTAACGAAGTTCGAACCGTTTTGCATCAGCACTCAGATAAAGATTTCATCAAATTTCATCTTCCGCTTATCGAAGGTTGTTTAGAAACATGTAATTGTGTAATTTCTGCTCGCCAAGCGGAGATAACACCGAAATGTACTCCTATTGCTAAAATATCCAGTTTTGAACAAGCTGAACGCCGAATTTTTATGAGTGCAACATTAGCCGATGACAGCGTTTTCGTTACTGCCATGGGCTTGAGGCCTAACGAAATAGCTAATATCATTACCCCTGAAAAAGCTAATGACCTTGGTGACAGACTTCTGATTTTTCCACAAGTAATAAATAAAAACATAACGGATACAGCGATAAAAATAAAGTTAAAACGGCTTTCAATCCAGTACAACGTTGTTATCATCGTTCCCTCTCGGCTACGCGCATCCTTTTGGAGTGATGCGGCTGATTTAATCTTGGATTTTCAAAACATCACTAGCGGCGTGAGTAGGCTAAAAAACGAACACGTTGGCATGGCGATATTAATCAACAAATATGATGGTATTGATTTGCCAGATGATGCCTGTCGAATTCTTGTTATTGATGGACTACCCAACATGCGAAGCGAATATGACTCCTTTGTTCAAAGCGTAAATCCTAGTAGCAAAAGGCTCTTGAGCGAGCAAATACAGAAAGTTGAACAAGGAATGGGGAGGGGAGTTCGTTCTAACAACGATTACTGTGTTGCCATTTTAATGGGTAAAGGGTTGAGCGATATTATTATCCGTACTGATGGATATAAATTCTTCAGCAAAGCAACTCAGATGCAATTTGAACTTTCGCAACAACTCTGGGATCAACTGAGGGTTGGTAATAGTAATCCTGACATTGATGTCATATTTTCTTTGGCGAATTATTCATTAAATTTACCACGAAATGTTGATTGGATAAAAGCCAGCAAAGATTCCTTGTCAACAGTAACGTATGAAACGACCCCACACATTGATGAAGTCTCGATGGCTTTGCGAGAAGCCTTTGAAAAAACTGAAGAACGCCGATACAGAGAGGCTGCAAAAGCTATCGAAGAAGTAAAAAATAAAGTTTCTGACAAAAAAACAAAGGGCTTTTTGATGCAAATCATCGCCGAATACATAAACTTTGTAAATAATGAGGAAGCACAACAAATCCTCTTATCTGCAATGCAATATAATAAAGGAATCATTCGTCCACTGTCAGGTATCCAACATGAACGGCTTGTTAGTAAACCCGACACGCAAGCGCAAGCGCTAGTTGACTATATTAACGAAAATGCGCTTAAGCCAAACGGTTATGTTTTGAAAATAAATGCTTTACTGGAAGTTTTAGATTTCTCCCAAGATACTGCAAACCGTTTTGAAGAGGCCTTAAAGGACATCTCATTTATGCTGGGGTTTGTGTCTTCTCGACCTGAATTTGAGCGTGGCAAGGGACCCGATAACCTCTGGGCAATAGGAAACAACTCATATCTTGTGATTGAATGCAAAAACGGAACAATCACAGATACCATAAAAAAACATGATTGCAACCAACTTAACGGTTCTATTGTTTGGTTTAATAACGAATATTTGGGAAACGGCTTTACTTGCTTTCCAATAATGATTCACAACAGTAATGTGTTTGAACACGCATGTTCACCAGACGCAAATATTCGAATTATCACGCCAAAGCACCTTGCTGAATTCAGATGCAAGGTTGCTGCTTTTGCTGAAAGTCTGGTTGATACAAGTGCTTATAGAAATACCGCACAAACACAACGCCTGCTGACACAGTTTAAGCTGCTAGGAAATATGCTCGTAAATGAATTAACGACTGGGTTTAGAGTAAAATAAATAATTGGCACTTTCAAAACATCTTGATTAACTTTGCGCCTCTGCCGAAGTGAAATATTCATTCGCTGGCGATGTGGATTTTTTTGAGACCCTCGATGATAACCTCGATGTTTTCTATCCCGTAACCCAAGCCAATAGTTCAATCAATTTGAACGCACTGCGCGTAGCGTCATGCTTATAATCTGTAGTGGAGGTGGTCAAGGAATGCTAATGCTTAAGTTCGATGAGTTTGTTCGTTCATTAAAACAGAATAAAGATACGACTCACTCATTACTTTTAGGTGCTGGAGCTTCTATTGAGTCTGGCATTCCTTCCGCTATCGATTGTATATGGGATTGGAAACGAGAAATATTTCTCTCACAAAATCCCATATTGATTGAATCTTACAATAATATAAAAATTGACAATGTACGGATCTCTATACAGAAATGGTTTGATGATCAAGGGGTCTATCCATTGTTTAATTCAGCCGACGAGTATTCTTTTTTTGCTGAAAAGACATACCCCATTGAAGATGACCGTAGAAAATATTTTCAGCATTTAGTTGATGGTAAAACTCCAAGTATTGGATATCATCTGATTTCTATGTTAGCCGAGCAAGGATGGATAAAAACCGTTTGGACAACAAATTTTGACGGGTTAATGGTTAAAAGTGCGCATCAATATAACACCGTTCCTATAGAAATAACTTTAGAAACAGAAAAACGTATATACCGCAATGATTTTGAAAAAGAATTATTGTGTATAACCCTTCATGGCGATTATAAGTATGGCGCACTCAAAAACACGGCTTATGAATTGGATTCTCAAAGCGATATCTTCATTAATGCTTTAATACATGATCTATCAAAGAGAAATCTGATTGTTATTGGATACAGTGGGCGCGATAAATCTCTAATGAATGCGTTACAAAAGGCATATCAACAGCCCGGATCAGGTCGATTGTATTGGTGTGGCTATGGGGAAAATTACGATCCCGCTGTTGAATTTCTAATTCAAACAGTAAACGAAACTGGCAGAAACGCATTTTATATTCCTACCGACGGGTTTGATAAAACTATATTAAGTATTGCACGCCATAGTATGAGCGATAATCGCTCGTTTCTCCAAAAAATTGACAACTTAAAAAACACCCTGGGCGCAGTTACATCAGTTGGCACAAGCAAATTTAATGTAATCAATGGATCTAGAAATAAAATAATTAGCACCAATGTTTATCCGATTAGTTTTCCAACATCTTGTTATCAATTCGAAGTAAAGCTGGATGAATATGAGAAACCGTGGGATTACTGCAAATCGTTAACTGAACATGGTATTATCGCAGTACCCATGAAAGGAATCGTTTATGCTTGGGGAGAGAAACAAACGATTAATAATATTTGTTCGAAAAAGCTTTCAAGCGACATTCTAATCACGCCTTTCACCCGTGAAGCACTTATAAGCACCAACGTGTTCAAGGAAATGCTCATAAGAGCTCTAACTGAAATAGTTGGACGATCATGCCAGCTCTCACATAACAAAAATAAAATATGGGATACTACGCAAGAAGTAAAATTCAATATTGGTAATAAAGTAATTAAAGCGTATAAAGGCATTAAACTCTCCCTTCTGTTTGATTGGAAATACAAATATGTCACTTTCTCTCCAACATTTGTATACGAAGTTGAGATTAAATTGTCTCGAACCGAACACAAACAATTCTCGGACAATTTTAGTATGTTAATCAATAGCAGCAAACCAAACTTTATGGTTCACCAATACATAAACGAATGGGCTCTTCGCACATTGGGAACTGGTGTGCGCTCCACTTACCCCATTAATAGCAATAGTGGTTTTTCGTTCCAAATCGGTCATAATAGTGCCATATTGGGAGTCAATAGAAATATATCATTACCTTCATCAATCATTTTACCTAGCACAATCCAAGAAAACAGAATTGTATTTAATGGAATTGAATCTCGTGACCCTGAATTAATTTTTTTCAACTCTCAGACAAATAAAATGGTTACTGATTTTCACCCAATGCGCGGTTTGACCAATAACCATCCATTTGACTATTCGCTTAATGAAAAGGTTTTAAGATCTTCCATATCTTTAGGCGTGCTTTGTCCAGAAGCGCATACTGAAAAATTTTACCGTTTTATTAATCAACTAAATAGTAGACATAGTGTGAAGTACAATATTGATTACGTAATTCCATTTCCGGGTTTTTACAGTGCATATAAAACCGGTCTTGACCTGCCATTAACCAATAGTCGTAATTGGCTTTCCTATGAGACTAATAACAAAATAGATATTAAACAAGCGGCGCTTGACTTAGGTAATGTGGTTACCCAAAAACTCGACCAATTAAGTTCTGCTCAAATAGATGTAGCTATAATTTATATACCAAAGGAGTACGAGCCATTTACCGCTTATTCAGATGAGAATGGCAGATTTGATTTGCATGACTATGTAAAAGCCTATGCAATACAAAAAAATATAGCAACACAGTTTGTTCGCGAAAAAACATTAGAAAGCGACATGAATTGCCAAATTATGTGGGCGCTATCATTGGCGATCTACGTTAAATCATCGAGAGTACCTTGGACTATTTCTGGAATTGAAAAAGACACAGCCTTTGCAGGAATCGGATATAGCGTAAACAGTTCAGCGAATGGAGCTCATATAATTTTGGGTTGTAGCCATATCTATTCTTCAGATGGTCAAGGAATGAAGTACAAACTTTCAAAAATTAACGATGTAACTTTTGATAAAAGGCACAATCCATATCTTTCTGAAGAAGAAGCCTATCGGGTGGGTTTGAATATTAAAGAGCTTTTTTATAAATCATTTACCGATTTACCTAAAAGAGTGGTCATCCATAAAAGAACGCCTTTTAGGAACGAAGAAATCCAAGGGCTAACCGCATGCTTGCTAAGCACAGGGATTAGAGATATTGAGCTATTGGAAATTACATATGAAGACAATCTAAAATGTTTTGAGTACACAAGAAACTATGATATTGATGGTTTTCCAGTCCATAGGGGGCTTTGTTGTCCAATCAATGATACCACGATGTATTTATATACTCACGGCATTGCTCCATCTGTCAGGAATCCGAATTTCAAGTATATACAAGGAGGTAAGACTATTCCATTGCCATTAAAAATTACAAAGTATTATGGCAACGGCAGTGCCACACAAATTGCTACTGAAATATTAGGGCTATCAAAAATGAATTGGAATAGTTTTGGATTGTATTCCAAACTTCCTTGTACGATAGAATCTTCCAATGAAATAGCAAGGATAGGTTGGTTTCTATCACAGTATGAAGGTGCCGTTTACGATTATCGATTCTTCATGTAACATCGAAAAATTGATCAGGGATTCTAATAATTATTTACCTTTTACATCCTCCTTATACCTTTTCGCAAAACTCCTCTCACGCTTTCTTATAATCTTATTTCCGCGAAATAGTTCGACCCCCGGGGTCGCAAAAATCGCCTGAACCGAAGTCCACGCGAACATAAATCCAACCTATTCAAAATACCCCAATCACGCGAACCCTTATGATTCGCGCCTATTGCTTATCTATCACGGCCACGCACTCCACGTGATAGGTCTGCGGGAACATATCTACCGGTTGTATCTCGACAGTCTTATAACCCGTCTCCTCAAGTAATGCCAAATCGCGCGCCAAGGTCGCCGGGTTGCAGGACACGTACACCATCCGGGTCGGTCCCATTTCGGCTGCCGTTCTCAGCACGATTTCTTCACAACCGGCCCGTGGCGGATCGAGTACGATCACATCGGGCCGGATTCCTTTTTGCTGCAGTTCAACGATTTTTGCCGCCACATCGCCAGCGATGAATTGTACATTATGAATTTCGTTAGCGATCGCATTACGTTCGGCGTCTGCCACCGCCGCCGGAGAATATTCGATTCCATAAACCTGCGTCGAATGTTCCGCCAGAAATAGACTGATCGTTCCGGTGCCGCTGTAGAGATCAAATACTGTCTCGCCGCCGGTAAGTCCCGCAGCTTGCACAGCTTTTTCATACAGCACTTGCGTCTGCACGGCATTCACTTGAAAAAAGGATTCCGCCGAGATTTGAAAAGAAAATCGTCCGATACGGTCGTGTATCACGGGCGTTCCCCACAAAACCCGCGTTTCCCGTCCCAGAATCACATTCGTCCGAGCCGAATTGATATTTTGCTGAATGGAGGTCAATTCCGGCATAGCGTCCTTCAGCTGCTGGACCAGTTCCGCATTTCCCGGGAAATCCCGCGCCGCTGTCACCAGCACCGCCATCACTTCTCCTGTTGCGCTGCCAACTCGTCCCATGACATGCCGCAAGACTCCCTGCCCCGTTTTTTCATCATAAGGAGCCACACCGATTGCCGCCGCAATCCGTCGCACTTCTATCAATAGCCGGTCATTCAGTGAATGTTGGATCAGGCAGCTGTCCGTGGGTACGATTTCGTGACTTCCTGCGGCAAAACAGCCGGTGACGATTTTTTCTCCCATACGCCCAACCGGAAACTGCGCCTTATTCCGATACCTCCAAGGATCATCCATTCCCAGCACTGGTTTGATAGTTACATCCGTCAGCTTGCCGATTCGTTGCATCGCATCCTGTACAGATTGATACTTCGCTGCTAACTGTCCCGCATACGAGAGATGCTGCAACTGGCAACCGCCACACGCCTCATATACCGGGCAGAGTGGACTCACGCGCTGCGGATCGGAGGTTTCGACGCGAATGAGACGGCCTCGGGCAAAGTTAGCCCGCACCTCTTCGATCACGACTGTCACCATCTCTCCCGGCAAGGCATAGCGGACAAAGACGGTAAAGCCTTCGACCCGACCCACTCCTTCGCCTGAATGGCCCAGTCCGGTAATCGGAAAAGTATAAGTCCGGCCGA
>Ga0316604_10003782_pt1 | contig 10452 bp, 11 predicted proteins | sample OWC_soil_day20_C_FD_207650 | JGI IMG/M metagenome (GOLD analysis project Ga0316604, IMG submission 207650) | Wetland soil microbial communities from Old Woman Creek delta, Ohio, United States - OWC_soil_day20_CT | ecosystem: Environmental > Terrestrial > Soil > Wetlands | place: USA: Ohio...
TTCAACGCGTTCCGCAGCGCTATATTGCTCAATACCTGGGCATTGCACCTGAGAGCCTGAGCCGGATCAGAAAACGGCTAATTCCGGCTAAAAAACCTTAACCCGGATCATTATTTTTCACCTCCTACAGGCTATACATTTGCATAAAACAAATTGATATGCAAACAATACTAGGATCTGGTGGTGCTATTGGTACCCCACTGGCACGCGAACTGAAAGCCTATACAGATAAGATCCGCCTGGTAGCCCGGAAGCCGGTGCAGGTGAATGGGGATGATGAGCTGATTACAGCTGATCTGACAAATGCTGCGGATGTGGACCGTGCCGTAGCTGGTTCAGAGGTGGTGTACCTTACCGTAGGCCTGGAATACAATATTAAGGTATGGCGCCGCGACTGGCCAATAATCATGAAGAATGTGATCGATGCATGTATAAAGCACAATGCCCGTCTTGTATTTCTGGATAATGTGTACATGTATGGTAAGAATGAGATCCCCCATATGACAGAAAGCTCAACCATTGCACCACCCAGTAAAAAAGGCGAAGTGAGAGCAGCCTTGCACCATATGCTCCTGCAGGCAAAAGGATTGAAGATGGCGATTGCCAGAAGTGCGGATTTTTATGGCCCTGGTGTGAAGAATGGGATGCTCACGATTACCGTACAGGAGGAGTTTAAAAAAGGTAAAAGGGCTTACTGGCAGCTGGACGATACTAAAATTCATACGTTTACTTATACCCCGGATGCGGCTAAAGGCACTGCTATTATAGGAAATACCCCTGATGCCTTTGGTCAGGTGTGGCATTTACCTACTTCTTCCGAGAAAGTGACAGGAAAGGAGTTTATTGAAAGGATAGCAGGGATCATGCAGGTGCAACCTAAGTATTATATCCTTGCCAGGTGGATGATGGGATTAATGGGGCTCTTTGTGCCAATTGTGAAGGAAATAAAGGAAATGTCTTACCAGTACGACCGGGATTATATATTTGATAGCAGTAAATTTGAAAAGCGCTTCAATTTCAAGCCGACCACTTATGCAACAGGACTCACTGCAAGTGTAGCCAGCTAATATTCATTATTTCTTCTCTTTTAACTAATACCTGCTCTAATAATCGGCTAATATCCCAATTATATAAAGCCTTTGTTACCTTTGTTCTATAATTATTCGTTATGGACGTATACGATAGCAACATACTACGGCTGCTTATACAGAACTCCCGGATTACGGGTGCAGACATCGCCAGAAAAATTAATCTTTCTTTGCCGGCGGTGACAGAAAGACTGCGTAAACTTGACCGTTCAGGTGTTATTGATCGCTATACCATCAAGGTGAACAGGGAGCAATTGGGGTGGCGGCTTATGGCATTCATCCATGTATGGATTGACCATACAAAGAACCACCCTATAAAAGACCAGCTATTGGCTATGGAGGAAGTGATGGAATGCCACCATGTGGCGGGGGATGCTGATTTGTTGTTGAAAGTGCTGGTGCACGATACGGCGGCACTGGAGCAATTGCTGGTGAATAAGATCAAGGGGATAAAGGGAGTAACGCGTACAGCTACTACGATTATCCTGAATACTTACAAAGAAGAAATAAATGCCAAACTATGAACCTGATTGAAAAATTTGAAAACTGTACATTGCCGAAGGCGGAATGGACACATGAGAACCATTTTGTAATGGCGCTTTGGTATTGCATTCAATATCCATTGCCAGAGGCGGTAGATAAGATTTGTAATGGGATAAAGAGGTATAATGAAAGTGTGGGTGGAGAGAATACGGATGAATCGGGGTATCATGAAACGATTACCCTGTTTTATATTGGAAGGGTGGCTGATTATGTGATTACGAACAGGGTGAGTGCTTTTACAGAGAAGGTGGTGGGGGATTTTTTGGAGCAGGATTTTGTGGAGAAGGCGTATATATGGAGGTTTTATAGTCGAAAGTATTTGATGAGTAAGGAGGCAAGGTTACAGTGGAAGGCGCCGGATAAGGGGTAGTGTTTGTTATTCCAGGTCAGGGAACTACAAAATAGGGTTCCATTACCGCGCTGAAAATTCGCAATTCGCGAATTGTGAATTTTAAAAGTTTTCATCATCATTTTCTCATGCTCAGAAAAAGCCATTTACCTATCAAAGCCAATAAATAATGCAGAAAAATTCTTATTTACTCCAACCTCACCTCCCTCACCGTTCCATTCCCTGCCAAATCCACCGCCACCACTACTACCTTTCCCCCGACCGGCAAACCTACCGCCCTATAATACCAATCCACACCATTCCTGCCTAAAACCGCCTTCCCCCTCTCCTGCACCACACCCGCCGCATCGTGTACACATACGTCTACTTCCGCTACCCTGAATTCATCCTTTGCTGTTACTACCACATCTGTCTCTTCGAACCTGATATGCTGAATTTCCGGTGACTTATAAGCATCTTTCACAGCCATATTATAAGCATTCTGGCCAGGTCCGGCCAGTGACTTATAATAGGCCTTCAGCTCAGGATCCTTCAGGATCGCCTGCGCATAAGCCGCCGCTATTGTCATCTTATACCTGGCTTCCAGCTGCTTTTTCGTCGGCTTTTTCTTTGACGGACCACGTTTCTTGGCCATTATAATCTGGCCATTCCGTTCGTAAATCGTGAGTTGATCGCCGAGCGTGCCCCGGACAAGTTGGAGGAGTATGTTGTCTTTTACAAGTGCCATAACAAACAATTTTGAGGTTATAGAAAACAATATAAAACCTTCGCCCGAAATACAGTGCAGCTTTAATACTAATTGAGTACTAATACGTCACTAAATGTGCACCTTAATATCGGATCGATATATAGATGTACTTATAATGATCTTATGGTGTACTTATGGAAATAAGGCTATAGTATAGTTGAATCGAACAAAAATCATCATGTCAACAAAAATTTACTGGATCACCGACACCATCGGTATCATGCCAAGGCCTCGCGGCAACGAATGGCTGGAAGACGAAATCATTGCCTTCAAAAAACAAGGAGTGGATGTAATCGTATCTTTGCTGGAACAATCTGAAATAACTGAATTGGGTTTACGGCAGGAACAACTGCTCTGTGAAAAACACAGCATACAATTCATCAATTTCCCCATTCCGGATAGGTCTTTGCCTCCTAAAGGCAGTCAAACAGAAGCATTCATTCAAACCTTGACAATACCGTCTAAAATCGTCATTCACTGCCGCATGGGTATAGGTCGGTCTTCCATCATTGCAGCCAGTATATTACTTTATCAAAATAATAATCTTCATGAAAAAGGGAATTCCCCAACGTACGTGAAAACCATGTTCAGAAAAAAAGCCACTGAAATCATCTCCCACATCAGCCACATCCGTGGTTTAAAAGTACCTGATACAGAAGAACAATTTCAGTGGCTCAAAGAAAGAGAACAATTACTTTACAAACCTGTTCACCACCTTATTCAACGTCAATCCCTGCACAATGACAGAGAAAACAACAATGATATAACTAGCAGATAAGATCAGCTCCTTATAAGGCGATTCCGGCAGTGACAATGCCAATGCCACCGAAATACCACCTCTCAATCCTGCCCAAACCAATATAGTCGTATTGTTAAAATTTGTCTTCAATGAACGTCTCATGATCATTGAAGGCACTGCTATACTGACACCTCTAGCAATCAATACAAACAACACCGCTACTAAACCTATAAACCAGTAATGCCCGATAAATGGCAACACCACTATCTGCAAACCAATCATCACAAACAAAATAATATTCAGTAATTCATCGATCAGTTCCCAGAAACGATGCAGGTAATCCTGCAATTCCTTATTGCTCTTGGCTCCAATAGAAGAACTACCCAACATCAAACCAGCCGCTACTGCTGCCAACGGTATTGATACGTGCAGATAACTACCCAATATAGAGATCATCATCACCATAGAAATCGATACCAGCACGGATGTCTGGAACTCCTGGATTTTCTTGGTGAGATAACCCGTTACAACCGCCGTAACGGTACCTAACGCCAGCCCTCCAAATACTTCTTTCGCAAATAAATCTAATGCATGGGTCATAGAGAAAGTCGCTTCCTGTGCTGCCACTTCACCAATGGTGACAAAGAGGATCAGACCTACCCCATCATTCAGTAATGACTCTCCGGATATGATGGTTTCCAGCGAAGAAGGGATTCTTGACTTCTTCAATACAGACATCACCGCCACCGGGTCTGTAGGCGATATCAATGCCCCAAAAAGAAAGCAATATACTAGTGGCAGATCAATCCCCAGCAATGTCGTCGTAATATCCAACAGCAACCCAAATATGATGGTAGAGCCGACCACACCAATCGTACTCAAGACCAATACCGGTCGCTTCTGCTCCTGTAGTTTCTTATATTCAAAGTGAAATGCACTGGCGAATAAGAGGAAGGCTAACATGACATCCAGCAATGTTTTTGTAAAATCAATGCTGTGCATCAACTCACGTATAAAATTGAAAGCTGTAGGAAAAGCCTTACCTGTTACCAGTATAAAGATTGAGAGCAGGATAGAGACAAACATCACGCCGATAGCACCAGGCAGTTTGATAAAACGGATATTAATGTAGGAAATCAACGCACTGATAGTGATCAAAGCCGCAATGAGTGTAAATGTATCCATTCAATTGTTCTTTTGGTAAGCGGTCAATATACGAGATTTTTTCCTATCTTTCCCATACTATGCACAACGTGAATTTCGAAGGAGGTGGGACTACATTTATCTTATTTATTTTTCCTTTAATAGGATTGTTTTTAGAACACAACACCGCTCACAGCAGGATATACTGGACCCTTGGTATTTCTGCCTTGCTGCTGATCCCCATCTTCACTCCCTGGCATTACATCATTCCTTATGCTTATCCGATATTATTGTTAATATTACTTGCTGCAGGTTATGCGGTATTTCTACAAATGAGTGACAATCAAAGAGTGAAAACTGTGATGAGTGTAGTGATAACAGTTATGTTGTTTTTAATACTGGGGTTTCAGAATGTTGTCAGTAGTTTTGCTGCGGGAAGTAATAAACGTATCGTAAAAAAATGGACCTTCAAAAATTACAATGTTGAATATACGGTTGACCAGGGATTTGCGGGGCATGCACTGATCGGTTATGAGCTGAGTCAACACAAATTTATCTTCAGCAGACATATAGAATCAGCCATGGGAAAAGATACCACTACCAATTGCATGATTCAATTTCCAGTACATAAAATTCGTTTTGATAAATGTAATGGTTCACTTGAAACCTTCCGCTAAGCACTACATCAACATATTAAATTTAATACATACATTTACCCCTGTACATTCTATTTTACATGAACCTATAACCGCCCCTACCTATCTATGGAACTTACAACCTATTTCTCAGACCGCCAAAGACTTACATTAAAAAGCATTTGGATACCAGGCATTATTTTAGTCATACTTGGCCTCATTGCCACCTTCCTCCACAACGTAAATGGCGCATTCATGTGGGTGACATCGCAAGGCACCTTTACCGTTGCGGTAGTATTCACCTCCATTAAACTGGCCATTGCCTATGGATGGGAACATATCATCAGCAAGGACTACAAAAAAGCTCTCCTTACTATCGCCGGCTTCATCATTTTAAATATCGGTGTCAACTGGTTGACAGATCGGATGTATGGTTGGCTTCCCGCTTATATTGACGGCACGTTCATTGGAATTATATGGAGTATTCTTCAGGTGATCGGTGTCTGCTTTATCTCAGGGAAACGAAATTTCTGGCAAACTGGTCTGGTAGCAGGTCTCATTATCTGCTATACTTCTGATTTCCCTTTCTCACCACTTTCCTACGTTCGCGTATCTCCTTTTAATTTACAGTTTGTATTGGAAGACTTCTTCACACCATTCCTGATTTATGGCTGGATCTTTCTCGCCGAAAATTATTTCAGTGAAAAAGGGTACAGCAATATCCTCACTTCCAAAATACAGGTGGTAAGCGGTAAGGAATATCGCATGCTTTATCCTTTGGTTTCCATTTCCTGCTGGGTAGTCATATACCATTCAGCAGTTTTGTTGAAAGCCTATGCACAAAATGATTATTTCAGAAAAGGATACAGTGGTTTTCAGTCTCCCGCGGTCCTCACCAACGCGGTTACCTTTGTCATGATTGTAAGTATCTTCTATATCACCGCTACTATGACCAGGAATATTGTGATCAGCAGAATGAACACGATTGCTAACAACAATGGCTGGTTGTACCTCTTACATTTCATTCCTTTTGTGAATATTATTGTATGGTACAAACTGTACAAAGCGACACCAAAACACGATAGCAAAAGTGAAAATGGAATATTTTATCTGATAAAACGTGATGCTGCTATCAATAATTATATTATTGGAATAGGTGTATTATTCAGCATACTTTCCTTATGGATGACGTTCAGTGGCCTCATCTATATAACCTCACCAGTTAGTGGCATTCTTTCCTTTGTCATATTTGTCAGACTAACTACCTATTTCATTTTGGATAAAAGTAAAAATGCTGTTGTCTTGCACGTTGTATTGGGCACTGCAGCCTCTCTCATCCAGTTTATTGCTGCAGCTGGTACAGGAAGGCCCTCTTTAGCATTATTCCTTGCTGTTGTGCTGCACTACTTCATCCTGATAGAACTCTTCCATCCTGCATTAGAAGAAGCCGATATTGCTGAAATACCTGCATCAATTATCGAATAAATAGTGATATTGACGGACATTAGCTGATGTCCGTCAATACCATTCTCAATCGGTTTAACGTTCCCATTAAAGCAATGCTGGTTGTTAATTCCACGATTTCTCTTTCCGTAAAGTGATTTGTTAACATTTGCTGGATGCAAAGAAAGGAGATGGGGTAGTGTTTATCTCTCCTGTATCAGGGATATAATACTGTTTATAAACAACCAGATTGCTCACTGGCTGGTCGTTTTTTTGTATATTGTTAGCAAATTGTTTTCCCATGCGCATCTTTACAACGGCTCTTATATTGCTTACCATCCATGCTCATGCACAATACAATGGCACCTATGAATATAGCGATCCCGCTACTTTGCAAATAGCCTCTTCTCCCAAAGACCACCAGCTCTATGCTATTATTAAAGAAAGTAAATACCTGCTAAAGGTATATAACAAGGATACTTTTCTAAACGGCTCCAATCAACAGGTCATTTTTAAAAGAGATAATAATAAAATCACTGGCTATACTGTAGATGGCCACACTTATCGAAGGCTTAACAATACGGTTACTTTTCAATGGAATGCAAGAAAAAACAGCAACTGGAATTATCATATCCCGGCAGACAGGCATGATGGCCTTACACCGGGTTCGATCAATACTTCAGGTTTAGATACCGCACGCATCCATACCTTAATATCCCGCATCATAGATAACAGCTATCCTGATGTACATAGCATACTGCTTGTTAAAGATGGGAAATTAATTCTTGAAGAATATTTTTACGGCTATACCGAAAACACGCCTCACCAGCTGCGGTCAGCGACCAAAAGCGTCTCCTCCGCTATGATTGGATTGGCTATTCAAAAAGGGCTTATCAACAGCGTGCAGGATAAAGTGATGAGCTTCTTTCCTGATTACAATATCACAGACTCCATTAAGAATACCATTACCATCCACGATCTCTTGACGCAGCAATCCGGCTTTGCCTGCGATGACAGGGATCCTGACTCACCTGGTAATGAAGTGAAGATCTATCCCACCGACGATTGGATCAAATACATCCTCAACCTGCCCATGACACATATCCCGGGTACCACGACGGCCTATTGTTCCGGGAATACGGTGCTGATAGACAGAATTGTGGAAAAAGCTTCCGGACAGTCGCTTTCTGCATTTGCAAAAGATAATCTGTTTGCACCTTTAGGCATTACCCGGTTTAAATGGAATTTCCGGCCGGATAAAACGCAACAGGATGAATTCGGACAGTTATATCTAAGGCCAAGAGATATGGCTAAAATCGGGATGTTATTCTTAAATAAAGGGAAGTGGAAAGAGAAGCAATTAATTCCGGAAGCATTTGTACAGGAATCGTTTACGAAACAATCAGTTGTGGAAGATATTGATTACGGGTATACATGGTGGCTGGAAACGCTCAAAAACATCCCGGGTATGGCGGCCAAAGGGAATGGCGGGCAGCGTATTTTTATATGGCCAGGATTGAATATGGTGGCGGTGATTACGGCGGGGAATTATAATCAGCAGTCGCCAGCGAATAGGTTGTTGATAGAATGTGTGTTGTAAGAATGCAACTATTGGAATGATAACTCCGGGGTATTAAAGAAGATCCTACCTGATGATATCAAAAGAATCGAAAAGAGAAAGGCTTGCAGGTTACTGCAAGCCTTTCTCTTTATTCCCCTTCAACTGTCACATGAAATGCGACCTCTATATTACCTCTTGTTGCATTGGAGTATGGACAAACTTCATGCGCCCTTTCTACCAGTTCTTTTGCCTTTTCAATTTCCACACCTGGAATATTCACACTCATTTCCACAAATAGTGCAAAGCCCACACCTTGTTTCCCAATGCTTACTTTTGCTGTCACAGAAGAAGTACCGGTTTCCACTTTTGCATTCCTGATCATAAGGTTCAGCGCGCTGTCAAAGCAGGCGGCATAGCCAGCTGCAAACAATTGTTCAGGATTAGTAGCTCCACCAGGACCACCCATTTCTTTCGGGATCCTTACGTCCAGTTCCAGGATGCCATCTGTAGATTTAACATGACCATTCCTACCACCTGTTACCATTACTGCTGTTGAATACAAAGCTTGTTCCATGATTTAATATTTTAAATGTGTCCTACTTTATTTAATAATTTATGTAATGTAGCACGCAGCTGCTTCAGTTCTTTTTCACTCATATCCATTTCACAGGCCAGCTGTGCGGGTATTTTTTCTGCACTCTTTTCCATCTTTTTGCCGGCTGGTGTGAGGGCGATATTTACTACGCGCTCATCCTGTTCGTCTCTTGACCGCTTTACCATCCCTTTTTCTTCCAGTCGCTTCAGTAATGGAGTCAGGGTACCACTGTCAAGGAATAATTGTTCACCCAGGGCTTTCACTGTTATCACGCTATGCTCCCATAGCACCATCATGACCAGGTACTGAGGGTAGGTGAGGTCCAGCTCTTCCAGCAATGGCCGGTAGAGTGCGGTGATCTGCCGGGAAGCCGCGTAGAGCGGAAAACAAACCTGATTTTCCAGTTTCAGCAAACTCATATCTTCTCATTTAGTTTACCAAAATTAAATTGTGCACAATTAATTTCCAAATAAAATAATAAGATTTCATTTTCAACCGGCCACAGGCTATTGTCCTAAAAAGGAAAGAGGGTGTATTTGTTAGATACACCCTCTTTTAATTCGGTTACCTGGTAGAACCAGATTCCATTTATGCGATTTTAAGAAATTTCATTTATTTAGGTTACCCCCTCTTTTAATTCGGACCTGATGGAACCACATTCCATTTTATGCGATTCTAAGAAGTTTCATTTATTTAGGTTACACCCTCTTTTCTTGTGGTATATAAGTCTTTATTGTTCCGTAGTAATCCCTTTACTATCCGTCGCCATCTTCATCTCAACCGGTGCCGCCGCCATTGCTGTATGTTCCACAACTTTCTCACTAATCAATTTCCCTTTTTCATCATACTCCTTCACATATTCCTGCCCCTGCCCCATCTCATGCAATGTACTCACGATGCCATTTGGATAAAACTTCTTTGTAATCACTGAATCCTTTCCTTTCACATATTCTTCCTGCAATAACCTCCCGGTTGGATCAAACTCCCTCGTCAACATCACCTTTTGCATCTGGTCTACCTGTTTCCACTGCTGCAATTTTCCATCTGGAAAAAAGCTTCTTCTCAGGTTTGCACCATTCCCCAGTTCCTTGTAAGTATATTCCAGCGTACCCTGCTCATACTCCCTCGTACTATCCAGACTTCCATCCGGTGTGTAAAAGTTCTCACGGATCAGGGCCTTATTCTTAAATACCTTTTCCTTCTGAATATACCCTTCCCTGAAATCCGCTTCTGAAATGAGGATCTTATTATCAAATACCTGACGCTTACCATTCAGTTTGTTATCACGCAACTCCATGGTAATCATCAGAAATGACTGATCATTACTGAATATTTTCCTGGCTGTTCTGTCCAATGTACCATTATTATCCACATAGAAATAAAACCGGCTTTGGTCAGGCCATTCAGTCACATAATATCCCTCTTTCAGGGCAGAACTATCCCTGTTTAATACGGTAATTGTCTTTACACGACTCCTTTCTTTCTCCTTTCTAATTAGAGTAGACCCGTCTAATGACTTATACTGTTGCGCATAACCACTTGATATCGAAGCACATAAAACCAGACCACAAAAAGTCAGCTTTAAATAGGTTAGGGAGTAATTCATTG
>Ga0316604_10003784_pt1 | contig 10442 bp, 6 predicted proteins | sample OWC_soil_day20_C_FD_207650 | JGI IMG/M metagenome (GOLD analysis project Ga0316604, IMG submission 207650) | Wetland soil microbial communities from Old Woman Creek delta, Ohio, United States - OWC_soil_day20_CT | ecosystem: Environmental > Terrestrial > Soil > Wetlands | place: USA: Ohio...
AAGACTTTTTTCTTTAACTTGCGTTGCCTCACTGTAAAACCTCTCCTCTTTCAACCATATGGAAGCCCACCTTGATGAACTAATAAGCTGGCAATAGCAAATAAAAAAACTCCCTTTGGGGGAGTGCTTACGCCAAGCTGCCAGCTCCTTTAGGGTCTGGTAACCTTACGTAATCCCCTCCCTGTCACTCGCAGGTAAAATGGTGATTGTCAAATAGGCAGTTCTCCTGACTCCGGTTCATGGCTTTCCCGCGCCTTCCCAAAGCGATTGCTCCAGTGGCAACTATGCGAGATTGCTCCCCGTTACAGTGGCGTGACCGTGCCGGTTTTTAACCGGACTTCCCTATTAAGCCCCGCAGGGCACCTATTCCTAATATCCTGATATTCTGTTGTGGCTTGCTGGTTTGCTCGCTCCTTTCACTGGAAATTTTGTTTCCCCTTGGTTCCATACAGCTTGTCCAGTAACAAGCCATGACGTTTACGGGTTGCTTTGTTCCCCCTCTCTTTGTGCTAATAAGTTATGGCTGCCGCCTAATCCTCTCCCTGTCGCCCGCAGATCACACGAGAATTTTCGGTACAGGCAGTTCTCCTGGCTTAAGGATCATGGCATCTCCAACCCTTCCCGGAACGCTTCGTTCCAGTGGCCTATCTTGGAGCTACTCCCCCATTACAGTGGCGGGACCGCGCCGGACTTCAACCGGACTTCTCTATCAAGCCCTGAAGGGCACCTGTACCAGTATTTTAATTTTATCTTAAAGTCCTCTCCCTGCTGAATTAATGATTGCAACTGAAAAATAAAAACAGCCCCCCTGTGACGACCTAAGGAGGCTGCTTGCTTTCAAAATCCCCTCCCCATCTTCGCAGGTCAACGGTGATTGTTGTACAGGCAGTTCTCCTGGCTCTGGATCATTGCGCTGCCAAACCTTCCCAGGACTTATATCCCAGTGGCATCTCTTGGCTTTGCTCCCCATTACAGTGGCGGGACCGCGCCGGTCTTTCACCGGCTTTTCTATCAAGCCCTTACGGGCACCTGTACCATTGCTTTATTCACTTGTTTTTTTTATTTTGCATGTTTTAGCATTAATAGCTATTTTTGTTAATAATTCCCGTTATCTTTCTTGTTTTTATAATAGTTCAGGATAGACGTTCTGTAAATACCTCACATGAGGTATTTTTTGTAATTTTTTATATATAATTACAAATACTTGTAATATTAATCTTTTAAAAACAACTAGAAACCTATCTTTAGAAGAATAAAGATTGGAGTCATGGAATCGTCCCTTGACTTACGTCATTTTCCATTTCTGCCTTTTTACTGCTTTGCCGGATAAAATGACAAAGTTCATATAGGATGGTTATTACGATCTTAGGATGTACTTTGATTGACGGTATCGGAGGAACCAATTCTACCAGTTTTTTCTCGTTTAGATACTCTATTACCGCATAATAATCCAATTTTTTATGTTCTTCCTGGCATTGCTCCCTAAATTGTTCGGTAAACGCTTTGGTATCATTCAGATTTCGAATTAACTTAAAATAATTCGGAACCCGATTGTGATTGTTAGTAAAATATTTTTTGAAGATCAATATCAACACGGCATATACATCTTGGGTGCTAAATTTTATGACCCGCCCTTGTTGTCTGTCAACATATATGGCATTAAATAACGAATAGCAAAAAATAAAAAGAAAATATTGATTAAAATCGAGGGGATTGGCTGCACTGGGCAAAAACAGACTGAATTTTGTTACCACATACAAATACCGATTTAATTTTCTTTCTCTAAGCCCATTCGGTTTTTTTGCCACTTCCGCTAACACATCAGCGGTCCATTGTACGATTTTTTGATCGGCCGCATTCCGCTCACTGGGGGTCGCCGTGTCCAGGTGAACGAAATCAATATTTGGCACCTTGATCATAAGCATACCTCCCTACACTTTACATCAAGAACTTACTGTGATTTTATTTGTTTCTGTCATAACTTTTGGCAATATAGTACATGGACTCAGCAAAGGTTTTTGGTGTAACAGCAGCAAATTTGGCAGTTTTCTTGGTGTCGTCCAATATAATGCCTTGTTCGCTAACTACCTTAGTCTCTGTTACTGCATACATTTTTTGTTTTAGCTGAAAGACCATCTGCATTTCGCTGAGGGCGACTTTGTCACCTGCGCTCAGTTTTCCTTGATACTGTTGGTTCAAATTGCCGATAATCTTCGGATCGGCAAAAATGGTTCTAACCAGGACATATGCCAAATTTTTATCAGTTTCATCAATGTGCAGCGATTTATTGTCAAACATATATATACCAATGTCATTGGCAAATACACCAGACCAGCGTTGCCGCTCAATTTCTTCCGCAGTTGGTTTTGGCAGAACGCTAAGCTCCCAAGCCAGCGGCGAAGTTTCTGCCGGTTCTACAGCCTGTACGGACATAACGGGAAGTAAGTAACAACACACAAGTAATAGCAGTACTAAATTCTTCATTGCAAATCCTCCTCTAATTCCTCTCTCTGCTGAAATTAATTATTGTAACTAAAAAAATAAAAACACCCCCCTGTGACGACCGAAGGAGGCTGCTTGTTCATCAAATCCCCTCCCCATCGTTCGCAGGTCTACGGTGATTGTTGTACAGGAGTTCTCCTGGCTCTAGATCATGGTGCAGCCAAACCTTCCCAGGACTTATATCCCACCGACGCACGCTCCGGGCGAGTCCGGCACTAGCCTCCTTTGGCGGCGTCGCAGTGATATAATTCAGCATTAATAGTTATTATTGTTAATAATTTCCGTTCTTTTTCCTGCTTTTATAATAGTTCAGGACAGACGTACAGTAAATACCTCACATGAGGTATTTACTGTAATTTTTTATATATAATTACAAATACTTGTAATATTAATCTTTTTAAAAACAACTATTTTGTCAGTGTCATCCATTTTTTCTTAACAATAGTCAGCATCAAAACCTGCCATGCTTTCAAACAAGCTTCAACACTTATGTCGACTATTACCGGCGCTTCCACCCCGTATTTCGCCGCGGTTGCCGTAAGCAGTTCATTACCCGACTGTCGCACTTCTACGCCGGATAATAATCCCCATTGGAGTTCATCCAGGAGATGTACGTACAATGCAGCATAGGTCACTAAGTAATTATCATCGTCGATTTGGTAGAGTGTATCCATAAATTTAGGTTTAATCATTGCCTTGTCGCTATCGCCTGCATAAGCCTGCCACAAGCTTTCTTCCTTAATTCCATACCGTTTGAACCGGCGCAGCATACTGTGTTGTTGGCGTGGTGACAGCCCGGTCTGCTTACATAAAGCCTCTTTGACAGCCGGCAGTACCGTCCTGCCAATCAATTCCCCCAGCTTAGAATGCTTGCCAGCACTTTCCAGGTATAGCGGCGAGGCGGGATTAGCAACAATAATGGTCTGATCGGTGCCTGAACCGGTAGCCAGACCTGTCGAATAATTACTGCCTGCCATAAGTTCCTGCAATGCAGCCGTTTTGGCCTCAGTACAAGTAACCATAGCCCGATTCAGCATACCGGGCGGCAAATCAGCGTCAATAACCAGGATAATATTGATGGTACCTGGTTTTTCCAGTGTACTTTTATCAATAGGCTTAAAATAAGTAGCCGGATCGCCAACACGGCCGCCATTAACCTCAATCCCGCCAGTGACAATGGCCGTTACTGTCAGGTTTTGATAACACTCCGTATGTATTGCCACATTCTCCATCGAAGCCGCCGTCCCCATCCCAGCGGTTGTCGCCGGGTCAAGGCCGATTTCCTCAGTAATAATCCGCATGTGCTCCTGATAGGTGGGTGCCCGCATGGTGCACGCCATCCCCGCCCCAGGATTGCAGTCATTATTAAACACGGCTGTCAGGTCTTCCCGGTAGCCGCCATTGACAATAGCGGTACTACTCACTTTGCGCGGCTGCTCAAACGGGATAACAATGCTTTTATAATACCTATAGACAGAATCACCAGTAGCTAAAACGCAAAGTTTCAAAGCCTGTTCCCTCCCTTGTATCCAAAAGCTCATATTTCCACCCTCTTTACAGTGTTAAGACCGCAAATTCATTTACCCAGGCGCATTGTTTATTAAAATCCCATTCAAATAAGAGTACAGCAGGATCACCACTATATTCCAGTTGCATTTCGCCGTCGACAACGACAGCGCTCTGGGCGTGAGTAAAGTCCAGCCGTTCCTGTTTTCCTGTCTGATTGCACACCCACAATGCCCGTTTGCTGACAGCTGAAGCCTTTTTCCAGGCGTTTTCCGGCGGACCGCCGCAGCTATTGGGCGGCCAGGCAGCAGGCACGACAATGATATCGGCACCTTTGTCGGCCAGCGCAACGGCATTCTCTTCATACCAGGAATCAGCACAGATTAAGATGCCTGCCTTTCTGTCACCGCACATAATTGGCTCCAGCTGCTCGCCTTTATCTGCCCAGCCTTCTGATACACCACCATGAGCCTGTTTTTTCCGGTGACGACCCAATACTTTGCCGTCAGGACCGATAACCAGGCAACTATTATAATACTTACTACTTTTTTCGTCCTGCTCGGCGCAACCGAGAAATACAGTTACCTGTTTCTCGGTTGCCAGCTTTAGAATCGGTTCCACCGCTATTGATGGCTGAATAGGTATCTCAATAGGTTTGGTCTCTCGTTCACATGCAAAGAAATATCCTTGCACAGCTGTCTCTGGCGTAACAATCCACCTGGCGCCCACTCCCGCCGCTAACTGGATGCCCTGACGTAATATTTCCAGGTTGCGGCTCTCCGGTCCGCCGCTAACATCTACATGTAGTAACGCAACTTTCATGCCCTATTCTCTCCTGTCCCTGATGTTCTAAATACCATTCTATCGCTACCTGTTTTAACGCACATTCAGCGGCATACCCCTGCTTGCCGCAATTGGCTCCATACCAGCGGGCAAAACAGGCCCCCCCGCATAGCGAAAACGAAGGGCATTTTCTACAAAAACTCATGCCTTCTTGAATCAACGTCGCTACTTTTTTCTGTTTGGCTTTATCCAGCCCGGTTGTCACATGTCCTAAATAGAAATCTGGGTTGCCTGCCAGCGAAGCACAAGCATACAAATTTCCTTGAGCATCCACAAAAACAGCTTCACCATTCATGGCATGACAGTGGGCAAAGCCCTGCATCTGACTTTTAGCCAGAGTATCAACTCGCTCAATCTGAGAAAATAACATAGATTTTCTGGTCTGCTTAGCCAATTGTTCAGCCGTCTGAAATGCTTCCTTCATCCCCTGCCACACATCCTCCGACGAAGGTGCCGCCATCTCGCCACCTCGCCCTTGGGCACGTAAAAGGTCAAAACCAATCCGCCGGACATTGCCCAAGTAATAGGCCATTTCAACAATGCCACTCAGCTTAGTTACATTTTCATTAGTGACAACAGCGGTTATTCCGGTAGCAATTCCTTGCGTCGCTAACAGTCCAGCACCATTTAATATCTGGCGGCAAGTTCCCTGACCATCCGGCAAAAGGCGCTGCCTGTCATTAATGTCTGGTCGCCCGTCAAGACTAATCCCAATTCCCACCTGACCAGCTTTCAGAACAGCCGCTCTTTCTTGGGTCATGAGTGAGGCATTAGTCTGCAGTTGCATAATTGCCGGCAACCCCTGCTCGCATACATAACAGATAACCTCCTGCATTACAGGAAAATTAAGTAACGGCTCACCACCGCTAAACTGCAGTACAAAGGCTTGCCCATCTGCTGCCGCCAGTTCTACGGCAGCAATGGCAGTAGCAACGTCCATGATTTCTGCCGGATGTTCATGGGCATAACAATACTTACAAGCAAAATTGCACTGTCCGGTCAGACTCAATATCAACATTTTTATCATAAACGCTACCTATCGCCCCGTTCTTCCAGCTCACCATCTATATCCAGATAGATCTGCTGTAATTCTTGTTTGGTCTTGTCGTCGGCCTGCCACAAGTCGCGCTGCTCGGCCTCTAAGAGTTTTTCGGCAATCCGCTGCAAAGCCCAGGGATTGACATCCTTCATCCACTCCCGCATGTCCTGGTCGATGGCATATTTTTCTGCCAAGCCCTGGTACATCCAGTCTTCCATTACAGCGCTGGTGGCATCCCATTCATAGCAATGAGCCACCACCGCCGCCAAGTCTGACGCGCCTTTGTAGCCATGCTGCTTCATACCTTCAATATATTTGGGATTCATCGTCTCCCCACGAAACAGCCGTTTAAACTCTTCATCCAAACTCCGCAGCCTGACTTGCTGGCGGTTGGAGCTGTCGCCACAGTACGAGCGCGGCGCCGCGCCTTTGAGACTGCGGACAGCAGCAATCATGCCGCCATGATAGGAGTTAAAATCATCCGAATTGAGCATATGTACTTCCCGGTTATCTTCATTTTTTACAGTAACATCCAGGCTTGCCAGGCGGCGGCTAAACAACGCAGGCACAAAAGCACCGTTACTCTTAGCCCCATAGGCATGGGCACCCCAGCGTACATATACTTTGGCCAGGTCGTCGATGGTCTCCCAATTCTTTTCTTCCAGCAGATGGCTAACACCGGCGCCATAGCTGCCTGGTGGACAACCAAATACCCGGTAGCAGGCCTGTTCCCAGGCAGCAGGCGTCTCCATGCCCTCTTCTGTTAACAGCTCTGAGTCTGCCAGCACATGCTTGCGAATATAGTTAGCCTCACTGCTTTCTTCCAGATTAGCCACAAGACTGACAGCCTTATCCAACCATTTTACCGGCATAGGCATGGTGTCGCGGAACAAGCCGCCAATACGGGCGGTCACGTCAATTCGTGGCCGTTTGAGTTCTGACAGTGGAATAACCTCTAAATCAACAACCCGCTGGCTGCCCCGCTGCCATACTGGACGCACACCTACGAAATACAGAAATTCAGCAATACACTGCCCATGGCTGCGCATATTGGACCCGCTCCAGAAAATCATGCCAATGTTTTCCGGGTAATGGCCCTCGTCGGCAATATAGCGCTCAATCACACTATCCCCCAAGGTCTGCCCCAGCTCCCAGGCAGCCGGAGTTGGCAGCGTACGGGGATCAACCCCATAGAAATTACGGCCTGTTGGTAAAATATCGGCCATGCCACTGGTGGGCGCACCTGCCGGACCAGGTTCAACAAACCGGTCTTCTAAGGCGGCCAGCAAATTAGTGATTTCCTGCTCGGTCTTATTTAAATTAGGAATGAGTGTCTGGCAAATATACCGCGCCGTTTGCCGCAGCTGCTCTTTAAGCTCAGAACTGGTTCCGACCGCCCAGGGCAACTCGGCCACCAACTCGGCCCCGGCCAGCGAAAAGTCATGGTCATACAACCAGACAACGGCGTCCCGGCACTGCTGGCCAATTTCGTCAATCAAGGCGCCGCAGGTTTTGCTGCCGTCTGGCAAGAGCTTACCGCTCTGAGCCAGCAGCTCATAGTAATCATAGCCATGAATAGCAGCTATTGTTTCCGTGAGAGACGGCGTTTCTCCATTGGCCAGCCGGGTTAAGGCCAACAAATATTCTATCAGCGTATCGCCTGCGGGCGAACAGCCAAGAACATGCAATCCTACTCGGATTTGCATATTTTTGATATCGGTAATATAGCCGTGCAGCCGCTGAATATAATCGGTAAAGACTTCATTCACTGCCTGGCCCATATCAGCCTGCAGATTGGCTTCCACAACCTTTTCTTTAATCAGATTAGCCACTACTTCGGTATTTTCCGGCTGATTTTGGGCAAAATGACAGTATTCATCCAACAGCTTTTCCAGCTCTGCCAATTGATCATACGTTCCGGACTGACTCATAGGCGGCGGCAAATGCCCAATCATGCAAGCCGCACTGCGCCGTTTGGCCTGAATGCCCTCGCCAACAATCGTAATAAGATAGGGATATACATTAGGTAAATCACCTATAGCCAAATCCGGATAACAGGTGTTCGATAATCCTGCCCCTTTGCCTGGCAGCCACTCTAGCGTGCCATGGGTACCAACATGAACAACAGCATCAGCCTGCCAGATATCGCGAATTCAGTGGTAATACGCCAGATAATGATGAGTAGGCGCACAGTCCGGTGAATGATACAGTTTACCAGGATCTTCACCAAAGCCGCGTGGCGGTTGTACAGTAATGAAAATATTGCCATTTAGCATACCGGGAACTACTAATTTTCCTTCATAGTTAAATACATCACCAGGTGGTTTACCCCAGTCCTTACTGAGCTGCGCTTGTGTCCCTGGCTCAAGTACGTTGAACCACTGGCGATACTGCTCGCTTGTCACCTTACCAGGTGCTTGTTCCACCATCGCCTCAGACAAAAAACAGCGGTCGTTGGTGGCAGCGGACAGCAGACTATCCATAAGCGCCCGGCTGTCAGGAGGAATGCTATCCACTTGATAGCCCCGCTCAGCCAGGCGTTCTAAGAGCAACCTGATGCTGGCTGGTGAGTCCAGGCCCTGAGCATTGCCAATGTGCGAGTTAGTAGCTGGATAATTATGAAAAATAATAGCAATCTTCTTTTCGCTATTGGCTTTACGCCGCAAGTTGGCCCATTTGGCTGCTTTAGCGGCCACGCGTTTAATTCGCTCCGGAAGAATTTGATACTTTGTTGTACCATCAGGCATTTGTTCTTTTCCTGCTATCGGGACAGCATGAATTACCCCGTCAAACTCCGGCATAGCAATATTGCAGGAAATTTCCATCGGCGTTAGCCCTTCGATACTGTTTTGCCAAGCTTCGCGGGATCGCAGTAATACATAGGCCTGCAAGACCGGTACACCTAAATTGTATAAAAATTTGGGGTCAACCGGCTTACCCACAGTTAGTGAAAACTTAAATGTGTTAATCAAAACGTCAATGGCAGCCATGCCTTGCTCATAAAAAAATGCGTTTACGGAATCATTGACGCCAGGCGCGTTCAATTCAACATTGCGCGCCCAATGACTAAAAACAGCAATGACATTAAGGCCTTTGGCTTCAATTTCCTGAATCAATTCTGTCTGATAGGTCAAATCTGCCCATATCCATTCATCCCGTGGAAAAATAATGCCGACAGTAGCCCGTTCCGGCTGGCAATAGAGTCGCCGGTATTCTTCAATGTCAGTAAAAATTTTGTCAGCCCGAGGATGAAAAATGCCATTCCATAACAGTTGCTGAGGTGGTTTACACGTACAAAGTTCCTGACAATACTGGCTATTTAGCCACAACCAAAAATTGCGGTAGTTCTCAATCCCGCTATACGATAAGTATTGGCGCATCGTGTTTCGGTCTTTTGGAGTTACGCCGCCCAGCGTATCTTCCGGATGGACTTCAGTGGCCAACATAGCATGAGTAATCTTATTGTTACGTAAAAATTCAGTCCCCTGTTTAAGAAAGCACGTATCGCGTCCCATTCCCATCCAGGAAAACAGTACAATATCACTGTCAGCAAATCTTTGTTGCCAATCTGCATTCCAGATCATGCTGTCACTTAAAAAAACAACACTGCCTTCATTAGGCAGATGTCCCTCTTGAACTAGTTGACTTCTGGCCTTTTCTAGCATGACACATTGACGGTCAATATTAGTCATAAATACTATGCGTCCCATATGTCCCTCCTCGCCCTTATTGCTAATCTGCTATTCAGTCCTAAAATACTTGAAGAGCTACAATCTTAATTTGCATAATAAAAATAGACCTCCCCTTATATAAATAAAGGAAGGTCTCGTAAGCTAATAAAAAGCTCCTGATATTAAACATATCAGGAACGAATTCAGCCAAATTGCTGTAATCCCCTCCCCATACCACGTGGGTGAAAAAACGGTGATTGTTCAGCTAGGCAGTTCTCCTGGCTCCGGATCACGGCTTGCTTAAACCTTCCCAAGACGATTGTCTCAGTGGCATATCTTAAGCTTGCTCCCCGTTACAGTGGCGGGACCGCGCCGGTTTTTAACCGGTCTTCCCTATTAAGCCTTTACAGGCACCTAACTCACTACTTATTAAATTACCATTACTTGTAATATTCATACTACAGAAAAGCAACTATTTTGTCAATACTTAAGTCTTAAGTTTCGCACCAAGTAAAATCACTCAAATCCGGGTTTGAAAAAAGTAGAAAAGGTAATAAAAATCCGCATGAAACACACCACCTTAATCGTCAAAAAATACTTCTTGGCGGCTTATCCCTCGCATCATGACATGATATATATCTCTCTACAATTAAAATGAGCCCTGACAACAGGATTTTTCCTGGCTGGTTGCATATTTTTCAATCTATGGGTATAATATAAGAAAAGGACTGACGTGTCGTTAGCACGCCAGCCTACAGGCTGTCTAACCGGGAAATGGTTAGCCCATATGTTTACAGACTATTAAGAAATAGCCGCACACCTTGGCGAGGGGGCGGCTATTTTCTTTTGGTCGTGACCAATACCATGAGCGTGGCAAATGC
>Ga0316604_10003785_pt1 | contig 10442 bp, 13 predicted proteins | sample OWC_soil_day20_C_FD_207650 | JGI IMG/M metagenome (GOLD analysis project Ga0316604, IMG submission 207650) | Wetland soil microbial communities from Old Woman Creek delta, Ohio, United States - OWC_soil_day20_CT | ecosystem: Environmental > Terrestrial > Soil > Wetlands | place: USA: Ohio...
CCTGGGCGATCGGCAGCGAGTGATACTTGATCATCCTGATGTCGGGCATGGGGCCTCTCCGGGTCGGCAGTCAGATGCGGCGATTTTGCAGTGCGTCCGAATTCAGCAGTGACGGTGGCACCTCGCCGTTGAGTGCGGCTCGCAGGTTGCGGATCGCCAGTTGGGCCATCGCATTGCGGGTTGCCCGCGTGCTGGACGCGATGTGCGGCGTCAGGACGACATTTTCCAGTTCGAGCAGACCCGGGTGCGGCGACGGCTCGTTTTCGTAGACGTCCAGTCCGGCCGCGGCGATGCGCCCGGCACGCAGAGCAGCCACCAGCGCGGCATCGTCCACCACTCCGCCGCGCGCGATGTTGACGAGCACGGCTGACTTCTTCATATGGGCCAGTGCGGCCGCATTGATGATGTGGTGGACCTCAGTTGAGTACGGAACCACGAGCACCAGGTGATCGGATTCGCGCAGCAGTTCACCGAAGTCGACATAGCTCGCGCCCGCTTCCGCATCGAGCGAGAGGCGCGTGCGGTTGTGATAGATCACCGGCATGCGGAAGCCCAGGGCGCGGCGCGCGATGGCACGGCCGATGCGGCCCATCCCGAGGATGCCCAGCGTCGTGCCGCTGATCTCGGCCCCCATGAACATCTCAAAGGTCCAGCGCTTCCACAGCCCGGCGCGCAGCCAGCGCTCGGATTCGCCAATGCGCCGGGCCGCCGCCAGCAGCAGCGCCCACGCGTGATCCGCGGTGGCCTCGTTCAGCACGTCGGGTGTATTCGTTGCCAGCACGCCATGCCGGGTGCATGCGGCGAGGTCGAGGTTGTTGTAGCCGACGGCGATGTTGGCCACGACTTTCAGTCGCGGACATTGCCCCAGTAACGCCTCGTCAACGCGGTCGCCCGCAGTCAGCAGTGCACCGTCCGCGTCCCGCATCGCAGCCGCATACTCGGGCGCCGACCAGCTGGCATCCGTCTGGTTGTCGATGACTTCATAGTCGGCGCGCAGCTGATCGACCAGCTCCTGGAAGATGCGTCGGGTGACGACTACGCGAGGACGATCGGTCATGGGAGCAACCTGATGCGTGCCGGAGCTGGCCGATGCGGACGTGACTGTGAGCGCACCGAAATCCGGAATGGACCAACCGATTCGCTCATCCGCCGTAGTAAAAGCCCAAATACGCAAGTAGTAGGACGAGAACCCATAGTGCCATGCTCCTGATGGGCCAGGTACTGCCCAGTGCGCCCTGGGGCCCGGACCGCTGCTCGATCTGGAACAGTGCCCAGCCGAGGGCTGCAGTAGTCGCGCGCCCGACTCCGCCGCGAAGGGTGTCGAACCCACGGCTGCCGAAACGAACCCACCGTGGCAAGAAACGACGATAGATCCAGTCGCCATCGAGCGTAATCGTCAGCGTCCGCTTGAGCCACGGCAGCAGCAGGAAGAATGCAAGCCCCGAGAAGAGCAGCAACTGCAGTTGCGTCACGACGTGCGCCGCCGTGTACGGCACATAGTCCACGCCATAGGGCAACAGGGCGTACAGCGGTTCGGTCCACACACCGAGCGCGATGCACAGAAAGGCGAACAGCACCATCGCCCAGCGCATCGAGGCCGGGGGTTCGGGCGGTCGCAGGCCCGAATCCTTCTGGAAGAACACGAACCACGGGAACTTGATGCCCGCATGCAGGAACACCCCCGCGGACGCGGCCGTCAGCAGAAGCCAGACGATGAGCAGGCCGCCATCGCTGGCCGCCTGCGAGACCATCGACTTCGATATGAAACCCGAGGTCAGCGGGAAGGACGAGATCGCCAGCGCCCCGATCGAGCCGCAAATCGTCGTGAGCGGCATGCTGTGGAACAGGCCGCCCAGCTCCGAGCACTTGCGCCGTCCAGTCACATAGAGCACCGATCCGGCCGACATCAGCAGCAGCGCCTTGTAGATGATGTGCGTGAAGGCGTGGGCCGCTGCGCCATTGAGCGCCATCTCGGTACCGATGCCGATGCCGGCAAGCATGAATCCGACCTGGTTCACGATCGAGTAGGCAAGGATGCGCCGCATGTCGTTCTCCAGCAGCGCGTAGACGATGCCGTAGAACACCATGAAAAGGCCCACCCAGATCAGCAGCTCGTGCCCCGGGAAGCCGCGCAGCAGCACGTACACCGCGGCCTTCGTCGTGAACGCGGACAGAAACACGGTGCCGCTCCACGACGCCTCGGGGTAGGCATCGGGCAACCAGGCCGACAATGGCGGCGCACCCGCATTGACGAGGAATCCGGCAAAGATGAGCCAGTGCGCGACCGAGTCGGTGTCCATGCGGGCGAATGCGACGTCACCCGTGCTCGCAACGTGTCCCGTCACGCCGGCGAACAGCAGCACACCGCCGGCAAGATGGATCATCAGGTAGCGCAGACTGGCGCGATACGACGCCGGCGTTCCGGCGCTCCAGAGCACCAGCGTTGAGCCGATCGCCATCACTTCCCAGAAGATGAAGACGGTGACCAGATCGCCGGCCAGCGCGACGCCGATCGCTGCACCCGCGTACAGCATCGCCGCCGACAACTCCACGCGACTCTTCTGTCCGAGCGCGAACAGACCGCCACCGAACGCCATGATGGCGAAGATCGTCGCAAACAGCCGGCCGAGCTTGCCGCCTTCCAGGGGCGTCAGCACCAGGTCGAGGAAGTGCACCTGCCACACCGCGCCGTCCGGCAGAATCCATACCGAGGCCAGCGCGATCAGCGGCAGCAGCAGAACGACTGCGCTGCGCGCGCGGCCATGCAGCCACGGCAGCACGAACGCGCCGCCGATCAGCACCAGGCCGGGATGAATGATGAGTTCACTCATCGTCGCCGGCGCCCTCCTCGTAGTAGGTGTCAGGCCGCTTGAGCAGCATGCCGAGCGCCTTGGCGACGAAGATCATCGCCGCGCAGGCCGACAGCCCATACCAGGCATGGAAGCCAAACACGCCTTCGATCGCAAAATACGGGTGCAGCCGGACGAAGGGCTCGACGAGCACAACGGCAGCCAGCACGGCCAGGAACAGCCGCCACAGCAGCTTCACGTGGCGTGGGTCGTCGAGCCAGTGCCGCTGATTCATCGCCTCACCTCTGCAGCACCTGCTGCGCCAGCGCCATCGGCACATCAGGCAGGAAGAACAGCAGCACCGTTGCCGCCGCGGTCAGCGTGAGCGCCGCGACCATCGGCAGGGGCGCCTCGCCGTGCGCATGGCCGTGCGACGTTGTCGCCGGGGCGCGGAAAAACGCACGATAGATGATCGGCAGGAAGTAGCCGGCATTCAACAGCGTGCTCGCGATGATCACCACCACCGCGGTCCACTGCGACACGGCCATCGCCCCGGCCAGCATGTACCACTTGCTGACGAACCCCGCGGCCGGCGGCAGGCCGATCATCGACAGCGCCCCGACTGCAAACGCGCCCATCGTCCAGGGCATGCGGCGACCGATGCCGTCGAGCTCGCTGACCTCGGTCTTGTGCGCCGCCGTGTAGATCGCACCGGCGGCGAAGAACAGCGTGATCTTGCCCAGGGCGTGCGCCGCGATGTGCACGATTGCTCCGATCATCGACAGCGGCGCCAGCACGGCCGCCGCCATCACCACATAGGACAGCTGGCTGACCGTCGAATACGCGAGCCGGCGCTTGAGGTTGTCGGCCCTCAGCGCGACGATTGACGCCGCCAGGATCGTGAAGCCGGCGACAATCAGTAGCCCGTCTGCGCCGGCACCGACTGTCAGGACATCGACACCGAAGATGTAGACGATCACCTTGACGACGCTGAACACACCCGCCTTCACTACCGCCACCGCGTGCAGCAGCGCGGACACGGGCGTCGGTGCCACCATCGCCGCCGGCAGCCAGCGGTGCACCGGCATCAGCGCCGCCTTGCCGATGCCGAACATGTAAAGCGCCAGCAGTCCCGCACACGGGAGCGGCGAGAGCTTGCCCGCGAGAATTCCGCCGGCGACGAAGTCAGTCGTTCCGGCCACATGCCAGGTGAACACCAGAGCCGGCAGCAGCAGCACCGTCGAGGTGCCGAGCAGGACACCTAGATAGATGCGCCCACCCCGGCGGGCCTCAGGTGTGCCGTGGTGTGTCACCAGCGGGTAGGTGACGAGGGTCAGCACTTCGTAAAAGATGAACAGCGTGAACGCATTCGCAGCGAAGGCGATGCCAACGGCACCGGCCAGGGCCAGCGCGAAGCAGACGTAGAACCGCGTCTGGTGCGACTCGTCGTTGCCACGCATGTAGCCAATTGAGTAGAGCGAGTTGACAATCCACAGTCCCGAGGCGATCAGCGCGAACAGCATTCCGAGCGGTTCGACCTGGAAGGCCAGCGGCAAGCCGGGCAGCACCTCGATCCAATGCAACGTCGGCCGGGCACCGTCGAGTACCGGTTGCAGCAAGGCACCAACGCACAGGAACAGCACCAGCGCGGTCAACAGCGTCACTGTCTCGCGCAGGTTGGGCCGGCGGTGACAGGCCGCGATCAACAGCGCTCCTGTGAGCGGCACCGCCAGAGTCGCCGCGATCAGCGTCGGGAGCTCCGTCACCGTCCGGCTCCGAGCATCGCCGCAGCCGCCTCTGACGCCGCGCCGAGCGTGATCGAGGTCTCGAGGCCGAAGTAGACCGTCGCGGCCACCAGCAGTCCGGCGGGCAGCAGCATCGAGAGCGGTGCTTCGCGCACGCCACTGACCCCTGCAGGCGGTGCGCGGAAATATGCCGCCTCGACAAACCGCCAGACATAGACGACCGAAATCATCGACGACAGCACGATCAGGAACACCAACCACCACTGGCCGGCTTCGAGCGCGGCCAGGATCAGGTACCACTTGCTGACAAACCCCGCCGTGCCCGGAACCCCGATCAGGGACAAGCCTCCGACAACGATGCCGAAACTGGTCAGCGGCATGGTTCTTCCCAGGCCCTGCACCTGCGTCAGCGTCACACCGCCCATCGACACCGCGACCCCTCCCAGGAGCAGGAAGATGCCGCCCTTGGTGACGGCGTGGTTTGCAAGGTGCACGATGGTCCCGGTGAGGCCTGTCAGCGAGTCGAACGACAGGCCCAGGACGATGTAGCCGATCTGCGCGACGCTCGAATACGCGAACAGCCGCTTCAGGTTGGTCTGGAAGCAGGCCACCGTTGCGGCGACGAACATCCCGCCCAGGGCCAGGACCAGCATCAGTTCCTCCATCGGCAAGCGCTGGAACACCGCGCTTTCGCCGAACACGGAGTAATAGAAACGCAGCAGTGCGTAGAGCGCGACCTTGGTGGCCGTCGCCGCAAGAAATGCAGCCACTGCCGACGGCGCGTACGCGTACGCATTGGGCAGCCACTGGTGCAGCGGGAAAAGTGCCAGCTTGAGCGAGAGTCCCACCGTCAGGAACGCGAGCGCAGCGAGTACCGGACGGTGACCGGAAATCGCGTGCAAGCGCTGCCCCATGTCGACCAGGTTCAGGGTACCGGTCTGCAGGTAGAGCAAGCCGATGCCGATGACGATGAAGGTCGCACCGATCGTGCCCATGATCAGGTACTGATAAGCCGCCAGCAGGGCTCGCCGATCGCGCCCCAGTGCAATCAGTACGTAGGTGGAAAGCGACGAGATCTCGAGGAATACGAAGATGTTGAAGGCGTCGCCGGTGATGGCGATACCCAGCAGCCCCGTCAGGCACAGCGCGAACATCGTGTAGAAAAGGTACTGGCGCTCGCGCGGAAGTTCACGCTCGACGCTCGGCCAGCTGTAAGGCAGCACGACCGCGCCCATCCCCGTGACCAGTACCAGCATGTACGACGACAACCGGTCCACCCGGTACTCGATGCCCCAGGGCGGTGGCCAGCTGCCGATGTGATATGAGATGGTCCCGCCCTGGTTCACCTGCAGCCACAGCGCTACGGCGATAGCGAAGGCTGCCCAGCAGGCGAGCAGGACAATCGCGAAGGCGATCCGGCGTCCGCGGAACAACACGGTCAGTGGAGCCGCGACAAGCGGCACGACGACCTGCAGTGCAGGCAGGTGTGCGGCAACGCCCATCAGAGTTCCGCGTCGCCGGCCGCTCGATCCGCCGTCAAAATGTCGTCTTCTTCGATGCTGTCGTAAGCCTCGCGGATGCGCACCACCAGCGCGAGTCCGAGGGCGAGCGTGGCAACGCCGACAACGATGGCGGTGAGGATCAGGACGTGGGGCAGCGGATTTGAATAGACCAGGAAGCTTTCGCTGACGATCGGGGCCGTACCCCCGATGAGCTTGCCCGGGGCGATGTACAGCAGGTAGACCGAGGTCTGAAAGATGCCCAGGCCCACCAGCTTCTTGATCAGGTTGCCGCGCGCGATGACGATGAACAGCCCCGCGATCATCAGGAAGATCGTCACTGCGTAGGCGAAATGGCCGGCAACGCTCATCCGATCCCGCCTTTCCTACCTTGCCGCGTGCCGGCGTGCGGCGCGAGGTAATGATGCGGCGGCCTCATTTGTCGATCCGGCCACGGTCGGCGAACATGTAGAAGATCTTCAGCATCACGCCGGACACCGTGATCGCCACGCCCACTTCGACCCAGAAGATGCCGCGGTGCTGGCCAACGACCGGGTTGCGATCCAGCACGAAGTAGTCCAGATAGTTGCCGCCAAACAGCAGGCCCAGGACCCCGACCCCGGCGTAGATCAGCACGCCAGCGGCCATCATGCTTTCGACCAGCGCCTCGGGCACGACGCGGCGCGCATTGCTGAGACCATAGATCAACGCATAGAAGATCACCGCCGCAGCGATGATCACGCCCGCCTGGAATCCGCCGCCCGGCCCGAAGTCGCCATGGAACTGGACATACAGCGCGAAGATCAGGATGAAGGGCAGAAACACCTTCGCCACCACGCGCAGTACGAGATCGCGCTTCACTTCGGCGCGTCCTTGCGGGCCCGCCGGCGCCGCAGCAGCGCGACGACACCCGCGCCGGCCGTGAAGACGACGGTGGTCTCGCCCAGCGTGTCATATCCCCGGTAGCTCGCCAGCACGGCGGTCACCACGTTTGGCACCCCCGTCTCCTTCGGACCGTCATTGAGGTAGCGCGGCACGACATGCGTGTGGATCGGCGCCGTCGGATCCGAAAACGCCGGGAGACCGAGACTGCCGTAGACCAGCATCACGCCACAGGCAATCGAGATCGCGAGCGGCAGCCAGGCCTTGTGCACAGGCCGTGCCTCTTCGCTGCGACACAGGTGCAGGGCGCCGAGCAGCAGAACGGTTGACACGCCGGCACCGACCGAAGCCTCGGTCATCGCGACGTCGACCGCGTCGAGCGCGACCAGCACCGTGGCCATCAGGAAACTGTAGAGCCCCGACAGCACGATGACCGCGAACAGGTTGCGGTTGCGCGCCAGCACGACCACGGTCACCGCCATCAGGACCACCAGGACGTTGATGATCAGTGTTTCGATGGCTCGTCCTCCGGAGTCGCGAGCAGCGGCCGCACGCCGCGCTCCATCGCCGCCTTCGCCAGCGCGTGCGTCGCAGTGGGGCTGGCGAAGAACACGAGCAGGGCCACGATGAGCAGTTTCACGGCCACCAGCGTGACTCCAGCCTGAAGCAGCAGTCCCAGCATGATGAGGCCGCCCCCCAGAGTCTCGATCACGCTCGCCGCATGCAAACGCGTGTAGAAGTCCGGCATGCGCAGCATCCCGACGGCGCCGACCACGCAGAACAGCCCGCCAGCGACGAGGCAAAACCAGCTGATGGCGTCGAGCAGGATGTTCAAGCCTGCTCCTCGCCTTCATCCCGGGTGTCGCCCAGGCCGCCAAATTTGAAGTACTTGAGCACCGCGATGGTGCCGATGATGTTGAGCAGGCCGTAGACGATTGCCAGGTCGAGGAATTCCGGACGCCCCGTCAGGAATCCGATCAGCGCCAGAAGGATGAGTGCACAGGTGCCGACCGTGTTGGCTGCCTGCGCACGATCGAACACCGTCGGGCCCAGCGCGGCCCGCACGAGCACCAGCGACAGCGTCACGAGCATCGCGATGCAGGCTGCCGCGAACATCATTCGTCCCCTTCGCAGGCACGTACGCGGCGGTCCATGTCGCCGCTGGTGACACCCTCGGCGCCGGCGCGCGTCAACGCATGCACGACAAACCCGCCCTTCCCGATGTCGATCGTGATCGTTCCGGGCGTCAGCGTGATCGAATTTGCATGAATGACGAGGCCGACCGTGGTCTTCTGGCTCGGCTTGAACGAAACCATCGTCGGGCTGATCGGCAACCGCGGATCGACAATGATCCGGCTGACCTCCCAGGCCGACTTGGCGATTTCCTTCGATAACCAGATCCAGTAGGCCACGATGCGCCAGCCCAGCTGCACGGGATGGCCTTCGGCATCGATCACGTCCATGCGCCGCGCGAACCACACCACCGCAACGGCGCACACAGCCCCGGCGGACATCAAAAAGAACGTGAAGTAGCCGGACAGCACCAGCCAGAACAGATACAGCGCGATGAAGGCACTGATCAGGCGCAGCACGGCGTTGCGGACGCTAAACCGTCGTAGTCATGATGATGTGGACGCGATACGGGCCGTGCGCGCCCAGCACGATCGTCTGCTCGATGTCGCCGGTGCGCGACGGCCCCGAGACCATGTTGATGGCCCGCGGCATCATGCGCTCGACCCCGCCCTCCTCGCGACGCATCAGTTCGAACGCGTCCTCCATCGTCGCCACGATGCGATCGGCGCGTAGCAGCGCGATATGGGTTTCCGGCAGCAGATGCATCGACGCCGGTGTTTCCGCGCCGGAAAGCAGCACCAGCGTTCCGGTCTCGGCGATCGCGCAGAACGCACCGGTCACGCCGACCAGGTCCGCCCCGTGCGACTCATCGCGCCGAGGTGGGCGGAATTCGACGTTCAACTGTGCCTGCGCCCAGGGCAGATCGCGCAATGCCGGCCACGCCACCAGGTTCGGTGCGATGCCGTGACCCGCGAGATAGCGGGCGATGGCGGCAGGCACATCGCCGACGCTCGGCACGCTCTCGACGGTGCTCGCCATGCGTTCGGCCATCGTCCGGAACTGGCCTGTCAGGTCGCCATACGGTGCCGGCCGCGGCCCGGCCGGATGGCGCGCGAGGTAATCGGCAGCGCTGGCACGGTCTTCGGCGTTCGGTTCGCCCCGCTTCTGTGCAGTGCGAATGCGTTGAAAGATCTCTTCTTTCGCCTTCGATGTATCAGCGCTCATCGGCTGGCCTTGCGCAAGAACGCGTCGATGCGATCGATGCCCTGCTCGATCGCACTCTCGCTGGTGGCATACGAAAAGCGGATGTGTTGTCCGTCGCCCTCGACGCGGGGTCCGAAATGGATATCGGCAAGCACCGCAACTCCGGCCTCGAGCAACAACCGCCGCCGCAGTTCTTCGGAATCACGCGCACCGATCAGTCGGCACGCTTCGGTGACGTTGGGCCAGGCGTAGAAAGCGCCCCCCGGGGTCGCGCAGCGGAACCCCGGCACGGCATTCAGGCGGCGAACGATCAGATCGCGGCGCGCATGGAAGCGCTGCTTCATCGTTTCCGCATCGTCCTGCGGCCCGGTCAGCGCCTGCAGCGCGGCCCACTGGCTGATCTGCGAAGCGCACGATTCGGTATTGGTGATCCAGCGCGTGAACACCGGCGCGAGCGCGGCATTGGCCGTAAAGCCGATGCGCCATCCGGTCATCGCGTAGGTCTTCGATGCGCCATCGGAAATGATGGTGCGCTCGCGCATCCCGGGCAACGCGGCAATCGAGACAAAGGCGCCGTCGTAGACCAGCTTGCTGTAGATCTCGTCCGCATACACCCAGACGTCCGGATGCGCCCGCAGCACATCGGCGATCGCCTCGAGATCGCGACGCGTCAGTAGGCCTCCGGTGGGGTTGTGCGGCGTGTTGAGGATCAGCAGCCGGGTCTTCGGGCCAATCCGGCTCGCCAATTCGGCAGGATCGAATGCGAAGCCGCGCGACTCGCGCAGCGGCAGCCCGACGGGAACTGCACCATTGGCAAGGATCTGCGACTCGTAGATCGGGAAGCCGGGCACCGGAAAGATGACTTCATCGCCGGCACCGTAGTCGGTGACCGAGGCGATCGTGTAGCCGATGAAAGGCTTTGCGCCTGCGCCGACCACCACTTCATCCGCGGTGATGTCGAGGCCACGCAGGGCACCCATCGACTTCGCCGCGGCCGCACGGAGCTCGTCGATGCCGGCCGACGGCGTGTAACCATGGCGGCCCTCGCGGACCGCGGCGACGGCCGCATCCTGCACGTGCACCGGCGTCGGGAAATCCGGCTGGCCAATGCAGAACGAAACGATGTCTGCGCCGCCGCGGATGAGCCGATTCACCTCGGCCAGCACGACAAAGGCGTTTTCGGTGCCGAGAGCCTCGGCGCGGCGACTGAGCTTGGGCATGGCGGGCGATTATAGGTTCGGCATTGCGTC
>Ga0316604_10003786_pt1 | contig 10441 bp, 7 predicted proteins | sample OWC_soil_day20_C_FD_207650 | JGI IMG/M metagenome (GOLD analysis project Ga0316604, IMG submission 207650) | Wetland soil microbial communities from Old Woman Creek delta, Ohio, United States - OWC_soil_day20_CT | ecosystem: Environmental > Terrestrial > Soil > Wetlands | place: USA: Ohio...
GCGATCCGGCTGCTGGCGTATTTGAAGGCGTTGCGCAGCAGGTTGCGCAGCGCATAGGGCATCGCCTTGCGGTCGAGGTCGACACAGAGGTTTTCCGGCAGTTGGTCGGTGTTGACCGCGACATCGAGGTTGCGGCCGAGCAGACGGACGCTGTCGACTTCGTCGCTCAGCCATTCGGCGAAGGGAACGCTGGAGAAATGCGGTTCCGGCGCTTCCCGCTCGAAGCGGGCGTAGGTCAGGCTGGTGTCGATCAGTTGATCGAGTTCATCGAGGTCGGCCTCCATCATCGACCACAGGCGTTCCCGCTCGGCCTGCTGGTCGGTCTCGGTCAGCATCTCGAGGGCGAAGCGCATGCGGGCGATCGGCGTCCGCAGTTCGTGCGAAATGCCGCAGGAGAGTTCGCGGTGGGTGGCGAGCAACTGTTGGACGCGTTCGGCCATGTTGTTCATGGTGTCGGCCAGCGGCGCGAAGAGCTGGCTGCGGGCGCTTGGTGAGCGGGCTTCGAAGTCGCCGTCGCCGAGGTCGCGGGCCGTCTGGCGCAGCGCTTCCAGGTCGCGCCAGACCGGGCGCACCCAGAACCAGAGGGCGATCCCGAAGATCAGTCCAGTCAGGCTCCAGGTCAGCAGGCGCAGGCGGAGTTCGAGCGGCAGGCGTTCGGCGAGTTCCGGGTTGCGGTTGGAGGCGAGCGGGCCGACGACGAGGACGAGGCTGCTGGTGCCAAGCCGGTGGTACATGATGTCGCCGTCGTGATCGATGGCGATGTCGCCGGCGTCGAGCTTGACGACTTGGGGCGGGGTCAGCTTGCGGTCGAGCGACATGCGCTCGACGATGCCCAGCTTGTAGGAAAACTTCTCGTCGAGATCCTTGATTTTTCGTTGCCAGGTGCTGCGCGGATGACGGAACAGTTCATCCTCGATCAGGGTGATCGTGCCGCGCATGAAGCGGCGGGCGTAGTCGTCGGTGATGCCGCGCTGGGCGGTGGAAATGACGAAATCAGCGGTAAAGGCGATGGCGACGAAGGAGCCCATCGCCAGCAGGTAGAAGTTGAAGAACAGCTTGGACAGGCTGTAGCGCCCGCCGCGCCAGCGCGGCAGCGAGACCCGGAAGAGCGAGCGGGCAAGGCCCTGGCTGCGCTCCTTTTCGGTGCTTTCGCCGCCGGGAAACTCAGTTCCAGTCATGCTTGCTGAACAGGTAGCCTTTGCCGCGCACGGTCTTGATCCGGGTCGGATTCTCGGGGTCGTCGTTCAGCTTCTTGCGCAGGCGTGAGATACGGGCGTCGATCGAGCGATCAAGGCCATCGAAGCCGATGCCGCGCAGTTCCTGCAGCAGGTCGTCGCGCGAAAGGACGTTGCCGGCATGCGTGGCGAGCAGCCAGAGGAGGTCGAATTCGGCGGTGGTCAGGTCGATGGTTTCGTCGCTCAGCGACGCGGTGCGTGTTGCCTGGCTGATCCGGAATTGGCCGAAGACCATTTTTTCCGATTCGCTCTGCGGGCTGTCGCCGGCGCTTGGCAGGCGGCGCAGCAGGGCCTTGATGCGGGCGAGCAGGACGCGCGGCTGGACGGGCTTGGCGATGTAGTCGTCGGCGCCCATTTCGAGGCCGAGAATCTGGTCGAAGTCCTCGTCACGGGCGGTCAGCATCAGGATGACCCCGCGGTATTGCTGGCGCACGGCGCGGCAGACGGCGAAACCGTCCTTGCCGGGCAGCATGACGTCGAGGATCACCAGGTCCGGCTGTTCGGCCAGGATGCGTCCTTCGGCGGTGTCGCCGCGCGGTTCGATACTGACCTGCAAGTCGTTCTTGGTCAGGTACTCGGCCGTCAATTCGGCCAGTCGTTCATCGTCTTCGACGAGCAGGATACGTGTATTCATGGCGCCATCTTAATGGGGGTGAGTCCTGCGGTCCACCGGCAAAAACAGGCGATTTCCGCGAAAAATTTGCCCCAATGGCGCAGCTTGCGGTGCGGCATTGGGGCATGGGGGCCGGGCATTCGACGAGAACTCAGTCCTCGAAGAACTCCTTGACCTTGTCCATCCACGACTTGGAGCGTGGATTGTGCTTGGCGTTGTTGTCGCGGCTGGATTCCTCCAGTTCGCGCAGCAACTCCTTCTGGCGCTCGGTCAGGTTCACCGGGGTTTCGACCACGACATGGCACATCAGGTCGCCATGGGTGTGGCTGCGGACGCCCTTGATGCCCTTGCCGCGCAGACGGAAGACCCGGCCGGACTGCGTTTCCGGCGGAATCTTGATGGCGGCGGCACCATCCAGCGTCGGGATTTCGATCTCGCCGCCGAGCGCGGCCGCGGTGAAGGAAATCGGCATTTCGCAATGCAGGTCGTTGTGGTCACGAGTGAATACGGCGTGCTGCTTGAGGTGAATCTGGACGTAGAGGTCGCCCGGTGGGCCACCATTGACGCCATGTTCGCCTTCGCCGGCCAGCCGGATGCGATCGCCTTCATCGACTCCGGCCGGAATCTTGACGGCCAGCGTCTTGTGTTGCTTGATGCGCCCGGCGCCACCGCAACTCTTGCAAGGTTCCGGAATGTAGCGGCCTGTGCCGTGGCATTTCGGACAGGTCTGCTGGATCGAGAAGAATCCCTGCTGCAGACGGACCTGGCCCGAGCCTTGGCAGGTCGGGCAGGTCTTCGCCTGGGTGCCCGGCTTGGCACCGCTGCCGCTACACGGCTCGCAGACTTCCATGGTCGGAATGCGGATCTTGGTTTCCGTGCCGTGTGCGGCCTGTTCGAGCGTGATTTCGAGGTTGTAGCGGAGATCGGCGCCACGGTAGATGTTGGAACGGCCACCGCCGCCACCGCCACCCCGGCCACCGAAGATTTCGTCGAAGATGCCACCGAAGGCATCGGCAAAACCACCGCCGCCACCACCGAAACCACCGCCCATGCCGGACTGCGGATCAACGCCGGCATGGCCGTACTGGTCGTAGGCGGCCCGCTTCTGGCCATCCGACAGGATCTCGTAGGCTTCCTTGCATTCCTTGAATTTCTCCTCGGCCGCCGGGTTGTCCGGATTGCGGTCGGGGTGATGCTTCATGGCCAGCTTGCGGTAGGCCTTCTTGATCTCGTCTTCGCTGGCGTCGCGGTTGACGCCGAGAATTTCGTAAAAATCGCGTTTTGACATTTCTTCTACCCGTCAAGTGACAAAGGCGCCGAGCGCCGCCGGAGGTTTCCGGTAGGCTCGGCGCCGGGCTGTGAGGCCAGGAATTACTTCTTGTCCTTGTTCACTTCGGTGAATTCGGCATCGACGACATCGCCTTCGACGGTCTTCTCGCCGCCGGCCTGTTGCTGGCCGGCTGCACCGGCACCGGCGGCAGCACCTTCGGCCTGCTGCTGGGCGTACATCTTTTCACCCAGTTTCTGGGCAGCCTGGCTGAGGGCTTCGGTCTTGGCGACGATGGTGTCCTTGTCGCCGTCACGCAGCACGGATTCGACGTCCTTGATCGCGGCTTCGATGCTTTCCTTTTCAGCAGCATCCAGCTTGTCGCCGTACTCGGTCAGCGACTTCTTGACCATGTGCACCATGCCGTCGGCCTGGTTGCGGGCATCGGCCAGTTCGTGGACCTTCTTGTCGTCTTCGGCGTGCAGCTCGGCATCCTTGACCATGGCCTGGATTTCAGCCTCGCTCAAGCCGGAGTTGGCCTTGATCGTGATCTTGTTTTCCTTGCCGGTTGCCTTGTCCTTGGCGGTGACGTGCATGATGCCGTTGGCGTCGATGTCGAAAATGACTTCGATCTGCGGCGTGCCGCGCGGGGCCGGCGGGATGCCTTCCAGGTTGAACTGGCCGAGGCTCTTGTTGCCGGAAGCAACTTCGCGCTCGCCCTGGAGGACGTGGATGGTCACGGCGTTCTGGTTGTCATCGGCGGTCGAGAAGGTCTGCGAGGCCTTGGTCGGGATCGTCGTGTTCTTCTGGATCAGCTTGGTCATGATGCCGCCCAGGGTTTCGATACCGAGGGAGAGCGGGGTGACGTCGAGCAGCAGCACGTCCTTGACTTCGCCTTGCAGCACGCCACCCTGGATGGCGGCACCGACGGCAACGGCTTCGTCAGGATTGACGTCCTTGCGCGGCTCCTTGCCGAAGATTTCCTTGACCTTGTCCTGCACCTTGGGCATGCGGGATTGACCGCCGACCAGGATGATGTCGTCGATGTCGCTGATCTTGCAGCCGGCATCTTTCAGTGCGGTGACGCACGGCGCGACGGTACGCTCGACCAGTTCATCGACCAGCGATTCGAACTTGGCGCGGGTGATCTTCAGTGCCAGGTGCTTCGGGCCGGAGGCATCGGCGGTGATGTAGGGCAGGTTGATTTCGGTCTGCTGGCTGGAGGAGAGCTCGATCTTCGCCTTTTCGGCGGCTTCCTTGAGGCGCTGCAGGGCGAGCACGTCCTGCTTCAGGTTGACGCCGGATTCCTTCTTGAATTCGTCGATGATGTAGTCGATCAGGCGCTGGTCGAAGTCTTCGCCGCCGAGGAAGGTGTCGCCGTTGGTGGCCAGCACTTCGAACTGCTTTTCGCCATCGACGTCGGCGATTTCAATGATCGAGATGTCGAAGGTGCCGCCGCCCAAGTCATAAACGGCGATCTTGCGGTCCTTGCCGGCGGCCTTGTCCATGCCGAAGGCAAGGGCGGCAGCGGTCGGTTCGTTGATGATGCGCTTGACTTCCAGACCGGCGATCCGGCCGGCGTCCTTGGTGGCCTGGCGCTGGCTGTCGTTGAAGTAGGCCGGCACGGTGATGACGGCTTCGGTGACTTCCTCGCCGAGATAGTCTTCGGCGGTCTTCTTCATCTTGCGCAGCACTTCGGCGGAAACCTGCGGCGGAGCGATTTTCTTGTCGCGCACTTGCACCCAGGCGTCGCCGTTGTCGGCCTTGACGATCTTGTAGGGCATCAGGGCGATGTCCTTCTGCACTTCCTTCTCTTCGAAACGGCGACCGATCAAACGCTTGACGGCATACAGCGTGTTCATCGGGTTGGTCACGGCCTGACGCTTGGCCGGTGCGCCGGAGAGGATTTCGCCATCTTCGGCATAGCCAATGATGGACGGCGTGGTGCGCGCGCCTTCGGAGTTTTCGATAACCTTCGGCTGGCCGCCTTCCATGATGGCCACGCAGCTATTCGTCGTGCCGAGGTCAATACCAATGATCTTGCCCATGTTTTGTTCCTTTAGTGAATTCGAGTGGATTGCTGATGTTCTGGATTTGGGGGCGGCGCCCCGGATTTCAAGACTTTGCTTTGGCGACCATGACCAGCGCCGGGCGCAGGGTCCGATCAGCGATCAGGTAGCCCTTCTGCAGCACGGTCACCACAGTATTGGCTTCCTGTTCGGAGTCGACCATGCCGATGGCCTGGTGCTTGTGCGGATCGAACTTCTCGCCGGCCGGATTGACTTCAACCAAGGCGTTCTTCTCGAAAGCGGAAACCAGTTGCTTCAAGGTCAGTTCGACACCGGACTTGAAACTTTCAACGGTCTGCTCCGGCACGGCCAGCGCGGCTTCCAGGCTGTCCTTGACGGCCAGCAGTTCGCCGGCAAACTTCTCGACGGCGAACTTGTGGGCCTTGGAAATGTCTTCCTGGGCGCGGCGACGGATGTTTTCGCCTTCGGCCTTGGCGCGCAACCAGGCATCGTAATGTTCGGCGGCCTTCAGTTCGAGTTGGCGGAATTGCTCCTCGATGCTGGGCAGGGTGTCGGTGTGCGCTTCTGCGGCCGGCGCAGCGACTGGTTCGGTTACAGGTTCATTGCCCAGCATGGCTTCCTGGGTGTGTTCGTTGTTTGACATGCGTGGTTCTCCCAAAAATCTGTTTCGATAGATGGGGCGGCTTCAAGGTTTTTCAAGAGCAGGATCGTGAATATTCTCGAGATGGCAAAATTGCTGCCGATCCGCTACCTGCGTGCTACGATAAATCCGTATTTTTTACTGCGCATCCTGAATGGAAAAAATCGGCAAATACCGGGTGGTACGCGAACTGGGCAAGGGCGCGACGGCTACGGTCTACCTCTGTGATGATCCCGATTCCGAACGCCAGGTCGCCGTCAAGGTGATCCGCTTCGGGCAGGATAGTGCGGCCATGTCGCGCCGGATGCGCAAGCTGTTCCAGAACGAAGGGATGGTCTCGAAGCGGCTGGATCACCCGAATATCGTGCATGTCTTCGACGCCGTGGTTGAGAACGACTTCGCCTATCTGGCCATGGAGTACGTCGAAGGCTTCAACCTCGAACAGCATTGCCGGATCGATCGCCTGTTGCCGATGTATCGCGTCATCAGCATCATTTTCAAGTGCTGCATGGCGCTCGACAGCGCCTACCGCCAGGGCATCATTCATCGCGATATCAAGCCGGCCAACATCATGGTCGCCGCTGACGACGAGCCGAAAATCGCCGATTTCGGCCTGGCCCTGAACATGAACAAGGACATGGATCGCGATTCGACCTTCATCATGGGGGTCGGCTCACCGGCCTACATGTCGCCGGAGCAGATCAAGGGCTATCCACTCAACCAGAAAACCGACCTCTATTCACTGGGCGTCGTCATGTTCCAGTTGCTGACCGGGCGTCTGCCGTTTCGCGCCGCCAATCAGGCAACGCTGATCTATCGCATCATCAACACCGATGCGCCGGCCATTACCGCCCTCAGCCCGAATCTGCCGGAAGGCCTGAATGCCATCATGCGGCGAGCGCTGGAAAAGGATCTGTACAGCCGTTACCGGAATGGCGCCGAGTTCGCCAAGGATTTGGCCGCCGTTCGCTACCAGATACTGGAAGAGGACGATACGGCGCAGGACATGAGCCATTTCGAAACCCTGCGCAAGCTGGAGTTCTTTACCGAATTCGAAAACGAAGAACTCTGGGAGGTTTTACGCGTCGCAGTCTGGCGCGAAATTGCGCCGAATGTCGCGCTGATCCGTGAAGGCGAGCGCAACAAGCTGTTCGGTATCGTCATCTCCGGTTGTGTCGAGATTTCGCTGGGCGGCAAGGCGCTCTGCCGGCTGGGGCCGAGCGAGCCGGTGGGCGAAGTGGCTTTTCTGCATCCGGACAGCGATCAGCGCTACGCGACGGCAGTGACGCTGGAAAAGACGCTGTTTCTTGAAGTCAACGCGGCTGCTTTGGCCTTGTCTTCGGAAGAACTCGACGGGCGCATGCGCAATGCCTTGCTGGCCCGGATGATCCGCCGCCTGCGTGAGGTCAACAAGATTGCCGCGTCACTGGGTCAGCCGGCGGTCGAGGCGGGGACCGGTTCACTGAGCGGGATGCCGCGTTCGCGCCCGGGCGGCGGCCTCGACCTGGAGCTGGCGCCGATGTGAAAACCGCCTCGATTCGAGGCGGTTTGTCTTTGGCAGTGCTGTTTGACGTTTAGACCTTGAAGCGGCCGACCATTGCCGCCAGCCCTTCGGCCAGGCGTTTCAGGTCGTGGGCGGCGCCGGCCGTCTGCTCCACCGTTCCCGAGTTGTCGCGGGCCATGCCGGCAATCGCCTCGATGCTGGCTTCGACGTTGCCCGAGAAGCGACGCTGCTGATCCGTTTCTGCCGCAATGTTGTCGAGGCCGTGCCCGACTTCGGTGACCGAACCATTGGTTGCCTGCAGCACGTTGGATACCGTCGCCACGGCACTCTGGCTGCTTTCCAGGTGTTCTAGGCCCTCCTCGATGCTGCGCCGCACGGCGACCGACTGGGCGCTGAGCATGGCAGTGATGCCATCGATTTCGCTGGCCGAGCGGGAAGATTTCTCCGCCAGCTTGCGCACCTCGTCCGCCACCACGGCAAAGCCGCGACCCTGCTCGCCGGCACGGGCAGCTTCGATGGCGGCATTCAGGGCCAGCAGATTGGTCTGCTCGGCAATGTCCTTGACCTCGCGGGTCATGCTGGTGATCGCTTCAGTATTGCGGACGAATTCGTTGACCGAGGTTGCCATTTCCTTGACGGCCCGTTCGACGACATTCATTTCGCCAAGCAGGACGTTCAGGTTGCGGCTGCCCTCGTTGGCACGGGCCAGGCTTTCCTGCGACTGATGCTGGACGTGCTCGGCGCTCTGGGCGATCGACGAAATGCTGGAGACCAGTTGCTCAACGGCGGTTGCCGCTTCGTTGGACTTCTCGTTCTGCAGGTGCGAGCTTTGCGAGACGCGGTCGGCGTTGTCGGATAGAGCGGCCACCCGGGCTGAAACCTGGCTGGCTGAATCGCGAACCTGGCGTACCAGTTGGTTGAAGTTTTCCATCATTTCATTGAAAACGAGGGCGGCCTGGCCGACTTCGTCCTTGCCCTTGATCGGCAGGCGCCGGGTCAGGTCGCCTTCGCCACTGGCGATGTCGCGCAAGCCCTTGCGCATTTCATCGAGCGGGGCCGTGACAAAATGATGGGTCAGCAGGTAAATGATGACGAGCAGGGCGCCGACGGCAGCCAGCGCAACGCCGGCAATCTTCAGGCGGAAGGCGGCAACATCGGACTCGACGGAATCGAGCGAGACTTTCATGCTGACGACACCAAGTACCGTGCCTTCGGGTACCTGGTGACAGAGGATACAGTCCTTGCCGAGGTAGTTTTTGGCGGCCTTGGTCGGGTTGATGACATGCAGGAAGGAGTTGCCGCCGGCAGATTCAACCGAGAGGTAAGGGGTGCCCGAGGCCATGACCTGCTTTTCGAGGGCGTCGAGGTCGCGCTTGCTCTTGGTGTCTGGGCCGTACAATTTGGCGACGGCATCGCTGCGGGCGACATGCAGGTCCTTGATGATCGACAGTTGCTTGATCTGATCAAGAAATACCTCGCGCTGGCCGACCGTGCCGGTGATCATCATGCCGGTCAGCCCGGCCATGGTCATCTCATGGATGCTTTGCGCGAAATCCTGTGCCTGTCGGATAGCGGTGTCGCGGTTGACCTGCGTGGCCCAGACGATTACGACCGTCCAGATAATCGCCAATGTCAGCCAGATGGCTGCTGTCAGGCGAACCCATATTTTCAAGTCAGCAAAGCGTGGCATTTTTCCCCCGGTGTTATGCCCATCGCCACCTTTATTTTCAGGCGGTCAGGTCGATCTGCTGGATTGTGCCAGCCCTTCCATCTTCCTGCAAAAAAACACCGGAACTGCGAATTTCACCAAGTAATTGGTTCGCATAATTTTTGATCTGGAATGGCGTCTCGATACGGCTTAGCGAGATGGCGCCGACTCCGGCCTCGGTCAGCGACTGAAGCTGGTCTTCGTTTGCCGCGTTACGACTCCAGACTTGCAATTGCTGGTAGGCCGCATCGTTTTCGTCTATCCAGCCATTCTTGTCGTCGTCCAGTGCGGCCAGTTCCTGAAAGCCGTCGCCGCTGGTAGGGCCGAACAGTTCCTTGCCATCGTTGATGCGACCGTCGCTGTTGCGGTCGAAGACCAGAAAGCCGCTGCCCGGGCCAACGAAGTTGATTTGTTCCTTGCTGCCATCGGCATTGAGGTCGAAGGCAAAGCGCTGGTTGGTCAATTGGGCGGCGTTGCCGGAAAAATTGAGTACCAACGGGTCCACCTTGCGTGCGGCGTCGCCCAGGCGCAGGCTGACACTGCTTTCTTCGTGGTAGGTGCGCTGCATCGATAGCTGCAGATCGAAGCTGATGCTGCGCCCGTCTGCCGTCGTCACGGAGCCGCTGGCCGAAAAGCTGGTTTGTTCGGTTTCGGTGTATGACTCGTGATAATCGTATTCCACGCCGTAGCCAGCCGGGGGCGGTGGCGCCGTGGCCTGGCTGGCGGGCGTATTCGCATTGCCGAGCGCTACGGACTCGGTGCGGGGCTGCAGGTCGACTGCATCGAAGATCTTGAATCTGCGGCCAGTCAGATATTCCAGCATCGTGCGGATCAAATTGAGCTTCGGATCATTGTCGACCGCAGCATCGCTCTCGCTGGCACTGCAGGCCGCGGCCTGAGCCGATTTGGCGGCATCCGACAGGGCGACGGTATCGGCCGGCGAGCGGTTGGGACGGCTGTTCTCATCCGCCAAATTTGGCCGGCGCTGACCGACCCACATGTTCAGTGACTCGCGCTTTTCATGTTGTTGCAGGCTGACGTGCGAAGAAGCCATCTGCAGGTTGGCGCTGGCAATTTTCATGATGGGCTCCGCTAACGTTGTGACAGGTTGTTAACGGCGCCCTGACTGGAAAGTTAAGTTTTGTAAAGATGGGCTTGCAGCCAGCGTTTCAGCGAGCCAAGGTCAAGCGCGCCGCTTTGCCGGGCAATTTCCTGTCCGTTCTTGAAGACGGCCAATGTCGGGATGCTGCGGATATTGAAGCGGGCCGCCAGTTGTTGCTCGGCTTCGGTATTCAGTTTGCCGAAGCAGGCGCGGGGCTCCAGTTCGGCTGCCGCCTGGGCAAAGGTCGGGGCCATCGTCCGGCAGGGACCGCACCAGGGCGCCCAGAAGTCGACAACAACAGGCAAGTCGCTGCGCCCGATCAGCCGGTCGAAGTTGCCGCGA
>Ga0316604_10003787_pt1 | contig 10440 bp, 11 predicted proteins | sample OWC_soil_day20_C_FD_207650 | JGI IMG/M metagenome (GOLD analysis project Ga0316604, IMG submission 207650) | Wetland soil microbial communities from Old Woman Creek delta, Ohio, United States - OWC_soil_day20_CT | ecosystem: Environmental > Terrestrial > Soil > Wetlands | place: USA: Ohio...
TATTAGATATAGTAGCAGGAGGCCACAATTACCTCATTGTGCGTAAGGTAGCCAGTACACTAAGGCGGTCAAGCTATAACGAAATAACCAAGGCAATAAGCTTCTTTAAGCTAACTGACTACTTCGACTGCAACAAGTCTGATTTGGTTATCACGTGTAAAAATGGCTATCAAATACTATTCTGTGGTATGGATGACCCTGAGAAGGTTAAGTCAATTACTCCAGCTAAAGGCGTGTTAACTGACGTGTGGTATGAAGAAGCGACAGAGGCAGACTATGAAGATGTTAAGCAGTTGGAAAAGCGTCTGCGTGGTGTTAGTAAGGTTAAAAAGCGCATAATCCTATCGTTTAATCCAGTGTATAAAACGCACTGGATTTTTACTGAGTATTTCCAGGGTAGATGGGATGATTCAAAGCGCGAGTATAAGGATGATACATTATCTATTCTCAAGACCACATACCGCGATAACAAGTTTCTTACCGCTGATGATGTTAAGGCTCTGGAAGATGAAAAGGACAAGTATTACAAGGACGTATATTCTGATGGCAACTGGGGTGTGCTGGGCAAGGTTATATTCACTAATTGGCGTACTGAGGATTTAGGCGGAAGAATGTGGGACAGGTGGCAGAACGGACTAGACTTTGGGTTTGCCAATGATCCTACTGCGTTTGTTAGATGCCACTATGAGCGCCGAGAAAACACCTTGTACATTGTCGACGCTAAATATTATTATGGATTTACCAATGATGTTTTATCGGTAGCTGTTAAAAATGTTATTAGTAACGAGATAATCACTTGCGACTGCCAAGCGCCGCTAAACATCCAAGAATTGCGCCAAATGGGAGTTAATGCGATACCATGTACTAAGTTTAAGGACAGCGTTAATTTCGGTATACAGTGGCTTCAAAAGCTACAGATTGTTATTGATTGCCGCTTGCGTGAGGCTATAAACGAATTTACCGTGTACAAATGGCGGGAGGACAAGGATGGCAAAGTGCTACCGGAACCGGTAGACAAAGATAACCACATTATAGATGCCATCAGGTACGCCCTACAAAATGAAATGGGGCGGCCTAGTGATAATCTGGTTACTCAAGTAGAGACAAAGCATAATCCATTTAGGAGATAAGGAGGGCTAACGTGTGCAATTTATTTAAAACCCCTAGCATTAATACAAGTACTGCTACCGTAACAAAATCTGCTACCACGTCGGCGGCAGATACGGCGGCAGAACAGCTTGAGAAACAGAAACAACGTAAGGGATTTCAGTCAACTATTGCCACAAGTGGGCAGGGTGTAACAGGTGCAGCAAACACATTAAAAACTCAACTAGGAAGCTGATAATATGGATAAAAAGGAAAAGGCAATTAAATATTATAATCATAAGCTTGCTAGGCTAAAAAAGATACGAACAAGCTATGAAAGTACATGGTCTGATATACTAGATAACATTGCGCCTGATTTAAAAGGATACTTAAACACGGATAATGATGATAAAGGCGATAGAGAAGATCAATTAATATACGACACAGCACCGACAGATTATTGGCAGAAATGCGCTGCAGGGTTATTTGCTTCGATATCTAGCCCTTCAAGGCCGTGGGCACAGCGAACAATGTCCAATGATGAAGACAATGAAATACCGGGAATTAGGGCTTGGCTGGATGATGTAACGGCTAAAGACCGCTCTATATATCATCAGTCAAACTTTTACCGCGGTGCATTTAGCATGTATGCTCAGTTATCCGCTATAGGCGTGGCGGTAATGGTGTTTGAACCTGATTATAATAATATCATCCATTGCACCGTACTTAATGTAGGAGAGTATTGGCTAGGCATTAATGGTAAAGGCTTAGTTGATACGCTATTCCGAGATATCACCTATTCAGCGTATAAGCTGCAGGAGTTGTTTGGTAAAGATAATCTTCCTGTAGAGGTAAATAATAGTATTACAGACAGTAACCCAGATGGTAACGACTATAAGGTAATACACGTAATTGAACCTGATTCACAAAAACTGGCACCTTTCAAGAAAGAATGGGTGTCAGTTTATTATTTATCAGGTAAAAGCGGTGACAAACAGATTGTCGATATAAAAGGATATGACCAGAAACCTTTTGCGGCTCCTAGGTGGTACGCCAACAACAATGAGACATACGCCAAGATGTATCCAGGACGAAATGCTCTTGGCAACTGCAAGCAACTACAAAAGATGATTTACGACTGGATGTGTCAGGTTGAACTGGAAGTAAGGCCACCAATGCAAGGGCCTCCTATTTCTGGTGATGGCAACGGACGTATTAGCGCGTTGCCTGGAATGTATAACTCCATTGCCACTGGTGGGCCTGATGGAACTATAAGACGTTTGTTCGATACTAACCCACAGTTAGAAATAGGATGGCAAGCTATTGCAGATAAGAAGAAACAAATAGAATCGCAGTTCTATAACGACCTATTTATGCCAATCATGAGCAATATTGAAAAGGAAATGACCGCTACTGAGGTAAACCAGATAAGCGGAGAGAAGATGATTGCTTTAGGCGCAGCAGTAGAGAATTTTAACACCGAATACTTAAACGTTTCCCAGGATATTTTATTTGCTTATGCTTCAGCCGCAAAAGCGTATCCGAATATTGGTGACTACGTTGCAGAAGAAGATTGGCATAAGCTAGAAGGACAGGATATTAAGACCGAATATGTGTCAATAATGGCACAGGCTCAGAAATATGTAGATATTAGCAAGATAAACAGTACATTAGAATTAGCTGCAATGTGCGCTAAATTAGACCCTACCGGGGCGGCGTTACAGAAACTTGACCTATCTGCTGCAATATCAGAAGGGGCTAAATTGTACGGTGCGCCCGGTAAGATGATACGTACTGATCAACAGCTAGAGAAAATGAAACAAGCGCAAGAAAAACAGCAACAAATAGAACAAATGATGCAAGGGGCACAGGTTGCCGCTGATGTAGCACAAAAGGCAGGCGGGATACCAATGGATACGGATAACGCATTAACTCGTATGTTAGGGGTGCAACAATGAATGACTTAAAAACAATGTATGCACAGCAACGAGAAAAAGAAAAGCTTGGCAAGCTCAATCAACTAAAGCATGACAATATGATTAACACGGTAATGGGTTCACAGGAAGGAAGGAACTTTGTTTCTTTCGTATTAGACTTATTGCAGTATCAACAGTATAATAGCGAAAACTCAGCTAACGCATACAGAACGGCGGCATTGCAAAATGCGGCTACTTTTATTTATAAGGATATATACCGTATTAACCCTGATAAATGCGAATTGATGATGCGAGAAAGAGAGGTTGTTAAAAATACCTAAAGGTAAAGGTTCATGCAAAGGTGGCAAAAGAAAAGTGATACCTAGCAAAATAAAAATAAGCGGAATTGAGTATGAGGTGAGATGTGACAAAGATACCGAGTTAATATGCGGTAATGCAGATGGTGAAGCAAGATATACTAACTGCCAAATAGTATTAAAATCTACACTAGAAGGTGATTATAAAAATTACGTTTTCATGCATGAATTAGTCCATTGTATGTTTAATTCGATAGGGAGAAGTGACCTGAGATGTGACGAACAATTGACAGATGCTATGGCTCATGCGCTTTACCAAGTATTAAAGGATAATGATATAAGCTTTTATGCAGGCTAACACCCTGCTATTTTTTATGCCCAAATTAAGGAGGAAAAACCATGAAAAACGAAAACGCGCCACAGTCTGACAGCCTAGGCGCATTTAACCTGCAATTATTTGCGGAGGAATCTACTGAAACCGCCGATACATCTGGCGATAATGGCGGCGGTGGTGTGGAAACAGAAGTTATAGACCAAGTAGCCGAAGACGCTGACAAAGCCGAGGGAGAACAGGCACAAAATGAGCAGCAAGAAACAAAGCCGGATTTATTAGCCGACTATACGCCGACTTTCCCAGAGGGATTTACTGCTAATGATGAATTGATTAATGAGTTTATCCCTGCGGCTAAAGAATACGGACTTAACCCTGAACAGGCTAATAAAATGGTTGAGCTTGGTTCTAAGGTAGCTCAATCCACCGCTGAAAAGGTTGTAAAAGACATTAATGAACAATGCGAAAAAGGCTACAAAGAGTTTATCGATGGATTTAAAGGGGCTGATGCAAAAAAAGATTTAGGCAATGCTAATTCATTAATTGAAAAATATGGTGGCAAGGAAGCTGTAGAAGCTTTCCACACGGCTATGACAGGGGCAATCGGGTTCTCACCTGATTCTGTTAAGCCGTTTTTTAATGCCATTGTCAAGATGGGCAAGGACTTTGCTGACCCTGAGTTTAAACTGGGACAGGCAGCACCACAAAACAAGTCGCTAGGTGAAATTTTATACGGCGACACGATGAAATAAGGAGATGATTAATACATGGCAACTTTATCAAGTGAAAGAGTAACATGGAAAGACTATGCATCACAAAAAGATCCTGACGGTAAGGCAGCTAAAATTATTGATATTTTGGATGATATGTTTGTTATCCCTGGTAATAAAGAGTATGGTTTACAGACGACTCAATTAGCGTCTGACCCTGTTGTAACAATCCGCGGCGTTAATGAAGGTATGACTTCTAGCCATGCATCGTTTAAAAACCTGCAAGTAAACGCATCATTATTTACTGCGCTTGGCGTAGTTGATAAGGAACTTGTTGATGCGGCTGACGACAAAATGGGCTTCAGGGCAAATGTGAATAAGCCGTTTATCGGGGCTATGGGTAAAAAATTAGCCAATCAACTATTTAAAGGTTCTAAGTCCAGCGATGCACAAGGCTTTAATGGATTGGAACAGTTTTATAAAGCCACTACCACTAAGTATTATGGAGACTATGTGCTTGCTGCCGGGGGAACAGGAACGGATAACCGTTCTATCTGGTTGATTGATTGGGGAGAAGATTCTGTATGTGGGTTCTATCCCAAAAATACAGAGGTTGGTTTGCAGCATAAAGACTACGGCGAAGAACTAATTAAACTTGACGATGGTAAATTCATGCCAGCCTATCGAGATATGTGGGAGTGGAGAGCGGGTATTGCCGTTAGAAACTACAAGAAGATTGTCCGCATTGCTAATATCGATGCTTCTGCATTATCTACAGCAGGACAAACCACTGATGGTTCTGCCGACCTTTTAAATCTAATGATTGAGGCTATTGAATCCATTCCTAATATTTCTCCGAGAGCAAGATTTTATTGTGGTAGAAAAGTTAAAACAGCCTTTGTTAAGAAAGCGATCGGTAAGAGTAATGCCTTTCTTACTATGGAAAACTTAACAAACGGTAAAATTACACCAGCGTTCCTTGGTGTTCCTATTCGTTTATGCGAAGTGTTGGATGCCGATGAAACGCTGGTTTCTTAATGAAAGGATGTGATGTTTAATGTATGATGTAGAATTAAGTTTTACTAAGCAAACCGATGGAACTGCATATCAAACCATTACCACCACGGCTGCTTCGACCAATGTCATTGACCTTGGTACTGAAGGGCCTTTTTTTGAACCTGCATATCTTCATATCAGGGTGGTAGAAGCTTTTGCGTCCAGCACCAGCGGGGCTACATTAACGGTAGCATTGCAAAGTGATGATGACGAGGACTTTCCCAGTGCAGTATCAATGGGAACACCTATTAGTGCTGTTGAATATACGAGCCTTACGGCTGGTTATCACAAAGTAATTCCAATGCCGATACAAGATACCGAGGAATTATTAAGACTGTATTTCACTGCTTCAGCAACAATGACTTCCGGTACTATTGTTGCCTATATAAACGATTCGCCGGAATTGTAGTATTAAAGGGCAGGAATACCCTGCCCTTCCCATTTAGGGAGGTATTTATGAATAAGTTCGAAATTTGTAATTTAGCATTAATGTATATCGGCGTAACTCGACCAATTCAATCTTTCAGTGAAAATTCCACAGAAGCACAAATGTGCAACCGTGCTTATGATAAAGCAAAAAGAGAAGTATTAAAGACTTTCCCTTGGAAGTTCTCTAAATGTATTTCAGTATTAACCGTTACAACGGAAACGAACAATAAATATGAATATGTATATGAATACCCTAGTGATGCTATTAGGATATTAACTATAAGCGATAAAGACGGAATAGGGGCTGGAAGTCAACCTTTCGACGTAACAACCTATGTTTCCAGTTCCATTCAATATAAGCGCATTATTACCGATATAAAAGACGCTTATGCAGAATACATTCTTGATGCTGACGAAAGCATAATGTCTGACGAATTTATTACTGCTTTGGCTTGGAAGATAGCGTCTGAACTAGGCACTGGATTATCTAAAACAACTCAGGCTATGCAAATTGCTAATCAAATGTACACAATTAAATTAAGTGAAGCGCAGAAAGCTGAAATGTACGAACAAGATAATAAAATAGAAAACGGGCCTTCTTATATATCATCCCGAGGAGGTTGGATAAATGGCAAGTTCTAAAATGCAACCTTCTTTTGCTGGCGGCGAATTTGCACCTGCTATGCGGCGTAGGGTTGATTTTGCTAAATACCAAGTGGCAGCAGACACCATGAAAAACCTTATAGTATTGCCACAAGGCGGGTTTCAGGCGCGTACTGGGACTCAATATATATATGCCACTAAAACAGCAGCAAACAAGGCAAGATTAGTACCGTTTACGTTTTCCATTACACAGGCGTATATGCTGGAGTTTGGCGACTATTACATGCGGGTATATAAAGACGGCGGGATCGTTACTTCTGATGGTACAACTCCGTATGAACTCACTACTCCGTTCCCTGTTGCCGATGTATGGAACTTAAAGTTTGAACAGTCTGCCGACATTCTGTATGTTACACATCCATCGTATCAAAAGAGGCTGATCACACGAACCGGACATTCGGCTTGGACAATAAGTACAGCAAGTGAAACTAATTCCCCTTTGATGACGGAAAATGACACGGATACTACTATTCAATTAACGAATTCCAGTGGAGATACTTGGTTGTATGAAGGTGATTCCGTCACCGTTACAGCGTCCAGTTCTATATTTAGTAGTAGCCATGTAGGTTCTGTATGGGCAATCAGAAACAGATCCCATGCTGCTACGTATTCAATGACAATAGGAAGTACAGAAGCGTTTACTTCTGATTCATTTAGGGTTTTTGGAGATTGGGAAATGTCTATGGTTCCTACTTACAATAATGTCTTGGGGAACTGCGTTATTCAAAAATCAATTGACGATGGCACTACGTGGTATCCGCTAAAAACAGTAACTTGGGCATATAACGATAATTCCGTTGTTAACACTACTGGTTCAGAAGATGACGAATGTTTATTAAGGTTATATCACGAATATAACAACGGTAGCGGAACGGCTTACATGGATGTTACTGGCGGTGAACGGTGGTCATACTTCAAGATTACGGCATACACTTCCGGTACTGTTGTTACTGCAACTATGCAAACGAATTTTTCTAATGGTAACTCATATTATAAATCCTGGGCAGAAGGTTGTTGGTCTGATTATCGCGGATGGCCTAGAACAGGAACCTTCTTTCAGAACAGATGGCTTTCAGGTGGAAATGATTATGGCCCTAATACATATTGGGCTAGCGCAGTGGACGATTATTACAACAATGTTGTATCTATTGACCAAGTAGAAGATGAAGGAATAAACGACAGGCTTCCATCAAGAGAGGTTAACGCCATTGAGTGGTTAGTACCTACTCAGGATTTAGTCGCGCTTACCAGTAATTCAGAATGGACTATAAGCCCATCGTCTACGTCAGGCGTTTTTTCATATAAAAGTAAAATCGTGCATCAAAGAACCGCTACTGGTTGTAGTAGTAATTGCAAGCCGGTTATTATTGGTGATACTGTAGTTTATTTAAAACGTAATGCAAATAAGGTTCAAGGATTAAGCTATACGGATTCTTCTGGGTATGCGTCTACAGAGTTATCGGTGTTAGCTGACCATTTATTTTCTGGATACACCATAACAGATTGGGACTATCAGCAAAATCCAAATAGTATTCTATGGTGCGTTAGGAGTGACGGCGTTTTATTATCGTTTACCTATATGAAAGAACAGGACGTTTGGGCCTGGACGCATCACGTAACAGACGGAAGTTTTGAGTCAGTGTCCTGTATACCTGGTGATACCCAGGACGATGTATATTTTATCGTTAAACGTACTGTAAACGGTTCTACGGTGCGTTATGTGGAGATGTTGGCAGAAAGGGATACAACGGATGGTACAACCTATATAGGGCTGGATTGTTCCGCTAGTGATACCCGTTCTACCGCTTCTACCTCTATAACTGGTTTAACGTGGCTAGTTGGTAAATCAGTAAAGGTAATCGCTGATGGTGTTGACGTTGGCTATAAAACAGTTTCTAGCGCCGGTACTATTACATTAGATAATGCGGCTACAAATGTGACTGTAGGGCTTGGCTTTGATTGGTTATTTAAATCGTTATCAATTGATTCTGGCATTGACCGCAAGAAGGTTATTAATTCGCTTACTGTATCGGTGATTGAGTCAAAAGGCGGCGAGGCTGGAATAGATGAAGATGCTTATTTTAATACGCTTCCTTATCCTCAAACGGATTATTATACCGGTGATTTGGTTGATGTTGCTGTTAATTCAGGATTTGAGTATGACGGTAGAATCGTTATTAAAGGATCGGGTGCTACACCGTTTTGGTGTATTGCGATTACTCCGAAGGTGACAAGCGGTGGAAATTAGAGCGGCGACGCACGAAGATATCTTGAGGTATAATCTCCGAGCGGAAGATGAAAGAAACCTTAACATAGCCGGATACGGCGGTGTAGATGGACTGTTTAAGTCAAAAGAAATGTCTGATTACTGCTGGGTAGTAGAGGATAAAGGCAAACTTCTTTCTATTGCTGGAGTGGCTAAAAACGAAAAAGGGGCAACGATATGGATTATGTTCGATGCTAATCTAGAATCGTTGCCTTTGTCGTTCTTCAAAGAGTCAAAGAAGTATGTACGGTTCATGTTAAATGAATACGGATATATTGAAAACTTCGCGGAAGTAAATAAAACATTCGTTATGAAGTGGGCTGAGTCGATGGGGTTTACTATTGATAAGCCAATTGTTACAGAATACGGAACTTTATGCCGTGTGCATATCGGAGGTGACATACATGTGTGATCCACTAACAGCGTTAAGCATGGGAACGTCTATATTACAAGGAAATTCCCAAGCGTCGGCATATAGCCAACAGGCATCAATCGCTAATCAGAATGCAGCATTAGCCAATCAACAAGCTAACCAAGTGCAAGAGGATAAACAGTCACAAGCGGCAGAAATACAAGAACGCAAACGGCAGGAAATTGGTACGGCAAGGGCCGGTATGGCTGCAAATGGTTCAGATTCTGGGTATGGAACCGGTCTTGGAGTGGTTCAAGATATTGCATATGGAGCGCAAAAAGACCTCGATAACTTAGAATATAATGCGACCGTTGAACAAAATAACTATTTACAGCAATCTAGGAATTATAAAAATCAGGCCAGTGTGCTTAATTCATACGCCTCAAACGCTAAAACAGGCGGTTATTTAGGTGCAGCCGCTTCCTATGCTTCAAGCTTAACCCCTTATAAGAGTACAGGATCAACAGCCGGTAAAAGCTTTGATTATTCTAGCCTTACCACTACGTCAGGATTTAAACCATACTCTTTCTTGAAAAATAACTATGACTGGTCTAAAAAGTGGGGGTATTAATATGGCGCAAATACCATCTTGGCAGCCTAGTGTAAATCGACAAGCAGGTAATATGCAACCTGTAACGGCACCTATGCAAGATATGGGATCACCTGTATTCGCAGGTATTAAGGAAAACATACAAGCGGCTCAGGCTTATCAGCAAAAACAAGACGCTTACGACGTTACCAATGCGTATAATAACGCAATGAATCAATTACATAGTAACTTCTATGGCGATAACGGTATTTTTACCCTAAAAGGTTCTAATGCCTTAGGGGCAAAAGCTACCGATACCACACCGGAAGTACCGGACGTAATTAATCAGTCTCAAAGTTCTCTTAACCAAATTAGAGATAATGCTCTAAAAAACCTTAATCCTAGACAACAAGAGATGTTTAGTAAGGCGTTTTCTGAAACGTACAATACATACCAGCAAACCGCTGCTAAATATCAACAAAAGCAACAACAAGTCGCAGATAAAGATACGTATGATTCAACATATAACACGTCTTATAACGGTTTTGCTACAAGTATGCTTATGGTTAGCCAAGAAACAGACCCAGCACTTAAAGAGCAGTTTCAGCAAAATGCAAACCAAAATCTTAGAGACATTATAGCTAACGAAACACTATACGGTAAAAAAATAGGTTTAACCGATGCAGTAATAAAAGACAACATTAATAAGCGAATGAACAGTTCAA
>Ga0316604_10003788_pt1 | contig 10437 bp, 9 predicted proteins | sample OWC_soil_day20_C_FD_207650 | JGI IMG/M metagenome (GOLD analysis project Ga0316604, IMG submission 207650) | Wetland soil microbial communities from Old Woman Creek delta, Ohio, United States - OWC_soil_day20_CT | ecosystem: Environmental > Terrestrial > Soil > Wetlands | place: USA: Ohio...
CAGGACGGGCGGCGGGAGAACTCGTCGCGGCTGCGGGACTCGCTGCGGCGGCGCGGCGCCGCCGCAACTGAACCCGATCAGCCGGTCGCCTTGAGCTTGAACAGCTCTTCGCGCGACGCGAAGCGCCGCTTTGCAGCGGCGATGACCTCCGCGGACACGTCGAACTTCATCGCGTGGTTCGGACCCACGCCTTCTTCCTTCATGCAGGCCGGCAGGTCGTCGTCGGCCTTCGTGAAGCCCGCACCGTCGTTGAACTTCCACTCGTCGAGGAGGCATTGCCACCCCATGTCGGCGATCTGTTCGCGCGTCACGTCCTCGCCCACGAACATCGTGTAGTACTTCGCGATCTCTTCGATGGTGGGCTGCAGGAACTGGCAGAAGCCCGACGAATCGCACGCGGCGTTCGCGATCTGCGACTCCTGCGACGCTTGCGCAAACTGCTCCGGCGGCAGGCCCGGATTCACGATCAGGCCGGCGGTGTGATCGGCGCCCATCGCGCTCGTCGCGTAGGTGATGCCCGTGGCCTTCAGCGGTCGCGGATCCCACGCCGGGATCGCCTGCCCCTTCACGACCGGGATCCGCGCGTGCTTGCGCTTCTTGCCGATCGAAACCGCGCCGTTGCCGATCGCCTTGCCGAGTTCCGTTCCGGAGGCGATCTCGTGCAGGATGCGCTTGGCGCCGGCGGCGTCGCCGAACTCCATGCCGCCCGAGTCCATGAAGATCGCGATCGCGGCGCCGGTTTCGATGGTGTCGAGGCCCACCTCGTCGCAGAGGCGGTCGAGATCGGCGACGTCTTCCCAGCTCGCGATGCCGCAGTTGGCGCCGAGCATCGTCAGCGTCTCGAACTCGAGCGCGCTGGTCTTGTAGTTGCCGTCCTTGTCGTGGACGACGTTGGAGCACTGCACGATGCAGCCGCTCATGCAGTTGTGCATGCCACCGCCGCGCGTCGCGAAGCTCTCGACGATGCGCTCGCCGCGAAGCGTCTCCACGTCGGGCGATTGCCCCTCCGTGCGGTTCTTGTACGGGAAGGTGTTCAGCATGTTCGCGATGAAGACGACCGAGGCGGTGCCCGTCTTGAACATCTGCGGACCAGCCTGGTAGGCCTTGGTGTAGTCCTTCGCGTACGCGAAGAATTCTTTGCGCACGGCCGGCTGCCGGATCGAAAGCTTGCCGGCATCCACGGCCACGAACTTCAGACCCTTCGAACCCATGACTGCGCCGAGCCCGCCGCGCGCGGCGTGACGCGCCGGGCGGCCCTTCTCGTCGGTGCACGCGACCGAAGCGCCACTGAGCTGCATCTCGCCCGCCGGGCCGATCGTGATGAACGACGCCGTCTGGGGATATTTCTCGTAGAGCTTCTCGCAGGCGGCGTAGTTCCAGAGGCCCTTGTACGCATCGCCCGCAACGATGCGCACGCCGCTCTGGTCCACTTCGAGGCCGAAGCGCTGCTTCGGGTCGGCCGGCTTGCCCTTCACGACGATCACTCGGTAGCCGAGTTTCTGGAGATCCTGGCCCGGATTGCCGCCGGCGTTGGCTTCCTTGATGCCGCCGGTGAGGGGACTCTTGCCGCCGATCGAGATGCGACCGGAGGTCGGGGCCGACGTGCCGGACATCACGCCCGGCGCCATCACGAGCACGTTGCCCGCTCCGAGCGGTTCACACTTCGGATCACACTCTTCGATCAGGATGCGCGCCGAGAGCGCGCGACCGCCGAGCAGGCGCCACTTCGCCGGGAAGGGCTCCACGCTGGCGGTCTGCGTCGTCATGTCGACGCGGATCATCTTGTCGGCCAGTCCGTCTGCCATGGTTTCGAACCTCCTTCAGGGAAACGCGATGCTATCAGCGAAAGCCCGCCCGGGCTTCCGTGCTACCCGCCGGCGATCGCCGCCAGTACATGGACTTCGTCGCCTTCGGCGATCGCGGCGGCGAGCACGTCGCCACCGAGCTGATCGCCGTTGCGGAAGAGCTTCACGAAGCGATGCACCTTGCCGTTCGCATCGAGCACCAGCGGCCGGAACGCGGGATGGATCGCGCTCACGGCGTCGATGCAGTCGCGGACCGTGCGGCCCGCCACCTCGATGCGCTCCAGGCCCTGCGTGGATCCCCGATACGGGGGCGGAATCACGATCGTCGGCATGCGAAGCCTCTCGTGCACCGGACGCGCGCCGGAGTGCGCGCAGTCTAGCCTCCTGCTCCTGGAACTCCGGCTCCAAGAAGCCAGGCGCCTATACTCGCGTGCCCGATGTCGCTGCGGATCGCCGCCGTTCTGGTCCTCGCGCTCGCGCTCGCTCCGATTGCGCGTGCGCAGCACCCGTTCCTGCCGGGACCGCGACCGCTCCACGTGCGGATCGCGGCGGCGGATCTCGTGGCGGTCGGGATGGTCGGACCGATCCGCGACGACCGCGTCGAGATCCGCGGCGCGACGGTGCTGCGCGGCGATGCCGCGGCGAGCTTCGAGATCAAGCGCTCGCCCGCCAAGCCACTGCCGTTCGCGACGGGAGTCCCCGCCGTGCTGCTGCTGCGCGGCGCGCGTTCACCCTACGTGCTGGTGGATGAGCCGCGCGAGATCGTGCTGCTGCGCGACGCCGCGGACGCCAGGCGCTGGACCGAGGCGCTGCAAGCGCTCGAGGCCGCCAGCGCCGAACCGAAGCGTCTGCTCCAGATCTATCTCGCCTGGCTCGACGCTGACGACGAGACGTTGCGCGACGCCGCGGGCGCCGCGCTCTCCGATTCCGGCGCAGCGTTCCTGCCACTGGGCCGCGATGACGCGTTGCTGCGCGCGCGCGCAGCCCTCGACCCGACACGAGCCGCGCCAACCCGCCGCGTCTCGGCGATGCTCGCGGTGACACAGGCCGACGGAGCCGCCGCGCTCGTCGAAGGCATTCCCGGTGAGGCCGCCGATCCGCAGGTGATCGCAACCGCGCTACGCGCCGCCATCCCGGTTGCGCGCGAGCAGCGCGCCGCCGCGCTGCTGCGCGCGCTCGCCGACGAAGAACGCGACGTGCGACGCGCGGCGCTGGACGCGGCGCCGGCGCTGTGGACCGACGCCGTCGCAGCGAAGGTCGCAGAGATCGCCGCAAGCGATCCAGATCCGCGAGCACGCGCCGACGCGCAGAACGCGAAGGCTCGCGGCGGGCAGTAGCCCGACGCTTGAGTTCGCCGCCGCGAAGCGAAGCGCGGGCGAGAAGAGGGGATTGCGGCTAGAGAATGGGACCTTCCCATGTCTCTTGCGCCAAGGAGGGATCCGATGGCGGACCAGAACGGCACGATCGCGACGATCCTGGCAATCGGCGCTGGCCTCTTCGCGGCGGTGGGTGTCGCACCGGCCGCGCACGCCCAGCAGCCGACGATCCTCTTCTACCAGAACTCGCAGGACCAGGCGCGCAGCATCGACGTCGACACGCTCGGCGATGGGCCCATCGTGTCGGGCTTCCTCGGGGCCATCGTCGGCACGGCCCGCAACATCCAGGCCGACGGCGACGACGGACTGCTCTGGTACGCGGACACCTCCGGGAACATCCGGTCGAAGGTGATTGCGACGAACGCCGCGGGGCCGACGATTTCGTCGGTCGTGTTCGCGGGCGCGAACTCGGGCGCGGATCGCCACTTCAGCCTCGATCCCTTCACCAACCTCCTCTACTACTCGGTGACCGACGGCAGCGTCCAGATCATCGACCTCGCCAGCTCGACCGAAGTCGGCACGATTCCCTCGACGGCCTTCGGCGGCGGAATCATCGGCGGCTTCCGCCACACGACGATCGATTCGGTGAATCGCATGCTCTACTACGCCTCGACCGACGACAGCCTCTACTCGTTCTCGCTCGACGACCCGAACCTGGCGGGACCGACCGTTTCGAGCGGCGTCATCGCCGGCGCCGCCGTCGGCGGGTTCCGTCACCTGATCTACGACCCCAACGCGGGCTTGATCTGGTACTCGGTGACGGACGGGAGCGTCGCAAGCGTCGATCCGCTTACCAGCGCGGCCGGACCGACGATCGCGAGCAACCTCTTCACCGACATCGTCGGCGCCGGGCGCATCATCACGCTGAGTGGCGAGGTTGTTCCAGAGCCGGCGGCGCTCGCCGCGCAGGGCATCGCCTGCACCGTCCTAGCGCTCGTCGCAAGGCGACGCCGATTCGTGTCTGCATGAGCTGGGGAAACCGCGACCAGCCACAGGCCGATGTCGCCTCGGAATCCCAACCGTCTCGCGATGCGGTGCGAAGCGAGAAATACCGAGGCGGCGGGGCCTTCCCCGACCTCCGTCGGGGCTTGCTCGTTTCCGAGTGCGGAGTGGCGCGAGCGGTGTGTGGCGCGTTGCCATTTTTGTTCTCGATCGGGTTGCCGAACTGCACATCCCGCGCACCGTTCGAAACCGATCGAGTTCCGCTCTGCCGTCGAGAGACGCGCCATCCTGCTTCGGGGCGTCAGATCGCGCAGCGACTACGGGAGTGCCTTGCGCGACTCGGGCCCGAACGACGACCGACAGCATGATCGGGTCATCGTCTCTCTCGATCTCCGGCGTTGTTTGGAAGCTCCCGGGTCCGGGAAGGCTTCCCCGCCTGTATCCGCTCCCACCGGCTGCTGTCGCACTCGGCGCTGCTGGGCGCTTCGTTCGCCGGCGAGAGAGGAACCTCGGATTCTCCTGCGCCCGACGTCGAGTACGGATTCACTCTACGCCCGTCGCGAATGGGAGATCAAGCCCGAAATTCAGCTGTTCTCGTCGCGAACGCGCACGCCGCGCCCGCGCGCAGCCACGCGCCAGAAACGTTCGTCGGGAACTGCGAACGGCGCCGCATCGTCATCTGTCGGTAACCACGCCGTCAGGAAGCGGTCGCCGTACTCGCCGTGATAGACGCAACCGGTGTCGAGTCCGCGCAGATTGCGCGCGACGTGCAGTCCCTGCGTCGCCCAGTGGCCGTAAACGACGCCGTAGTCGGGCTCCTGCGCGGCCCAGCGCCGATGCCAGGCGTCGTCGGGACTCGCAGGTTCGCGACTCGACCAGCGCCCGCGCGCGTCGACGCTGCGCGCGCGGGTTAGACGGCCCAGCAGGTCGGCGTCGGGGTCGTCCCCCGGCCGCGTGGCGAACAGTCGTTCCGCCTCGCGACGCGACTCGCGCAGCCGCGCCTCGACGCGACGCGCGCGTGTGGCGAGCTCCTCGAGCGACCAACCCGGCGCGACCGACGCGTGCACCATCGCGAAGTCCTGCGCGCCGAGGCGTCCCGTCTCGACGAGCGGCCAGCTGCGCACCCATTCGAGCCACTCTTCTGAGTCGGCTGCTTCGAGCACGTCCTGGAATGTGTCGCCGGGCGCGAGGTCGCGCTGGCCGTATCCGACGCGCAGCAGCGACAGATCATGGTTGCCGAGCACGACGCGCGCGCGACCTCCGTCGTGGAGCGCGCGCAACTGCTGCAGCGCGCGCAGACTGGCGGGACCGCGGTTCACCACGTCGCCCACCAGCCACAACTCGAAATCGCGACCGTAGGCGTGCTCGGCGCGCGCGACGAGATCGCCGAGTTCGTCGGCGCAGCCCTGCACGTCGCCCGCGAAGATCCGCTGCACGAATTGCAGCGTAGAGGATCGGCTCGACGAACGTGGCGGATCGCGGCTAGGATGGGCGCGCCGCCGCGGGGGGCGGTGCTGCGGAGGTGCCGATCGTGCCCGAAATGGCCTGGAATTTCGCCGATCTCTTCGAGCTGGTGGCGGACACCGCGCCCGAGCGGAACGCACTCGCGCACGGCGTCGCGGGGCCCACGCGCAGCTGGCGCGAGCTGGATCGCAACGCCAACGCGCTCGCGCTCCATCTCGCGCGCCGACACCAGCCCGGCGAGAAGATCGCGCTCTACTCCTACAACCGGCCCGAGTTCGTCGAGACGCTCGTCGCGGCGTTCAAGGCGCGGCTGGTGCCGGTGAACGTCAACTACCGCTATCGCGAGGAGGAGCTGGTCTACCTGCTCGACAACTCCGACGCGACGGTCGTCGTCTACGAAGCCGGCTTCGCCGGAAGCGTCGCGAAGGTGCGCGACCGGCTGCCGAAGGTGCGCGAGTGGATCGAACTCGCGGACGGAAGCGCAAGCGCCGGTCGGCCCGGCGCGCGCAGCGAGCCACAGGCGAGCGAAGTTCATGGATTGGGCAACGCGTTCGCGACTTCCTACGAGGAGATCGTCGGCAGGGGCACCGACGAGCGGCTCGACATCGAACGCAAGCCGACCGACCTGCTCTTCATGTACACCGGCGGCACGACCGGCATGCCGAAGGGCGTGATGTGGGAGCACTCGGCGCTGTATCGCGCACTCGGCGGCGGCGGCAACGCGGTGATCGGCGAGAAGGCGAGCGAGAGCGTCGAAGAACAGCGCGACCGCATCGCCCAGGAGGCTCGCGGGCAGCGCCTGCTGCCGGCCTGCCCGCTGATGCACGGCACGGGGCTCTTCACCGCGATCAACGCGCTCGGCGGCGGCGGCGCAATCATCACGCTGACCGCGAAGAGCCTCGACGCCGAAGAGCTGTGGTCGACCGCGGAAGCGCGCGGCGCGACCGCAACGGCGATCGTCGGCGACGCGTTCGCCAAGCCGATGCTGAAGGCGCTGCAGGAGAACCCGGGCCGCTGGGACCTCTCGAAGTTCTTCCTGGTCGTGTCTTCCGGCGTGATCTTCACCCCGCAGACCAAGCAGGGTCTGCTCGAACATCTCCCCCACGCGATCATGTACGACTCGTTCGGCTCGAGCGAGGCGGTGGGCTTCGGCACCGAGCTCACGACGAAGGCGAGCACCGTCCAGCTCGCGAAGTTCAAGATCGGTCCCAACTGCAAAGTGTTCACGCCCGATGGGCGCGAGGTCGAGCCCGGCAGCGACGAGCCGGGCTACATCGCGCGCAGCGGTCCGATCCCGCTCGGCTACTACAAGGACGAGAAGAAGAGCGCCGAGACGTTCAAGACCTACCAGGGCCGGCGCTGGTCGATTCCCGGCGACTGGTGCACGGTGAACACCGACGGCACGCTGAACCTGCTCGGCCGCGGCTCGGTGTGCATCAACACCGCCGGCGAGAAGGTGTATCCCGAGGAAGTCGAGGAGGCGCTGAAAACGCATCCCGCCGTGGCGGATGCGCTGGTGGTCGGGCTGCCCGACGAGAAGTGGGGCGAGTCGGTCACCGGCGTAGTGACCCTCGAAGCGGGCAAGCAAGCCACCGAAGCGGAACTCCGCGCCCACGTGCGCGAGCGCCTCGCCGGCTACAAGACACCGAAGCGGATCGTCTTCACCGCGGCACCGATGCGGGCACCGAACGGCAAGGCGGACTACAAGACCGCCAAGCAGACGGCGATCGCGGCGCTCGGCTCCGCCTAGCGGGCGCGACGGGGCACCGGCACGGGTGGTTGCTGCCCCAGAGGGGCTTCCGATTCGGAAGTAGAGGCCCCCGCTAGAATGGCGCGCGGTCGGATCCGCGGCTCTCCCTCGAGGGCCGGCCGCAGGGAGATTGCGTGGAACGCCGCATCATCGTGTGCGACGGAGCCGAGCTGGCTCGGCTCTGGAGTCGCATCGGCGCCGGCGAGAACGAGGAACTCACCTGGGTTCCGCGTGACAACGAATCACGCGTGCGACCGCCCGGCTTTCGCGCGCTCCAGGGCGGGCTCACGGCCGAGGCGATCGGCAAGCTGAATCCGCGCGAAGGCGACGTCTTCGGCATCGTCAGTGAAGAGATCGGCTTCGTGCGCACCGCCGTCGGAGCGGTGGGCGAAACGATGCCGATCGCACCGGTGCTCGTGCTTTCCGACAAGCTCGACTCCGGCGATCTCCCGATCCACCCCTGCTTACGACTCGGCCGCTTGCGCTCGCTGATTCGCGATGACTTCGACGACGAGTTCGACCACCTCGAGAACCTGCACCGCGTGGTCGAGCTGCGCGGCCTGCTCGCGACGCGTGAGAAGGTCGGCATCCTTCTTCAGCCCGACCCGGACCCGGACGGCATCGCGTCGGGGATCGCACTGCGCGCGCTGCTCGGTCGCAAGAGTCCGACGGCGCCGCTGATCTCGTTTGGCGCGGTGAAGCGGCCCGAGAACCGCGCGATGATCGCGGCGCTCGGCATCGAGGTCCGGATCGTCACGCCGCCCGAGCTGGAAGAGTTCGACGGACTGGCGCTGGTGGACGTGCAACCCGCCGTGTTCGGCGAGAGTCCGCCGGCGCGCGTGCTGTCGGTCGACGCCGTGATCGACCATCATCCCGAACGCGGCGGCTACGACACCGTGATCGGCGACATCCGCACCTCCTACGGCGCGACCTCCACGATCTTGACCGAGTACGTGCGCGCGGCCAGCATCGAAGTGCGGCCGCGCCTGGCGACGGCGCTGCTCTACGGCATCAAGAGCGACACGCAGCTGCTCGGCCGCGAGACGAGTCGCTACGACATCCGCGCCTTCGCCTTCCTGCACGCGCTGCACAGCCCGGCCCTGCTGCGCCGCATCGAGCGCCCCGCCCTTCCGGTCGACGGCCTGCGGGCGCTCGGCCGCGCGCTCGCGTCGACACGCGTGCAAGACGGCATCCACATGCTGGTGTTGGGTCGCGTGCGGGAGGACGTGATCCCGCAGGTCGCCGACCTCGGCCTGCAAGCCGAGAATACCGAGTGGTCTGTCGCAGCGGGCATCGTCGGCTCGGATCTGGTGTTCTCGGTGCGCAACGTCGGCTACGTGCGCGCCGCCGGCGAAGTGGTGCGCGCGGTGGTCGAAGGCCTCGGCGTCGGCGGAGGACACCGGTCGATGGCGAAGGGCATCATCCCGCTGCGCGCGTTCCGCGAGCTCTACGGCAAGATCGATCGCCACTCGATCCACCGCGCGCTGCACGACGCCTTCGTGCGCGCGATCAACGAAACGCGCTGACGGACGCTTCGCGCCGTCAGCGCGCGCGGCGATGGAGCGGGCGACTGGCGTCGCCGCTCATCGCCGCAGATGAGGGCGCGCGCGTTCAGAGGGGATCGAGGCGCCAGGCTACGCCGGATGGGGACAACGCGTTCAAGAACTCGCGGGGGTCGAGGGCTTGCGCGGTGGTGAGTACGCCGGCTTGCTTCGCGCGGCCTTCCAGTAGCCATTGCGCTCCCAGCGCGCAGATCACGCCGGTGATGCCGTAGCTGTCGTAGCCGCTCACGGTGACCTGGTTGCCCCGGCGGCCGGCTGCGCGCACGCGCGCCAGCACCCACCACGGCTGGTCGCGGCGTTCGGCGCCGGGGCCGACGCTGGAGGCGTCGATGCGCGACTCCAGCAGGCGTTGCAGACGCGCCGTGAGTAGAGGCGCGAGTGCGCGCGTGAGGATCGGCGCCAGCGCTGCGACCGCGCCGGGCACCGCGAGGTAGGTTCGCACGCTGCGCACGCTCGGCGCGAACGTCGGGATCGAGAGCACCTCGCCGCCACCGTACGAGACTGCGACACGATCCTCGTCTTCGTCCGGGAATCTCACGTGCAGGCGGTGGGCGAGCTGTGCCTCTTCGCGACGGCGCCCGTTCACGACCGCGAGGGCGGGTTTCGTCAGCACGTCGAGCGCGGACTTCTTGGTGCCGCGGCTGCTCCCGAAGGCTTCGACGCGATTCACCACTTCGACGGTCTCGGCGCCGGGCGTCTCTTCGACCGCGATGCGCGCCGCGCAGTCGCCGACTGCGTACTCGAAGGCGTGCGCGAGGATCGCGGTGACGCCGTTGCGCTCGGCGTCCGCCGAGAGCAGGTCCATCATGCGCGCCATCCAGAGCTGTTCGCCGGTGGTGTCGAGATAGTGCGCGCCGGCCGTGATCGCGGCGCGCAGCACGGGTTCGCCGAGCCTGGCGAAGGGTCCCGCGCAGTTGACGACGCAGCCGACGCCGTCGAGCAGCGACGCGAGCGAGTCGGGGCGCGTCGCATCGGCGACGCGCAGCTCCGGGGCGCCGACCGCTTCGGCCATCCGTTCGAGTGTCGCGCGGTTGCGCCCGCCGAGGATCGGATCGAGCCCGCGCCGGCGCGCCTCGTCCACGACCAGCCGGCCGGTGTAACCGGTGGCGCCGTACACCAGCAGCTTGCGCTCCGTCGCGCTCATGAGCTGTCCCGCGTAGCGAGCCGTAGGCGAGCGATGAGCCTCATGAGATCGACAGCAGTTCGTGGGCCTCGAGCATGCGCCGTTGGATCGAGATCCCGACCGGGCACTGACCCGTGCAGGGCGCCGCGCAGCCGAGACACGCAGACGCGTTCTTGCCGAGCTTTGCGTAGCTCTGGATGCCGCGCTTCTCGAGCCCGTAGTCCTCGAAGTACATCCGGTAGCGGAGGACGTCGTTGACGGCGAGGCCTTCGGAGCAATGATCCAGGCAGGCGCCGCAGTGCGGCGGGCAGTAGCTGCCCGCGATCGCTTCGTCGTAGCGCTGGAGCAGCGCGTGATCCTGCGGTGCGAGGGCGCTGCCCGACGCGAAGATATACTCATCGAGGTGTTGGGACTC
>Ga0316604_10003789_pt1 | contig 10432 bp, 19 predicted proteins | sample OWC_soil_day20_C_FD_207650 | JGI IMG/M metagenome (GOLD analysis project Ga0316604, IMG submission 207650) | Wetland soil microbial communities from Old Woman Creek delta, Ohio, United States - OWC_soil_day20_CT | ecosystem: Environmental > Terrestrial > Soil > Wetlands | place: USA: Ohio...
GCTTCACCGAAAACTGTAAATTTAATCATACCGGTTCTCCTCACTCATAATGCAAATTTAAAGTTTTACAAAGCCTGTTATATTCAGCAAAATACTGTTCTCGTAAATATGCAGCATCTTTTGCCGGGGCTCGTGCTAAATCACCTGTTCCCCATTTTTGAGCTGCCCAAGCAACAATAGCATGTGTCCATTCAGGTGCCTTTGTCGTATTGCCTCCCTTTCGGATAACCTCGTTGTATGCTTGGTCAGGGGTAGGAACTAATCCCCCATCGTATTTTTTTGAGTTATCCACAGGATGATCGTCCTCGCGCGCGCACGCGTTACTTTCTTTTTCTTTATTTTGATTTGTTATACTCTTATCTACTATATTCTCCTCTACTCTACTTTGTGGGTTTTCGGGGGTAGAAACGGCAGTTTTACTCCTAGAAATAGGTTTTTGAGGGATAGGGCGCTTTCTATTCTTATAAGCATCGGCAATGTTTCTTATAAAGTTATCAGACCAAATAATCCGGTCATTCTCCCATAATTCCTTGTCAATTGCACCTAGTAATGCAAGTTTATCTAGTATTTCCTCACATTTTACCCCTAGAAACCGGGTTTTTGCCTGTAGAAACTCCCAATCATCTGTATTTTTACAATCATAATAATGACCTTCATTTTTACCCAATAACTCCAGTAGTTTGAACCAAAAAGCGTATCCCTCATTGCCGTAATGTTGCTCAATTATAAATAACGTTTTGCCGTGATCACAAAAATGCGGGTAATAATCAACAGTATCCCTTACCGGCCTTGCCATGTTTTTTCCCCCTCCCCAGGAGGCAGCACCCATAGCCGCCTCCAAGTTCTCTCTGCCTAGTAAACCGCAGTCGCTGGTGTTTTTTCATCTTGGTCAAATAAATTTGTCTGAGGGTTGATATTATGAAACGTAATCCCGTCTTCCAAAAGATTCGGGAGTATCCGATCTTTGCCCAAATACCCCGGCCCTAGCGCATAAAATACCTCTGGCCAATCCTCTATGCCGTAATGCTTTAACTCCCCGTCGGCTCCGATCCGTCGCAGTTCCCTGTATATCACCATGACTTGCTGTGACCAGGTGAGGTCATCCATATTGACTTTGAATACTTCGGCTATGTATTGAAACCGTCGACCGGTTACCTGGTAGATGAGATCTGACCACTTATCGGCTAATTTGCTAATCTTTGCATAGGCTTTTTTATCCCCGTCCTTGCCTTTGCCCTCTGTATTGACCAGCCATAATATAGCCGGTACCGGCACATGCTTTAGTTCGGTAAATTTCTTACATAATGCCCTGGCTACCGGCTCAAGAATTTCCTGGTTAATCATGTATTTGCCGGACCAGTTCTCAATGACTATTAGCCTACTTGCATCTGCCATTATGCTCACCTTTCTACCCTCAGCCCTTCATAACAAGCCCGGCACAATCGTGTCTTACCAACGCTGACCACTACCTCTAAATCTCCGCAATTCGTGCAACCAGGCTGATATTTTTGGAGTATAACCTTATTACCGTCGACGAATATTTCCATCGAATCTTGTTCCTCAATATCCAGATTACGTCTAAGTTCTATCGGAATAACTACCCGACCTAGCTCATCCACTTTACGCAAAATACCAGTGGCTTTCACTTTATCCGCTCCTCTTTTATACATAGAATACGGCCACTCCGCATATCATATATTGGGGTAGTGTTGCCCAGGAGACGGAGCAAAAAAGCAGCGTCGCCCTGGGCCGCTTTTATTTAGCTAAACGACTTAAAACTTTTAAAAGTAAAATAGGATCGTTCTGCTTTAATTGTTGTAGTAAACTAAAGGTAGCATTTGCTAAAAAATTACTGTCACAATGGAGCCGAATAGCTGCCTTATCTTGATTTTCTTTGCCAATAACAATTACATCGTCTTCTACCTGTATCTCTTCGAGATGCTTTTCACCATTAGACTCAGCAACTAACACCACTTTTTTTATTGACTGGTTTATTTGTTCCGGTGTCAGCCGTTTTTCTAAACTCAACATTCGTCATCCCTCACTTAAAAATTACTTCGCACTCTTTCCGGTGCTGCTCGGTCAAACTCATTTCCGGTCGGAATAACCGGCTTGGCTCAAATAATGTCAATTGCACTGGCTGCCCCAGTACTAGATGCCGCCGGTAACACACCGGACCAAAACCACGTTCTATTGATTCGGCATCGGTCAGGGTCCGGTGACAATTCCGGCATTTGGGAGTGGGCATTATCTCACCCCGCTATAATTACTAGCTTCCCGGTTAACTCCTGGATCTCACGCTTGAACTGCGCCGCATCGCTGTTTCTATCGCTAAGATGGATTAACCAAATTTCCTGCACCCGACTTAGATCATTGCTCAATAAAAACTTTTTCAAGTTCTCCAGGCTGAAATGCGATCGCATCAGTCTATTTTTCTGTTCCAGAGGCAACGTCCCCGAATCAGCTTTAGCCCTTATAATTTCATAGCTGTGATTACATTCGATCAGTAAATGAGTTAGCCCAGAGAATTGATATTTCAAGTAATATGTATCAGTTGCATATAGTAATTTTTCGCTACCGCTTGCCAATAAAAATCCTAGCGGCTCCAGCGTATCATGCTGAACATCAAACGGAAGTATGGTCCAGGTACCAAGCTGGAATTGTCGCTTGGCTCTGACAACCTTTAGCCGGTGGCCAGTAATGCCTAATACATCAGCAGTCCCTGCACTCATATAGCAGTCAATTCCGTTTTTCATCAAATCTTTAACGGCCTTGGCATGATCCATATGCTCATGAGTGACCAGTACCCCGGCCATGGCCGACACCTTGAAGTTAAGCCGCCGCTGTATTTCTTTGTAAGATATCCCGGCATCCAATAGCAGCCTGGTTTTTCCGTCCGTTATGTGATAGCAATTACCGGCGCTACTACTGGCAAAAGCTTCGATGTCCATCAGAAACCAGGACCTTCTTCATTAATTAGCGTCGCTTGCTGAGGCTTTTGCGTTGGAGTTGTCTCTGGAGCTGGATCCGTTTCATTTATAACTTCACTTTCAATATCCAGTGATTCGCCGTTGGCATTGATCGCGATTTCATCACGGACATCTTCTTCAACTTTAATCTCTGATGACCGATTAACGCTTTGCAGAAATAAATGGCTATCACTTGATGAATTGATAATTGATTTGCAAGCCCGGTTAATAACAGTTTTCTTGCACATTTCAGCCGTAAATTTATCATGAGTATTGCCGGATTTAACATTTCCTTTATCGTCAATCGGGTTCATTTTCGATTGCGCCCAAGCCTGTTTTATTTCTTCAAAAGTCATAATCTCGGTAGTTTTTACCTGCCCGTCATTGTCAATAATCATGCAATAGGCAGCCTTTATCTTTTTCCCGTTAATATTTTCTAAAGATTGTTCATGTTGAGTGATTTCTTTTTTTCCGCGATTAATCCGGTACTTGAAGTCATCACTTTCATAAACTACTTCTGCCAAAATTTCTTGAATCGTATCATCTACCATTTTGGCCACCGCCTGGGTACCGAAATAGCTTCGTTGAAAAGCTAATTGGTTGCTATAAGCGATAAAATAGCCTTGTTTCTTCGATGGGTTTAATCCCTGAACAACCATATCAAGCAATGCGTTGATAATGCTTTCCTTCGTGCAAGACTGCAGAACCGGATGATTATTTCGGTCCTGGATATTTTGGAGCATTAGCCATGCACTTTTTAGTGCATTTTCTGGGCTATAGTTCCCTGGCAAACGCATTGCATTGCTCTTTTGATAACTCTGGATTTTAGCAGTAACCGCATTGATCGTTTCCTCTTTGATTACAGATAAGTTTTTTTGCTCACTCATATTAAACCGCCTCCCGTAAATTATTTAGCTCCACCCGTAACGCCTTATCCGTCTCACTAACCACCAGCTGGATTACCTGAGCATTAGTATCAATTAACCGTGTTACCGCTTCAGCATTATCGATAAATATGGGCGCTGAAAAGCAATAGTGATCAGCTAAACTATTAATGATATCCAAACCAATATTTATCCTAGCCGCATTATTTAGCGAGGAATATGGCACACCTTTGTACGTTGTCTCACAACACTCATCAAGGCCCCCATTAACCTGCTGATTAAATAGTTTGAAGCGTGCAAAGCTAAATTTGCCGTTGATCTTTTTCTCGAGAAGATTTACCTTGGTTCGGATAAACTGCTCAGTAAGGTAAAGCTCACCCTCTAGCCGTTCAAACTGAGCGGCTAAATCTTTTTCTTGGGTCTTTAATTCCTCAATTCGCACCTGGCCTTGTTCACGCTGAGCCAATGTTGCCAGGTTCTTTTCACGACTGGCAATGTCATTATTAATCAAATCGATCTCGGTTTTAATCTGGCGAATGGCTCCTTGGCTTTGGGTACCAAGCGCCGAAATTTGATCCTCGATCGCTGTTTTTTGTTTCAAGACCTTTTGGTATTCAGGGTTTTCTTCAATGCCAGGGGCGGCACTCATGGCGTCAATTTCGGCCTGTAGAGCAGTAATTGAATCTTCTACGTCTTCTTGGTTTACCAACAAAGTTTCAAGCTTTCCAGCAATGACTGCGTTGGTTTCCTGTAACTCATCGACTATCGCCTTCGCCTGTTTTCCCTGGGCTCGGATGCTTTCTAATCGCCGAGATTTTTCGGTATTAAACTGGACCAGTACCTTAGCTCGAGCGCCTTCCAGTTGTTCTGCCGGCAAAGCTTGTCCGCATGTCGGGCAATTGGGATCCTGGCTATATTCAAATGTTTTTTCATTCTCCTTATGCCACTCATCACGCAGACGATCACAATCAATAGTGTCTAATTCAATCAATCGTTTGTTGGATTCAATTGAACGCTTTTTCCCGGCAATATCATCCTCGATTTCACGGAGCTGAGCGCGTAGTTTTTGCAACTCAGTTTGTTTTTCGTACAGTTTATTACCGCTATCAGACCGGTGCTTATTCTGAATATCAAGCAGCCGGCTTTCAATTTCACTCAATTGCCTTTGCCTTTTGGCAACCTCGCCGCCAGTTTCTAACCTCACTAGTTCCTTCTGCTTTGACTGCAGTTGTTTCTTAAACGATGCAATTTCCGACTCAATATATTCCCGCTGGAATATGCCCTCGACATTCGGCAGTCCTCTTTGGGCTTCATCGATGCGGACCGGGATCTTCTCAATCTCTTTATTAATCTCGGCCCGTTTGGCCGCAATGATTTTGCGATGATCCTCAATTGCCCGGCCTTTTAATATTGCCGGCAAATTGGCCAGCGCCTGATCAGCGGCAATGACATCGTCATCGGAAATATCACCACATATCTCAATAAGAATTTTCCGCCTATCTTGCCAGTGTAGTTGCTCATTGAAATAACCCGGGTTGGTCAGAAGTTTAAAAATATCTTCTGCAACTATGTTACTAATCAAAGCGTCATAGGCTTTCTTTGCGACCGGCACACCATCGATATAATGATCAGTGGTGTGGCCAGTAAATTCTGGCTTAATACTCCCCTGCTTCTTGGTCCACTTCTCGGCATAGACTTTTCGCAAGGTTATCATTTTACCATCGTACTCAAGAACGGCTTCAACTTCATGCTCGATACCAGAAAGAGCTTTACCAGCCCCATCCAGCGTTTTGATTTCAAAATCTTTTTTGTTCTGGCTATCTTTGCCGAACAGTAGCCAGTTAAACCCATCAAAGAGTGTGGTTTTCCCTGTACCGTTATCGCCGTATATATTTACATTACCGCCGTTTATAGTAACGCCAAAGTTCGTTATACCCTTAAAGTTGCGGAGTTGCAGTGACATTAGTTTGAGCTTCTTCACTGGATCCGCACCACCCTGACGTCACGCGACCGCAAATCATATGCATTAGCAAATGCTACCTTAGCTACACCCGCCGCTCTCAGCGCATCATCAACCATAAATATAGAAATATCTTTAAGGTACTTAGATCCATTAACATTGCTCGTGCATCTCACTCTACGCATTTGCATCAGCAGGTACCTCCGGTGCAAAATCAAATACCTCAGCTTTGTGCCCATCTGGGAATACTACCTTGCGGCCTTTGCCAAGAGTGCCTAAAAGTCCATACGAAGCCCAATTGCATCCGAAACCCTCATCTTGACCATTAGGTGTCCCCTTGCCATTTAGGCGACCAATACATTGTTGCGGAGCATCGTCTGCGTCTCCGCCAGCAGCAATAATATCTTTAACCGCTGATACACGCCTACATGCTGGGCATATAAATGCCGCATCATTTTTTAATGGAAATCGGCTCAGCATTTCTTTTTGCCAATCGCCTAAGCTCTGTTCAATCATTTTTAAACCTCCTAATTTGACGGCCAACATCCGGCCGTATTATAATGGAGTTGACATTTTGAACATTGACGGTACTGACCGTCGCTCACCGCCCTGCAAGGCGGCTTTTTTTATTGCCATGGTAACGGCAACCTACCAGCGCTAAAAGCTTCGAACAGGTAGTAACCAACGAATGCTACTGCAAAAATAACTATGTACAAAGCAAACATATTGACTATACGATCCACTTCTCGTTGCGGTTCCAAACTATTCGCCATGCGACAAAAATTAAAGTTCATGCATTCATCGTTGCATAGATTACTACCGAAAAACCGTCGGCACTCTGCCGTCTCATCCAGGGCCACTTTTAACAACTCCGGCTCAGTCATATTCTCACCTCCTTTTTCTGGCGATCCCTCAGCACGACTCGTTCCACCCGCATGTTCCTGACAATTACAGCGGCATTGCGACCATATTGATTACGAGTTAATTGCTGCTTAAGTATGCGCTGCTCTTTCTTATTTTCAGCGGCCAGCTTAGTTCGACATGATGGGCAATATAGCTGATTATGTTTTTGCCAAAATTGGCGGCCGCATCGAGCGCAATCGGCGACGTTATCCATGGATCATCCTCCTTTCACTGAATTAACGCCATCACCACTCGGTACATCCCGACTGCCAGCATTATTATCAGAATCAAACAACATACTAGCCAGGCTATACATAGTGACTCCAGCTTCTTATCTACGCCCCAGAACTCTTGACACGCCTCAGGTGTATAATCGCAATCGTGGTGATGCGGGCAGCCGTAACATTCGTCCATGGTTTTCACCTCCCCTCGAATTATTTGGTATAAAACCCGGCAGTATTGGATATACATATATTGTCGAGGTATGCTCATTTTTTAGTGACAAGGCCGTTTAAAATGGGGCTGTTAGCCCCGTCTCAATGTAGACCTATTTTTTAGGTCTATTTTTTATATAATCCATTACTGATGGCAACAAGTATTCCGCGGCATCCTTTATTGGTCGATCAAGTGGATCAGGATATTCAGCCAAAATACGTCGCTCATCTGTTTTTAGATTAACCTCAACTATTATCACAATGGTTATCCCCCTATCTTTATAGTTATTTCTCCCCTCCCGCTAGCCGATTATTCGGCCTATTTTATTTACCAGACTGACCTTACCTCCTTTTTTGTTTATCAGCTAAGTGTCTTCGCATAATTGCTGGAAATCCCAAACGAAGCTCAGCTTGTCGTGCCAACCATTCCTCAAGTGCCTTTGTCGGAATTATAATGTTTCGGCCATTTAAAAACGCTGGAAATGTTGGGTCAGTGTGGCATAATTGCCGTATTCGGTTATGCCCTAGTGGCGTAAGCTCTGCAGCTTCTTCTACCGTAAGGGCTAATTTATCGATCATATTAAGCCTTCTTTTCTAGGCCGAGCAGCTATCGTCGCATTAAATCTTCTGGATCAATATCTAGATCAAGGGCCTTAATAATTTTCTCCGCGTGATGAGGCAACATTGGCTTTATACCGGCAGACATTTCTTGCAAAGCCGTATAGCTGATACCTGTCAATTTTGCCAATAACTTAAGCGTCAAGTTTGGGTCACTTTTTATGATCTGTTTTAATTTTGTTGGCATGTTTACACTCCGTTTCGCCTAATAATTCTGAAACTGTAATGCCGAAAGCGGAAGCAATTTTTCGAGCGGTTTTAAGACTGGGATTTCGAACCCCGTTTGCAATTTGCGATAAATATGGTTGACTAATCCCAATATCCTTAGCCGCTTTCTTCATACTAATTTTTCTCGTATTACAAAATTCATAGATAGTTCGCAAAATAAATATCACCTCCATTAATTGCAAATTGCAATATTTGTTTGTAATAAAATAGATATTCGTCTTTAACCTTAGCACTACAAAGCTGTTATTTAAGCAACTGACGAATATCTACCTCTAGAATTAATATAGCAGTTTGCAATATAGTTGTCAATAGCAAAATGCAATAGAAAATATTGCATTTTGCTAAGAGGTAAAACCTACCTGTGTATAGTAATATTGCAGAGTGCTATAATACTCTCTGAGGTGTGTAATGGTTTATAACGAATCTGCAAAAAAATTTCGAGAAGCTATGAAATTAGCTACAGGTATAGATAAAGATGAAACTGAACAGCGAGCCATTTTTCAAAATATGCTAGGTATAAGTCAACCTTATCTCTCCCAGCTATTAAATGGGGATCGTGAGCCAAGTAAAAAGTTAATAAAAAAAATTGCGGAAGTTTGCGGTTTAAACTTCTGGGCTGAAGATATTTCCAACCTTTCAACATCTGAGCATATAATTTATGCCAAAGAACTTCGAGAGGCCGAAAAATATTTAACTCCAGACCAAATTAAGGCCCATCTTAAAGCCATGATTGAATTAGCAAAGGGAATAAAAAACACGGGCCGCTAAAGCCCGTGCATTTTTTTAAACTGCTCTTCATATTTCGGATTTACTAAAACGACTTCATCAATATACAACCACGGAAAAATATTGCACTTCGGTTCTACATGATATTTTAATTTTTTCTTTTCCTTCATTCCTTCCCTATGCATATCTCCACTTTTCAACTGCAATGATTGCACACAAACACCCCCATTTAAGAACGTATGTTTGGTATAGGTTAGTATATATTAATTCCAGTTATTTCCGAATTATCCTGTAAAAGTTAGCTAGTTAATTTTACAAATATTCTTTTATCTTTCGACAAAAAAGGAGAATAGCAATGCCTAAAAAACGAGCTGATGGACGATACCAAAAGAAAGTCTGTACCCATCATGACGACGAAGGTAACCCAGTCTATAAATTTGTTTATGCAAAATCAAAGGAAGAACTTGACGATAAGGTTTCTGAATTAAAACGTAAAATATCCCGAGTAAGCTATATAGACACCGATACCTATCCGCTTGGTGATTGGCTCGATGAATGGATAAACACTATAGTAAAAGATAAGCTCCGCCAGAACACATGGGAATCATACGAAACAGTTATTCGACTACACCTTAAACCAAAGCTTGGATCAATTCCTTTAGGTAAGCTGCAACCCCAGGCTATACGAAAAGTTTTTACCGAAAAGATTACTGAAGGATATTCTGGGCGCTCAGTGCAGTATATGCATACTATTTTGAGTGCAGCTCTGAAGCAAGCCGTTATCGATGATATACTAATTAAAAATCCATGCATGGCCGTCCAGAAGCCCCGTAAAACCAAAAAAGAAATTAATCCTTTATCACAGGAGCAGACAAATACTTTTTTAGCTACAGCTAAAAATACAGTGTTTTATACAATACTATTCTTAGCTTGGGGATCAGGTTTACGCAGGGAAGAATTACTCGGCTTGCGTTGGAAAGATGTAGATACAAAAAAAGGGACCATTACCGTTAATCAAACAGTAATAGTCACCAAAGATGGTCCAACCATTTCCGAACCAAAAAACAAATCCAGCTACAGAACAATACCTATCCAAAAAGAGATTATTACATCACTACAATCTCATAAAGTTGTGATTAATGAGCAGCAACTTCAAGGTGGTCTAGGCTATACTAAACTCGATTTAGTATTTCCCCGGCCCAATGGTCTCCCCCGCGATCCCCGCCAACTAAGCAAAGATTTTAAAGCAGTTGCTAAAAAAGCAGGACTCCCTGATAAATTTACACTTCACGATTTGAGACATACCCACGCAACACAATTATTAGCACTGGGTATACACCCGAAAATTGTTCAATATCGATTAGGCCACTCTACCTTCCAGCAAACAATGGATACCTATTCCCACGTTCTTCCTCAAATGCAGGACGGTATAGCGGACATGCTTTCTGGTTTATTAACTACCCAAAAGGCAGTCAATGAAAATCATCCAGAAAAATAAAAGTAGTCAAAAAGTAGTCAAAACCACACCATATTTTTTGTAGTCAAAAGACCCCGCGAATGCCGCGAGGCCCTTAATCTTTTCAATTGGTGCGGGCGAGAGGACTTGAACCTCCACACCTTGCGGCGCCAGATCCTAAGTCTGGTGCGTCTGCCATTCCGCCACGCCCGCATTATCAACGTCAGTATCCGCGCGATCTTATAGGAATTACC
>Ga0316604_10003790_pt1 | contig 10430 bp, 9 predicted proteins | sample OWC_soil_day20_C_FD_207650 | JGI IMG/M metagenome (GOLD analysis project Ga0316604, IMG submission 207650) | Wetland soil microbial communities from Old Woman Creek delta, Ohio, United States - OWC_soil_day20_CT | ecosystem: Environmental > Terrestrial > Soil > Wetlands | place: USA: Ohio...
TCCACTTAGCAGCAGACCCCGCTGCTGACTCAAGCTTTACAGAAACGTCGTAATAGCCGACCGGCAACCGCCCTAAATCGACATCAACGCGCTCTCCGCCTCTGGAGGAAACCCGGCGCGAAACACTCACTTTGCCGCGATGATCCTTGAGTTCCAGCGAAAATGCCCCGGCAATGGCAGGCACGCTGGAAAAATGCCAGCGCGAAATCGAATCGGCCGTGATCACGGCTCCATTCACAGCCTCACCAACGATAACGCTACCTGGCGATACCCGAAGATTCGAAATCCCCCAACGGCCGCTCCCCTCTTTCTTTTTGCTCTCTACCGCGGCAACAACGATCAGGCGCTTTGCACCAGATGGAACAGCCACCGATTCATCAAGAGCCAACGAAGAAAACGTCCCGAGCCAAGGACCGCGCCTCGCAGTCCACACACGCTTTCCAAATGCATCAATAAAAGCTATCTCGAGATAGCCTCTGGCCAAGACCAACGACGAGGTTAGTTCCCCAGCGACATGAATGGCGGCCTCACCATTCAATGCGCACTCCAACGCAACCGATTGCTTGACCCGAGCCCCCTCTGCAACAACGGCAAGCTCCTGGGCGGATGGAACGCAATCCAGCGACGAAGCAGCCAAGCTAGCCAGCGATAACCCGAGGCCAAACAAGAACAGGATGGGGCGCAACAGCCTTAGCTTCATCTAGGCGGAACCTTGCGCAGGCCAAACAAAACCGCTGCCATCAGCCTCGCATGGCCCCATCGCCCCTGCAGACAACGGCGCAATACCTGTAGTAGCGAAAAGCAGAACACACTCGGCAAGGCCCACGGATAAAACTTCCGTGTAAAAACCAGGCGATTTCGAACACCATAGTATTCGGCTAATAAACTACGCCCTTCGCTTTTACCTGAACCAAGCGCCGCACCTTCTTTATGGTAAACAATAGCGTCCGAGGCATAACCCAAGCGAAATCCCTTCTTCCGCGCTCTTATCGCCCAGTCGATTTCCTCGTAATAAAGAAAATAGTCTTCGGAAAGCGGCCCTACAGTTTCGAGAAACTCCTTGCTGACCAACATTGAAGCGCCGGAAACGTAACTCATGCGCTTTTCAACCGACTGTTGATCGACGGGGAGACCAACTTGAGTTTGGTTACCAATTTCCCGAACAGACCCAACTAAATTCGAATATTCTGCCCCCCCAAGCGCTTGAACTGTTTTCCGATCATGCGCGTACACAAGCGTGCAACCGCAAATTCCAATTGTTACGTCCTGCTGGATTCTAGAAAGAATTTTACTAAGCGAGTCCGGCAAGACCTCTGTGTCGTTATTAAGAAACCAAAAATAGTCTGCAGCAATAGTGGAGGGAATATTTTCAAGCCCCAAATTATTACCCTTAGAAAATCCCAAATTATTACTTCCAATTAGCAACGTGATCTTCGGAAGGTTTTTAGACTTTGCATTAGTATCAACAAAATAGTCGAAAACACTTGCTTCATCATTAGCCCCCCTAGTCGACTCTATATAATCGGCATTCAAATGATCTCGAATAACCATTCCAGATCCATCCGGCGATCCGTTATCACATACCACTGCAAACCAAGAGGTATGCTCCAACTTAGCCAATGAATCGAGACAAAGACAAGTGTCATAAGCTCGTTTCCAATTCACAAGCACAATCGCAACAACAGGGCTAACAGAGTTTTTCATGAAAGTTCGCTTTTCCAAATAAACAACTCAAATTCTATTAATTGTTGAAGTCCATTTTTTCATGGAAAAGTTGCTTACTCAAAATATGCAAGCAATAAATAACGCCGCTAGCCGATGATGCCAAGTACTGATTTGTGAACCCCCCAATAACAAATGCGAGCAACGAAACAGTTAAAGCAATATCGCTATTAACAATGGGGGTTTTAAGCAATTGCCAAAAAAGCCACAACATCATTGAAACCAGTATTGACGTACCGATCAAACCTAGCTTCGCCAAAAACCCTACCCATTGAACTTCATAACTATAAGGAACTAACGGATCACGTATTACCGATTTCGAATAAGATCCGAATCCATTTCCGACAAGAGGCGCGTTATTTAACTCATCAAATAGAGCGTCGATTTGAATATCTCTGCTTAAATCACTATAAACAGCACTAGTTGAATTAAATCTTTGCTCCACTGCACCTGCCAACCAATCGCTAGAAGCGATCAAGACTAAAAGAGACAACCCGACCAAAAACAATCGCTCTTTAAACTTCATATTAAAAACAAAAGACCAAACAAGACCAAAAGACACGAGCACAAATAGTAATCGTGAAAATGCAAAAATCACACACGCCCCACCTAAAACTAGGTATGCAAACTGAACCCACCTAGGAATAAAATTAAGATATTTGTAACCAACAATTATCAGCACAAGAAAAAACGCAACCGCAAAATCACAAATAATTAAATTTATTCTAACAAAACCACCGAATATCCCAGAAGAAACTATGCGATAACCCGCTTGATCAACTAGAAAATAATATACAGTATCAAATGGTAATACTTTTGTAGCAAGCAGCAACGCTGCGGCAACTTTCCAAAGAGCAAATGCCCCCGACCCAAAAAAAGACCAATAGATTACATCCTTACCAGACATGACACCCGATCGGACACTTGCAATTACGATGACATAAATCGAACCAGCAGTAAATATTCCGCTAGCCTCTTTTATCGCCAAACTAGGAGACGTATTATCATTCAGTATCCCAATCAAAGCGAAAAAGAACGTAAATGACAACACCCCAACAAACAACAATAATAAACCGCTATCTATTTTTATATCTCCCCTGGCCCAATGAGCGACCAGAAAAGCCAAGGCACCTATATATAGCAAATGTTTAAATGGCACCCCAGCAAAGACGCCGGTCGGCAGCACCATTACGCAAAACAATAAGCCGCAAACAATATATCGAAGATATATTCCGTTAGTTACCACATTATCACGCTTCATGAATTGCTTTATTTTAAAAATAACCCAAAAGACAAAGATCAACTTTCACTCATCATCTTCAACTGAAAGATCCTTTATTCTTTTTGCAGGAATTCCTGCATACAATCCATTTGGCGAAGTTGATTTATCAACAACCGCCCCGGCAGCAATGACGCACCCCTCGGAAATCCTTACCCCAGGCATAACCATTACCCCCATACCTAACCAACAACCTCGCTCAATAATTACAGGCAAGTTAATATCTTCAGTGCTTTTCGGACCGCGACGCAAGACAGAGTTTGCATATCGATGCGACCCAGTGAGTATTCGAACATAGGGGCCAATCCGGGCATATTCACCTATATAAATTTCGGCATTTCCATCAAGAAACACCCCTATATTAATAAAAACTTTTTCTTTTATCTTAAGCAAGTTAGAACCAACAAATACCCCTGCGCCAATAATTGAACTTTCATCAATGCTACAACCAGCAGATCGAAGAATATAGTTACGCAACTTCCAATGAACTAAAGAATAAGACTGAAAGCCGTTTAGCACTTTCCATACAACACTTTTTACGCTCACTATTAATCAACCTCTATTCATTTTTGAATTGAGAGCAACAACTCTAAAAACCAGCAGAACCAAAACCCATAAAAGCAAAGTAAAACTAGCCAACGCTTTCGGTTCAACGCTGAAATTATAAAAATAGACAACGGCACTCAGCAAAAACATTGACAACAACGTCAAATGAATAACAGCTCTTGCTTTTTGCTTATAATTTACCGACAGAAGAAAACCATCAATCGAACCAACATACCTAACCGCTACAATCAAGCCAATAAGCGGCATAAAATCTTTCATATCGTTGAATTCTGGGCCAAACATCACTCTTGGCACGGCTTCCGAAAAGAGATAACAAATACCAAATGCGCCAGCAGCAACAATCAATACCAAATATATCAATAGCCTTGGTACTTTATCGATACCATTCTCTTTTGCCGAAACCATTTGCGGCACAAAGATATTTGCCAAAACCGGAATTCCGGCCAAGGCGGCTTGAACTAGTCTTGTTCCAGCGAGATACAAACCTATCGCCCCTGGAGTCAGAACAAGTTTTGCTATGAGCAAATCTACATTCGATATCAGTTGAACTGCCGCACCATCAATTGCGAATAAGAACCCATTCCTTAACACCTTGAGCAAACGCCTCGCGTCAAAGATCTTAAAAATTGAAAAATTGAACTTCACACACTCTCTTGCTGCTTTGTACTGGAATACACATACAACTATTCTGACCCCGAACATTGCAAAGCAAACTAACAACATATTCTCACTAAAATAGCCACAAACTGCAGCAATTGAATTCGCTCCAAATGTCGAAATAAAGGTGCGAATTGATTCGGCTTCATACTTGCCTCGTGCTCTAAGCATTACGCCAAAAAACTCTATTAACGTTGCTGCTGCTGTAGAAGCAAGAAGCGCTGACACCCATACGAAATGATAGAAGTCCGTTGTAACGACAACGAGAGCAACCACTAAGATTGAATAAAACGATCCAACCAATGCAAACTTACCAAATACAATATCTTCTGCTTGATTTTTAGCATCAGCTTCATCCTTCGATGCCAAATTAATTAATAACTGCTGCGCAAAGCCGTAGTCAGAGAGCGCTCCACAAACAATCCCAATTGAGTACCAAAAAGCAAATTCACCGAAATCCTGTGGTCCAAAAGCTCTGGCAATTAGTGCATAGAGCAACAACGTTCCAAGCAATCTTGATAACGTTGCACCACCAAGCACTATAATATTCTTTGCGGTAACCGCCATAATTTACATGTGCACAAGGTCAGACTTACATTAAAAAAGCACGAAAGGCGAATCAATTAAAACCCGCAGGCACATTAAAAACTTCATCGACTCGAACTCCAGATAACGATTTTCAATTCAAATGTAAATAAAACCGTTATTTTTACTTACGCAAACTATAGCTAAAACAAACCTAGGTTTTCACTTCGAATCGAAACATGCATACACATATTCAGTTCATTTAATTACTTCGACAAGCAGTTATTAGATACACCACATTGAATTTATGACTTTTGGCAGGATAACTATGAAATTGCAGATAGCAAATAAGGATGCACCTTCTATTTTCTTCTAGCCCAAATATAATTTGGCCAGCCGAAGCTCCTAGAAATTAACCACCTACAAATTGCGCACGATGGATTGGATCAAGTGCATCGATTAACTCATCGACAAATTGGTCTTGTAGTTGGTAAGCGGACACGGTGTCATCTTCAATAGATGAAACTCTGAACAGCAGGCCATCCGGAATGCGTCCGCGCAAACCAAACTGCACTCTCGCCAAGTTCTGTTCAATGGCGCCTCTAGCGAGTTTGTCTCCGACACGAATCCAGTATGTAACCGGCTCCACACGCCGCCCTTGTCGCGTTTGAACGCGCATCACGGGGATATTGCCGAAGCGGGTCTGCATTAAGTCTTTCTTGATACCCAGCAATTCGAAGCCTTGTGCTGGGTAGCAAACCTCGGGCTTATGAATTTGATTCTCATGCCTTTGGTCTGCGCTGTACGCGATTGAAAGCATGATTTTTCGGCCGCTTGAAGCTTGCACGTATATTTTGGCCACGACTTCCGAGTACAGTCCTTTCAGTTGTTCTTCTTGCTGTGGATTAACAACCAGGCTTCCTTCATTTTCCTCGGTAATCCAATCCCCGAATTTATTGGGGATTATTTTTTCGTATCCCTTTTGTGATGACGGATCAACTTCGAAGTGCGTTGGCTTCAATACGATTGCCAATGCGGCAGCAATGAACATCAGGGCCAGCAATGACAGGTTTCGGAATGACAGGTTTCGGAATGACAGGTTTCGGAATGACAGGCTTTGCATGGTCATGCCGCACCTCGGGCTGTTGCGCTTTTCCAGCGCCGCTCGGCGAACTGCAGCAAGGAATCGACCCCGATGATGATGAGCAAGGCCGTGATGAACAGTACCAAGCCAGCAAACCCATGTAGAAATCCCTGCCCAGCTGCATCGCCAAAATGGTAGGTAATGAGCGTCAGGGCCATGACCCGAATGACGTTGGCGGTGAAGGATATTGGAATGATCAGGATGGCAAGGGTCACGTTCCGGAACAGGGAATCGTGGCGCACGATGTTGAGATACAGCAAGCCAAGCGCTTCAAGTGTGAAAAGCGTTTGTAGGCCGGCGCAGGCGTCTGCAACCAGTAGTTTGTATTGGCCGATCTGCAGGATGACGCCGGTGCGCGAGATGGGGTAGCTCACCCAGTAGAGTACGTTTTCGGCGACGTAGGAGACGGCCATTTTCATAGGTAGCGTGAGCGCATCAACGAAGGTGCCGGGCAGCGGAATCATGAAGAGCAGAAAGAAGAGCGGGAACCAGGCTGCGCGCGCCGCGGCCCAACCGCGCTGGATGAGCAGCAGGCTGATGATGACGAAGATTTGCGAGCCGACTTCGAAGAGCAGGATGTCTTGCGAGCGGCCGATTACGTAGAGCAGCAGGCCCAGGACGAAGAGCGGCCAGCCGGTTTTGGCAGGCTGGGCGGCCAGTTCGTGGATGACCGGGCCTTGTTTCCAAAGGAACCACAGGGCGACGCCAAGGATGATGGGGCCGTGGGCCTGCGCTTCGGCGACCCAGATGGTGCGGGAGAGGCCGACCCAGGTGGGGACATAGAGGGCAATTAGGCCGATGAGGATGGGGAACCATTCGGCCATGACTAGGCGGCTCGAAGCCGAAAGTGCCGGGGTGTTATCTGCCATGGGATTTATTGCCAACCCCTTGGCAACTGATTGCTACGGTCAACCGCAAATTTTGCCAAAATTTGAAATGTGGCCAACCCGGCTTTTCGTAAAAACCGGGGACAGACCCCGGTTTTTTCAGCGTTCCAAACGATAGAACAATTGTGCTTTTCTCGGTAACGCACATCCAGAGGATGAAGCGAGAAGATGCTGATCGGCATTTAGCCTAGCCGTTATTGAGCACGGCGCCGACGACGGCGACACCGGCGTGCTGCAGCGAGGAAACCAGCGTCTGTAGCTGCGGCGCCAGGCTTAGGTCCTTGCGTGCGACGACGACGGCACCCCGGGTGCGGGCGGCGATGGTCTGGTTGTCGGCGGTTTCGGCCCCGGCCGGAGTGTCGACCACGACGATGTCGTACTGGCCCTGGACGGTGGCCATCAGCGCATTGAAGACCGGGCGGGCGAGCAGTTCCTGCGGGTTGGGCGGGATAGCGCCGGCTGGCAGGATGGAAAGGTCGATCAGGCCGGGAATGCGGGTCACCGCTTCGCCGAGTTCGGCGCGGCCAGCCAGCAGGCTGGACAGGCCGAGCTTGTTTTCGAGGCGGAACAGTTGGTGCTGGCGCGGGTGGCGCAGGTCGGCGTCGATCAGCAGCGTGCGTTCACCCAATTGCGAAAAGACAACGGCCAGGTTGGCGGCGGTGAAGCTGCGCCCTTCGCCCCGGCCGGCACTGACCACGGCCAGCGTCTTGTGGCCGGCTTCGGCGTCGAACCAGCGCAGCATCAACTGGCTGCGCAGGGCGCGCAGTTGCTCGACAACCGGGCTGAAGGGCTTGAAGGCGGCGATCACTTCCTCGCTGACACGCTCGTCGCCCGGCATCAGATAGGGGTAGTCGTACTGGCGGGAGAGCGCCTGCTGGATGTCCGCTTCGCTGAGCAGGCCGAGCTGGATGGCGGCATCGCCGAAGCGGAGGCCCTGCTCTTTTTGCAGTTTGAGGATGCGTTCGGCCGCTTCCGGCGTCAGCCGGCCGTTGTCGATCAGGATGGCGCCGATGGAACGGCCCGAGCCGCTAGTGAGTTTTTCGTTGATTGCGTTCATCGCGGATCAAGCCTCCGAAACGGCTGGCTGTTGCTGATTGCTGTCCCGCAAGGGGACTTCCTTCGGGGCGCGGTCGACCGGCATTTTTTGCCAAAAACGCCAGCTCTTGCGGGCGGCCGGTGGCAGGGTCGAATCGAGTTCGGCCAGGACCGGCAGGTCGAGCGCCAAGCGAAGATCTTCGGCCGAGCGGATGCGACGTTGCCCCAGTTCGAGGACGAGCGCGGCGCCGACGCCGAGCATGCCGCCGAGGAAGATGGAAACCAGTACGTTGAGGAAAATCTTCGGCCGGGAATGCTTGACCGGCTCGGTGGCCGGGCTGAGGACCAGCACGTTGGTCTGCTGCGACTGCCCTTCCAGATTGCTTTGCGTCATGCGTTGGCCGACCGCCTCGTAAGCGCGGCGGGCAGTTTCGACATCGTTGACCAGCACCGAGAGCTCATCACGCTGCGACTTGATTTCGAGCACGCGCTTTTTCTGCTCTTCGATGGCGGCTTTCAGTTCCTCTTGCTTGACCGCGCCGAACTTGTTGGCGACGGCGGCACCGCCCGAGATGCGGGCAATTTCCTCCCGCAGTTGCTGGCGCTGGCCCTGGATCTGGGCTTCGAGCTGCTGCACTTGCGGGTGGTTCTTGCCGAGGTTGCTGTTGAGTTCGGCCAGCTTGGACTCGGAACGTGCGATCTCGGACTTGAGGTTCTGGATCAGCGGGTTCTGCAGCACTTCGAGCGACAGTTCGCTGGTGCCGCTCTTTTGCCGGCTGGAGGCATCGGCCTTCTGGGCCTGGGCAGCGGCCAGCTGGGCGGTCAACTCGTTGAGGCGGCCGGTTTCGTTGTCCATGATGCGCTCGTCGGTGATGACGATGCCCTTGTCCTGCTGATAGGCGGACAGGCGGGCCTGGGATTTTTCCAGCGCGGTGCGCAGGCCTTTTTGCCGCTCTTCGAACCAGGCGCTGTACTGGCGGGCCGGCTCAACGCGCAATTCGATCGAGGTGTCGATGTAGGCCTGGGCGAAAGCATTGGCAACGGCGGCCGCGAACTGCGGGTCCTTCGCCGAGAAGTTCACGTTGATGACGTTGCTTTCGCGGGACGGCTTGATGTCCAGCTTCTTTTGCAGCAGCGTCGCGTAGAAACCTTCAATCGTGCCTTTGCCATCGCCGTCGTCCTGCCAGGTTTCGATGGCTTCGGCGTTCTTGTCGATGCCGAGCAGCTTGACGACGCGGGTGGCGACGCGGTCGCTGTTGATGATGTCCATCTGCGTCGCCATGTAGCCGGGCGCCATCATGCCCTGCATGACCATGCCGGCAATCGGGTCCGGCGATTTGACGTCGATCACCAGCGAGGTGGTGGCGGTGTATTCCTTGGGCAGGATCAGGCTGATGACGAGCGTCGTCATGACCGTGACGCCGAGCACCGACAGCGCCAGTTTGCGGCGGGCCCAGAGGATGAGGAGAAATTGCTGAAAAGTCATGCGGGGCTTTCAGTGATCTTCGTGGTCAGAAGAAGCTTTCCTGGACGTAAAGCACGTCGTCGGCCTGGATGGCGTCGGATTTCTCCGGCGAAACGACGATGACCGAACCGTCCGGCCCACGGCGATGGATGCGCAGGCCGCGTTCGGTGCCGCGAATGGTCAGGCCGCCGCCCTGGGCCAGGCCTTGCAGCACGGTCATGTTGCGTTCGAGGCGGTAGGAGCCGGCACGCTGGACTTCGCCGTAGATATAGAACAGCGGGGCGCGATGGACGTAGATGACGTCGCCGCCGGCCACCGGAATATCCAGTTCGGTATTGCCGGTGATGAACATCGCCGGAATGTCGATTTCCTTGCGGAAGGGCTTGCCTTCGCGAATGCCGGCCAGGGTGACGACATCGGCGCCGCCGCCAATTGTCCCCGAAGGCATGGCGCCGCCGGCCGTGGCCAGCATGTCGGTGACGCGGGTGTTGCCGGTCTCGATCGGGAAACGGCCCGGGCGGTTGACCATGCCGAGCACGGAAACCTGGTTGCCCCTGACCTGAACGAGCAGGATATTGACCTGCGGCTTTTGCACGAAACCGCCTTCGCGCAGCTTGGAGGCGATGGCCAGCTCGGCATCGGCAATCGACAGGCCGCCCAGTTGCACGGCGCCGATCAGCGGATAGGTAACGGCGCCGCTTTCGGCGACACGGGTTTCAACGGTGAGGTCCGGGTTCTGGAAAACGCTGATCTTGATCGCGTCGCCTGCGCCGAGTCGGTAATCGGCCTGCTTGTCCTGCGCCGAGGCGCCAAGCACGAGGCCCAGCGCGAGCAGAAAGCCAAGGGAGAGTTGCTTGAGGTAGTTCATAGTCTGCTTGCCCACGCCTTACTTGAGGCCGCCGATGCCTTTGTTGATGACGGCATCGCCGCCCGTTGCCGCGGCCTTCTCCGGAGCGGCGGCAGTCGCCGCGGGGGTGCCGGAAAATTCGCCGACGTATTCGATCTTCGCCTTGTCGCGCAACTGCTTCATCGAGTCGCGCGCCAGATCGGCCTTTTGCTTGTTGCTCAGGTAGTTCTCGATGAACGGCTGGGCCTTGGCTTCGTCGAGCGGCTCGGACTTGGTGGCGAGCACGGTGATGATTGCGGCAC
>Ga0316604_10003791_pt1 | contig 10430 bp, 6 predicted proteins | sample OWC_soil_day20_C_FD_207650 | JGI IMG/M metagenome (GOLD analysis project Ga0316604, IMG submission 207650) | Wetland soil microbial communities from Old Woman Creek delta, Ohio, United States - OWC_soil_day20_CT | ecosystem: Environmental > Terrestrial > Soil > Wetlands | place: USA: Ohio...
TGGTACACTACAGCCCTTATAATGGCCAGGTACTGCCAGGCTATATGTTCACCGATAATGGTTTCTGGGATACTTTCCGTGCCCAGTTCCCTTTCTTCAACCTGATGTACCCTTCTATGAACGCTCACATCATGGAAGGTATGGTGAACGCTTACAAAGAAAGTGGCTGGTTGCCTGAATGGGCGAGCCCTGGTCACCGTGATTGTATGATCGGTTCCAACTCTGCTTCCCTGATTGCAGATGCTTACCTGAAAGGTGTAAGAGGTTTCGACATCAACACCGCGTACGAAGCGATCATTAAAAACTCTAACAACGAAGGTCCGCTGGAATCAGTAGGCCGTAAAGGCGTAAAATATTACAATAAACTGGGTTATGTGCCTTATGATGTGAAGATCAATGAGAACACTGCCCGTACACTGGAATATAGCTACGATGACTGGACTATCTGGAAACTGGCAGTTGCCCTGAACCGTCCAAAGGCAGAAATCGAACGTTTTGCTAAACAGGCGCGTAACTACCGCAACGTATATGATGCAGAGAGCAAATTAATGCGTGGTAAAAATGAGGATGGTAAATTCCAGACTCCTTTCAATCCAACCAAATGGGGAGATGCATTTACGGAGGGTAACAGCTGGCATTATAGCTGGTCTGTATTCCACGACGTACAGGGCCTGATCAACCTGATGGGTGGTAAAGAAACCTTCGTTCAGATGCTGGATTCCGTATTCGCTATGCCTCCGGTATTTGACGATAGCTACTACCACTTCACCATTCATGAAATCCGCGAAATGCAGATCATGAACTTCGGTCAGTATGCACATGGTAACCAGCCTATCCAGCACATGATCTACCTGTACAATTATGCAGGTGCTCCATGGAAATCACAGTATTGGCTGAGGGAGGTCATGAACCGCCTGTATTCAGCTACTCCTGATGGTTATTGCGGTGATGAGGATAATGGCCAGACTTCTGCCTGGTATGTATTCAGTGCACTGGGCTTCTACCCGGTTACACCTGGTGCGCCACAGTATGTAGTAGGTGCGCCTTTGTTTAAAAAAGCAACCGTGAAGCTGGAAAATGGTAAAGAGATCGTGATCAATGCACCAGGAAACAGCGAAGAAAACCGTTATATCAGATCTGCCACCTTCAATGGTGCCAACCTGACTAACAACTGGCTGGATTACAATGCTTTGATGAAGGGGGCAACTATCGACTTCGATATGGATGCTACGCCAAATAAGAGCAGAGGTATCTCTGATAAAGATGTGCCTTATTCCATGACCCAGGAGGTTAAATAAGATAAAATAATATCATTACAGATAGGAAGCCCCCTCAACTGAGGGGGCTTTTTTTTATAGTGCTTGTTCGACGCGTCTTCGATGCTTCTTCGACGCTTGTTCGACACTACTTCGTCACCAAAAGAACACCAAAAGGGCACCTCAATATCCTAAGGATAATGAAGTGCCCTTTTGGTACCCTTTTAGTATCGGTATCATAGCGAAGACGCACTAAGAGAACGTGGTATTTAAATTGTATGTTTGTTAGCTATGAAACAGGTCAGACTATTACTATGCTTAGCCCTACCGGCTATTTTATTCAGCTGCGCACATGCTCCATACGGTGCTACCAACAAGGTATACCGCAAGCAAGCCAAAACTTATGCCCGCACCTTACGTGCAGAACCTACGGGACAATGGATTGGTACCACCAATTTCAATATGCGTAAACCTAATTACGTGATCATTCACCATACGGCACAGGGTACCTGCGATAGTACTTTCAGAACTTTTACCCTGACCCGCACGAACGTGAGTGCACATTACGTGATCTGTAAAGACGGTACTGTGGTGCAAATGCTGAATGATTACCTCCGGGCATGGCATGCCGGCTTGTCAAAATGGGGAAATGTGACTGATATGAACTCCTGTTCTATCGGCATCGAACTGGATAACAATGGATTCGTACCTTTCCAGCCTCAGCAAATCAATAGTCTGATGGTTTTACTGGATACTTTAAAACATAGGTACAATATCCCGGCAGCCAACTTTATTGGTCATGGTGATATCGCTCCTACCCGCAAAAATGACCCCAACCGGTACTTCCCCTGGCAGCAACTGGCCGAAAAAGGCTTTGGGCTCTGGTACGATACTACCGGCGTAACCCTGCCAGCGGATTTTAATACTAAACAAGCACTGCGTCTTTTTGGTTATGATGTGAAAGATACGAGTGCCGCAATCATTGCGTTTAAAAGACACTTTGTACCCGCCGATTCATTAACCGGCATAAAACTGGATGAAGGAGAGAAGAAAATACTCTATAACCTCATGCAAAAAAGTGAATAACTGATATGAAAAAGATAATCAGTAGTTGTCTGGGTTTATTTTTCTTTATATCGGCCGCTATGGCCCAAAAAGGGGATTGGTATACATGGAGCACAGGCACCACGCCTGCGGTCCATGTGACCATCAACGGAGATGAAATTGTACTGGATCGTACCGATCCGGCTACCAAACAGGGTGGCATCAGTGGCCGAAAATCAAACGATCTGGAAGCCGAACACCTGAAAATCATCAAAAAAGTAGAGAAAAATGACCGGACCTACCTGATCTTTCAGTCATTTGATGGGCTGTACTTCGTAACGACCCTGCAGAAAAGTCCATCCGGCGATTCTGTATTCATGTATTGCGCCGATGGCATAGAAGATGGATATAAAGGATTGAACGAGGCCCTGGACGGAATTAAAAAAGATAACGGGTCCAACTTCTATATCACCCTATTTAAAAAAGAAGTTATTGATGCCGAGAAACGCAAAGTGCCCGTATCTAAAATTACCGGGTCCGAATTCGGCACCGCCTTGCAAACCTTCACTGACAAGATGGATAAATTCTGGCAGGACAGGGGATATGGACATTTTGAACCCTACCACGGTTTTATGAACCTGATCTATGGAAATGCCTTCGCCAATGCATTTGGGAATAAGTATAGCAAACTGAGCCTGATCACTAAAGAATTGAAAACCCCTATTGCTAATTATAGCAACAATCCCAATATCCGTAAGCTTTTAGAGTCAGCCGGATTCCTGAAAAGCGAATGAATTTTATAAAAATCTTAACAACTTAGTCTATAAAACTTGTAGGTTAATAGAATCCTTCTTAATTTCGCCCTGTATTTAACAATCGTCGATTAAATGTCTGTATAAGTAGTAGCAATTTTTCCTACTCATTATTAATTAAGTCAACGCTATTGTGAGTCATGTCAACTGCTGGTTCCAAACCGGCCAGGCATTGTCATGTCCATCAATTACCTGAAATCTGATACAAAAATGCATAACCAACTACGCAGAATCGCCGGTATCATACTGGCTCTCCTACTCGCATATCAATGGGGGCAGGCGCAAAATACACGAATCACCGGGGTTGTCACATCCCGTACCGATGCCACACCTATTCCAGGAGCTATCATTTCTGTAAAAGGCACAAATCATGGTACACAAACCGATGCTGATGGTAAGTATTCCATCACCGTATCTCCAAAAGATACTCTCCGCATCTCTTTTATCGGATTTACCGCTGTTGAGCAGGTTGCCGGCACCAGCCGTACCCTGAATTTCGCGCTGGAAAACAACGAAAGCAAATTGCAGGAAGTAGTGGTCACCGCCCTCGGTATCAGCCGTGAAAAGCGTTCCCTGGGTTATGCCGTACAGGAACTCAAATCCAAAGATATTGCCGAGGCCCGTGAGTCGAACCTCGTCAATGCGCTGACTGGTAAGATCGCTGGTGTGACGGTTACCAGTAGCCAGGGTAGTATGGGTTCTTCCCGTATCGTGATCAGGGGCGAAACCTCTATCGCGGGTAACAACCAACCTTTGTTTATCGTAGATGGTATCCCTGTTGATAATAGTCAGCTTGGTGTAGGTATCGGTACCGCCCGCGACTTTGCCAATGCCATTGCCGATCTGAACGCAGACGATATCGAATCGCTCAACGTACTGAAAGGTCCGAACGCAGCTGCATTGTACGGTTCCCGCGCCGCTGGAGGTGTACTGGTTATCAAAACCAAAACCGGTAAAGGCATGAAAGGGTATGGCGTAACTGTAAACAGCAGCGCTACCTTCGAAAATATACTTGTACTGCCTAAATACCAGAACAGCTATGGACAGGGTTCCAGCGGACAGTTCAGCTATGTAGATGGTAAAGGAGGTGGAGTGAACGACGGTGTGGATGAAAGCTGGGGGCCTAAAATGGATGGCCGCCTCATTCCGCAGTTCTTCTCCAATGGTGAAGCAGTGCCTTTCGTTGCACATCCTGACAACGTGAAGGATTTCTATCAGACCGGTTATACCCTGAACAATGGTATATCAGTAAGCGGTAGTAGCGACAAAGCAGATTACCGTTTCTCTTATAATAATACAAAGCAAACCGGCATTATGCCAAACACGGGTATCACCCGCAATTCCTTTGCGTTGAATACTACTTACCGCCTTACACCAAAGCTGACATTGAGCACCTATGCTAACTATGTAAAAGCTGATGCAGACAACCTGCCCGGTATAGATGGTAAACGTGCAAACAGTGTGACGCTGCAGTTCACCTGGTTTGGCCGTCAGGTAGATACCCGTCTCCTCAGAAATTATAAAAATGCAGATGGTACAGATTTCAACTGGAACCATAGCTACTATAGTAACCCATACTGGATACAGTATGAAAACACAGTAGGTCAGGCACGTAACCGTTTCTTCGGAAACGCCCGTCTGAGCTATGAGATCGCCAGCTGGCTCTCTGCTAACTTCCGCATTGGTACGGATACCTATAATGATAGACGTAAGTACAGAGTAGCGTACTATACAAATGGTACGCCTTATGGTTCTTATACTGAAGACGCCTATCAGGTGACCGAAACCAACGCTGAGTTTACCCTGAATGCCAGGAAGAAACTGAACAAAAACTTCTCTATTGATGGTCTGGTGGGTGGCAACGTCCGCAACAATCAATATGAAAACAACTTTCAGCAGGCCCCTAAGCTGGCAGTGAGAGATCTGTATACCTTGAATAACTCCCGCGATCCACTGGTATCTACAAATGTCTTTAACCAACTGAGAGTGTACAGTGCTTTTGCTTCTGCACAGGTAGCTTACAGGGACTGGGCGTTCCTGAACCTGACTGCGCGTAACGACTGGTCTTCTACATTGCCTGCGGCAAATAATTCTTACTTCTACCCATCTGTGAATGCAAGTGTGGTACTGAGCGATGCATTGCACATTCAGAGCGATGTACTCTCTAACCTGAAAGTAAGAGGTGGTTGGGCAATGGTTGGTAAGGATACCGATCCTTATAGCCTGATCAATACCTATCCTTTCAGCCAGCCATTCGGTAGCTTACCGTTGCAGACTGTGAATGATAAATACCTGAAGAAAGATCTGAAACCAGAATTAACACAATCTACTGAATTCGGTATCGAAGCAGGTTTCCTGAAAGATCGCCTCCGTGCAGATGTGACTTACTATGCTTCCAGCAGTTACAACCAGATCCTGTTGGCTGATGTAAGCGCCACTACCGGTGATCTGAAGAAGATCCTGAACGCTGGTAAGATCAATAACCATGGTGTGGAAGTAATGCTGGGTGCTACACCTATCACGACTGCCTCCGGTTTCCGTTGGGATGTAAATATCAACTACGCAAAGAATATCTCCAAGGTAATAGAGCTGGACAAAGAAGGTTTCCTGAACGACTATGTACTGGGTAGCTCAGGCAATATGCAGGTACTGGCATCCAAAGGAAAGCGCTATGGCGCCCTTTATGGTAAAGCTTATAAGCGTAATGACAAAGGTGAAATTATCGTAAGCGCAAGTGGTGCACCAGTGGTAGCGGATAATAAAAAAGTACTGGGTTACTATACGCCAAAGTGGACAGGTAGTATCAACAATAACTTCTCTTTCAAAGGTTTCACTGTCGGCTTCCTGATCGATACCCGTCAGGGTGGCCAGATCTGGTCCGGTACTAACTACACCGGTATCTACACAGGTGTACTGGCAGCAAGTATGCCGGGCAGAGATGAGGAACATGGTGGTTTACCTTATTACTATGCTAACAATAACCAGCAGGGTACAGCGGTTCGCCTGGAGAACCATACATCTGCAGCACCAAATGGCGAGACTGTATATCATGATGGTATCATCTTCGACGGTGTAACTGCCGATGGTAAAAAGAATGAAGCGATCCTGCCTGCACAGCGTTATTATAAAGCTGTATACAGCAGCTCACTGAACGAAAGCAGTGTGTACAGCGCCAGCTTTATCAAACTGAGAGAGGTAAGAGTAGGATACGCACTGCCGCTGGAAATAGCACACAAGTGGGGATTACAGGGTGTGAACCTGACAGTAACTGCACGTAACCTTTTCTACATCGACAAAAAGGTACCAAACATTGATCCGGAAACGGCCTTCAATACTGGTAACGGACAGGGACTGGAAACACTGCAGATTCCTACTACACGTAGCATTGGTGTGAACCTGAAAGTATCCTTCTAATTCAACCATCAAAAAATCAGATCATGAAACTATTCAAATATATACTATGGGTATCTGGTATTGCACTGGTGCTCACATCCTGCTCCAAACAGCTGGAAAAAATTAACAGGAATCCGAATGAATCAGAATCTGCACAGCCGGATTATCTGCTCACCAATGGTATCAAAGCGAATGTAGATACTTACTGGGGTACAGATGCTGCTATGGAAACAAGTTTGCTGTATGTACAGTACTGGGCAAAGATCCAATACACGGATCCGGACAAATACATTCCTGCTTCTACCAGCATCCAGACTATCTGGAATAACTTTTATGCACAGGGTGTACAGGATTTCACTACGCTGATTCAGCTGGGCGATACCCTGCACAATCCGAATTATCGTGCAGTAGGTGTCATCATGCGGTCCTGGATTTTCCAGGTGCTGACTGACCTGTATGGCGATGTACCTTATTCACAGGCTGCAAATATTGAAAAATACCTGACCCCTAAGTACGATAACCAGCGTGATATTTACATCGGATTACTGGCCGAACTGAAAGCAGCGGTAAGCGTGATCAATACGAATGGTGATGCCATCGGCGGCGACGTGCTGTATAATGGTGATATGAATAAGTGGAAGAAGTTTGCAAACTCATTGCGTCTGCGTATTGCACTGAGAATAGCCGATCAGGAGTTTGATGCAGCAAAAGCCGTGTTCGATGAAATCGGTGCGGACAACAGTGGATTGATTGCTGCAAATAGTGAGAATGCACAACTAACATACCTGGCTTCTCCAAATCAGAACCCGGTAGCAAAGAACAGGGAAACGCGTAGTGACTACCGCATCAGCAAGAGCGTGGTTGATTTACTCCATACGTTCAATGACCCTCGTCTGAGTGTATATGGTGCAATCCCTAAAGATACAAATGCAGTAGTAGGTATTACCAATGGTTTGCCTACGGATTCGGCATCCAAACTGGGTTTCAACAAAACTTCAGATGTAGGTGCGGTGTTCACTGCTACGACAGCACCAGCAGTGATCTTCAACTATGCTGAGTTATTGTTCATCAAGGCAGAAGCAGCACAGAGAGGTTTGCTGAGCGGCGATGCGGCAGATCTGTACAAGCAGGCGGTCACAGCGGCACTGCAACAGTATAGTATTGGTGATGCAGCGGTAGCGACTTACCTGGCGCAGACTTCAGTAGCATATGATGCCGCTGATTACAGAAAATCAATTGGTGAGCAGAAATGGCTGGCGCTGTTTGGCGAAGGGCTGGAAGGATTTGCAGAGTGGAGAAGACTGGATTACCCGGTACTGACACCTGCTTACTCAGGTGTACTGAGTGGAAAGATTCCTTTGAGGCTTACCTATCCTTCGGCAGAGCAGGCGCTGAATGGAGTAAATTATAAAGCAGCAGTTACACATCAGGGAGCGGATCAGTTGATTACGCGTCTTTGGTTCGACGTAAGATAAAATCAATAGCCTGCTGTCTTTGGTAGCAGGCTATTGATTTTAAACAAAAAGGGGGCAGTCTGCGACTGCCCCCTTTTTGTTTTTCCCCTTTGCGTAAAAAAAATTCCTTTTCCGCTTTTGATTATGCCTTCAGATAAAAGATTTTTGTACAATCAGATACACACTTGTTCAATTTGTAATAGTAAAAAGTGATGAATTAGGCCCCGACATTTGTCGGGGCTTTTACTTTATAAGTATTTTTAAATAGTCGGTGTCTTTCCTCCATCAACGGGGATGCTCGTACCTGTGATATACCCAGCGGCAGGTGTAGCCAGAAATGCAATTGCAGCTGCAACTTCCTTTGCATCTCCAAAGCGTTTCGCTGGTATTTCATTCAGCATTTCCTGTTCTATTACTGTCTGATCCACACCGCGCTTCTTGGCAGTGGTCTGAATCAGGGTGCGTAGCCGGTTTGTATTGGTCGAACCGGGCAGGATATTATTGACGGTCACACCATATTGTGCCAGTTCTGTCGCCATGGTTTTGGCCCAGGCAGCGACGGAGAGGCGGATGGTATTGGACACGCCCAGGTTTTTGAGAGGGGCTTTCACAGAGGTAGAGATCACATTGATGATCCTGCCATAACCAGCAGCGATCATACCTGTGAGCACAGCCTGTGCAAGTATATGGTTATTCACCAGGTGCTGGTTGAAAGCAGCTGTGAATTCATGTACTTCTGCCTCTACGATCGGGCCGCTGGCAGGACCTCCTGTGTTATTGACCAGGATGTGTATTGATTGTTTCTCAGTGACGGTTTTGATGGCTTCCTCTACTTCCTTGGTATGCTGGAAGTCTGCCACAAGATAACTATGCTCTTGAAAATGTTCTGCTTCGAGCGTAGGTATAATTTCCTTCAGGGCTTCTTTGTCCCTGGCCATTAAGATACACTCAGCTCCTAAAGCGGCCAGTTCTCTGGCTGTGGCCAATCCAATTCCCTGTGTAGCACCACAGATCAGGGCGGTTTTTCCCTTTAACGATAATTCCATACTATTTCATGACTAACAGTTTCTCAAAACTTAGCAAAACACGTTGGGTTTTTCAGGAAGCTAAGATAAGGGAATATACTATATCACCTTTCTTATACACGTACGTATATACGTTTTTTATCCAGAATTTTGCCCACACACCAGCAAAACAGCATGAATGTAATTGCAAAGAGGAGAGACCCTACTTTGCCCGGTGCTATTTGCTGAAATATGTGGTTACTGAGCCAGTCGTATACTGATTCGTTCCCAATAGTAAAGAAATATAAGAATATAACCATCACTTCTGACAAAAGATAAAGGAATAATGGATTTTTTCCGAAGGTGGTGAAGAATCCGGTCCACCTGGTTTTTCCCTTAACATCTATAATATATAAGAGGGCAGTGAGTATCAGGAGGTCCAGACCTGCGGTTAACAACACGAAGGAACTGGTCCATAACTTTTTATTAATTGGGAATTGCTGGTTCCACAAAGTAGCGACAATAATGAACATACAACCGAAGCGAATGAGGATACTGAACGTATTGGGCTTACGTTTCTGGATAAATAGGCCGGTGTAATAACCGATCACTACATTCACAATAGCAGGCAATGTGCTGAGTAATCCTTCGGGTTCTGAGATCGTCCCTTTATCGTGGTACATGTGATTTTCACCAAGAATTAACTTATCGAAATGGACAGCGGCATTGGTACTGAAACCATATGGATCAGCCGGATCGCCTAAGAAGTACATGATGAACCAGTAACCGAGCAGTAATAATGCGCTGATGATCCAAACTGCTTTTGTAGGCAAATAGCGGATCATGAGAGAAGCGAAGCAATAACAGAGGGCAATTCTTTCCAGCACGCCCATGATGCGGGTGTCATGGAAAGGAATGAATTCAAGTCCGTTTGGCGTGTGGCGTACAAAAGGCAGCCAGTACATGATGAACCCCAGCAGGAAAATGAGCAGGGTCCTTTTGAATATTTTCGATAGTACAGCGGCATTACCCAGTTCGTAATACTTGCGCATACTAAAGCTCATGGCATTGCCCACGGCGAAGAGGAAAGACGGGAAAACCAGGTCGGTGGGTGTGAATCCATGCCAGGCCGCATGTTCCAGTGGTGCAAATATATGATCATAGCTACCGGGGGTATTTACGATGATCATAAAGCAGATAGTAAGGCCACGGAATACATCCAGTGGCAGAAAGCGTTGATTGGCTGCTTGCATTGGTAAGGATTAGATTGGTATAAATATAATGCAAGCAATGATTGATTACAATGGAATTTGCCGTCCTCCATTATTTAATTGCTGTATTAAATAATCATTTTATACTTTAGTAGTAAACACAGCCTTTATTGAACCACAAAGTTACTATAGCAGACATTGCGAGGGAGCTGAACCTGACGGGGGCGACTGTATCCAGGGCGTTGAATAACCGCAA
>Ga0316604_10003792_pt1 | contig 10429 bp, 12 predicted proteins | sample OWC_soil_day20_C_FD_207650 | JGI IMG/M metagenome (GOLD analysis project Ga0316604, IMG submission 207650) | Wetland soil microbial communities from Old Woman Creek delta, Ohio, United States - OWC_soil_day20_CT | ecosystem: Environmental > Terrestrial > Soil > Wetlands | place: USA: Ohio...
CAAGCCCATGCGGGATTCCACTGCATCGTCGATGCGTGATTACTTCGATAGCTATCTGGAAGAGTGGCAGGCACGGAAGGTGTCGTCGATCCGGACCTTGGATATCGTTGCCAGACATTTGCAACTGACTGAGAACAATGGTCCGTATGCGGCAAACCGTGCGATGGATTACCTGTCGTCGGTGTTGGGCTGGGCGATCTATCACTATGCTCCGGATGACGATCATCCGTTGCTGCCGGACAATCCAGTGAAGGTGCTGACACGGCGGCGACAGTGGAACAATGAAGTCCGCCGGCAGACTTACGTTGCGCCCGCGGCGCTACCCACGTTCTGGCAAGCCGTCCAGGAATTGCCGGAGAAGGCAAAGCGCTATCACAACCAAGCGGTCATTGCGCGGGATTGCTTCATCGTGTCTCTCTTTACCGGGATGCGTCCTTACGAAATCCAGCGCTTGCGCCTTGATGGTGTGGATCTGGCGAAACGCGTCCTGCGCCTAGAAGATACCAAGAACCACGACACCTTCGAAATCCCGTTCGGGAAAGAAGTTTTTCTGGTGCTGAAGCGGCGGATTGAGTTCTCGTGCGAAGTGGGATCGGAGTACGTGTTCCCGGCGTCAGGTACAAACCCACGCGGCAAGCGCAGCACTATCCACATGCGTTCCTATGTTGAAAAAATCGACGAGGCGCTTGGGGGCTTTGTTTCCAAGGATTTGCGGCGAACATTTGAAACGCTGGTTGGGAATATGATGCCGCCCATTCCGTTGATGATTCAGAAGCGGTTGTTGAACCACAAGACGAAGATTGTGGACCCAAATGATGTTACTGCCGGGTACTACGTGGCTGATCCAGAAGAGGTGCGCCCGCACGTTGAACGGATCGCCAAGACCATTCTCAAGCTAGTTGAACCGAAGAAGGGTCAGGCTGCGTCCTGAAGTTCCAACTCCAGTTCTCGCGCTTCCGCGCAGTTGCTGGCACTGACCATGCGTGTATTGATCCAGTCGCAGACCGCGCTCTTGAGGTAGAAGAGTCTCTTTCCGCCGCCGGACGACAGGAACTTGGGGCCGAGCCCTCTCGATCTCAATGTCGCAAGACTCTTTAGGGTCGAGTCGAGCACGATGGCGACAATCTCTGGCGTGAACTTGGCATCGCTCGGCGCAGCCCAGAAGGTGCTGATGATCTGCGTTCGCTCGGCCAGAGTAATGCGAGCCAGTGCTTCATCCGGATCTTTATATTCAGGCGAGTGTTGTGTCATAGCGATTTCCTTCAGTTGCGCACTCTGTTTTCTGTTGCGTGGTTTCTGGCCGTCAATCTAGGCACAAAGGCAATTCCATGCAAACGCGGTTTTAAAGGAGCATTTTTCGCAATTTATGGTGATTTCTCGCAGACTCTAAGCTGGTGTGGGTTTTTGACGCTGACTGAGTGACTTTATCTTTTTTTCGGAGGCGGGCAATGTGTAGTTCGCGATGTTTTTGCGGATGAAACTGAGAAAAGTGGGTTTTTAATGTTTTTGTGTAAGAAATTAAAATAAATTTTTTACGCGAAAAGGCTCTAGTGCCGATTTGTAGGGGCTTGAGTGGATTTTGTTGCTGCGAGCCGTTCGTCGGATTTGTGGTGCGAGAGCGTCGATCAGGCGCAGCGTGTCGAAACCAAGACCCTTCTAGGTTATAAACATAAAGCCATGACAGATGTGTACAACGATGATCTTGGCCTGCGAGCAGGCAAGGGATCACGCTCGAACTCAAGGAGCACGCACAGTGATTTCCGCTCGCCTTGATCTCGAACTGGCTGACGCGCTGGCCTATTTTCAGGTCAAAGGCAATCAGCTCGTCTAGGTCTATCCCCGCGTGTGCGGGGGAGCCGGAACTGTCACTTGTGCAGAGACAAGACCAGAGGGCCTATCCCCGCGTGTGTGGGGGAGCCTCCATCAGATGAGGCGCCTTGTCTTGCGCGACGGGCCTATCCCCGCGTGTGCGGGGGAGCCCATGCCGAGAGGGCCTGCATGCGGGTTGATTCGGGCCTATCCCCGCGTGTGCGGGGGAGCCACGCCCAGGGGCGAACCATCCGGGCGGAACTGGGGCCTATCCCCGCGTGTGCGGGGGAGCCAAAGTCACGTCTGAGGGCACCTACACAGTGACGGGCCTATCCCCGCGTGTGCGGGGGAGCCCATGCCGAGAGGGCCTGCATGCGGGTTGATTCGGGCCTATCCCCGCGTGTGCGGGGGAGCCATCGGGAAGCCCCAATTGTATGTACCTGCTGTGGGCCTATCCCCGCGTGTGCGGGGGAGCCGGGCTTTTCTTTGAGGAAGATCATGCGCCAAAGGGCCTATCCCCGCGTGTGCGGGGGAGCCTTTTCGCGAAATGCAGCAGCCGAGCGACCCGAGGGCCTATCCCCGCGTGTGCGGGGGAGCCCGCTTGAGCAGGCTTTTGTACACGCGCCGCGTGGGCCTATCCCCGCGTGTGCGGGGGAGCCTCGGCAAGCGCGGCGAGCATCAGCTCGTATTCGGGCCTATCCCCGCGTGTGCGGGGGAGCCTCGGCAAGCGCGGCGAGCATCAGCTCGTATTCGGGCCTATCCCCGCGTGTGCGGGGGAGCCTGCCTATGGACGAGGGCGCCAGCATCCGCACCGGGCCTATCCCCGCGTGTGCGGGGGAGCCGATGTGGCCATGCGAATTCGCTCAGCCATTTCGGGCCTATCCCCGCGAGTGCGGGGGAGCCGGGGGGGCCGGGCTGATGGCGAAGCTTTACGCGGGCCTATCCCCGCGAGTGCGGGGGAGCCATCTACCGACGTGAGAACGGGAAGATCGTCAAGGGCCTATCCCCGCGAGTGCGGGGGAGCCTTTTCATTTCCAAACCCTGCCGACGAACGGTAGGGCCTATCCCCGCGAGTGCGGGGGAGCCGGGACGAAAGCCACTGACTGATCGCCCCTTGTGGGCCTATCCCCGCGAGTGCGGGGGAGCCCAACGCCCGTGGATGTACCCGCCGACCGTGATGGGCCTATCCCCGCGAGTGCGGGGGAGCCCCTTCCATGTGGCAGCCTTTTTATCGCCATAGGGGCCTATCCCCGCGAGTGCGGGGGAGCCTGAAGAGAGCAACCCCTTCACGTCTTGAGGCAGGGCCTATCCCCGCGAGTGCGGGGGAGCCAGCGGCAGGGCGGCGATGATCGAGCGGACGAAGGGCCTATCCCCGCGAGTGCGGGGGAGCCATGGCCCCGGCGCCGCAGGCCGGCTCATTGAGGGGCCTATCCCCGCGAGTGCGGGGGAGCCGCATTGCGCTTTGGCACATGCTCTGCCATCCGGGGCCTATCCCCGCGAGTGCGGGGGAGCCGAGAAGAGGTTTCAAAACCCAACCGCATGATCGGGCCTATCCCCGCGAGTGCGGGGGAGCCGCAGCAACGATGCGGGGACGGCGGAAATTCTGGGGCCTATCCCCGCGAGTGCGGGGGAGCCTAGGTAAAAAAGACGGTTTCGGCCCAAAAAAAAGGCCTATCCCCGCGAGTGCGGGGGAGCCGACTGTGGGGCTGATCATGGACTTCTATTTCCGGGCCTATCCCCGCGAGTGCGGGGGAGCCTGCGGGTAAGGCGCACTAGCTGAATCCATGAGGGGCCTATCCCCGCGAGTGCGGGGGAGCCCGACACGGAATGCCCCCATTGAACCCGCTACTGGGCCTATCCCCGCGAGTGCGGGGGAGCCTAGGTTACCCGTACCGAGTCGGTCGAATCCTCGGGCCTATCCCCGCGAGTGCGGGGGAGCCTATACGGCACCGAGCTGGATTTGCTGGCTCAGGGGCCTATCCCCGCGAGTGCGGGGGAGCCGAAGGGCTCTTCAGTGATTACGTCCTGAGCGAGGGCCTATCCCCGCGAGTGCGGGGGAGCCTACTCCGGGAGGGTCGCCGGAGATGCCTCTAGGGGCCTATCCCCGCGAGTGCGGGGGAGCCCGGACCATGCCTGCCGAGTATGTGGTGGTCGCGGGCCTATCCCCGCGAGTGCGGGGGAGCCAGGTCGTTCTTCGTCCCACCGTAGGCGTGGTGGGGCCTATCCCCGCGAGTGCGGGGGAGCCTTGGGACACTGACGCGCAAGCCATCGTCAACGGGGCCTATCCCCGCGAGTGCGGGGGAGCCTCATATCCGGAGTCGGACAAGCCGAGGGCTTCGGGCCTATCCCCGCGAGTGCGGGGGAGCCGAACGGGGTTCTGTCGAATCGTATGCCCGAGCGGGCCTATCCCCGCGAGTGCGGGGGAGCCTTACCGATGGGAACGGCATGACTGTCGATAAAGGGCCTATCCCCGCGAGTGCGGGGGAGCCGTGATGAAGGTTTGGCGGGAGTGCTCATACGCGGGCCTATCCCCGCGAGTGCGGGGGAGCCGAAATCGTCAAGGTATTGAGCTACTTCCAATCGGGCCTATCCCCGCGAGTGCGGGGGAGCCGGATCCGGGAACGCCACATGCTTCCAGCCGTACGGCCTATCCCCGCGAGTGCGGGGGAGCCAAAGAGGTGACCGCAGAGAGCCGCGCTTACACGGGCCTATCCCCGCGAGTGCGGGGGAGCCCCGGCACCTGACCAGGTGGAAGTACTTGCCACGGGCCTATCCCCGCGAGTGCGGGGGAGCCCCGCAGGCTTCCAGTGTGCGTAGTACCCGAGTGGGCCTATCCCCGCGAGTGCGGGGGAGCCGCTCAGACATGACATCTCCCGAGGTTAGGAAGGGGCCTATCCCCGCGAGTGCGGGGGAGCCTGTATCGCACCGATATCCGCTGCGGAGTATTCGGGCCTATCCCCGCGAGTGCGGGGGAGCCCAGGAGATGTTTTCTCGCGCCGTGCCGGAGAAGGGCCTATCCCCGCGAGTGCGGGGGAGCCCCAGCCGCAAAAAATGCGACGTGCTTCGGGTATGGCCTATCCCCGCGAGTGCGGGGGAGCCTGAGAATACCTGGGCATCGAGCACCTTTGATTGGGCCTATCCCCGCGAGTGCGGGGGAGCCCCTAATGCTTGCTGCACCAGAAAGGCAATATTGGGCCTATCCCCGCGAGTGCGGGGGAGCCGCTTCGGCGTTAAATCAGCTTTTGCAAAATATGGGCCTATCCCCGCGAGTGCGGGGGAGCCCGAGGCGGTCAAGTGCGGCGGACGACTCGACCGGGCCTATCCCCGCGAGTGCGGGGGAGCCCCCTTGTCGCACATTCGCTGTATGTGGCCGTCGGGCCTATCCCCGCGAGTGCGGGGGAGCCCCAACCCTTTTGCTTTGGCTTGCGCTGGGTGCGGGCCTATCCCCGCGAGTGCGGGGGAGCCGTCACTACGGGCGAGGCGGGGGATTCGACCTTGGGCCTATCCCCGCGAGTGCGGGGGAGCCGGCCCCTCGCCCCACATTTTGACCCCGCCGCCGGGCCTATCCCCGCGAGTGCGGGGGAGCCGGTTTGAGCGGCACCAGCTCAATGCCCTCTTCGGGCCTATCCCCGCGAGTGCGGGGGAGCCGCCCATCGACGCACGACGCGCTGCTTCCACTCGGGCCTATCCCCGCGAGTGCGGGGGAGCCCAGCGGTCCGTATTACATGAACCTCGTGCCATGGGCCTATCCCCGCGAGTGCGGGGGAGCCGCCAGCTTTCCAGCACCTTGACGACAAGCCAGGGGCCTATCCCCGCGAGTGCGGGGGAGCCATCGGCACACCGCCAGCCGCTGCTGCCGTGTCGGGCCTATCCCCGCGAGTGCGGGGGAGCCGTGCGACAAGGGGGTAATTGGTCACGCCTTTGGGGCCTATCCCCGCGAGTGCGGGGGAGCCTCCACGTAGGTGCCTGGCACGCCCGCTTCCGCGGGCCTATCCCCGCGAGTGCGGGGGAGCCTCTAGGAGTCAAGCCCATGACTTCTAAAGGAAATCACTGAAAGTGATGTATCCAGATTGTTAAGGATCTTAGACTCACCGTCGAGTACGGGCGAGCCACATGCCGTCTGCTTCAATGAGTTCTCGCGGCGGGGAGCCAAGGTGGGCAAGGCCGACGCCACCTGTTTCGTTGTTGTCGCGCCAGACCATGACGATACTGCCGCGCGGTTCCGAGTCGTGCCAGTTCGCAAGGACTTTCCATGTGCGTTCGCGTACACCTTTGCTCATGCGCGGTGAGACATAGACTGTTGGCGCGACTTCGAGCATCACTGAAGACAGGAAACCGCGGAAGCGATCTGCTACGTCACGCGTCACTACTACTGCCAGTGGCATCGGCTTCCTCCATGCGCAGAACTGTTTTGATGCTGTCGATCATGGACGCGATGACCTGTTGCTTGCGGAAAACATTGGCTGCTTCACGTCGCACCAAACGGTCGATTGATTCGCTACTGCCATCGAGGGCCTTGCGTGCGGCAGTGAAAGCGATCGGCAGCGTGTAGGCGTCGCGATACAGATCGGCGATGTCGAGGATGAAGGATTGGCCCGAATCCTCATGGATGAAGCCAAGTTGTGGGATCGCAGCGAGTGATTGCACGGCGATCGCGGCAGCGGCCTGAACCGCTGTCGCTGCGTGGTTGATGGCCTGATTGGCCTCGTCGGTTGCATCGGGGTTCGCGCGGTCGTAGTGGCGCCCGTTCCACGGTACGCGGTAGCGGTCGGCGGTGAGCTTATAGAGTGTCTTTACGCGCGAGCCTTCGATGCCGCGCAGGGTGTCGATATCACGGTGTGGTAGCACCTCGCCAAGACGAATCGCGTACATCCGCCGTGCCACGGCTATTCGTCGTCTGGGATTACCCCAAAGCTCGGCCTGCCGGCGCGCGATGTCGGAGCGGTCTGGCAAAAGGGGCGGCGCGGTGTAGCTACGCACACCATCGACGCCGACTGCGGCCATCAAGGTGCCGTGACGGGCCAGCAGGCGGAGTGCGTCGTGCGTGACACTGCTGCCGGGGCCGAGCAGGATCATCGAGACCGCCTGATGCGGAATCTGGTCGGCGTAAGGCGTGAGACTGTCCTTGCCGGCCATGAAGTGCAGGCAGCCGTCAATTACGCACAGTTCCCCGCGCTCAAGCCACAGTAGCCCGTGACGATCGGCATGCGGAATCCGGGCAGTCTCCAGCCCTAATCGGCCTTTCAGCATGAGGCGGGTGGGCGCAACAGCAGCATGCCGAAGCCAAAGGCTCGATGCCGACCGATGCCGCGCTCGATCAATGTCGCGAAGCCCGCAGGATCAAGGACCGTCAGCACGCCACTGAACACCGCGTCGGGGCCTGCCACGCGTCGTACGGGGCGTTTGCCGTCCGCGTGCGCACCTTTGCGCAAACTGGCCGAGAGCTGAAAACCGTCAAGGCTAGCGTGTTCGATTTTCGCCGCGTCATTGCGGGCCAATTCACGCGTGAGCCAATCTGAGTAGACCGCCTCACGACAGAGGCTGCCCTCGGCGCCTGCATGTTTGTCGAGCGCAGCAAGGAATACGTCGCGCTCGCGGCCTTCACGGGTACGCAGGATCGGGCGTACGCGCAATTCGAAGCCCAGCCGACGGCCAGCTGCCCAGCCAGTCGGAAAGCTGCGCGTCGCAAGGCGTTCGAGCCCCAGCGCTGCGTAGACCTCGGGTGCGGCCGTTTGTGCGGCGAGCTGCAGGGTCTCGCTATCCTGCGTGGTATAGGCGAGCAGTCCGCGTGCGTCGTCGAAGTAGCGGAAGGGCTTGGGTGCTGCGTCACCGAAGGCGGTGGCAAGCAGGGTGTGCAGGGCATAGCCAAGATCCTCGCCACCGGCTGCAAGGCCGAAGCGTGTTGCCCAAGCGGCCAGGCGACGAGGGTCGGGGTGACATTGCATCAGCGTTAGATTCATGACGCTACCTCCTGCGACAGCCTGCCTATGCACACCGGGCGCCAACCTCCGTGTACGCCGCTGGTCCAGTTGCGTTCGTCGCATAAGTCAATTCTGTGACTGCCCGGCAACTCACCTTCGCCCACGGGCCATAGTACGCGTGAACAGACTTCGCCCGTGATTGGCGCAGCGCCGTGCAGCGCGGTCAGCACGTCGGGAGTTTCAATCCAGCCGGCAAACAGCGGTGCGGTCGGCAAGCAGGGTTTGCGCCCGAGGAAGAGCGGACGGAACGGGCGACGCAGCGCTTCGGCAACATCGTCTAGCGTCGGCGTCTCGTCCGATGGATCAAGGCGCAGTGCGACTAGAACGGCGGCGTCCGCATGGTAGTCGCGGTAACGCAGGTGCTGGCCCTTGTAGGTGCCTTCGCCACCGGCGCGCCCTTCGGGCTGGCCCGATGTTGTCCAACCCCGATCATCTTTGCCCAGTTCAGCGGTTTGGAAGTCGGTGAAACGCGCGCCCTCACGATCCAGCCGCGCGCCGAACACCATCCGCGCCTGCAAACGGTCGTGTAATACGCTCTCTTCGCGCCGCCAGCCCAGTGCATTGGCGATCAGGCCAGTGAGCATTGACTGCGCAGGAAAGTCGCGGATCACGCCCAGGTTGTCGATTGTTTCGCCGCCGAAGGCCATGAGTGGGCCTTCGAGGCGCAGTAACAAGTGTCGGGCCATGTCAGCACGCGCCATCTCGGACGATTTGCGCGATCCACTCGCCCAGCTGTGTCAGTGTTGCGCGCTCGGCCGCAGGCACCGAAAGTTCGTCAAGCGAGAGGAAGCGGCGTGTGGTGGGCATGCCGTAGGCGGCATCGAAGGCGGCGATCTCGCTGGTAAGCTTGCTCGCGGCACGGGCGCGAATCGGGGCGTCGCCCTTGAGCGGCAACGGATCGTGGAAGGCGGCGGCGAGGCTGCGCGGCTGCCAGTCACCAGCCTCTACCAACACGAACTTGGCCCAGTCGTAAGGTGCGGTGGAGCCGCGTTTAGCGCCGGGGCTCACTGTGGCGATCAGGTGCAACAGGTGTTGTGTCACCTTGCCGGCCAGCTCGCGTTGCGCGGCCTCGGTGCTGCTGGCAAACACATCCTTTGCGGCGATGCCTTCGAGGTTGGCGACCAGTTGCGGCACATCCACCACCACATAGCCGTAATACAGGCCGGAGGCGAGTTCCGTGTCGAAGATGCCGGCCGAACCAAGAGCGCCCTCGTCTTTGGTGAGGTCGTCCACGACGGTGAAGTAGTCGTTTTCAACTTCGGCTCCATGCACAGTGAATGCGTGTGCCACAGAAATTGAAGCATCACGCTGCGCCAGCAAGTCGGATGTCACCATTCGACCAAAAAGAGCTGCCTCAAGGCCGCAGTCTTTTGTCATTCTCTGGAAATTACCCTGTTCGTCCTTAAGTCGCTGCAGCAAGGAAAGTCTTGCGCTTGCTGCATCTGCGGCTTCTCGACCGACATCTCGGCACAAATTCTCCAGATAACGGTATTCCTCCCAACCCAGCAATATTGCTTGCTTCTGCGCCGCATCATCTTCAGGTTCAGATTCGGCGGCTCCTTCTTCGATGTCATCGGATGTTTTTGCCTTCTTCTTTGGCTTCGATTTGCTAGCTTCCTTAATCAGCTTGGCCAAGTCCTTTTTCAGCGCATCTCGCAGTGCGGCCGCGACCGCATCCGAGATGTCAGGCGCAATTCCTTCCGACTTGATCTTTTCCGCAATACGTTCGGCAAATATGCGAGATCTAACTGACATAGGAACACCAATTGTGGCCAGCGCAAACGTATCTTCTGCCGTCCGCCAGTGGCGTTTGAGGCATTGCGAGGAAACGCGTGTGCGTACTGCGCCACCGTAGGGCAGGCGCTTGGCCAGGCCGGCATCGTCGCGGTTGAGCAGCGCAGCGGGATAGGTATGCAGGGTGTGAATCTGAATAAAGCGTGGGAGGCTCATGATTTTGTCCTGGATAGAGATTGAAGGGGTGAGTGAGATTCAGCGTTGGACTGCGGCGTAATAGTTACCGGCGATGCGCAGGCGCAGCGCCTCGGCACTTGACTCATCGCGGTCACTGGCGAGAATCAGTGCCCCGAATTCAAGCCAGTTGGGTGCAACGCTGCGGCTGGCCATCAGCCTCAGGACGCGCGGAACTTGTTGGCGGAAGGCATCGCCGCGCGCGGTCAGCAGGCGCGTGATGCGGCTCTCTGATACGTTGGCGCGCGCCAACTGTGCCCCCAGTCGCGAGGTTTCGTCGTGGCCGGCCAACGCCATGCCGTGCGCGAGCAGTGCCCAGCGCTGCCAGGTCTCGGCTTGCCAGTTGTCCGGCTCGATACCGGCGAGTATCAGTGCCCGGGCGAGCGCGCCGACCTGGTGCGGGCGTGGCGCATCGGGGTCGAGACATGCCAAGGCAGCCTGTTCGCCCTTGTCTAGTGCGTTGGCGTCACCTCGAAAACGCTCCGCCCGTGAAATGGTGCGAGCAAGGCGTGCGATGGGGGAGTTTTGCGTCGTACTGTTGTCTTGGGTCATGACACGGCCTCCTCTGCCGCAGGGTGGGATCGAAGATGCTGAGCGAGAGCAGGAAAATTCTTGTCGCTGAGTAGCGCGTCATGAAAGCAAAAGAGCGCCTGGGATCGCGCGCGGTAGCG
>Ga0316604_10003794_pt1 | contig 10423 bp, 8 predicted proteins | sample OWC_soil_day20_C_FD_207650 | JGI IMG/M metagenome (GOLD analysis project Ga0316604, IMG submission 207650) | Wetland soil microbial communities from Old Woman Creek delta, Ohio, United States - OWC_soil_day20_CT | ecosystem: Environmental > Terrestrial > Soil > Wetlands | place: USA: Ohio...
GGAAACAGCTAAAAGTTTGGATATGCCTTTGCCCTTGGCCGCAATGGCCCAACAAGTGTTTGCTATGGCCAAAGCCAAAGGCTTGGGTCGGGAAGATATTTCGGCTGTGATTAAGGTATGGGAAGAACTGGTGGGTATTCAAGTAAGGGGATAAAGGGTCGGTGTTTGTTAATGAAAACAATCGTTGAAGCCATTGCAAAGCAGGGGCTTACTGCGGGCGAATTGACAATTGGCGACTGTATTGAGGTTGCCCAAAAAGCCCAGGTGAGAGTTAGTGATGTCGTTGTTGCCGAAGCTATGGCAACAAGTAACATGACCCAATCAGAAGTATATTCAGCTGTTCTTGCCAGCTTTTCACATAATTTATATGCTGTAGAAATTGGGGTAACAACAGGTGCAAGCTTCTTGATGGGAACGGCAGGTCGGGAATTGGCTCAAGCAGCAGCGCCGCGTATTGTGGAAGATGAGTTTCTCAATAAGGTATTGGCCTGTACCGTGGCGGCCCAGGTGGGCAATCACTCGGTAGGGCTGCAACCTTGCGCCGGTACAGGAGATTCATGCACCTATTCGGGTTTTGTACAAGCCATGCTGGAAGAGCTGGATGACAAGGAAACAGTCGCACGGGTTGCTGCCGTAATGTTGAAAATCGGGACAATATTCCGGGTTGGCAAGACCTCGACCGGCTGCAATATGGAGGGATTTGGCGCCGGGGCGGCCGCTTCAGCCGCCGCCTTCGTGGAGTTAGCCAACGGCAAACCGGCAGACATGGCTAAGGCCATTGTGCTTGCCTTATCACCCACAATTGCCACTCCATGCACTCCCCGGGTTATGGTGGCAGGATTATGCGCCACCCATATCGGCGGCGGGGTTATGATCGGCAAACTGGCCGCCCAACTGGCCATGCATACATCTATTCCGGTGACTGTGCCTGTTGACGTTATGATCGCCATGGCGGCAGCTGTGCACCCTGTATCGGCCAAACAGGTAGTGCCTGTTGTTATTCAATATATGGAACCCTTCTTCAAAACCAATGTGGCTGTAGAAAACTACATTAGCCAAGAGGTGCAAGCAGAGGAAAAAGCCCGTATTGATACAACAATTAAGCAAGCGCTGGCTGAGGCACGGCAAATGGCAAAAAAGGCTAATCCGGTTGTGAAACCCTTTGGTGAGGCCGTTGTCGGTGGCAGCAGCCAAGCCGTCGGATCACCGACCAACACGGCGCGTATCGCCCACTTTTTAGCCAAGGGCAACATTACCAAGGTAAAGATAGAATTATACCCCGAACTGTTTGCTCGCCGGGGAATTAATGTTCCTGGTATTTTGATGGCGGCTGTATATGGGGCGAGTACCGATAATAGCCAGTTATACCGTGAGGTTATGAATAAGGTGGCAAAAGACGGGATTGAAGTAGAGATATTACAGGTCAATGAGCCTCAATTACAACGGATTACTGTAATAGCAACCGAAAAAACTGGCATGGTAGAGGCACTTAACCGTGGTGGTGGCCGACTCGTATTGCAGCGTGCGTCAGATGAGGAAGAAGCCTATCAAATTGCTAAAAAACTTGGAATCGAGACAGTCAAATAGGGGGGAAGCCATGAATTTTATAGAAAAGTATCTCGCGAAAGCGGCAGGCCTCAAGTCTGTGGCTGTAGGGCAGGATATCCGTTGCAAAGTAGATTTAGTGGCAGCCCATGATGTCACCGGGCCGATGGCGATACAACAGTTCGAGCACATCGGTGTAGATCATGTTTTTGATCCAAAAAAAGTCGTGATGGTGATTGATCATATTTTCCCTGCCGCTACCGTTCAGGCTAGGGCTATGCACTGGATTCTCAAAGATTTTGCCCAACAATATGGTATTACCCTCTATGATAAAGGCCAAGGCGTTATTCACCAGGTAATTGCTGAGAATCATCGGCTGCAGCCTGGACAAATACTGGTAGGCGCCGATTCACATACCTGTACGGCCGGTGCCTATGGCGTTATTGCTATTCCTATAGGGTCTACTGAATTGGCCGCAGCCATGGCTACAGGTACCATTGATATTGAGGTGCCTGAGGTCGTTGAGGTATATATGACAGGAGAGCTGCAAACCCATATCTGCGGTAAAGATATTGTTTTGTCGCTCATTCAAAAATTTGGTGTAGATGGATTAACCGATAAGGCAGTTATCTTTAACGGACCAGGCCTTACGGCTCTTAGTCTGGATGACCGGATGACAATCTGTAATATGGGAATTGAAATGGGCGCTATGATCGCCTGTTTTGGTCAGGAAACTGCCGCAACCGGGGTGGCTCAGACTATAGCGTTACCCTTAGAGCAAATTGTCGCCCTTACGGCTTGTCCCTATTCTCCTGCCAATGTCCGTCCTGTTGCTGAAGTGTCCGGTGTCGAAGTGACTCAGGTCGTTGTTGGCAGTTGCACCAATGGCCGGTTGTCTGATATGGAAAAAGTGGTAAGAATTCTAAAACAGTACAAAGTCCATCCGGCGGTTACCTTGCTCGTGATTCCAGCCTCAAAAACTATCCTGGCGGTCATGGAACGGGCCGGCTGGTGCAAGATTCTCCGTGATGCCGGTGCGGTGATTACCAACCCGGGCTGTGGGCCGTGTTTTGGCGCCCACCAGGGGCTTGGCACTGAACGGGATGTGATTTTGTCCACAACCAATCGTAATTTTCCGGGAAGGATGGGACACCGCAGTGCCCAGGTGTATTTGGCTTCACCGGCGACGGCAGTCGAAACAGCCGTTTGCGGCAAGATAACCGTTCCAGGTACATTGTCATTGGAAGGCGGTGCATGAATGAACACAATTAAAGGGCATGTTTGGTTTTTTGGCGATAACGTTGATACCGATCAGATATTGCCAGGCTACGCGATGGCTGAAGACTTCTCCGGATTAGGCCAGTATGCCATGGCTGGCAGTAAAATACCTGATTTCGCTAAAAAGGTAAAGTTAGGCGATATCATTGTTGCTGGTAAAAATTTCGGTTGTGGCTCAAGTCGCGAGCAGGCGCCGGTGGCACTCAAAGCGGCTGGTGTAAGTTTGATTATTGCTGAATCTTTTGCCCGGATTTTTCGCCGCAACGCGATTAATATCGGTTTGCCAGTGCTGATGGGTGAAATGCAGGAAGCTGTTAGTCAGGGGGAACAGATTGAGGTTGATCTTGAGCGGGGAATAGTAATAACAGCAGAACGCGAGATCAACGCCAGCGCTTTATCGGCCAATGTTTTGGCAATCATCGCTGCAGGCGGTTTAATTAATCAGGTTCGGCAGGAATTGGGTATAGAGAACACTATCAGGCCGTAGGGGGAGAATATAATGCAGGAAAAAACAAAACGAATTATTCGGGAAGATTATGACAGCATCCGCGCCTATGAAGATACCTTCGGTGTGCCGATGCCGACCATCGGCCAAGACGGCTCTATTGAGGGCTTACCGGCACCTTACCCGCGGGTAGTCAATGGGGTGGAACGCAGTGGCTACCGTATTTATGCTCTGGCGCAGCAAGCTGCGGCAACAGGCATCCCCGTGCAAAACCCTATTTTGGGTCGCAATACGGCAGAGGAAACCTACCAAGAATCTCTGGAAATGTATAATATGGCCGAAAAACTTGGCATCAATCTTTTCCATTTTGTTCACTCAGAAGCTACCCGGCATATTGATCCTTTAAAAGGTCGGGATCTCATTGAACAATCGCGCGGTAAAGGCGGTATTACACCGGACGGCGAGCGGAAATTAGTAGAATTGGGCGGCGGCTTACTTCATCCCATGCGCATTAATGCCACCGGCGACACCCCACATTTATCGATTTTAAATGCATTAATTGCTGGTTTTGATGGTACCGATATCGGTCCTGTCATTCATGTGCACTTCGGCGGCAGGGGCATTCATGACTATAAGACAAAGGTAGTCAACGGGTTTAAAGCACTGGAAATCTGCGGCGAAAACAATATCTTTGTACAAATTGAATCCCATAAACATCTCAATAATATTGGCGGTACCGACGGGATGGCTTTGGCGATGTGCTTGCTCGCCGAAGGACTCGGGATTTTAGCCGGATTGCCAGCTGAACTTAGCGCGGTACAGATGAATGTGGCTGGTCTTAATATTTTAGCAGACCTCGCAGTTATGAAGGCATTTAAAGAGACCATATGGAGCAAGAGCTTGATCGTTGTACCGGAAACTTTCCAAAATCCTCCCGGTGACTTAATCGCCGAAGCCGCACACTTTGCGCGAATGGCTGTTAGTGCAAAATTAGGCGGAGCCCATTTCTACCGGCCTAAGGCAGCGGAGTCTGTTGGTATTCCGACAGGTGTCTCTATGGCCAAGGCCATTTGGGCAACTCACAATGTATTTGAAAATACTGTTTCAGTTGATATACGTGATCCGTACATTGAAGAGCGGAAACAGGAAATTTTGCAAGAAGCTATGGCGGTATTGGAGAGTGTGTTAGAGCTCAACCGTACCCTGTCACCTGCTGAAATTAACGAAGATTTTTGGTGCAAGTATACGTCAACTGAGTTGATTGAAAAAATAGTTCAGGCAGGTAAGGCCGGGGTGATGGATTGTCCCCGAGCCGGTGGCTGGGATTTGAAGCGCCACGTAAAAACTCATCGCGATAAAGATGGCATCAAACGCTACATACCGGGTTTTACCCCGCTGGGGGTTGATGATCGGCGCGTTGCGGTAACAAGTGAGCCGGTTGAAGTGCCTGAAGTGAAAAAGCCTACCCGTAAACAAAAGCTGGTATTAGCCACTGTTGGCGCTGACGCACATGTTATGGGTATCAATATGATCCGCGAAGAATTTGAAAAAGCCGGCTATGAAGTTATTTATATGCGTGGTATGAATTTGCCGGAAACGGTTGCTGAGGTGGCGGCTGAGACTAAAGCAGAAATTGTAGGTGTTGCTAATCTGTTGGGATTGGGCCGGGAACTATTTCCACGGGTTGAAGACCGGTTAAAACAACTAGGTTTGCGCGATAAACTCTTATTAATTGCCGGAGGACGGATTAGCGAAAAAGAAGAAGAACATGCCCTTTTCGAAGAAAAAATGGCACAAGAAGGAGCAGGCTTCTTGGGAGTGGACCGGTTTTTTGGGCCGGGTACTGATCCGGCACAGTGTGTTAAGTGGACAGAGGAAGAGTTAGAGAGGAGAGGTTTATAATGAGTGATCAAGAGCGGATTCCCTGTGTCATTATGCGTGGCGGTACGAGCAAAGCCATGTTTTTGAAAAATAATCATCTTCCCCAAAATATCGCTGAGCGGGATAAGATGATTTTGCAGATTTTCGGCAGTCCTGATGTTCGGCAAATTGATGGGTTGGGGGGAGCTGATCCGCTGACCAGCAAACTGGCCATTATCGGACCATCGACCCACCCTGATGCGGATATCGATTATACGTTTGGTCAAGTCAGCATGACTGTGCCCTATATTGATTATACCGGGAACTGTGGCAACATTTCCTCGGCGGTAGGACCCTTCGCTATCGATGAGGGTTTTGTTGCCGCTAAATCACCTACTACGACGGTGAGAATTCACAACACCAACACTGGTAGAATTTTGCTAGCCGAAGTGCCTACAGAGAACGGTCGTGCTAAAGTGAATGGGGAATGCAAAATCGATGGTGTTCCCGGTACTGGTGCCAAGATTATGATGGATTTTTCCGGCACAGCTGGTTCAGCTACCAACAAATTGCTGCCAACCGGTAATCCGATGGACACAATTTCAACAAGTAAGGGCCCGTTAGCTGTATCCATTGTCGATGTCTCCAATCCTTGTGTCTTTGTCAGAGCCAAAGATATCGGCATGACCGGCCGTGAAACTCCCCAAGAAGTCAATAGCAACACCGCGTTGTTAGCCTTATTGGAAGAAATCCGTGCTAAAACTACTGTTATGATTGGTATGGCTCCTGACTGCCAAACGGCAACCCAGAAAAGCCCGGCGTTTCCCATGATTGCTTTTGTGGCGCCTGCTGCGGATTATGTTGATTTTACAACAGGCCAGACAATCAAGCAGGAGCAAGTGGACTTTCTTTCACGAATGATGTTTATGCAGGTATTGCATAAAACCTATCCCGGTACCGGTACAGCTTGCACTGGAGCGGCGGCCAAGATTCCGGGAACCATCGTCCATGAAGCTATTCCGCACATTGATTCACTTAAGGTTATTCGCATTGGCCATCCAGCCGGCGTTATTGAGATTGAGGCCGCATTCGACGAGGGCCAGCTGATTCGCGCCGCCTTTGCGCGAACAGCCCGCCGGATTATGGAAGGATATGTATATATAAGAAATAGTTAATCAGGACGGGAGCGATTACCATGCAAGCAAACCTACTGGTGTTTGATGTGGGAAGTACCTATACCAAATTGACGGCCTTCCAACTAACAGTAGGACACCTGGAATTTGTTGCCCGCGCCCAGGCTCCTACGACCATTGCCGACATCGAAACAGGTATTTTGGAGGCCAGACAGCGGTTAGAGAAAACCGGTGTTACTATTTTACCTGACGTCGCGGTGTTTTCCACCAGCAGTGCTGCCGGTGGCTTGCGAATGGTGGCGCTGGGCTATATGCCGCGGGTAACGGCTAAAGCCGCTAAAGAAGTGGCGATGAATGCAGGGGCGAGGGTATTAGAAATCGTTAGTCATGAAGATCCGCCCGAATATCGGTTGCAAGTATTACAGGAAATAAAACCCGACATTATCCTGTTGGCAGGTGGTACTGATGGCGGGGACCAAGAGTCCTTGCTGGAAAATGCTCAACTTATCGTCCAGGCTAAGATCAAGGCTGTTGCTATCATTGCGGGCAATAAAGAGGCACAAGGGCTGGTTGCCGGGATTTTTGCCGATCATGGCGTACCTTATATCCGGGTTCCTAATGTCATGCCGACAATTCACGAACTAAGGGTTAAGCCTGCCAGGGAAGCCATTCATGAACAATTTATCAAGCAAATCACCTTGGCCAAAGGGTTACATAAATTGATCGATATTGTTTCAAATAAGAAAGTCATGCCCACTCCCGGTGCCGTATTATTGGGTGCAGAGTTACTGGCTAAAGGGAACTTTCAGGAAGCCGGCGTAGGTGATGTAATTGTTATTGATATCGGCGGAGCAACTACCGATGTACATTCGATTCTACCTGATCTGGATAAACTCAGCATAGAAGAAAAAGGACTTATCGTAAATAATGAAAAACAACTATCCTATCGTACGGTCGAAGGAAATCTTGGTTTGCGAGTGAGTGCAACTGGAATTGTTGATACCATTGGACCGCTGGGCGTGTTAGCTAAAATCGGATATAACGACCCCAAACTTGCAGAGCAGTTAGTTGAATATACCGAGTACCTGGAAAAGAACCCTGAGTATATCAGTCAATCACCCATTGAGAAACAATTTGACTTGGCATTAGCAGCCAGTGCCATTGAAGTAGCATTAAAGCGGCATGCTGGGTACATCGCTCAGGATTCTAATGCGGTTATGGGTATTGTACCCGGAATGCCAATTGGCAGGGATTTGCGGCGTGTAAAATATGTGATTGCTGTGGGTGGGGTTTTCACACATGGCACGTTGGAAGAAAAGCAGTTTATCTTGCAGGCGGCTTTTAAAAATCACGGAATCTCATTATTACCAGTTGAACCGGAATTCATTATTGATGAACAATATTTATTGTATGCACTTGGAGCTTTGGGATCTCAATATGCTGAACTATGTGGAAAATTTGCCAAAAGATATTTTAAGATTACATCAAAAGGGGAATGAACATGAAACAAACTAGTGTATTAAGACAATTGTTAGCAGGTGATTCTATTGTTGTGGCTCCAGGTGCCCATGACGCGCTTACTGCTAAAATTATCGAGAAAACCGGTTTCCCGGCAGTATATATGACTGGCTATGGGCAAGCGGCCAGTCATTTGGGGAAACCAGATGTAGGGTTACTGACAATGAGCGAGATGGTAGCTCGCGCGGCCAATATTGTTGAAGCGGTCAATATACCGGTTATTGCTGATGCTGATACCGGGTTTGGTAATGCCATCAACGTCATGCGCACTGTTCGTGAATATGAAAAGGCAGGGGTTGCTGCCATTCAGTTGGAAGACCAAGTTGCTCCGAAAAAGTGTGGCCATATGATTGGCCGTCAGGTCGTTCCGCAAGCAGAAATGGTGGGAAAAATCAAAGCCGCAGTCGACGCTCGTAAGGACGAAGACTTAGTAATTATTGCGCGCACTGATGCTCGAACGGTCCATGGAATTGAAGCAGCAATCGAGCGGGCAAAAGCCTATGAGCAGGCCGGTGCGGATATTTTATTTATTGAGTCGCCGGAGAGCTTGGAAGAGATGAAGAAAATTACTTCCATGTTCAGTGTGCCGGTGCTGGCCAACATGGTAGAAGGCGGTCGGACGCCACTACTGCCTGTACAAGAATTGGCTGAACTCGGATATGATATTGCGATTTTTCCGACAGCTTCAACCTACACACTGGCGCTGGCCATCACCCGGCTAATGGAAAATCTGAAACAAACAGGGACTACGGCAGGGATGTTGGATCAAATGGTTACCTTTACCGAGTTTAATGAGTTGATCGGTTTGCCGCAAATTCGGGAAAGAGAAAAAACCTATGTAATATAAAAAAATTATGTTGCATAAACGCCAAAGTACATATGATGCTTGTGGCGTTTTTGCGCTTGTTATAAAGAAAATCTGAATTACGGAAAAAGGTAATAAAGGGGGATTTTATGTCTATAAGTAATGAGGATATTTTGGCCAATTTGGTGCTTGCTTTACCCGTTATTCAGCAGGCGCTCAACGGAGGCGCCGGGGTAACCCTTACCGATAGGGAAAAATTTCTGCTTTACAAACCAGGAAATAAACTTGACCTTAAGGTACCAGCAAATCAACCGATCAAAGTTGGCAGTGGTGTGTATTGTGCTATTCATGAGAGACGGCGGATTGCCATGCGGTTTGATAACACTTTGTATGGCCTGCCATATACCTCTGTTGCTGTGCCTGTATTCAATGAACAAAACGAAGTAATCGGGGCAGTCGCTATTACCCAGCCAGTTGAACTGCAGGAATCAATCAAACAAATGGCAGGTGATCTGCTGGATGATATGAATCTATTAGCCGCCACTACTGAGGAAATTTCAGCACAGACTCAGGAAATAGCGGCTACAAGCCGAACATTGGCCCAGGTGTCAAGTGAATCACAAGTGCGTGTTAAGGAGACTGACCAAGTATTAGGTTTGATCAGAAATGTAACCAGTGAGACGAACCTGTTGGGACTGAATGCGGCTATTGAAGCAGCAAGGGTCGGAGACCAGGGACGGGGGTTTGGCGTAGTAGCAGGAGAAATTCGTAAACTGGCAACGACAAGCTCAGAATCAGTAAAAAAAATTGAAGCCATCGTTGGCAGCATTAAATCCGATGGATTTACAATATACAGTCAGATTAATGATACACAAGCGGCGATCAATCAAATTGCAACGGCAGTAACCCAGGTAGCTGAGACTATACAGCAAGTTAGCAAAATGGTGCTTCAGCTTGACAAGATTGCTGAAAGCTTGAACTGTCAGGATTAATATATACAACGTGTTAAAGATTTTTGCAGATGATTCAAACTTAATTTTAGGAGCAAGCGTTATGCACAATTTAGTTATTGTTAAAGGTGGCGGTGATATTGCAACAGGTATTGCCCATCGCTTGCATCAGAGCAAATTTTCTGTTGTAATTACGGAATTGCCAAAACCCACTGTTGTCCGGCGCACAGTAGCCTTTGCGCAGGCTGTAACTGCTGGCAAGGCTGTTGTCGAAGGTGTGACAGCCAGGTTAGTCACCCTGACAGAAGTGTATGGGACGCTGGCTGCCGGTCATATCCCGGTGGTGGTTGATGGTGCGGCTGAGTGTGTGGTTGCGCTTAAACCACAGGCCGTAGTTGATGCGATTATCGCCAAACGCAATACGGGAACTAAAAGGGCTGATGCACCGGTGGTTATTGGTGTAGGCCCAGGGTTTGTTGCCGGGGGTGACGTCAATGCCGTAATTGAAACCATGCGCGGTCATGAACTGGGTCGGGTGATCTATCAGGGGACGGCTATCGCTAACAGCGGTATCCCCGGTGAGGTTGGGGGTTACACCCTGGAACGTCTAATAAAAGCGCCTGCTGACGGCATATTTATTGCATGCCATGACATTGGCGATACGGTAAATGGTGGCGAGATCGTCGGTCATATTGGGGAAAGCCCTGCCCGGGTAGCCATCCCCGGGGTGCTTCGCGGCTTGATTCAAACAGGTTTGAAAGTTACCAAAGGCTTGAAAATAGGTGATGTTGATCCACGCTGCCGGCGTGAGCATTGCTATACAATTTCGGATAAAGCACGAGCCATTGGCGGCGGGGTACTGGAAGCTTTGCTTCATATGGAGGTAGAA
>Ga0316604_10003795_pt1 | contig 10421 bp, 8 predicted proteins | sample OWC_soil_day20_C_FD_207650 | JGI IMG/M metagenome (GOLD analysis project Ga0316604, IMG submission 207650) | Wetland soil microbial communities from Old Woman Creek delta, Ohio, United States - OWC_soil_day20_CT | ecosystem: Environmental > Terrestrial > Soil > Wetlands | place: USA: Ohio...
AGAGCATCTGCACGCCGCGGCGCTTCAGCTCCATCCGGTGGATCCAGCCCGTCGTCTTCCCCAGGTCGCGCCCCGGCGGCGTCGCCTTGCGCTGCAGCAGGTAGATCTGGCGGCGCGACCGCGGAACCACGCCGCCCTCGAGCGTGAGGCCGCCGCGGCGCTCGAGGGACATGTCCACCCCCCAGGCGCGCATGAAGTCCTCGGTGACGGCCGGTCCGACCGCGGCGTCGCTGTCGTGGCCGAGGAACTCGGCGACGTCGAAACCGATCCCGCCGGCCCCGATCAGGGCGACCCTCTCGCCGACGCTGCGCCCGTGCAGCAGGACGTCCACGTAGGACAGCACGTTCGGGCGGTCAATCCCGTCGATCGCCAGCTTGCGCGGCAGGACCCCGGTGGCCACCACGATCTCGTCGAAAGCGCCGGCCGCCAGTTGCGCGGCCGTGACCGGCTGCCCGAGCCGCAGGTCCACCTTGTTGAGTTCGACCTGCCGCCCGAAGTAACGCAGTGTCTCGCGAAATTCTTCCTTGCCCGGCACGCGCCTGGCCATGTTGAACTGGCCGCCGATCTCGCCGGCGGCCTCGAACAGGGTGACGGCGTGCCCGCGGCCGGCCGCGATGGTCGCGCAGGCGAGCCCCGCGGGTCCCGCCCCGACCACGGCGATCCGCCGCGGGCGCGCGGCCGGCTCGTAGCGCAGCTCGGATTCGTGGCTGGCCCGGGGGTTGACCAGGCAGCTGGCGGTCTTCTGCTCGAACACGTGGTCCAGGCAGGCCTGGTTGCAGGCGATGCAGGTGTTGATCTCGTCGGCCCGGCCCTCGGCCGCCTTTCTCACGAAGTCCGCGTCGGCGAGCAGCGGCCGCGCCATCGACACCATGTCGGCGTCGCCGCGCGCGAGCACGGCGTCGGCCACCGCCGGGTCGTTGATGCGGTTGCTGGTCACCAGCGGGATGGCCACCTCGCCCTTCAGCCGCCGCGTGACCCAGCTGAAGGCGGCGCGCGGCACCATGGTGGCGATGGTCGGGATGCGCGCCTCATGCCAGCCGATGCCGGTGTTGATGATCGTCGCACCGGCGGCCTCGATCGCCCGCGCGAGGAGCACGATCTCGTCCCAGCTGCTGCCGCCCTCGACCAGGTCCAGCATCGACAGGCGGTAGATGATGATGAAGTCCCGGCCCACCGCCTCGCGGGTGCGCCGGACGATCTCGACCGGCAGGCGGATCCTGTTCTGGTAGGGACCGCCCCAGTCGTCATGGCGGCGGTTGGTGCGCGCCGCGATGAACTCGTTGATGAAGTAGCCCTCGGAGCCCATCACCTCCACGCCGTCGTAGCCGGCCTCGCGCGCGAGGCGCGCGCAGCGCACGAAGGCCGCGATCTGGCGCGCCACGCCGAACCGCGTCAGGCCCCGCGGGGTGAAGGGAGAGATCGGCGCCTTGAGCCGCGAAGGCGCCACCGCCAGGGGGTGGTAGGCATAGCGGCCGGCATGCAGGATCTGCATGCAGATCCTGCCGCCCTCGCCGTGCACGGCACGGGTGATCAGCCGATGGCGGGCGACCTCGCGCGAATTGGTGAGCTTGCCGGCGAACGGCTTGGTCCAGCCGGCGATGTTGGGGGCGATACCGCCGGTGACGATGAGCCCGACGCCGCCCCGGGCGCGCTCCGCGAAGTACTCGGCGAGCCGCGGGTAGTGCTCCGCGCGGTCCTCGAGCCCGGTGTGCATCGAGCCCATCAGGACGCGATTGGGGAGGGTCAGGAAGCCCAGGTCGAGCGGCGCGAGGAGGTGGCGAAATGACGGTTGCGTCACGCGCGCGATGATACCAGCAGCCGACCGGACGTTGGATGCCGGATCGTCAGCGGCGACCCGTCGCGGCGGGCTTCTCGAGCGACAGCGCGAAGCCGTCCGCGACCCACTGCGCCCACGCGGCGCAACCCGCTTCGCCCGGGTGAAACCCGTCGGACGCGAAACCGCCTGCCGCGATGCGACGGGGAAAGTTGACGACCCGGAGGCCGCGGTAGCCGACCAGGTCCACAGCCGCCTGCTGCAGCCGGCGCGCGCGATCCCCGAGCAGGCGCGACAACGGCCAGGGCAGCGCCGGAAACGTCTCGAGAGGCGGAATGCCGCCGAACACCACCGCGGGCCGACGGGCGCTGGTGGCGAGCGCATCCACGATGGCCGCCAGCCGCTCCTTGAACAGCGGCGGCTCCACGCCGGCCACCGCGTCGTTTACCCCGACCGAAAGCACCACCAGCCGCGGCTCGAGCGCGATCGCGCGCGGGACCAGCCGCTCGAGCACCAGTGCGCTGGTCGCGCCGGATTGCCCCACCGCGGTCCACTCGACAGCGATGCCGGCACGCGACGCGACGAGGCGCGACACCTGCCCGACGAGCCCGACCGAATGCGTCGGCACGCCGATGCCGGCGACGATCGAATCGCCCAGCCCGACCAGGCGAATGGCCCTGCCCACGCCCGCTCGTCCCTCCACGTCGCCGGCCGGAGGCAGCCTGGCCGTCGCGATGCGCGCATAGAGCCCCTCGGCGAGCAGCAGCGGCGCCCACGGCAGCCAGCGCAGCTCGTCGCGCTTCAGCATCAGAGTTCCCTGAGTCCCTGTGTCACCGGCAGCCGCGCCGCCCGCAGCCCCGGCAACAGGCCGCCGATGAGGCCGAGCAGCAGCGCATAGGCAATGCCGAGCAGGATCAGCGTCGGCGTCACCGTGAAGGCAAAGGTGATCTGGCTGAAGCTCTGGAAGTTGAGCGTCGACGCCCGGGCCCCGTTGAAGGTCAGGTAGGCCAGGGCTCCGCCCAGGATCCCGCCAAGCAGGCCGAGGAACAGGGCTTCCACAAGCACCGAGGCGACCACCGCCGCCGCCCCGAAACCGAGGGCCCGCAGGGTCGCAATCTCCCGCGTCCGCGATGCCACCGCCGCGTACATCGTATTGAGCGCCGCGAAGACCGCGCCGACACCCATGGCGACTGCGATCAGCACGCCGATGGTGGTCACGATCGTGATGAGTATCCTGGACTGGCTCTCCAGGAACGCCTTCTCCGTGCGCACCGTCAGGCTGAACCGCGGGTCTGCCTCGAGGTGCCGGGTCAGCGCCGCGGTCTGCCCCGGACCCGGGAGCCGCACGCGGACCGACTGGTAGGAGGTTCCGCGCTTGTAGGCACCCTGCAGGACCGTTGCGTCGGTCCAGATCTCCGACTCGCTGACGCTGCCGCCGTCGTCGAAGATGCCGGTCACGGTCCACGGCGCCCCGCCGAAGTACACGACGCTGCCGACCTCGAGTCCCGCAAACTGGGATGCTGCCCCCCGGCCCGCGATCACCTCGTTCGTGCCGCGCCGGAACGCCCGTCCCTCCACCAGCCGGAAGGCGCCGCGAATCGCAAAGGCGTTGGGGCCGACGCCTCGCAGTGGCACGTTCGCCTTGGTGCCGGCGCCGCGTTTCGGCAGGTCCACGATCACGTACAGTTCGGGCGACGCAAGCGGCCCGTCCGGCCCCTGCACGATGGCGGGCGCATCCATCACGTACCTGACCGCGTCGAGCAACAGGCCGCTCGACAGCTCGTCGGCCGACCCGCCCCGCAACACGATGCCGACGTCCTCGCGTCCCGACAGCGACATGGCGGCGCGGAAGCCCTCTGTGATGGACAACGCCGCGACGAGGACCGCGACCACCCCGCCGATACCGACGACCGCGACCGTCGCGGTGCCGAGGCGGTTCGGCACCGTGCGCAGGTTCATGGCGGTGATCGCCAGCAGCTGTCGGAATCGATGAGTGCCTCGCATCGCTCAGCCCGTCCTCAGGGCCTGGACGATCGGCAGCCGCAGTGCGTTCCAGGCGGGCACCAGCCCGGCGGCCAGTCCCAGCGCCAGGATCATGACGCCGGCCTCCAGCCAGGCCCCCGGCGGGATCTCCCACACCGGCAGGTACTGCCTGACCAGGTCGCCGGCCGCCTCGACCGCGACCTGGGCGCCCAGCATGCCGAGCACGCCGCCGATCGCGGTGATCAGGATCGATTCGGCGAACACCAGCGCCGTCACCAGGCCGCCGGTGAAACCCAGCGTCTTCATGACCCCCAGCTCGGCCGTCCGCTCGCGCACCGACTGCGCCATGGTGTTGGCGGTGACCAGCAGCATGGTGAAGAAGACCGCGGTCACGACGTAGGTCATGATGGCGCCGATGTTGCCCACCTGGTTGACGAACCCCTGCGCGAAGGCTTTCTCGGTGGAGGTCTCGGTCTCGAACGGCGAGTTGGCGAACTGCGCGTCGATCTCGCGTGCAATGCGCGGCGCAGCCGCGGGATCGGCGACCTGCACGGTGTACCAGCTGACCAGCCCCTTGCCGCGTCCGCGGGACTCCTCGAAATAGCTGTAGTGCATGAGGATGTTGCGCGGGTCGCCGCCGGCCTCGGGCACGTCGTAGATCGCGCTGATGTTCAGTTCCCAGGTGTCCGAGCCGTCCTGCTGGCGCCAGATGCTGGACCTGAGCGGAATCGTATCCCCGACCTTCCAGCCGTACTCCTCGGCCAGCGGCCGACCGACGATGGCGCCGCGGCGATCCGCCAGCCAGCGCTGCCGCCCCTCGGCCGGGATGACGTACTCAGGGTAGATGTCGAGGTAGACCTCGTCGTCGACCGGGAATGTCGGCAGCTGGTTGCTGTCGTCCTGGTACACCCCGCCGAACCAGGTCGCCGCGCTGACCCGGCGCACGCCGTCGACCTGGCGGATGCGCGCCCGGTAGCTCTCGGGCAGGGGCTGCACGAGCGAGACCCTGTGGATGACGAGCAGCCGGTCGGCGCCGGCCAGTTCCGCGCCCGCGCTGAAGGCCCGGGTCATCGCACCGAGCACTCCGAACATCAGGAAAGCGACGATGATCGAGCCGAGCGTGAACGCGGTGCGCAGCGGACGCCGCCGCAGGTTGGCCAGAACCAGCGGGACGTAGCCGATCATCCTCCCGACTCCACGAGGCGGCCCTTCTCGAGGTGCAGCGTCCGCCGGGCGCGCTCGGCGGCGTGCGGATCGTGGGTCACCATGATGAGTGTCTTGCCCTGCTGGTTCAGCGCCTGCAGCAGGTCGAGGATCTCGTCACCGGACTTGCGGTCGAGGTCGCCGGTCGGCTCGTCGCAGAGCAGCAGCTGCGGGTCGGTGACGATCGCCCTGGCGATGCCGACCCGCTGTTCCTGGCCGCCGGACAGCTGCCCGGGGCGGTGACGCGCCCGGTCCGCGAGACCGACGAGCTTGAGTGCCGCGCGCGCGCGGCGCATCCGCTCGGCGGCCGACAGGTCGGTCAGCAGCAGCGGCAGCTCGACGTTGCGCTCCGCCGTCAGCACCGGCAGCAGGTTGTACATCTGGAACACGAAGCCGACATTGTCGGCACGCCAGCGCGCCAGGGCGGCATCGGACAGCTGGCCGAGCTCTAGGTCCTGCACGCGGAGTTCCCCCGACGTCGCCCGGTCCAGCCCGCCGAGAAGGTTGAGCAGCGTCGTCTTGCCGGACCCGGACGGGCCCATGAGCGCCACGAAATCGCCGGCCTCGATGTCCAGTGACAGGCCGTCCAGCACGTGGACCACCTCGGGACCGCGACGGAACTCCTTGTACAGGTCGCGGATCCGGACCAGCGGCCGGGTCACGGCAACCCCCGCGGCTCAGCGCGCGTCGGCATGGCGCACCCGGTCGCCGTCGCGGAGGCTCTCGGGGGGGCCGACGACGACGACGTCGCCGACCGCCAGTCCCTGGAGAATCTCCCGCGTACCGTCCGATTCGCGCCCGGCCGCCACACTGGTGCGCCGCGCCCGGCCATCGTCGACCCGCCAGACCCATGCGGCGCCGTCCGACTCGAGCACCGCGGCCCCCGGCACCGCTGCGACCGCGGCGGCCGCGTCGCCGGCCCGGCGATCGTCGAAGAAACGCACCTTCACGCCCATGTCGGGCAGGATTCGCGGGTCGAGTTCGTCGATGGAGATGCGCACCCGCACCGTGGCTTTCTGCCGGTCCGCGGTCGGGACGATCGCGATGACGCGGGCAGGGATCTTCCAGTCGGGATACGCGTCGAGCACCGCCTCGGCACGCTGCCGCTCGGCGACGCGGTTGATGTAGGCCTCGTTGACGTCCACCTCGATCTCGCGGGAGCCCATGTCGACCAGGGTCGCGATGCCGGTGCGCGTGTAACCGCCGCCCGCCGAGATCGGCGACACCATTTCGCCCGGCTGGGCGTCCTTGGAAACCACCACGCCGGCGAACGGGGCGCGGATCACCAGGTCGTCGAGATCCTGCTCGCGCAGGCGACGGCCGCTTTCCGCCACCGCGACGGCGCCGCGCGCCGCCTCGAGCCGCGCCTGCAGCGCCTCCGCTTCCGCCTCGGCCGCGTCCAGCGCGCTGGCGCTGACGAGGTTGTCGTCCTTGAGCGCACGCAGCCGGTCGTGGCTGCGGATCGCCTCGGCGAGGCGCACCTCGACTTCCTTCAGGTCCAGGCGCGCGACATCGAGCTGGCGCCGCGCCACCTCGTACGCGGCGCGCACCGTCGAGTCGTCGAGGCGGGCGAGCACCTGTCCCGCCTCCACCGCGCTGCCCTCCTCGAAGGCGACTTCGGTGACACGCCCGGTGACCTTGGCCGAGACGGTCGCCATCCTCCGCGCGACGACGTAGCCGGAGGCGTTCAGCACCGCGGCTGAACCGGCGGCGGGAGGCGTCTGGGCCGTCGCCGTCTCGACCTCGACGGCGCCCTCCCGGCCGAACAGCAGCCAGGCCGCGGCGGCCAGGACCACGGCGGCCGCGACCACGATCCAGCGTCGCCGCCGGGCGGTGTTGCGGGTCTCATAGCGACCCGTGCGTTCACCCGCGTCCTTGCGCAGCTCGGACAGCGCTTCCTTGTCCAGTGACATGATCCACCCTTTGCCGGCGCGGGCGACGCCTGCCGGAGTCCTCTAGAATGCAGTCGGCCCGCAGCGTCGGACACGATCGTCCGCGCGTCGGGCCTGCCGGGCATTATCGCAAAGCCATTCCAGCCATGCAGCCGCATCCACTCGTCGACATCGGCATCAACCTCGCACACGACAGCTACGACCCTGACCGCGCCGAGGTCGTCGAGCGGGCGCTGGCGGCCGGCGTGCGGCGGATGGTGATCACCGGCAGCAGCCTCGGCAGCGCCCGGCGAGCGGTCGAACTGTGCAGGCAGTGGCCCGGCCTGATGCGGGCGACCGCGGGGGTCCATCCGCACCACGCGCGGGAATTCCCGGACCACGACCTGCCGGCGCTGGCCGGGATCCTCGCCGATCCCCTGGTCACGTCCGCCGGCGAGTGCGGGCTCGACTACTTCCGCGACTTCTCACCACGCGACGAACAGCGGCGCGCGTTCGCCCGGCAGCTCGAACTGGCCGCCACGCTGTCCAAGCCGGTCTTCCTCCACCAGCGTGACGCCCACGCAGACTTCATGGCCATCCTGCGCGACCACCTGCCCTCGCTCCCGGCCGCGGTCGTTCACTGCTTCACGGGCACGGGCCCCGAGCTGGACGAGTACCTCGCCGAGGGGTTGTTCGTTGGCCTGACCGGCTGGATCTGCGACGAGCGGCGAGGGACCGCGGTCCGCGACCTGGTGCCTCTCATTCCCCTCGAGCGGCTGATGATCGAGACCGATGGGCCTTACCTCATGCCCCGGAACATCCGCCCGAGGCCTGGTCATAGACGTAATGAACCCATGAACTTACGCTATGTCTTTGAAGCGATCTGCGAGGTCAGGACGGAAACACCGGAACGGATCGCCGCGACCACGACCGACAATGCATTGAAGTTCTTCAGCTTACCGGCGCTCGGCAGCGTGTCCTGACGGACCCGACGGCCCGCCACGACTGATGAGACACATCTTTCAAAAGCCACATATATGACTGATATTCAAAGGCAATTGGATCCGTCACTCGCGTGCTCGGCGATCGGCCGCTGGTGGGACGAGTCGGTCATTCCGACCTTGTCGGATTACATCCGCATCCCCAACAAGTCACCGCAGTTCGACGCCGAGTGGGAAGCGCATGGCCACATGCAACGAGCCGCGGAGTTGCTGGCCGACTGGTGTCGCCGGCAACCGATCGAGGGCCTCGCGATCGAGATCGTGAAGCTGCCAGGGCGCACTCCGCTGCTGTTCGTCGAGGTTCCGGCACGCGGCCTGCCACCAGGCAGCGACGACTGTGTCCTGCTCTACGGTCATCTCGACAAGCAGCCGGAATTCACCGGGTGGGCGGAAGGGCTGTCGCCCTGGAATCCCGTCATTCGCGACGGGAAGCTCTACGGGCGCGGCGGCGGCGACGATGGCTACGCCGTCTTCAGTTCGCTGTCCGCCATCCGCGCGCTCCAGGAACAAGGCGTCGCCCACGCCCGGTGCGTGGTGCTGATCGAGGGTTGCGAGGAAAGCGGCAGCGTGGATCTCCCCCACTACGTCGAGGCTCTCGCGGCCCGGATCGGCACGCCGGGCCTCGTCGTCTGCCTGGACGCCGAGTGCGGCAATTACGAGCAGCTGTGGGTGACCACGTCGCTGCGCGGCGCGGTGCTCGGCACGCTGGCGGTCGAGGTTCTCAGGGAAGGCGTGCATTCGGGCGCCGCGACCGGCGTCGCACCGTCCACCTTCCGCATCCTGCGGTCCCTGCTGAGCCGGATCGAGAACGAGGTGACCGGCGACCTGCTCGTCGACGAGTTGTTCGCGCCGATCCCTGCGGAGCGCCGAAGGCAGGCCGAGGTTGCCGCGGCCGCCCTGGGCGAGCAGACCTTCCGCCGGCTGCCCTTCGTGGAGGGCGCGCAGCCGGTCACCAACTCGCCCTATGAACTGGTGCTCAACAACACCTGGCGGCCGTCACTCACGGTCACCGGCGCCGACGGGCTGCCGACGTTGCGTGACGCGGGCAACGTGCTGCTGCCGCGCGTCGCGGTGAAGCTCTCGGTGAGGCTGGCGCCGACCGCGGACCCCGCCGCCGCCTCGGCCGCACTGAAGCGCGTGCTCGAGGAGCAGCCGCCGTACGGCGCGCGCGTGTCCTTCGAGCCGGCGATGACAGGGCGCGGCTGGAATGCACCGCCGGTGCCGGACTGGCTCGCGGACTCCGTCCAGCGCGCCTCGCAGGCCGTCTTCGGGCGCGACGCGATGTACCTCGGGACCGGCGGCGGGATTCCGTTCATCGGCATGCTGGCGCAGCGCTTCCCGAAGACGCGGTTCCTGGTCACCGGGGTGCTCGGGCCCGCGTCGAATGCACACGGCCCGAACGAGTTCCTGCACATCGACTACGCGCGCCGGCTGACCGCCTGCGTGGCCGCAGTGATCGCCGACCACGCCCGTCGCGCGGGGGCGGGAGATCGCGAAGCGGCCGGCTGAACGGCTTCCGCTTCAATGCGGACGGCGATGCGGGCTCGGCTGCACGACGGACTTGAGCGCCGCCCACTCCTCCTGCCAGGCGCTCGCCGGCGACGGCTCGAGCGTGCGGTCCGCGGCGCCGAACTCCTCGGCCAGCGACTCGAGCATGCTGACCCGCGGCGGGCGGCCCTTCGGAAACCGGCCGCGCGGCGAGAACACCACCCGGCCGTCCACCGGCGCCTTGCCGGCCGCGAGTTTCACCGCGGCGACGCGGTCGTACAGGGAGCCCAGGGGGTTCGGGAAGGTGGCCCGGCGCACGCCGTCCATCACGGTCCACTCGTCCATGTATTCGCCACCGAAGATCATGCCGGGGACGTCGCGCAGGTCGACCACCAGCAGTCCCGCCCCGGTCAGCAGCAGGAAGTCGACGTGCAGGTGGCCCTCGTTGCCGTCGGGAACGAGCACGTCCTGCATCATGTCGAACGCGACCGCCGCGACCTGCTGCAATCGCCGGCGTCGCGCCTGGACCTTGCGCCAGTGGCGATAGCCCAGGAGCGCGCCGGGCACGGCGACGGCCACGACGAGGATCAGCGCGAGTTGCCCGGGCGTGACGGTCATGAGGGGCCCTCGCCGCCCAACGCGGCCTTGAGGCCCGCGAGGTTCGCCGGGATGCGGGTGAAGCGGCTCGGCAACCCGAGCAGTGCCGCGAGCCCCGGCGGCACGGGCACGCGCGTCGCGACCAGCGGCTCGACGATCTCGTCGAACTTGGCCGGGTGCGCCGTGGCGACCAGCACCCAGCGCCGTTCGCCGCGCTGCGTCGCCGGCATCGTCGCGTAGACTTCGGCGGCCGTGGCCGTGTGCGGGCACCAGGTTTCGCCCAAGGCGCGGTAGTCGGCCCGGATCCGCGCGCGGATGCGCTCGTCCGTGATCGAGTGGGCCTTGACCTGTGACGCCAGCTCGCGCCAGTCCGGGCTCAGCCAGCGCAGGCGCTCCATGTTGCTCGGGTTGCCGACATCCATCGCGGAGGCCAGCGTCGCCAGGCCCGGCCTGGGTTGCCATTCACCGCTGGACAGGAAATCCGGCACCGTGCGGTTGGCATTG
>Ga0316604_10003796_pt1 | contig 10415 bp, 7 predicted proteins | sample OWC_soil_day20_C_FD_207650 | JGI IMG/M metagenome (GOLD analysis project Ga0316604, IMG submission 207650) | Wetland soil microbial communities from Old Woman Creek delta, Ohio, United States - OWC_soil_day20_CT | ecosystem: Environmental > Terrestrial > Soil > Wetlands | place: USA: Ohio...
CACATTTATGGTTTGTCACCATCCATCCCTTTGACGATGGAAACGGTCGTATAGCCCGTGCAATAACCGATATGCAACTGGCTAGGGCTGATGAAACCTCCCGCCGGTTCTACAGCATGTCAGCCCAAATCAGAACTGAAAGAAGCGCTTATTACGACATATTGGAACGTACTCAAAAAGGCTCAACAGATATCACAGAATGGATAATATGGTTCATTACCTGCCTAAGCCGTGCATTGAATGCTACCGAGCATACATTGTCAACTGTCATTAAAAAGGCAAAATTCTGGAACCATCCAGTAACCAAAGACTTGAATGATCGACAAAAACTAATGCTCAACAAACTGTTAGATGGCTTTGATGGCAAGTTTACATCTTCCAAATGGGGGAAGATCGCCAAGTGCTCTCATGATACCGCCATTCGCGATATACAAAACTTAATAGATCGAAATATCCTGTTAAATGATGGATCTGGGGGAAGAAGTACAGGATATTTACTTAATGAGAATTTTTACGAGGAAAAATGATCCTGCTCTACTGAGTTAACATAAAGTTGTATGTATAATATGGATATATGAATATATGATAATTGTGGGTACTGTTTTTTTCTGTGCCTTAACTCTGTATTAACCTATTTGAATTGAAAAATTATTTTCCTTCGCTTAACAATTCGACCAATTCTGTACAAAATGTAACCCTTCCATGAAGTTAATCGCATTAATACCGATTGCTTTCTTATTGCTTCCTAGTTGTGTGAAAGGGCAAGACAGCATAAGCAACCAAACTAAGTTTATTAAACATATAGAAACATCAACCTTAAACTATGAAAGAAAAATCATTCGTTGTTTCGATAAAATGCTAATCAGGTTTAGCAAAGAAGAGAACTATAGTTAACTGAAAATATTCATAATTATATTTAGAACAGGAAGGCAGAATTACAAAGCCTGCTGATCCAATATGCAGCATTCACAAAGAATTTTCAGCGCTTAGGCAAACAGGTTTTCTAGAACTCATTTCATAAATGCTTTTAGATTTTTTTAAGATCTTTATAGCATGTCAAAAAGCGAAAATTTAACTGATGATCAATGGTCTTTAATAAGGCATCATATTCCAGTATAACCGATACGAGAGGATGGCAAAGGTTGCCCACGTATACATAGTGACAGGGAGGTTATCAATGGGATCCTCTGGATACTTAGAACCGGAGCCTCATGGATTGATCTGCCGGGACGTTTTCCATCTTCTTCTACCTGCTTCAGGCGCTTCAGCCATTGGAGTAAGAATGGCATATTTCGAAAGATCCTCGAAACGCTGGCACAGGATCTTGAATTACAAGGAGGAATCAACTTATCAGAATGTTTCATAGATGGCACCTTTGCGGTGGCAAAAAAAGGGGCCCAGGAGTTGGAAAGACCAAGCGCGGCAAGGGTACGAAACTCATGGTTATTACTGACGCTAATGGTCTTCCGCTCGCCGTGCACACGACTTCTGCTAGCCCACATGAAGTCACCCTTGTCGAAGCTACCATCGATGAAACTCTTACCGTGGGACGACCATCATCGCATTTACTTTTATTCCCCCCCCTTCCTACGAGCTCCATCTAATCTTGGACGACCCACACCACTGAGAATATCTCCGAAAAGGCTGATGGTAGTGCTATCAATGATTTTAAGGTTACTGATGCTTAAGCCTTTCAATCGGCTGTCCCTTTGGACCAATATTAGGAAAATAGATGAATTGCAATATTGATATAAGTAAAATTACTGGTATCGTTAATTATTATGGATAGCATCTAATGTTTTCTTCAAATTCTCAAAACTGGCTGTAGGGTTATTAGCGCTTTTGTAAATAATGTCTCCGGTAGTATCGATCAGGTACATCTCAGGATAAACATTAACTTGATAAAGCTGGATAATATCTTCCTGGTTAACAATATGAATCCAGTCCATTTGTTGTTCTTTAATTAATTGGCGGACTTTCTCTGGCTTTGACTGGCTCGCCACCGATATTATTTCCAGTTGTTCTTTAGAATACTGCACTCTTATTTCTCTCAATAAAGGAATCTCTTCTATACATGGTTTGCACCAGGTGCCCCAGAAAACAAGTAATACATGCTTCCTGGCATAGATATTTTTCAATATAACCGGATTATTGTCGATGTCTTTCGTCGTGAATGATAAGGCTTTTTTCTTCTCTTCTAAAACGGCTCTATTCATTAAAAAATTTTTAATGGCAATACCTTCCTCACAATTTCTGAATTTTGCTGGAAAAGTGCTCGAAAACCGCTGTAAAAGCAATCCTGGGGATAGAACTCCAATGGAATACTTTTCAAACGAAATAAAGGAGTAATAGGAATTAGGATGGCTACAGATGTAATCCAGTCGTTTGGATTCCATCGCAATTTTTGCTGCTTTAAGTTTATTAAAGTTAAGGCTATCCCCTGAAATCAATTTTGGGGTAATTGAATCATACATTCGCAGATAATTATTTCTAGTATCCTTTATGTATTCAATCATGGCAGAACTTTCCTGGTCAAAATTCTGCGCATTCTTTAATGTATAATTATTAAAGGGAGCAGCTTCGTTGATAGGCCCTGAGATTGTCACTATAGCAGGTTTATCTGTAGTGACAATTGAAATACCTGGTTTAGTTTTTCCGGAGCCATAATCTATAAAAAGCTGTGCATATAAAGTATTATAGCTATGAGAGAAGGTTACCTGATTATTATTATAAAAGGGGGTAATTGGTAAATACGCCCTTCGGCTAAATTCATAGTAGTAGCAAGAAAAATTCTTGGCGACGGTACTATCCGGCACTACTAAAGTTAGTTTGAATTTTTTTTGCCCATAAAGTAAACATGGGCAAATAATTACGATAAGAAAAGAAATGATAAACCTCATGTGCTATTCTTTAATAGAAATTAGTAATCGATTAATAATATCAATATCCAGGGTCGCATCAAATTTTCTTGCCCATAACTTATCAGCTTGAATTAAGTTTTCAAAATCTTCCATTCTAAAGGTTTTAGGATGGCTTTGGCTTTTATTGAAAATAATGTATTCTAACACGACCTCCATATGTAGAGGGCGCCTTTATTTAAGACGCCCTCCAATCCTAAAAACATTATTTGTGGTTAACAATCAAATCAAATGATAAACTGCTAATTTGAGTGTCTTTTTAACCACCTTAAATATTAATATTTTTTGGATGCAATGAATTCCTAAATTGCCAGGTTCATTACTATCCAATTCTACACCTGGTTGAACAGGTATGTTGAAAATCAATGTATAATCTTCTTACCATTCCATCTTCGCCTCCAATACAAATAAAAACCCGTGAGTGAAAGTATGCCAGGTGTCAAACCGATAATCACATATATCCACCGTAAAAGAAGACTATCAAAATCTCCTACATGCAACCGTTTGAGCATCCAGTATAAACGGTCAGGAAAAGACTTTTCTTCAATCCGATCAATAAGTTTGAGCTGATTTGTATAATTGTCAAAATAAAGATCACTTCCTTTACCTTTATAAAGCAAATTTGTAGTAGATGAAAAAACACCACTGACTACAATATCCCTTTCTCTTTCAGCCGAAATCATTATTGAAACAGGTGTAAATCCAGCTACATTTCTTGCATTCTCCAAAATTTGATCAAGGTTTCCTTTAATCAAAAAGGTTTTAGGCTGATATGGAACTATTTCCCATTCAGCTGGTAGGAAGAGTGACTTATTCATCCAAAAACCGGTAAAAAATAAGATAAAATTGGCTACCAGGCACCATACTCCTATTATCCTATGAAGTGATGATAAAAAGGATGTTTTGTTCCCGAATTTAAACTTTGCCCGGAACGTGACCACCTTGATTATCTGTTTCCTGTAAATGACAATACCTGTAAAGAGACTAATGATAAATAATAGTGCAATAATAGCTGCCATTAGTCGTCCAGGTTTATCGATCTGGAAACAATAGTGAGCGGAGTAAAGCCATCTGAAGAAAGATGTTTTCCCGGAACGGAAATTTCCCTCCCTGATAATTTCACCGGTATAAGGGTTAATAAATACACTATATAAATAGTTATCAGTAGGTCCCTGCTGATATAGATAAAGCATAAACTCATAGCAGTCTGACGGATTTTCAGGGAATTTTCGGACCATCATCCTGCGTATATGTGGGTGTTCAAAGATGACCTTCCTATATAGCGAATCTAAGGGAATTCGTTCAGCAGCTGCAGGTACATCTATCTGATGCAGATCCTTGCACCATGATTGCTCAATCTCCTTTTGGAAAACCAACATACTACCGGAAACCCCCAGGAAAAGATAAAGCAGCCCCAGGATAAGACCTAGCCAGCTATGCAATTTAAATGATAGTTTTGTGAACTGCTTTATCTTCATACTTAATTTTGAGCTGATTAAAAGTGCATTTTTACAGATATTATGCATTGACGCAATGCTCCAGGGCTTATAAAACCCCGCCCGCCATAGTAGTACTTAGTATTTAATAAGTTATCTGCTGTAAATGCCCAGGTAAATCGGTTATGCTCATAGCTAACCGTACCGTTGAATAGCGTATACTCATCCGTATAGAATTGTCCGGCTGATTTGCTGTTAATTATCAGATCGCGTCCTACATAAAAGCCGCCCAACCCAGCTGAAAAACCACTAACTGCTCCTCTTAAAAAACGATAATTCACATACCAGTTGGCAGACCATTCCGGACCGGAGTTAACAGGTCTTAAGCCCTGCGTATTAGCATCTGCCAAAGTTAGTTTGCTATTATTATAAGCGGAACCTGCATGGATGAACAATCCAGGAAAAGGCTGTGCTGACAGATCGGCTTCCAGCCCCCGGCTATATTGTTTACCATCCTGGATATAAAGGGTATTGTCATTAGGGCTGGTACGTAAAACATTCGACACGTTAATATCATAATAACTGAATGTTGCATTCAGTTTCCGGTTGCCAGTAGAAATTTTCACGCCACCTTCCAGCTGATTACCATATTGAGGCTTAAAATTCATAACAGTACCATTTGATTGAGATGTTGGTGCAACGTTTTGAAAGCCATTCATGTAATTGATGAATACAGTAATCGTTCGTGGTATCAACTGCCAGGTTATCCCCAATTTTGGGGAGAATGCTGTCTGATTGTATTTTCCTGAAACGGCACCTGTATTCTGGTCTAATGTGCCAAGGTTATTTAAATGATCTACTCTGGCACTTAGTGTAATGGATAGCGCCTCTATTGGATTTAAAACATCGGATAAATATGCTGAATAAATGTTTTGTTCTGATTTTGTCCTGTAAGGAGTAGAACCATTCAGTAAGTTTAATAGATATTGCTCTGTCAACTTTGCACCAGTGTTACCAGGATTAGCGATGGATACTGTATCAAAATTCCTGCCCAGGCTACTATAATCCGCCAAATAGATAGAATGATAATAATCTATCCCCGCCACCAAACGGTTACGCCAGTTTGCTATTCTGAAATCTCCGGTAAAATTCTGCTGGACTTGCTGACTGATCATATTTTCCGGGTTATAGTATAACATTTTCCGGGCTACTGCTGCATTGTTTTGGACCAGCGTATTGGTCTGGTAGGTGCCATTAGATGTTCCATATACACTGACCAGATTCGTTTCAGACCTCCACCTGTTTGACAGGGTGTAAATTGCCCTGGCATACAGATTAAGTCCGGTTGTTCTCCACAGCAGGCTATTATCTGTATAGGATTTTTTGTAATCCAGGTGTAAATTGCCAGCACTTTGGGTGTTTGTCAATACGCCATTCACTAAAGGATTGGCCGGAGTAAGCAATGTACTGTTGGTAGATGTACGTCTTTCAAATTCTGCTTCCAGCTCAAGTTGCAATTTCTGAGTTACTTTATAAGAAAAGCCAGGGGCCAGAAAAATATTCCTGTACAATCCATCATCCTGGAAGCTTTCTTTATAGGTATATGCACCCATCAAACGAAACAATGCATAATGGCTGGAATCCAGGAAGGTGTTTATATCGATTGTTCCTCTTTGGAAATTGTTGTTCCCTCCTGCGAGTTCAATATTGGTAAAGGTGGCATCTTCGGGTTTGTAGGAAATGCTGTTGACAATACCACCAAACACTACATTCGCACTACCAAACAAAGTGCCTGCCGGACCTTTTATAACATCTAACTGTTTTATATTGATAGTTTCACTGTTGTAAGCAAGAAATGCATTTAATCCATTTCTAAAGTTAGGTCTTGTTCTAAATCCCCTGATAGTAATGTTAGGAGCTATACCGGCCCAGCTTGGCGTTATGCCGGCTACATTATTAAGCATTGAAGATTGAGTATAGTTATTTCGGTTTGCGATCAATCTTCCATTCACTGAACTGACAACCTGTGGGTTTTCATAGTCCTTTATAGGGAGTCTTGCGGCCTGAAAACTTGAAGAATCAGTGACGTTAATGGTCTTCGTCCTGATCGTAATTGTGTCTAAGTCCTTTTTACCATATTCCTGCGCTATTGCGCTGATAGGGAAAAAGGCAAGTGTCATCATTACAATTCCTGTAATTTCCTTCTTCATATTGTTTTAATAATCATTATTTTCATATCAACTGATAGCGCACCTTTTTTAACAGATTGCTGATGGAATTTTTCGCATCATCATATGCAGTGTCAGCTGCACATGATGATGAAATTGCTATTTATATAACCCGGCATATGCAGCAGGATCCTTCATAAATCCATCTTTACACCCCTTGCTACAAAATCCATATATCTTTCCATTATAATGAACTGTATCCACTACCCCAGTCGTTATTGGCATTCCACAAAACGGGTCTTTATTATTATCAAATTTAATATTCTCATATGTAGTGACCGGATGCAATACCTTTTCCATTCCCATATCATACATAGTACGCATCGCGTTTACGATGGTAGTATCTGTATTATAATCACTTCCTCCTTTATAAATGGGTTGTGGATCATACTCCAGGTCAAGCATAATTGCTTTCGTATAATTCTCTCCTCTGATCTCGTTGATTAGCGCAAGGCCCATATCCATTCCAGCAGTGATACCTGCACTGGTCCAGTACTTACCACTTCTTACATATCTTTTTTGCTGCACCTTTGCGCCGAATTCCGCTGCAAGGATCTTCTTTCCCCACCAGTGTGTTGTTGCCTCTTTACCCTTTAATACGCCTGTAGCGCCCAGTATCCATGCACCTGTGCAGACACTTGTGGTATAGACGGATGATGAGTCTATCGCCCTGATCCAGTTAAGCAGGTTAGTGTCCTTTGTCAATTCGTAGGTCTCTTTAAAACCGCCAGGAATGACAAGAATATCCAAATGCTTTACTTCATCAATGGAAGTGTCTACCTGTACTTTCATGCCTCTGCCATCTGCAACCAGGCCCTTGTGTAACCCTACAAAAAAGACATTTGTTCCCATTAACTCTCCCAATACATTATAAGGCCCCATGGCATCCAGGGTTGAATATCCATCGTATAATAAAATACCTACCGTCTTGATATCAACTTTGGGTGCAGGAAACATTTCCGCCAGTTGCTCGTCATGACCTTTCGCCTTAACATCTGTAGCTTCTTTTTTATTCTTACAGGACACAATAGTGGTAACTATTGCAAATGCCAACATAATTTTCTTCATTGTTTTTTTATTCAAAATGAAAAATAGTTTTAAAATCTTGCGCTTAAAGTCACACCATAAGTTCTTGGGCCTGACATGATCACATTTCTACCAAAACTATTATCACCGTTACCGTATAAAAGATATCGCTCATTGCTCAGGTTTTGTCCCCAAAAGAATAACCCATAGTTGTCATAGTTTAATCCAACCCTGGTGTTTAGCAAAGTATACGTAGGTTGTTTGATCGTGTTTTGCATGTCAGAATAATAAGTGCCTATATTACGTACATCCCCATGGATCACTGCTATCATTTTTTTGGTAAGCCCAAATTCATACTGTGCTGCCAGGTAAATTGTATGGCTGGGTGTGTTGGACAAACTATTCCCTGCTATAGGTGTTTTTGTCTCTATCCCTGTAGCATAATCTACCCTGACCAAATCAAAATCTTCATATTTGGTTTTATTCAATCCTACACTGCCATCCAGCTGTAAACCATTCACCGGTATAGCAGAAATTTCCAGTTCCAGCCCCATCGACCGGGAATTACCAACATTTTCCAAAGCGTAGGTAAATGGTGCAACGATGTTACTCATCTGCATATCTTTCCATTTTATCAGGAATGCAGATGCTGCAATGCTAACTTTATTTTGTGCAAGGTTTGTCTTATACCCAATTTCAAAGTTGTCTGAATATTCAGGATCAAAAGTCTGCTTAGCATTAGTACTTGTCGTAAAACGTTGCGCGTTTATACCACCTGCACGAAACCCCCGATTGTAGCTAGCATACACATTCGAATGGCTATTCACCGCATAGCTAAGTACAAATTTTGGTGAAAATGCAGAATAAGTCCCTTTGGCAGTAGTATCCGGTACATAGTTGGTCACTTCGCCATTCATGAGGATGGCATCTCCAAAACCGTTGAAAGTAGATTGCCTGTTTTCGTAATCATAACGCAGACCAACCGTCGCCTTTAGTTTATCTGTCAGCTGATAGCTCACTTCTCCAAAGCCAGCCAGTCCGTAGTTTTTGCCATCATTCCTGGCGATAATATATGATCCATCCGGGTAACCATATGTGGCTGCATCAGCCGCAGATAACTCATACACGTTATCCCCGCCATGACTTTTTTGTGAAAATCCATATATACCTGCAGTATATTGCAACTTTGTATCGCTGTTCGAATTAATACGTACTTCTTCACTATACACCACCTGCGGAGGCAATAATTCGCCCGGCTTTTTGTCATAAAAGGAACTATAATATCCCGGGAAATAAATATCCTTATATCCCATACGGATGTTTTGGTAGGCAGAAATAGAAGTAATGGTAAATGAGCTTGCCGAATATTTAACAACAAGAGAGTTATTGAATATATTTCTTTGGTCTTGCCCAATTCTGCCAAGATTAAGTTTGTTAGGATCAGCAAATCCGACTGAATCATTAAATTGGGAAACCATATAAGTAGAATTATTACTCCAGTCTCTTTGTCCCTTTATATTCAATGTAAACATTAACCGGCTTGTAGGCAGCCATTTTAAAAACAGATTGCCATAAATATTTTTGACATCCCCTAATCTTTTTCCATTTATACTGCCATCTGTAGCCCCAGTGCCAGTGGTATCATTCACATAAAATCCATTTTTTGATTGATACAATCCTGTAAATCCAAAAAACAATTTGTCTTTTACAATAGGCGTTTTTATACCTGCACTAAAACGTTGCAATGCCAGGTTGCCTGCACCAGCTTCTACAAATCCAGTTGCATTATTTGTAGGTTTCTTTGTAATAATATTTACCACGCCTCCCATTGCATTTCTGCCAAATAAGGTTCCCTGGGGCCCTCTTAATACTTCTATACGCTCTACATCTGTTAAGGCCGCACCATTAGCCAAAATATCAAGGTTATTTACATCATCTATATAGGTAGAAACAGCAGGATTCTCACTGAAAGCCTGAATTCCTCTGATAGATTGTATCTGTTGGTAAGCCACACCTAGCTCCTGGTAAGCATAATTGGGTACTATAGCTGCCAGGTCTCCTAACCCCCACACACGGTTGTCTTCGATCTTTTTGGCTGAAAGTGAGGTGATAGAAGTGGCGACTTTGATGATATCTTCTTCCCGCTTGTTAGCCGTTACAACAGCCTCACTTAATTGCCGGTTCTGTTCCGTCAAGGTAATATGCAATTCTGTTACCTGACCAGCCACTACCTTTGCACCAATAATCTTTGTTGCAAACCCAATAGCACTAACGCTTAATTGATATGTTCCAGGTAAGATACCGGCAAACTTAAAATCACCAGCCCGATCAGATGAAGTAGACTTGCCAGCATTTAAAATTGTAATAGTAGCACCATCAATGCCATTGTTGTTGACAGCTGAAACTGTCCCTTTAATAGACTGCCCCTGTACATTCGTGAATAAAAAAATCCCTGATAAAATGTATAAAACCTCTTTCATTGTTGTTGTATTAAAGGCAAGCCAATCATGATGCTGATTCATCGTCAGCAGGATGGATGGAATGCATAAAGGATTATCCCTCTGTAATTAAAACAGGACAAGTATTGGATTAAGTTAAACGATTGAATAAATGACTGAAGACTTTAGGCAGCAATGGGAGGTTTCAACAATCTTTTATCAATTAAACGCAGATGTAGGGAAATCTTACCTGGCACAAACTGGTTAATATCTATAGGCTCAGAGGAAATTGCTGCAGGTAGCAGGGGGATATTCACATGACAAACAAACATTTCATTTTTGCCCCAGGCATCAGCAAGCGCTTCCTCC